>Ga0335081_10011198_pt1 | contig 14498 bp, 18 predicted proteins | sample Lox_Sample_35_FD_206713 | JGI IMG/M metagenome (GOLD analysis project Ga0335081, IMG submission 206713) | Soil microbial communities from Loxahatchee National Wildlife Refuge, Florida, United States - Lox_Sample_3.5 | ecosystem: Environmental > Terrestrial > Soil > Wetlands | place: USA... | reverse complement strand
TCCGGGATATGAATGGGAAATGCCTCTTTGTGGCCGGTGGTGGGTTCCTCGAGATCGAGGAAGGTTTGGAAGGCGGTGTGCAAGAATGGTTTGGGACAAAAGTCGGCGGGGAATGGCAACGGGGGATGCAATTTCTGAATAAATTGGGTGTGAATGATTCTAACGGGTCTGTGGTCCAAATTTTGCAGGGTTCAACTGTGGAGTAAGCAGCGTCTCCAACTTCTCTGAGGATTTTTGGCTTCCAGGAACATAACGGTTTATTACGATGTATGAATATAGTACGCGTTTGTCTCTCGTTCCTCCTGCTTGTCTCTTAATATAGCATGCTAATAGCGATCCAAACTCAATCCCCCTGTCCTTAATTCTCCTGCGGTAAACCCCGCGAATCAATCCAGGCACCGGATCTTTCTCAACAACTCACCCCCAGGATGCAACACACCCACAAAAATTCCCGGTCGCAGTCAGCAACTATTTGGTCAGTGCACCGCACTTTGTTCCCCGCCGGGGCTGATCTCATGGTTAGGTGTGGGGAGTCGAATCGGACAAGGTTCGGATAACAACCTTCTGCTACGGTCTAGAGATACAACTGGGAAGGGACACTGTAGCTGTTCTAATAGAAAATAGATTGCAAACCACTTGTGCCTGTTTTCGCCGTCATCTGCCGAGTACTGTAGAAGTCGGCGTTGCGATATGCCGATCGAATTGCGATTCTGACTCGGCGTCCTTCGTTGTGCTGTCGTTTGCGGTTTCACCAGGGAGGGGCCAGGCACCACCTCCGTGGACGAAGCGGAACAGCGGCCAGCAAGCTGTGAAATCGCCCCCTATTAAGTATGAACGCAACAGCGAAAAAGAGACTAAAGGCGCCAAAGAAGGTAACCCCGCCCTCTCGTCCTTGTCGCTTTCAGAGTGGCCGCTCACGCAAACACAGCGAATTCTCAACGACAGCAGCTTTGACGACTCCTGGGCCGTCCTGTCCACGGCCTTCACACAGATCCACAACAAAAACGCCTCCGAGCTATCGTTTGAGGTCCTCTACCGCAACGCCTACACCGTCGTCCTCCACAAAGATGGCGAAAAGCTCTACAATGCAGCAAAGCAGGTCGTGGCTGCGCACCTCAAGACGGTCGCAGCAGGGGAGATTTATACGGCCTACCAGGAACTTGTCAACGCGCCTGGAACACGGGATTATGACAAGCAGGATGCCGGCGTGCGGTGTTTGAAGGTGGTAAGAGATGCGTGGGAGGACCATACGTTGTGTATGAGGATGATCCGCGATGTGCTGATGTACCTTGTACTCTCGCACCAATGCACAAGAGCGCTGTTAATGCTAGGATCGCATTTACGTGACGCAAGCCAATGTCCCGCCCATATATGACACCGGCCTTAATCTCTTTCGAACGGAGGTAGTGGAGAATCCAGACCTCCGTATCGGCCAGCATTTAATCAGCACGATCCTTTCTCATATCACTCTTGAACGACAGTCCTTCCCCGTCGATCGCACTGCAATAAAAACAAACCTGGAAATGCTGCAGCAACTTTCTACGGACAACAAGGATACGGTGTACGGCCAATCATTTGAGCCCTTATTCATTGGCGAATCAAGTAAATTCTACGAACGAGAGTCCAATGAGATGCTGGTAAATTGCGATGCCGCTACCTACCTTCGTCACGTTGAGAAGCGATTACAGGAGGAGTATGAACGGAGTCAGCATTATCTTATTCCTTCATCGGAACCCAAGATTCGAAGAATCGTGGAAAAAGAATTGATTGAATCACATATGAAGACCGTTGCTGACGTAGCCCAGCCTTATTCTATACCTAATTATTAGATGGAGAGTGGACTGCGACATATGTTGACACATGATAAGATTGATGACCTCACGAGACTATTTCAACTTTTCAGTCGGGTGGATCCTGACCATCGAATCCTGACATGGGGCCTAACAGCACACATTCAGGCCATCGGCCAAGAAATCAACGCAGGTTTCGTCCAGCAACAACGACAACCATTAACCGCCACCACCTCCAGTAAAGGCAAAGAACCCGAAGGCTCCTCCACCGCCAACAATCCGATGGAAGCAACCCTCAGCGCCGCCCTAAAATGGGTCGAACTCGTCCTTGAACTGAAAGCGAAATACGACCACATCCTCAAAGAAGCCTTCTGCAACGAAGCCAAAATGAAATCCTGTGTCGTAGAGGCCTTTTCCTCCTTTATCAACGCCAATCCGAAAACCCCCGAATCCGTCAGTTTATTCATAGATGAGAATCTCAAAAAGGGGATCAAGGGGAAAACGGAAGCGGAAACGGATGCCATTCTCGATAACGCCACGGTGCTTTTCCGGTATATCAAGGACAAAGATGTGTTTGAGCGGTATTACAAGACCCATTTGGCAAAACGGTTGTTGCAGGGGCGAAGTGTGAGTGATGATGCGGAACGGGGGATGCTGACGAAATTACGGTTAGTGGCTGGGTATGCTTTTACGACCAAGTTGGAGGGGATGTTTAAGGATATGAAGGTTTCACGGGACTTGATGGCGGATTATAAGAAACATATTTCACAGTCGAGGGTGCAGGATGATCGGACACTGGAATTATCTGTGTCGATATTGACGTCGACGTATTGGCCCTTGACATTTTCTGCGTCTGGCGGGATGGGGAAGTGTGTTTTTCCACCGGTTCTGGAGAAGGCCAAGAGTAGTTTTACACAATTTTACCTAGGGAGACATTCTGGTCGACAGTTGAGTTGGCATGGTGGCATGGTATGCAAGATCTTGGTCTCTACTAATTTCAGGGAAACGCGGATGTTCGAGCTACGTTCAACACTCGAAAACACGATTTGAACGTCAGCACCTACGCAATGGTCATTCTCATGCTCTTCAACACCCTTGGAGACAGCGAGTCCCTCTCCTTCAAGGTTCCGTTTCCAAGCATATCTCCCGAACACTGATGACAGGACATTGAAAATGCAACATCTATTCCCCCAAATGAATTGAAACGACACTTACAATCCCTGGCCTGCGCCAAGTTCAAAATTCTCCTCAAAGATCCCAAAGGTCGTGAGGTCGCAGAGACAGACTGCTTCTCCTTCAACGCCAATTTCCAATGTAATCTTGCGCGAATCAAGATTATGACGGTGGCCGCTGCCAAGGTTGAGACGACGGAGGAAAGGAAGGATACGATGGAGAAAATCGAGGAGTCCAGGAAGCATCAGACCGAGGCTGCGATTGTTCGAATTATGAAGTAGTAGCCCCAATCTGCCCTCTGGACGGGGCGTTAACGTGTAGACAACGGAAGACGCTGGATCATAATAATTTGATTGCGGAGGTTACTGCGCAATTGTCGTCACGGTTTATTCCTGCTCCTAATATGATCAAAGCGCGCATTGAAGGATTAATTGAGCGGGAATACCTTGAGCGATCCGAGTCTAACATGAAAATGTACAAATACATGGTAGTATACACTTCCTCACAGCTCTAATAGCCAGGCATGAAAGCGTCGGACGGGCAAGGATATCAGCACAAATCACGGGTTAGCTAGCATTTGAATGTTCAGGGTTTAAAGTTATCTCATGAATTTCCATCTCGATATGACGTACTCAGAGAGAGATTGACCTATCGTGATCGACGTGGCCCAGTCGATGGACCATGCGCTCCTCAACCGACTCAAATGAATTTGAAACGCAACAAGCGCGGCCCACAACGCAATATTCCGAGGGATCCGTGCCTCTTCTCCCCAGCGACCCCCTCGCAGAAGACCCAACCCCAACGGTCCCCTGTATCGAAGGCCAATCTCTGACCCTTCGCGCTATCACCGTCGGTCTCGCCATTGGCACGTTAGCATGTTTCTCCAACTCCTATTTCGGCCTGCAAACCGGCTGGATTAGTATGATGAACCTTCCGTTATCATTGATTGGATTTGCCGTATTCAAGGCGTTTAGTCAACAATTGTCATATCCGTTTTTGCCAGTGGAAAATGTCCTTGTGCAGACCGTGGCGGTGGGGGTGGGGACCATGCCGTTGGCGGCTGGGTTGGTGGGCGTTATTCCGGTGTTGGAAAAGTTGCTGGACCCGTGGGAGGGGGGACCGCTACACTTGAATTGGGGCCTGTTGTCATTGTGGAGTCTTGGTGTTGCGTTCTTTGGAGTTTTCCTTGCGGTTCCACTTCGGCGTCAGGTCATTACTCGAGAAAAGTATCCCCGCTTGCACACCTGGAACACTGATATTAGGCTACGGTTTCCTAGTGGCCATGCTACTGCAACTATTATATCAGTACTCCATGACAGTGCACATCTCGAGCCTCAGCAGAGCTCTCCTGGAAAGCGAAAATTCACGCATTGTTGGCATCGTTCGGTTTCTCATCCGCATATGTACTACTTGATGGGGCGAGAATTACTAATGATCAGACAATCACTTCCTACTTTCTCCCAATCCTCACTGCCTTACCTATTTTCTCGCTCTACCTCAAACGAAATTACTTATGGTCTCTGTCTATTTCGCCTGCTTACATAGGCCAAGGCATAATCATGGGCTTTCCAACGACCATGGCAATGCTTGTCGGTGCGCTTCTGGGATGGGGCATTCTCGGCCCTGTCGCAAAGGCAAAGGGTTGGGCACCTGGAGAAATAGGTGACTGGAAGACGGGCGGACGCGGATGGATCCTCTGGGTGAGCTTGGGAATTATGTTGGCAGACTGTCTCGTCGGCCTGACAGTGATCACCATCAAGGCTCTCACCAGCCTTAATCAGCACCGATACGAACGAATTGACGGCGATGGCAAGGAAGAGGAAGACGCGCCCAAAGAGCAACGCGTTTCCTTGCAGACAACATTAATAGGACTCATTGGCTCCACCGTTCTCTGCGTCATCGCCGTGAAGATCGTGTTTGGCGGGATTCCTTTGTATGCCATAATTATCGCCATTGGCCTTGGTCTCGTCCTCTCTGTCTTGGGCGTCCGAGCCCTGGGGGAAACCGATCTAAATCCCGTTTCAGGAATCGGAAAAGTGTCGCAACTTATCTTTGCCGTCATCATTCCTCGGAGTAATGCCAAGACGATCATCATTAACTTGATCGCTGGCGGGATCGCGGAAGCAGGGGCACAGCAAGCTGGGGATCTGATGCAAGATCTCAAGACGGGACATTTACTGGGAGCAAGTCCCAAAGTGCAATTTTACGGACAATTGATTGGGAGCCTTTGGAGTGCTATTATCAGCGCTGGGATTTATAAATTGTATACGAGGGTGTACGAGATTCCTGGCCCACTATTTCAGATCCCGACCGCTCAAGTATTCACAACCCCCATCGACTTGAGTTAAATTCAGGTTTGGCTGGACTGCGCACGACTCGTGACTAACGAAGGCCTTCCTCCACATGTCATCCCACCGACAATCGTTTTAGCATTGATCTTCGGCGTCATGACCCTCTTCAAAACTCTCGGCGTCCAACACGCTCATCTTCTGCCCTCAGGACTCGCCGCAGCCGTCGGTACTCGTCCCCTTTTGGATCCTTGTTTACAGGGAAGGAATGTATAATACTCCGTCATTCACGTTGGCTCGAGTTATTGGGGGTGTTGCCTCGTGCTGGTGGCTTCGTCGATGTGATCGAAGGGGTGAAGACGAGAAAAAGATCTTGATTGTAATCATAGCGAGTGGATTTGTTCTTGGTGAGGGAGTCTGTAGTATTATAAACTTGGGATTGGCCGCCGCAGGTGTGTAAACACAATATAGATTGTAGACAAGATTGAATAGTAATGTATCTTTGAACGACGCAAGTACATGCGACCTTGAATTTTCGGTGAGATGGTGACTTGTCATGCGAGCGCAGATCAATTCGAGCTGGTGGTCATCGACACTCTCGTGGATCCGCTGCACAGAGCACGATGCCGCCAACGTCCAAGGAGATCAAGTACGACCGCCAGCTCCGTCTGTGGTCGTCCAACGGCCAAGAGGCCCTCGAATCCGCACGTCTGTGCCTCATTAACGCAACTGCAACAGGCACAGAAATCCTGAAGAACCTCGTCCTCCCTGGTTGACCCTCCCCCTTGCTCTCTGTCTGACACAGGAGCAGGAATCGGGTCATTTACCATCCTAGACGACAAAATCACGGATGGAGAGGATGCAGGTGTCAGTTTCTTCCTTGAGGAGGCAAGTATTGGGCGGCCGCGGGGGGAGGAGGCATGCGCGCTCATCCGTGAAATGAACCCTGATGTCGATGGACAATATGTCCATCATGTACCAATCTACAATGTTTAGGTTGCGAGCTCATGGTAGAATTCTGATTTGATGATTGCGCAGAATCCAGACTTCTTTCAGCAGTTTACGCTGGTCATTGCTACAGGTCTAAGTGAATCCTCCTCACTGGCACTGTCAAATGCGCTATGGCAAAACGACATCCCGCTTATCCTCGTTCGATGCGTTGGGTTCATTGGTTCCTTCCGTATCGTCGTCCGCGAACTCACTCGTATCTTCCTGTATACAAAGAATACCCTTTGATTGTAGTCGTTGAAACGCATCCTGAAGACGTTGTTGACTTGCGTCTCGATTGTCCATGGCCTGAACTCTCCGAGTTAGCAAGTTTACTCGATCTAGAAAAAATGGATGCTATGGAACACGGGCATGTCCCATACATCCTCATCCTCCTGAAATTCCTTGAACAGTGGAATGCAATGGTAGTTCACCCGCCAAACCCTTGGAACTTTTAATTCAGTTACATTTGTTGCTGATTCCCTTAGCATGACGCACCTCCAACCATGAAAGATCGAAAAACATTCAACGAGATGTTAACAAAGGAAAAACGGATTATAGACGAAGAAAATTTTGATGAAGCACTCGCCGCGTCCTTCCGTGCATGCAGAAAAACTGAGATCCCGAATGAAATCAAACGAATTCTCCACGATCCCAAATCGCAGCACCTCACTCCCGACGTATCATCTTGATCCTAGGTTCAAAGCTGATGACAGTCTACTTCATTCTGGATCCTGGCGAAGTGCGTCGCTGATTTCGTCGACGATCCCCAGGCCGGAAATGGCATGCTCCCTCTCATGGGCATGGTCCCAGACATGAAAGCCGACTCTAATCGATACATTCTCGTCCAAAATTGGTCACCCTCTCTCGCGCTATGCGGATCCAAGGCCTTGAGGCTGACGGGTTAGTTACCGACGTAAATTCAAGGCAGATTTACAGAACGTAGCTGCACGAGTTCGAAATGTCCTACATCGCCTCCGCCGCGATGAAAACGAGATTTCCATGGAAGAGATTGAGGTATTTTGTAAACATGCAGGGTATCTCAAAGTAAACCGATTCCGACCCCTCGAAGAAGAATATTCCTCTCCGAGGATAAAGTTCATTCGTATGCAACCCCTCTTCCTGGAGGGTTCGAGTGGGCTGAGATGGATTGTAGAAGACCAATTTGAGAATACTTTCCCGCCGACGTTGATTCATTATTACCTTGCATTCCGGGCATATGACCGCTTTCTTCAAAATTATGGACGAGCGCCTGGGTCTGTTGCTGCGGAGTATGAGAAGGATCTCGAGGAAATGATAAGTCTCGCTGAACGGATCCTCGGTGAGCTCCCGGCGAACGTCGAGATGGTGCGGTATGCATGCGCGGAAATGTAACCCCCCCCCCAAACAAAAACCAAAAAAAAAGGCTTTTACGAACAATTCTGACGTGGCGGCAGCGTTCGAGCCGGAGGGGGCGAGTTACACAACATTGCGTCATTGATGGGTGGTCTTGTTGCTCAAGAAGCCATTAAATTGGTGACGAAACAGTATATTCCAAGCGATAACACGTGCATCTTCGACGGGGTCACAAGTTCAAGTAACGTCTGGGCATTATGATTCAGGGCGCAAGTTCTTTCTTCATAGGAGTTTAGAATTGCTCTAATTAGATTCTTATTCGTCTCAGACCCTCTGTGCCACTGAGTGTTTTAACGTGAGTGATTGGACATCGTCCCTCCGCCTCAATATACGAGAAAATACATTTGTAGCAAAAGACGTGACCGCTTTCCAGGACGGCGGTGGGGTTGGTAATTTCAGAGTGACAGAGCGGACAGGTTTCGTCGGTGGAGGCGTTCGTGGCGGGGACGGCGGGTGCCGGGAGATCGAGGGATTGGGTTGTGGACTGTTTGAGATGACGGGGAAATGACGACGAGGACCACCATTCTAGGAATTTGAGGAAGAATATGGACGTCGGAAGTATGAGGTTTAATGTTGATGCTAAGAGGGGCAAAAGTTTTGTGCTGATGAAGGTCACGGGAGATCGGGATAGGGAGGTGTTTCCACCTAAATCTGGCGTCGGGGTGGCAGGTGGCTGTCGTTAGCATGACCAGAAGTCAGGCAAGTACATTGTCATGCGGACCTAATCGTCTCATCCTCAGGCCCATGATTGTAAATAACGGGTTGTGACAATCTGATTTCCCGAAGAGATAGCGGAGATGCCAACCGAGGATAGCCAGGTACCATCCTGCGTTCACGTATGGGTACACAATCCGGAAATATCGCTTCAGGTAAAAGATGAATTTTTGTGTACGAGTTGCATTGGCAGGAGGTTCTGTAGGCAGTGGGTTCGTGGAAAAGTAACGAATCGCTCCGCCGGAATGGATTTCATATAAATCGTCGAGTTTCGCTTTGAGATATGGCACACCAACCTACAGTCGTCAATGAAATGACCGAAAAAAAAAATGTGGGGAATACAAGCATGAAGAGTGATTTGTAGACATCTATTGAACGTAGTTTTGTTCTTTGGGAGATTTGGTTTGGGACACGGGCTGTGGTACGATTCAGGGGTGCCGAAGAAATGGTCCTTTCTCGCTTCAAACCATAAAAGTTCTCGGTGAATGAACCCCCTTCCGTCAACTCCCCATTCACGTAGTGGCATTCTTACCATTCGTCACCAGAAAATGCCGATCGATGAGGAGCATCAATCCGGCATGGAACTCGTCGTACCATGTCGCAAACTTCAACAGGTACCGGGGATGCCTCTGAGCATAGAACTGCCCGGGTCAGCGACGAGGGGACGATGATCGGGAATACGGCAACGATGTAGCGCAAGGCTGGTTGGATGAGATCGCGCAGCTGGTCCTGAGCTATTAGCTCAAACAGCGTTGGACGCAGGGGATTCGCTGACGGCGATGTCGACGACAGATGCGACAAGAACTCCATCTCCAGTGCTGCTGCTCGTGGCGGATGCTTGTGGTCGGACACGGATGTGCGGGGGTGCGCTGTGATTGGCCCAATGTCAGGGTATTTGCCCTGAACTTTTGCTTGGCAGCGATCCCCTCAACATCGACCCCTCCCCGGCTTTCCCCCGGAGGAAATGTCCTGTCTCCCTCCCTCACCCTCTTTCTTTTCAATCTTGTCTTCCACATAGCCAGTCTCACATCCTTCCACTGTCCTCGAGTCGTGCACGGCTCGGCTCCATGCCATGCCGTCACCACCTCCAGACGCGCTTCCACAGCTCCAAAACATGCCGATCACAACAGCCGTCGCGGCAACAATCGCAGCAATCCTCCTCGGCTCCTACCTCGGCGGTAAATTCCTCTTAAGAGCATGGCTTTTCTCCTCCTTCTCCATCTTTATCCTCGTCTTTGCCGCTCTGGGCTTCCACCACCTCGTCGTGTCTCACCAATCTCGACCCTCTAATTTCCCCAAACGACGCTTCAAACCCTTTGCCTTTTCGGCTCCCGACCAATGGCCTGTTGCAGTGCGAAATTTGCGTGCCCAGTCTGCGTTTCCAAAAGACTTTCGTGAGCAACTTGTCCCCGGGGCAAAGGATCTGAGTGATCAAGTCTCGCAGATGTTGCGGTTAATTATGAGAGATTTTGTGCTAGAATGGTTCGAACTAATCAGCGAGGACGCGGCATTCCCTATTTCCGTAGAAAAGGCCGTGCGAACAGCAATTGTAAATCTACGCGAGCGAATGTACGAGAATATCCCTGATCCCGCGGATATTTTGGTCCGGAAGTTTGTACCGATGTTTACGGCACATTTGGAGGATTTCGCGACGGTCGAGGGGGCTGTGAGGGGATCGAGAATTTTGACCGAGTCAGAGGAAGTTGATCGAGTTGTTGCAACGAGGTATGGGGCCTTGAAGCCGGGTGGGCTGCATCCCGCCACGGGCCTGTCGTTCTCCGATACGAAATTGCCGCAGCGAGAATGGTTGCGGGCGTTGATGGATAGAGTGATTCCGCTTGTCATGCCTGAAAAGGAGGCGAAGAGTAGAGCAGTCCTAGTCTTGGTACGGGAAATCGTTGCATGTTCTGTGTTACATCCTGTCATGAATCTCCTTGGAGATCCAGATGTATGGAATCAACTCATCGATAATATGGTAAGATTCATCCTGATCGTCTGCTTAATTTCAGGCTGGCTCGGCCATTCAAGATCGTCGTAGAGTCAAGAAATTTCGAGATGCGCTCTCGAAACAACTGGACTCGCCGTCAAAGCAAACAAAGGAAAGGTTTCATGTACAATTGAAAAAATTGGTCCAATACAACGACGAAGATACCTTCGATTCGCTTGTTCAGATATGTAGAAATTGTCCGGTTCTGAGCGATCTTCGAAGACTACGTAGTGATCTCGTTATTCTCATCAGCAAGGTCGAAGCTCATAAAGGTGATGTTGTTTGGTTTCGATCTGACCTTAGAACGAATAGCCGCAGAGGGTCGAACGTCAAATCGCAAGAATATTGATGGACTGTTGAAACGACTTGAGGAAATTAAGGCAGTTTTAGATGAGCGGATAGTAGTGCTGAGTGGAAAAGCAGCGCGACGGGTAATCCCTCACAAGGGTAGGCTAATGAACAGAGATCAACGCTGATAAAGCCTCCGGACGCGACTCGTCTCTCGGACCTGCTCATGTCATCATCAGGACAATCTTACTTCATGGAATTTATGGACCGAAGAGGACGAATGAGATTAATTCAATTCTGGCTTTTGGTCAACAACATCAAAGATCCCCTCGAGGATGCCGACAGCGATCCCCTCCCGCAACACTCAACCTGGACCCAAAATGATATCGACGACTTGTCTGCGATTCTAAACGGCTACTTTTCCGAGTCTTCGATTGATGTCGATGAAGATCTCAAGCGTGATCTAAGCTCCTTTCTCGAGGACCCGTCCAAAGCTACCACAGAGGAATACCAACAAGCCAGGAAAGCCATCCTCGTCACCCAACAATCCGTCTATCAGACCATGGAAAGAGAAGATTGGCCATCATTTAGAAAGACAGATCTTTGGCACAAGTACCTTGCTGCGTCAGAATCGGCACCCACAACCCCTGCTAAACGTTTCCCGTTGCCAACCCAGTCAGCGTTCATAGAAATGGCCCGATCGCGTTCCACCGGGACTATCCCCACTCGTTCATCAAGTTTAGGTCCTCCAAGGAATGAATCCGCAACAGACCTTCGTCGTCTCGTTCGGAAGATGCCGACCATCCGAGTTCCGTTAGAAGAATCACATCCAAATTCCGACGATCACGACGGTACGCCTTCCTCAATTCCCCAGCAATCCGAAGAAGACGTCGTGAATGCCATCTCAGCAGCTTTGAACGATATCATTAAATCCGATTCGAAAGACGACGGTTCAAGCATCCGTTCACGAAATTCGTCGGAAATGGGAGAACGGGCCTTGCAGAATAGTGGTCGAACGTCCATCGAGTCTTCCAGAGCCAATGCCGAGTTCCCGGTTGGACCGTCTGCTAACGAGAACCGTCGTGTCTCCGATCGATCAGAGGCTTCCGTATCGTCGGAGCCGACAAAAGAGAGGGTTCCCATTTTCGATGATGATGACGATGATTATCGGCCTGACTTTGCTATTGAAACGTTGACGCGAACGTCTTCTGACGACACAAAGGGCTCAGCACTAGGGATTCATTTTGACATCATCGAGGAAGTGGAAATGGTCGAAGCCGATATCGAGAGACTGAAGCGGGAGATGCGGCTGACTACGAGCATGATCGCTAAAGCAGAATTGACCGGCAGCTACGAAGAACTTCGACTTTTAAAGGGTTCACACGCAAGCATGGAACGAGAACTGGCGAGAAAGGAACAACTTCGGGATACCTACGCTGACCAAGACGGTGAACATAATCTCACAGTGGCCCCCTCCCAAACTCCAGAACTAATAAAAGGAACGTTTTACAATCGAATCGTCTGGTATGGGACATGAACCGGGGTCAGACTTCGTGTTGTACAACATTATTGTTCGACAGTTTAAAGCGGACGAGACTCTTATTAGCAGTTGGACGGTCTCTCGTCGGTACAGCGAATTCCATGAACTTCATCGCACTCTCCGCCGACAATTCCCCGATGTCAAAAATATTGCATTCCCAAAGAAGAGTAATCCGCTAGGGGCGGTGCTGAACCCTCTCCGTGGAGGATTCGTCGAAGGACGGATGGCAAGTCTGGAAAAATATCTCCGGGTATTTCTCTTCTCAGAATACGCTGATCGTTGATGCTCCTTTTGGTTCCCGGAGTTCGCGAATCACATGAAGTTCGAGGTTTCATCGCTCCTCAGTCCCTTGAATCTCCGCCGCCCGACAGCTCGGAACAATCGGCAATGTCGCCAATGGAGAGTTCTGTTGAATCGTTGTCGAATTTGCAGGTCAACGGCAGTGGATCGCCGAGGAAAGTAACGACTGTCCCTGAACAATCAACCGTTCCGGATTCAGATACGCATTCGATCGTTTCGAAGGGTGAATACGTGGAACTGACGCCGATTACCATTCCTATTTTCGATTTGATGATGGAGTTATTTGATTTGCGGCATGGTGCTAATTGGCCCCGAAAAGCATTAATCGACGCTGTTCAGCGCCTTCTTGGTGGGAGAATTGAGCGGTAAGTCACCGTATTTTGAGGATTATTAAAAGGGAGTATCGTTCGCGATCAAGTTAGCAGGTATCTTGTGGAACCATACATTGTGGACACGATGAAGCTGGTGCAAGAGGCAATTTGGCCCAACGGCACACTAAAAAAGAATCCGACCGTTCGAACCGCAAAGGAAAAAGCGAAAAGCAAACGCGACGCAGGCTATAAGCTCGCAACCATCTTCGAAGGTCTATCTCACCATACGTGTATTAATGCTTAGATTCTGCCGGAAATATCATGGGCCATGCGAATGCGCTCTCCGGAGCGGCTCGCCTGGCATCGTTGTGCCAGAATAAACATTTAAATATCCACTTTGCATATACCGTTTTAGACGAGGTGATAGCAATTTTATTCCCTGAATTAGGACACCCGCGAGAGCAGTCGTTCACGTTATAAAGGAATAGTTTCTCGGAGGGCGATTTAATAAACATTAATTTTAATTCGATTCCCCTATGTATCCATCGTCCGTAGCCGCTCTGATATCCTTTATGTACTAACTTTCCGCTACTTGATCTTCACCTGCTTCTGAGACTGGGGTGTATACTTCTTCACTTTGGGCGTCGCGGACCATTTCTTCGATGGCTTTGATCCACGGGTCCTCAAGCAATTCGATGGCGGTGGGACGGATTGAAGGGTCTCGTTCGAAACAGCGGAGAAGGAAGTCTTGACCGAGATCTGACATTTGCTCAGGGGTAGGAAGAGTAGGGAGATGAGATGCTGCGATGTGGTACATGATCTACCGTGAGAAAACGCTTGCAAAGCGCTTTACCGCCCATTCATTGTCAAGATTGGCCCAGGGGCTACGGCCTGTCACCATTTCCAAGATGCAACAACCTAGTGACCAAATATCGAGAGCCCCATGGCGTCCTTTATCCGCGCCAGTAATAACTTTTATTAGGGATGCTTTTCAAGGCCTGTACCTTCGGGAGACATGTACATCGGTGTGCCAGTCATACTATTGATATTTGTTCGTGCCATCGTAATCCCAGCCTTCGTTCTTCCCTGCCTCGCAAAAACCTTTGCGGCACCAAAATCCGAAAACTTGATATTTCCAACACTATCGAACAAGATATCTAAAGGTCAGGAACGGAGGTAATGGCACATACTCTCAGGTTTTACATCTCGATGAACCACACCCTTACTGTGTAGATAAGCCAATCCTTGCAACATTTCCCATGTATAAACTTGTACCACCGTCTCATCAGCGATCCTTCCATGTTCCAATAAATTCGCAAAACTTCCACCTTGACAAAACTCCATGAAAATATACACTTTGTCGCGATGTACCTCAATGCCATAATACTTGACAACATTGGGGTGATCGAGCATTTCCAGTACAGTCATTTCCTCCTTGATACTCTTCATCGCAGGGGTCATCAACTTTGGATCCGAAATTCGAATTTCCTTGACGGCCATGATTTCCCCGCTATCGATATCGACGGCTTGATAGACATTGCCAAAGGTTCCTCCGCCGATGAATTTACCTTGTTGCCAGTGACGACTGATATTGAGGGTACTGGCGGCTAGATCGACAAGTGCGCACATATCTTGGTCCCTGTCATCAACGACTCGGCCGATGGCTTCTTGACTTTCCTCGGCTTGGGTTCGAAAATCGTCTAGCTCTTTTATGTGTTCCAGCGT
>Ga0335081_10011197_pt1 | contig 14498 bp, 11 predicted proteins | sample Lox_Sample_35_FD_206713 | JGI IMG/M metagenome (GOLD analysis project Ga0335081, IMG submission 206713) | Soil microbial communities from Loxahatchee National Wildlife Refuge, Florida, United States - Lox_Sample_3.5 | ecosystem: Environmental > Terrestrial > Soil > Wetlands | place: USA... | reverse complement strand
AGCGGCTCGGTGACCTTGTTTCCCGAGCTGGCCCAGAGCTGGTGGAGGCAGGTCAGCGCCTTGCGCGGATGGAAGCACTTCCAGCTCTCCGATTTTCAATCCGTCGAGCGGCAGTTCGGCGTCCGTTGGGTGGTGGTCCAGCAGCCGGGAGTCGATGGCCTCGAATGCCCGTACGAGAACGCCGTGGTGCAGGTTTGCCGGGTGCCCCAGGCCGAAGGCTCCGCTGCTGAGGGCGCTTCGGCTGGCGCCGAAGGCGAGAGCGCTTCGAACTGACGTTCCTCGTCCCTCCCCGGGAGAGATGGCCACTGCCCCGGCAGCACCTCGCCGGCCTTACGGCGCGCACCCTGCCGCGGGCCGTCTCCCCGATATTCCGTGGCCGTGCCCCAACCCCCGCAGGCAGCGCGGGCGGAATCGCTATCCCGGAATTGAAAAGCAACTCTCGAAAATGCAACAATTTTCCCTGGCTGAGGGAATTGAAACAGGGAATCGCTTCGAGACTTCCGGCCGGGCTTCCGGGTTAACACAGTGCGGGTGAGGGGAGAAGAGTGGGAAGCTGCGCAGTCGGGGAACATGCACCATGGCTGTAGTGCCCTCCTGGCGGGATGATCGGCCCACGGCATCCGCCCTGTTTTTCCTGTTTGCCGGCGTCGGGCTGATCACCGGAGTGTTGGAGGGCGCCAGCCTGTACCTCCTCCAGGCCAGCCGGTGGTCGGGCGAAACCATCGATTACCTTCTGGTTCCCCGCAGAATTCTCTACGTCTCTCCCCTGGTGGACCTCGTCCTCTTCGTGGCCCTGGGATTCCTGGCGGCAGGCGTCTGCCGTGTCTCCCGCGGGCGGGTGAGCGGAAGGCTCATCCTCTTTCTGCTGTTCATGCTTGCTGTGTTTGATGTCCTGTCCATGGCCCTGGACCGCTTCATGGACGTGCCCTACATCGCCGTCCTTTCCGCGGGCATCAGCACGGCTCTGATGCGGGGTTGCTGGCGGCACAGGGACCGGCTCGCGGCCGCGGCTCGAAAATTCTTCTGGGTGCTGGTGCCGGCCGTCGCTGTGCTCTTCCTTTTTCTGCGGTTCTCCCGGCTGGAGGCGGCAGAGGACGCGGTCGCGGAACTGGGCCGGCCGCCCGCCGGAGCGCCCAACGTCCTCCTGATCGTCATGGACACGGTGCGCGCCGATCACCTCTCTGCGCTGGGTTATTCCCGCACGACGACTCCCAACCTGGATGGCCTGGCGGCCCAGGGGGTGCTCTTCGAGCGCGCCATCTCCACTTCCTCCTGGACCCTGCCCGCCCATGCCTCGCTCCTTACCGGCCGTTTCCCGTTCGAACACGGGGCCGAGCGCAGGACCTACGACGGGCGCTTTGCCACTCTCCCGGAAGCCTTCCAGGAGCGCGGCTATCGCACCGGGGCTTTTTCCGGAAATGCCTACTACTTCGCGAGTACCAACGGTTTCGGGCGCGGTTTTCTGCGCTTTGACGGCGTGTTCAGCACCGCCCTGGACGTTCTGGCCCGCACCCTTTACGGGCGAAGCTTCATGATGCTCTACGAAGAGGCTCCCCACTCCGACCTCCCCGGCCGCAAGCATGCGGACCTGGTGAACGCGCAGTTCCTGGGCTGGGTGCGCAAGGATTCCTCCCGGCCGTTCTTTGCCGTGCTCAATTACTTCGACGCCCACGATCCCTACCTGCCTCCTGCTCCCTTCCGCGGGAAATTCGCAGGCTCGCAGGATGTGGGCGGAATGCTGAATAGTTGGGGCGAACGCGAGACGCTGGAGCACCCCGCCGACGTGAAAACGGAAGAAGAGGCCTACGACGGCGGAATTGCCTACATGGACGACCGCATCGGACGCCTGCTCGCATCGCTGAAGCAGAGCGGGCTGGCCAACAATCTGCTGCTCGTGGTGGTGTCCGATCACGGAGAATTCTTCGGCGAGCACGGACTCTATCTGCACAAGAACGCGCTCTACCTGGAAGGGATTCACGTGCCGCTGCTCATGGTCTGGCCGGGCCACCTGCCTGCGGGTGTGCGCGTGGCCCCGCCGGTCAGCATCGCCCGGCTGCCGGCTACCCTGATGTCGCTCGTCCCCGGCAGCGATGCCGTCAAATTTCCGAGCGCCCCGCTCGAACCCCTCTGGAGCGGGACTCCATCCGCGGACCCGGAGCCCTTGATCCTTTCCGAGCTCGTCGCCAATTCGCCTCCGCCCACGGGAGGTCCCCCCCTGCGCACCGAGTCGCTGCTCAGCCCCCGCTGGCATCTCATCTACACGCAGGGACAAAAACCGCTGCTCTTCGATTGGAGCCGGGATCCTCGCGAGCAGCAGAATCTGGCGGGAACCGCGCAGGGCCGTGAAGTGGTCGCGGCCATGATGCGCTGCATGCAGGACCACTTCGCTCTCATCCGGCAGCCGGACTGCGGACTTTCCGCCGCGGAGCTCAACCCTCCTCCTGCAACCTCACAGCCCGCGAAAGCTGCCGCTCTGCCTCCCCCCGGCCGCGAGGATTCCGGCGCGGGCCTGGGACAGGGCCCGCGTTAGTCTCTTCCCGCGGGTAGACAGAGTGCCTGTATCCCCAACGCTGCAGGCCGGCATTCCAGGTTTGGCGGATTCCTGTCCTCGCTTATGATGGGGGCCGTCCGGCCGGGCGAGCGAGCCGCGCGGAGACCCCGTGTGAATGCGGTTTTCTCCCTGCCGGATTCGAGTGGATCTACGGGCCCGTGTGGAGCGCATGGCGGCTCCGAAGCATCTTAAGAGTGCAGTGCCCGGGAGGGGTTTCTGACGACCGAGACGCTGGTGGTGGCGCTGGAAGCTCTGCGCGCCAACAAGTTGAAGGCCACGCTCACCATGCTCGGCGTGGTGATCGGAAGCGCCTGCATCGTTCTGGTCGCCACTGTGGCGACCACGGGCCGGGACTACATCCTTTCGTCCATCGAAGCGGTGGGCTCCAACCTGGTCACCGCGGAAGTCGTGCGCGCCGGGCCGGGCCAGCGCGCGGTGCAAAGCGACGAGCTCACCCGTGACGACATGGCCGCCGTCCGCGCAGGCATTCCCGGACTCAAAGAAGTGGCCGGCAGCTATCAGATCGGCATGACCGTCGTGGTCGATGGCATTGCCCGCACCGTCACCCTCACCGGAGTCACTTCCGGCTTCCAGCGCATCCGCAACCTGATCATCCTTCGCGGCCGTTTTCTCGATTCCGACGACATGTCCGCCCGCTCCAAGGTGTGCGTGCTCTCCGAGAAGCTGGCCGCTCGCGCCTTTCCCCATGAGAGTCCGGTGGGACAGGATCTGCGGGTGGGCGAGCTGGAATTCACAGTCGTGGGAGTCTTCCGCGAGCGCATGTCCACCTTCGGCCTTTCCGAGATCCAGGATGAAACCGTGATCGTCCCGCTCTCCCTGCTCAAATATTATTCCGGCAATGATTACATCCGCACCCTCTACGCTCAGGCCGGCCGCATCGAGGACGTTCCCGGCGTCACCCGCCAGGTCGCGGAAATTCTCAAATCGCGCCACCGCCCCGGCGCCGTTTACACCGTCAACAATCTCAACGGCATCCTGGACACGGCGCGGAAAATCTCCGTGGCCCTCACCGTCATCCTGCTCCTGGTGGGATTCATCGCCCTGGTGATCAGCGGCATCGGCATCATGAACATCATGCTGGTCACCGTCACCGAGCGCACCCGCGAAATCGGCGTCCGCATGGCCGTGGGCGCGCCGCGGCGCGAAATCCGCTGGCAGTTCCTGCTCGAGGCCATTCTCATCAGCGGCACGGGTGCCCTCGTGGGCATTCTGTTTGCCGTGAGCCTGCCCGTGGTTCTCCGGCCCGTGCTTCCTCCCGGCTTTCCCGTGTCCGTTTCCTGGCTGTGGGTGGTGGTGGCCTTTCTGGTGACCTGCTTCACCGGCGTCCTCTTCGGCTACCTGCCCGCCAACCGCGCGGCGGGTCTGCAGCCCACCGAATCCTTGCGCTATGAATGAACGCACTCGCCTTCGAGCCGCCCCGCCGCTGCGCCTCCCGCGCCGCAGCTGGAGTTCTATGGCCGCCCTGTTGCTCCTGTTCGGTCTCTGCCGCGTTCCCCTGGCTGCTCAGCAGGCTCCGCCGGAAAGCGAGCCGGACGCGGGGGGGCAGGCGCCGCCGGCCAATCTCACCCTCAAGGGTGCGGTCGACCGCGCTCTGAAAAGCAGCCGCGATCTCGCCCTCGCCCGCATCCGCGCCAGCGTGGCTCGTCGCCAGGCCAACCTGACCCGAGCCAGATTTCTCCCCAACCTCTTCACCGGCTCCGGTGCCGTGTACACCAACGGAATCCCTGAGACCCCCGGCGGCACCGCGCCGTCGCTTTTCAACATGGCCTATGTGCAGACCCTGTTCAATCCGCCGTTGCGCGGCCAGTATCGCGAGCAGGCTCTGCAGGCGCAGGTCGAGCAGTTGCAGACGGATCTGACCCGCGATGCCGTCATCGTGCAGACGGCTTCCACCTTCCTCGAGCTCAACAAAATCCGCCGCGGCCTCGAGCTCCTGCGCAAGGAACAGGCCAGTGCCACACGCGTCCTGCAGATCACCCGCCAGCGCGTGGCGGAGGGCCAGGAACTGCCCATCGAACTGACGCGCGCGGAGCTCGCCTCGGCCCGCGTCGTCCAGCGCCAGCTCCAAATGGAAGGCCGCGAGGACCTGCTCCAGTCCGACCTCCGCGATCTCTGCAGCGTCGGTCCCAACCGGGAAATCCAGCTCCAGGACGCCGACCAGGCCCCCGATTTCGCAGAGGCCGTGGACCGTCCGCTCCACGAACTGGTGGCCATGGGCATGGACAACAGCGTCGAAATCCGCCAGGCCGAAATCGATCTCCGCGCCAAACAGGAGCGCCTGAAGGGAGAGAAGGGCGGCTATTTCCCCACCGTCGATCTGGTGGGAAAATACAGCCTGCTCAGCCGCATCAACAATTACGACCAGTACTTCAAAACCTTCCAGAAGAACAACATCAACGTGGGGCTGCAAATCAACATCCCCATTTTCAGCGCGCGTACCTCCGCGGCCGTCGATCTGGCCAGCGCGGATCTGCACCGCTCCGAACTGGAGCTGGCCGCCACTCGTCACCGCGTCGAAGACCAGGTGCGCACCCAGGCCCGCCACGTCCGCGAGGCCGAAGCCGCCCGCGAGGTGGCCCGCCTGGATCTCAAACTGGCCCAGCAGGAGCTTCAGGTCCTGCAGGACAAGTTCGAGGAAGGCCGCGCCAATCTTCGCGACGTCGAAAATCTCCGCCTCGCGGAAAACTCCAAGTGGCTGGCCTTTCTCGACGCCGACTTCGACAGCCAGCAGGCCTCGCTCGAATTGCTGCGCATGACCGGCCAGCTTTCCACCGTTCTGCAATGAGCACACCGCACCGATTGGCGCTTCCCCGGTGTGCGCAACTACTCGCGGTAAGGTAGAATAGATTTTCGTGCCCCGAGCCCTCGGGGCGCAACAGTGTTGGGGGATCAGAATGACGTCCGACGCAATGAAGACTCTGCTGCTCAATCCGCCGAGTTTCGAGAAGTTCGACGGCGGGGCCAGCTCGCGCTGGCCGGTCTCGCGCGAGATCGAATCCTACTGGTATCCCGTCTGGCTGGCCTTTCCCGCCGGCATGCTTCCCGGCAGCCGCCTCCTGGACGCCTGCCCGCACAAGGTATCTCCCGAGGAAACCGTCCGCATCGCCCGTGACTACGAGTTCGTCGTCCTGTTCACCTCCACCGTGGGGTTTGCCAACGACGTGCGCCTGGCCGAGCAGATGAAGAACGCCCGCCCCGACCTCAAGATCTGCTTCGTCGGCCCCCACGTGGAAACCCAGCCGGAGCAAAGCCTGCGCGCCAGCGAAGCCATCGATTTCGTGGTTCGCGGAGAGTTCGATTACGCCGTGGTTGAGTATGCACAGGGCCGTCCGCTCGATTCCATCCAGAACGCCAGCTTCCGCAAGAACGGCAAGGTGGTCCACAACCCGGAGCGCCCCAAGCTGCACACCGAGGAGCTCGATGCCCTCCCGTTTGCCACCGAGGTCTACAAGCGCGACCTCACCATCGAGAATTACAACGTACCCTTCCTCCGTCATCCCTATGTGGCCTTCTACTCCTCCCGCGGTTGCCCGGCTCTGTGCACTTTCTGCATGTGGCCGCAGACGCTTTCCGGCCATGCCTGGCGCACCCGCTCCGTGGACAACGTCGTCCGCGAGTTCGCTCAGGCCATGAAGCTCTTCCCCCAGGCCAAGGAGCTCTACTTCGACGACGACACCTTCAATATCCGCAAGGACCGCGTCATCGAGATTTCCAGGCAGTTGGGACCCCTCGGGCGGACCTGGAGCTGCAACGCCCGCGTGCACAGCGACTACGACACCCTGAAGGCCATGGCCGACGGCGGCTGCCGCCTGCTCATCGTGGGCTACGAGTCCGGCGACCCCCAGATCCTGAAGAACATCAAGAAGGGTGCCACCGTAGAGATGGCCCGCGCCTTCGCAAAGAACTGCAGGAAGGTGGGCATCCGCGTTCACGGCGACTTCATCATAGGCTTGCCCGGGGAAACCAAAGAAACCATCCAGCGCACCATCGATTTCGCCAAGGAGCTGGATCCGGAGACCATTCAGGTGTCCATCGCCCACGCCATGCCCGGCACGGAGATGTACACCTTTGCCGCCGACAACGGCTTCCTCTCCAGCGAGGCGCTGGCCGACGGCAAGGGCCACCAGTTGCCCCACATGCAGTACCCCGACCTCTCCCGCGAGGAAATGCTGGCCGGCGTGAACCGCTTCTTCGATGAGTATTACTTCCGCCCGCGCGTCATCTGGCGCATCGTCCGCGAGGCCCTGTGGGACCGCGACGAGCGGAAACGGCTCACCCAGGAGGCCGTCGATTTCCTCAAGCTGCGTTTCGAGCGCAATCGCATGGCCCGCAAGGGTCTGCACCGGACTCCCGTCGTAGCTGTTCCCGCCGCTCCCCTCGGTCCCAGCGCGCCCCCGGCGGCCGATTGAGCCCTTTCCATGCCCGCCAGCCCATCCATCCACGGCAAAACCGCGTTCCTCATCTTCCTCATGGTTTTGTTTGGCGCCTCCGGCGACACGCTGATGGGGAAGGGAATGCGCGTGGTGGGGCCGCCCGAGGGGTGGAGCGCCGCCGCAGTTTTCCACTTCCTCCGCAACGCTGCTGTTTCGCCCGCCGTTTGGGCCGGCTTCGCCTGCCTGTTGCTGTTTTTCATCTCCTACATGCTGGTGCTCACCTGGGCCGATTTCAGTTTTGTTCTCCCGGCTTCGGCGGCGGCATATGCTCTGGTGCCGCTGTTGGGGCACTTCTTTCTGGGTGAAGCGGTCAGCCCGGTGCGATGGTCCGGCGTCGCCCTGATCACCCTGGGCGTGGCACTGGTCGGAAATACCTCTCCCCGCACCACTCTGCCCGCTCCGGCTGCGGCCACTCCTCTCTCCGCTCCGGCCAGGGGGGACTGAGATGCAGATCGCTCTCTTCGTCCTCCTCGTGGTCGCCGCGGGAACTTCCGGCGAGATGTTCGTCAGCCGGGCGATGAAAGCCGTCGGCGAGGTCACCTCGTTCCGGCCGGGCGCAATCCTGCGGGTGGTGGCCCGTGCGCTCACCCAGCCCTGGATGTGGGCCGGGCTCGGAATGATGGCGCTGGCGTTTTTTTCGCTGCTGGTCCTGCTCTCCCGTGCCAACGTCAGCTTCGTCGTGCCCGTCACGGCGCTCAGCTACGTGGCTGCGGCCGTGGGAGGCCGCTTCTTTCTGGGCGAGCAGGTGAACGGGAATCGCTGGGCGGGCGTCTGCCTGGTGTGCCTTGGGGTGGCCCTGGTCTGGGCGGGGTAAATGCACATCCACGACACGCTGCATATGCTGCGCATACTGCTGCTCACGCTGGCCATTGCGCCATTCGGTTTTTACCTCCTCTCCATCTGGAGCGCCGTCAACTTCTTCGGCGAGCGCCCCGAGCCGGAGGAGAAGCCCTTCACTCCTCCCGTCAGCATCCTCAAGCCTTGCCGCGGGCTGGACCCCGAGGCCTACCAGAATTTTGCGAGTTTCTGCCGCCAGGACTATCCCCTATACGAAATCCTGTTTGCCGTCCGCGATCCCCAGGATCCCGCCGTCGCCGTAATTGAGCGCGTCATGCGCGATTTTCCCGAGGTGCCCATCCGGCTGATTCGCAGCGTGCCGCCCGCCGGGCCCAACGGCAAAGTGAACAAACTCATCTGTCTCGCCAAGGAAGCGCGCTACGACCTCCTGGTCATCAACGATAGCGACGTGCGCGTCACTCCCGATTATCTTCGTAAAGTGGCCGCGCCCTTCCGCGATCCCCGCGTCGGGGCTGCCACCGCCATGTACCGCGCGGAAACCAACGGCTCGCTGGGCGCGGAGCTGGAAGCCGTCGGAATCACCTCGGATTTCCAGGTGGGCGTGCTGCTGGCACGGCAGATGGAGGGAGTCAAATTCGCTCTGGGCGCCACCATGGCCTGTACCCGGCAGGCGCTGGAAGACATCGGGGGCTTCGAGGCCCTGGCGCCGTATCACTCGGACGACTACGAACTGGGCAGCCGCATCGCGGCCCAGGGCTATCACGTGGAGTTGCTGCGCGACCCGGTAACCTTGGTCCACGGCCCGCAGACGTTCCGCGAATCGGTGGGCCGGCACCTTCGCGCCGCCCTCTCCACGCGCCATGCCCGCCCCGGCGGCCACTTCGGTCTGCTGCTCACCTTCGGCCTGCCCTGGTCGCTCATGGCCGCGGCCATGGCTCCCTCGCGCTGGGTTGCCGCGTTTTACCTGGGCGGCTATCTGGTGCTGCGCCCGGTCACCGCGTGGACCGTGGGCGTGTGGGGGCTCGGCGACCGCTTCCTGCAGAAGCGCATGTGGCTGGTTCCCCTCCGCGATGCCACCGGCTTTTTCACCTGGGTGGCCAGCTTCTTCTGCAACCACATCGAATGGCGCGGCACCGAATTCCACATCGTCGAGGGCAAACTCGTGCCCCGCAATCTTCCTGCGGCGGCGCACGACGCGGAGACGGAACCGTTCGTTCCCGGCGACTGACCCTCCCCTCCCTTTCCGTTCCCCGGAGTGGTTGACGGATTTCCACGCACCGAATAAAGTAGTTACATACGCCCCGAGCTGCTCGGGGCGTTTTGCTGTGCCCTCCACCGGCTGGGAGGTCGTCCAATTGGCAGGACATCAGACTCTGGATCTGAGAATCATGGTTCGAGTCCATGCCTCCCAGCCAAATTTCTGGGTTGCCCCGCGCTAATTCCCCGGAGTTTTCACCCCCCACGCCGCAATCAGGAAAAGCGCCAGAGCCGCGAGTGACACGACTGGCCCGGCGGTGCGATCCGGCGTGTGTCCGAACCACACGCGCACCTCGCTCCCTCCGGCCGGCGCCGGAATCACCATCTCGCCCGTATCCGCGTCGGTCTGCGGCACGACCGGCGCGCCGTTCACCGCCGCCCTCCAGGCGCGGTAGTTCACCAGATGCAGCCGCACCCGCACCGGCTCCGCCGCGTCCACGGTGAATCGCTTTTCTTCCGTATGCCAGGTGCTCACCGTCAGCTTTGCGCCGGAATCTTCCACCTCGTCTCCGGATTCATCAATCACCGCCAGACGCGGCGCGTCAGCCTCCAGATTGTCCGGATCCACTCCCACCGGCAGGAATTCATCCACCACACCAACGTATCCCTTCTCGGACTGCGCTGCGGCAACCAGTTCGTGGATTTCATCGGCATCCCACGGCGCGCGCGACAGGATCGCTCCGCCAGCGGCCAGCCATATAACGGCCACCGCCGCGGCCCACAGCCCCGGCCGCTTCCTGCACCGAATCGCCGCCACGATTGCCATCGCCAGCGCCAGATTCAGGATGAACAGCGAACGCCACGGAAATTCCGCCATCCAGATCCGCGGAAGCATGCGCCACACCGGCTCGCTCCACGGAAACAGCATCACCGCATAGACCGCCGCCAGGCTGCACAGCACGGGCAGCCCGCGGCGGAGCGGTTCGCTCGCCTGGTGCTCCGCCTCGCGCAGGCGCCGCAGCGCCACCGGAAACGCCGCACCGGCCACCGCCATCTCGCCGCAGGCCAGCGTGGAAACCAGCAGGTTGAACGCCGTGTGGTCCGCATCATCGCTGCGATGGAACAGGAAGTTGTTCCACAGGCTCAGTCCGCCTGCAAACGCGCCTTCGCTCTGAATCCAGTGGATTTCCGCGGCCACGGGTACGATGTAGAACGCCGCGAGGCCCAATCCCAGCGCCATGCCCAGCCCTCCGCTCACCAGCGGCCGCAGCGACCTTTCTCGCACCGCCAGCCAGACCAGCACAAATGCCAGCCCGTAGCTCCCCAGCACCGCCGCCGGAACGTTGCAAAGCCAGAGTCCCGCGAAGGCCGGTGCCAGCGCCAGCGCTGCCCGCACACCTTCGCCTCCGGCGCGCGCCGTGCGCACCGCAAACAGAAAGGCCAACGGAAAAAAAGCGGAAGCCAGCAGTTCCGCGTAGGCGCACCGGTGCGTGGAGACGAGCAACAGGTACGGATTCAAAGCGTACAGCGCCGCTACGCACAGTGCCGCTCTCTGCGCGAACCACTCGCGGCCCAGCCGGTACGCCCCCAGCGCATTTGCCCCCACGCACAGCCACACATAGGCGCCCGGCAGCACCGCTCCCGGCAGCGCGGTGGCCAGCAGTCCCCCCAGCAACCACGATAGCGGCGGGTAGATGATGAACCGCGGATCCCCGTAGCCGAAATGACCGCCTCCCGACCAGTGCGGATACAGGATTCCTTCCCCCCAGTGTCGCGCCACGTCAATCCAATTGGGCAGGTGGAATTCGACGTCATGGCCGGACGCGTTGCCGGCTGCCACCATCGGCGCAATGGCCACCGTCGCGGCCACCGCAGCCAGCAGCATGGCTCCGCCCCACTCGCGGGCGGACGGCCCGGGGGAGCCGTGACTCTCAGCAGCGCAAGCCATGAGCGGCCAGCAGGATAACCGAGCGCGCCGCCCGGCGCGACCCTCTCCAAACCTCTCGAACTCCGGCTATCCCCCCGCCCGTGCCCAGAGTGGTGCCCGCGCGCCACTCGCCGATTGACTTCGTTCGCCCCTGGCCGGACGATGGCCCTGCAGGGACGCTGCATCCACCCCACACCATGCGCAGGATCATCGCCGTCGCCGGCCTGCTGGTGGCCGGGTTCTTCTTCTCGGCCGTTCAGCCGGAGCACGCCCCGGACCTTCGCCTGCTCCCTCCCGCGCGCACAACTCTCGTCGCCGTCGGCGACATCCTGCTCGGCCGTTCGCTCGGCACCCTCATGGAAGAAACAGGCGACTATTCCATGGCCTTCGAGCACATCGAGCCCCAGCTTCAGGCCGCGGATATCGCCTTCGCCAACCTGGAAGGCCCCTTCTGCGGCGAGCCGCCGTACTACGGCGCGGGCATGATCTTCCGCGTGCGCCCCGCGGCCATTGCCGGGCTGGTCCACGCCGGAATCGACATCCTATCCGTGGCCAACAATCATTTCGCCAATGGCGGCGACGCCTGCATGCAGTTCAGCCTGGATCTGGCCCACCGCCACGGCATCGCCACGGCAGGCGCGGGAATGAGCTATCCAGACGCGCATCGTCCGGCCATCCTCGTCCGTCACGGCGTCCGCTTCGCCTTTTTGGGCTACACCTATGCGGACCGCAACGACACGCCCGACGCCACCCACGGCGTCATCGCCGGCCGCAATCCGGAGCGCGTTCGCCAGGACGTTGCCGCCGCCCGCCGCGTGGCCGATGTGGTGATCGTCTCCCTACACGACGGCACGGAATACACCGCGCGCGTGGCTCCGGAGACGGTCGAGTTCTGCCACGCGGCCATTGACGCCGGCGCCGCGCTGGTCCTGGGTCACCACCCCCATGTGCCCCAGCGCCTGGAGCACTACCACGACGGCTGGATTTTCTATTCGCTCGGAAATTTCGTCTTCCAGCAGTACACGCCGCCGGAGGTGCAAACCGCCATCATGGCCCGCGTCACCTTCGCCGGCGCGCGCGTGGTCCGCGTGGAAGCCACCCCGCTGGTGATCGACTGGCACTCCACTCCCCGGTTGGCCACTCTCCAGGAGGGTGCCCCTATCCTGCGCCGCATCGGGCTGACCGAGCCGCTCCAATGGCCCCCGGTGGACGTCTCGCTGGCCCGGGCCTGGGTCACTCCCGATACTCCGGCGCTGCAATCCGCGCGCGTCCTCAGCGCCTCGCCTCAAACAGCTCAATAAGCACTTTGCCCCCGCCCGGTTTGTCCACCAGCAGGAAATTCACGCGCGTCTCCTCCGCTCCCTCGCGCGCCTGCGGATACACCGGCACTAGGCCGAATCGCTCCCGCAAAATTCTCACCGCCTCTTCCACATTGCTCACCGGCAGCTCCACCTGCTGGATCCCGGGCCCGAAGCGGTCCAGAAACTTCTGGATCGGCCCTTCGTTGTCCACCGGCGTCAGGATGTCCATCTTCGGGCCCGGACCGGGAAGCTCGAACTCCGCCGTGTTCATCTCCTCCGGCACTTTCGCCAGTGGCGGCATCCTGGTTTCCTGCCGGATGCGCTCGAATGCGTCCGGCAAGACGGCCACGCCCACGATGGGCTCGCCCGCAACGAGCACGTTGAACTCCGCGTCTTTCCTCCATGCCGCCAGCGGCTCCTCCACCAGCGCGCATCCCTCGCGGTAGAGCCGCAGCCGCGCGGCCACTCGCCGTCCCGGGTCCGGCCCGGCCAGATCGTCCACCCACGCCGCCGTTTCCTTCACCCCTATTCCCCCCTGCGCCCGCTCCCCGCCGGACCGCGCTTCCCCCCCAGCAGCGAACCGCCGGCGGTCAGCGCCAGGATCGACAGCACCACCGCCAGCGAAACTCCCGTGGATACTTCCATCCAGGCCTGCCCCAGCATCTTCAGCCCGATGAACACCAGCACCGCGGCCAGCCCCGCGCTCAGATACGTCAGCCGCGGCACCAGCGCCGCCATCAGAAAATACGATGCCCGCAGCCCCAGGATCGCCAGCACGTTCGACGTATACACGATGAACGGCGCGCGCGTCACCGCGAAGATCGACGGTATCGAATCCAGCGCAAACGCCACGTCCACCCACTCCACCACCAGCAGCACCAGCAGCAGCGGCGTCGCCACCCACCTCCCGCTCCGCCTCACCAGGAACGCGCTGCCCTCGTATCCCTCTGTCACCGGCAGCAGCCTCCGTGCCAGCCGCAGCACCGGATTCCGGCCCACATCCACTTTCTCGGGCCGGTGGAAAAAGAAGCGCACTCCCGTCACCAGCACGAACGCCCCGAACACATAGTTCACCCACTGGAACCGTTCCAGCAGCACGGCCCCCGCCGCGATCATCGCTCCCCGCAGCACCAGCGCCCCAAAGATTCCCCAGAACAGCACCCGGTGGTGCTGCACCGCCGGTACTCCGAAGTACGAAAACACCACCACGAACACGAAGATGTTGTCGATTGAGAGCGCACGCTCGATCACATACCCCGCAAAAAATTCCAGCCCCCGCTGCGGCCCCAGGTACGCGTACACGCCCCAGTTGAAGGCCACCGCCACCAGCACCCACACCACGCTCCACACCGCCGCCTCGCCCAGGCTCACCTCATGCGCCTCTCGATGGAACACACCCAGGTCCAGCGCCAGCAGCGCCAGCAGCACCACGTGAAATCCGATCCAGAATGGAAAAGGGACCATCGCGGACTGTGAGTTTCCCCGCCGGCCTTACCGCTGTTTTTCTGCGTTCAGGTTGTTCAGTTCCGCGCGCGTGGTTTCGCCCGCGCGTACCTCGACTTGCACGTTCCAGCGAAGGTGCTTCTCCCCGCCCAGCGCCTCGCCATCCAGCGTGCTCAGCCAGTAAGCCCCCGGGAGGGCCTCGAAGGCGCCCCGCCCCTCCAGGTTCGTGTCCGTTTTCGCCGCCAGATACTCCGTCTGTGCCATCTCCAGCGCCCGCGTGTGCACCCGCTCCCGCCAGCGAAGCTCCTCCATCCCCCACGCATTCGTCGGGTCCACCTGTCCCAGGATGGTGTCCATTCCGTCCTTCGAGTCCGCATGCTGCGCCAGGTACTTCCGCAATTGCACTTCGTACACCTTCCGGTTTTCCTCGTATTTTTTCGGGTTCAGCGTGCGGTCCATGGAGTCGTATTTCGGCGCCGGAAACCCCTGGTTCAGCCCGGAAAGATTGCTGTTCACGTACGCGTCCAGGAATTCCGGCACGCGGAACAGGTCGTCCGGCGTCACCCGGTTGCGGAATTCATCCCCAATGATTGTCACCGTGTGATTTTTCTTCATCCACTCCTTCAGCTCGGGGCTGAAGTGGAGCTGATCCACAAACGCGCCGAGATCCGGCCGCGCCGTTTTTTCCGCCGCTTCCCGTTCAATATCCGCGAAGCTCCGGTTCAGCAGGAAGATGGTCAGCTCGCGCGCCGGCTCCGGCCGGCCCGACGCCGGCGTCACCCGCGCGGAAAATTCCAGCCGCCCGCGTTCCGGCGGTGCCTGGGCGG
>Ga0335081_10011196_pt1 | contig 14498 bp, 14 predicted proteins | sample Lox_Sample_35_FD_206713 | JGI IMG/M metagenome (GOLD analysis project Ga0335081, IMG submission 206713) | Soil microbial communities from Loxahatchee National Wildlife Refuge, Florida, United States - Lox_Sample_3.5 | ecosystem: Environmental > Terrestrial > Soil > Wetlands | place: USA... | reverse complement strand
AAACACGCTATCCTATCTCTGTCCCATGAACCGAGTCGCGGTGGTCTTTGGAGCTTCGGGCCAGTTGGGCGCATCGTTAGTCCGGGAGCTCCAAGCGCGGCGCTACACTGTGAGCGGCTGGGATCGCTCCGAAGTGGATATCACTCGTGCCGCTGCGGTCGAGCGCGCCTTGGCCCGCTCTGACGCGGAAGTGGTATTCAACGCGGCGGCCTACAACCAGGTGGACGTAGCCGAAAAAGAGCCGCAGGCAGCCTTTCTGGTGAACGGCTTGGCCGTGCGGAATGTGGCGGTGGCATGCCGCCAGATTGACGCGCGCCTGGTTCACTTCTCCACGGATTACGTGTTCGATGGGCACGCTCGCCACCCCTATGCCGAAGATGATCCCACTCATCCACTGGGAGCTTATGCCGTGTCGAAACTGGCCGGCGAGCTGTATGCCCAGGCCTATTTGCACCGGGCGCTCGTGGTTCGAACGTCCGGCGTTTTCGGCCCCGGCGGCCTGGCCACCGCGCGCGGCAATTTTGTGGAGCTGATGCTGCGTTTGGCAGTCTCGGACCAACCCATCCGCGTGGTCGAGGATCACGTGGCATCGCCCACCTACGCTCCGCTTCTGGCTGCGCGCACCGTCGACTTGGTCGACCGCGAGTTCTCAGGCCTGTTCCATATCGGCGGCGGCTCGCCCATCTCCTGGTTTCAATTCGCGAAGACCATCTTCGAGCTGGCAGGCTTGCAGCCCACGCTGATGGCAACCAACGAGCGCGAATACCGCACACCCGCGCAGCGTCCGAGGTATTCCGCGCTTTCGAATGCCAAGATGGAACGGGTCGGCCTCGAACCGATGCCGCCCCTGCGCACCGCCCTGGAAATGTACTTCGCCGAGCGCGGGCGGAAACCGTAGCTCACGGCACGTCCGCCAAGCCGTACAACGCCCGCGCGTTTTCCCGCAGCACCATCTTTGCCAGCTCTCCCGCCCGCGCCCGCGTAATCTCTCCATCCCGCATCATCCCAGTGAGCGCGATCGCCAGCGCCTGGCGCCCGGTGCGGGCGGCGATCCAGCCCGATTCCTCCCATCCCATTTCCGGAATGAACGGGTAGGCGTCCGTCGCAAACAGGACTTTCTCCGGCACGTGTTCCAGCCACTCGCGCAGAATCCCGGCCAGCGTCGCCGGAGTAAGCGTCAGGTCTTGAGCGGAGAAATCCAGCCACGCGTTCGGCTTCTCCAGTAGCGCCGTGATCTCTCCCGTGAAGGGCCAGCCGCCGTGCAGCATGACGAACTTCGTCCTCCGCAGATCCGGATCGTTCAGCACCGATTCCAACAGCAGGGGATTCGCCTCCGCAACGTGGAAATACCCTCCGGCGCCAGCCATGGTGTGGACGTGCACCGCCATGCCCAGCCTAGCGCACTCGGCGGCGATATAGCGGAACAGAAAATCCTGGAGCGGCTTGTATTCGGCGGCGGCCGGAACGCCCTTGCCGGCAAATCGCACGTAAACCCGGTCGGCGGTGCTGCGCTCCACCTTGTCGAACGCCAGCGAGCGCAGGTATGCGGCCTCGAACTTCTCGGCGATCGCTCCGCCCGCGTGCTGCCGCTCCAGGGTCGGGGTGACCACGCGTGCCAGGTACTCAGCCAGCGTGGCGGGCACTGCCTTCAAGCCCACCGCATCCAGGTAGCGGCCGCGCAGCGAATCTTCCAGGCCGAAGAACGATTTGCGGTCGGAGTTCTCTTGGGCCAGCCAGGAATTGTCCAGCGGGAACATCAACGCGTCGGCATAAGGCACCCAACGGAAGCGCGGCGGCTCAATGCTCTTACCCATCTCCACGCGGTTGGCGAACATCACTTCCACGCCCATCTGGTCCAGCACCCATGCAGGATATTGGTCACCTTTTTCCTGCATCACCCGTTGCTTGAGGCTCTGCGCCTCGCGCAGGTGGTCGCCGCCGAGATCGGCGCCGTTGAAGCCGTAGAGCGCATGCCACGCCTCCACCATGGCCGGAGCGGTCGGCCGCAAGGCCAGCGGATCGGACTGCGGTTCCATGTTGTCCACCGGCAGCGCGTCGAAGCCGCGGTCGGCTGGTTCACTCGCGGAGACCACGCGCACGGGATGGGCGTGGTTGTCTATGGCGCGGATGCCGGCAATCGCGGTCGCCAGGTCCGGATCGGCTGAAGGCTGCGGGCGCGTGCAGGCGCATAGCAGCATCGTCGCGAGCAGGAGTAAAAAGCGGCTTTTCATGAGGATCAATTGTATCGGACGGTTCCCCGCTTCGGGTTGGTAGAGTTGATATCATTTCCAATTCATGCGTTGTTTGTTGTTACTGTCGTTAATCATGCTGGCAACTACGGGACAGGCTCAGGACCGGTCGCAAGCCCGCTCGATGGTCCTCACCGACCGCGGAATCGTGGCCACCAGCCAGACGCTGGCCTCTCAGGCCGGAGCGCAGGTGCTCGCGCGCGGCGGCTCCGCCATCGACGCCGCCATCGCGGCGAATGCCGCCCTCGGTGTCGTGGAGCCGGAAAGCAACGGCATCGGCGGAGACCTCTTCGCCATTTACTGGGACGCCAGGACCGGCAAGCTCACGGCCATCAACGCCAGCGGTTGGGCGCCCACCGGCCTTACCATCGACTTTCTGAAATCGCAGGACGAGACGGCCATGCCGCAGGAAGGCATTCATTCCGTCACCGTGCCGGGTTGCGTGGACGGTTGGGAGAAGCTGCACAAGCGCTTCGGCAAGCTGCCCTGGAGCGACCTGTTCCAGCCCGCCATCTATTTCGCCGATCACGGTTACCCGGTGACCGAGATGATCAGCGAAGCCTGGAAGATAGAAGAAGCCAAGCTCGGCAAGGACGAAAACGCCAGGCACATCTTTCTGCGCGACGGCCACGCGCCCAGGATCGGAGAAGTATTCCGCGATCCGCAAATGGCGGCCGCGCTGAAGCTGGTGGCGTCGCAAGGTGCTGCGGCGGTCTACAAGGGAGCGATCGCCAGGGCGATTCTGAAAACCAGCCAGCGCTTGGGCGGGAAGATGACCGCGGCCGACCTCAGCGAGTTCCAGTCGGAGTGGGTCGAACCCATTTCGACCGACTACCACGGGTGGAAGGTCTATGAATTGCCTCCCAACGGCCAAGGCATCGCCGCATTGGAGATGCTGAACATCTTCTCGCTGTTTCCGTTGCGCGACTACCCGCCGCGCGGCGCGGAGGAGCTGCACGTTCAGATCGAGGCGCAAAAGCTGGCCTATGCCGACATGCAACGATACGTAGCCGACCCGCGGTTCAGCAAGGTGCCGGTCAACGGAATGCTTTCGATGGACTACGCGCGGGAGCGCGCCAGGCGGATCGACGCCGGCAGGGCCACTTGCGACGTCCCTCACGGCAAGCCGCCGGTGGTCCATGGCGACACGATTTACCTTTCCGTGGTGGACCGCGAAGGGAACATTGTCTCGCTGATTCAGAGCCTCTACCAACATTTCGGATCGGGCGTGGTGGTTGACGACTATGGCTTCGCGCTGCAGAATCGCGGCGGCCTGTTCGAGATGGACCCGCAGCATCCCAATGCGCTCGCGCCGCGCAAGCGGCCGTTCCACACCATCATCCCCGCGTTCATGGAAAAGGGGGACCTGCACATGGGCTTCGGCATCATGGGCGGACTGAACCAGGCGCAGGCGCACGCCCAGTTCGTCTCCAACGTGGTGGACCACGGCATGAACATCCAGATGGCGCTCGAAGCGCCGCGCTTCACCAAGAAGACCTTCGGCGGTTGCGACGTCTCGGTCGAGAGCCGCTTCCCGCCCGCGGTGCGCGAGGCGCTGATGGCGCGCGGCCATCAACTGGAACTGTTGGGCGACTTCTCCAGCGCCATGGGTGGCGGCCAGGCCGTGGTGCACGATTCCGCCACCGGCGTGAACTGGGGCGCCTCTGATCCCCGCAAAGACGGCGCCGCCGTGCCCGAGCCTGCGCCGTATTTTGGCGCGGAAAAGAAGTAGCTACTTTCCGAACTCCGCCTCGAACGCCGCGATCTTGCCGATCCGGCGCCGGTGCCTCTCCGCACCCGAGAACTTCGCGTTGACGTAAATCCGCGCCAGGTCGGCGGCCAACTCGGGACCGATGACGCGCGCCCCCAAACACAACACATTGCAGTCGTCGTCTTCCACGCATTGGCGCGCCGAGAAGCTGTCATGGCAAGTGGCGGCGCGTATTCCGCGAAACTTGTTGGCGGCCACGCACGCGCCTGCGCCGCTGCCGCAGATCAGAACGGCACGCGTGGCGCGGCCGGCGAGAATTTCGCGTGCCACATTACAGGCGTAGTCGGGATAGTCGACCGGCACCGCCGAATTGGTGCCTAGGTCTGTTACCTGATGCCCCAAGCGCTGGAGTTCCTCGATGATGCGGGCTTTCAGCGGAAATCCGCCGTGATCGCTTGCTACCGTGAGGTTCACCTGTCCATGATACAGAAATCGAGGACGAAGAGATCTCTGCAGGGATCGCAAGCCGCGCTTCCAGCGCCCAACGCCAGGCATCGTGGACGCAGCTATGGACCGCGCGTCGAAGCGGGTACAATAGTCACTCAGTTGCACGAGACTCAGAAAGAGGTGCCGATCTGGGACGGTCGGTTGTCACGGTTGGACGTTCGGCGGTTCGCCAAGCCATGGAAATCCTGGCTGGTGGCTCCCCTGGCGCTCCCGGTGTTCCACTGGCGCCCGGTGCGCAGTGGCGGGCTGATTGCATGCTTCTGTCTATCGACCGGGCGTCGGTCAGGTGCCTGGCAGGCAACATACTCTACGAGGAGGATCTGGCTGGCTTTCTGAAGCGGGAGTTTCCATCCGGCGGACCGCCGGAAGCCCGCAAGGCTCCATGGTTCGCCTTGCTGTCCCGGCAGGAAATGCCGTTCTGCATCAGCCTGGTCGCCACATTGGTGCAGACGAGCGAAGATAACGTTCCGGGCTGCCTCTTCCTCGAACGGTTCAGTCGCTTTTACAGCGGCCATCGTAGTGAAGTTCAGTTGGCAGCGAGGGAGTTACGCCTCGTTTTGGACGGGCTGTTTGCGTTACAGCAGGCGCCGGCGCTGTTCGCCACGTGCATGGATTCGATGGGCCCACTGGCTCGCGTCAGCCTTCCTAGAGGTGTCGCGCTCTCCGATGTTGGTTCTTTCTTGGGCAGGCTCATGATTGGAGCGGGGCGGGACCAAATCAGCCTTGCGGAGCTGCCGTCGGTAGTGCGTGGGATTCGGCAATCTTCGGCCGAAGAAGCCCAACGATTCCTGCAGATTCCGCATCGGCGCAGAATGCTGGAAACGCTGGAGCGTTCGGCTGAATCCGTCGCGCCGCTGTTGGACCGGCTGCGTGCTGCCTGGTAGCGTTGCGCCCCGGGGTGAAGGAAGTAATGGAAACCACAGACTCCGCCGGGGAACTGCTGAACACTGGTGTTGGGGAGACCGATAATCGGATGAACGCTGCGCATGAAGACCACCAACGAGAGATCTCCCGACGAGGCTCGTCGGAACGGAGTTTCGGCCTCATGTTCACTGCGATCTTTCTGGTCTCGGGCCTGTGGCCCTTGCGCTACCACCAGCCGGCGCGCCCTTGGTGCTTCGCAGCGAGCGGCGTCTTCCTGTTTGTCAGTTGGATCCGACCCTCGCTGCTGGATCCGCTCAACCGGGCCTGGGCTGCAATCGGGCGGCTGTTGGGGAAAGTGGTGAATCCGGTCGTCACAGGCCTGTTGTTCTACCTGGTGTTCACCCCGGCGGCGATCGTTCTCCGCTGGATGGGCAGAGACCTTTTGAGGCTCGCTCGCGATGCCGATGCGCAAACTTATTGGATTCCACGCCACGGCTCGGAGGAATCGTCCGACATGACCAATCAGTTCTGAGGGAAGCGGATGTCGTTTGTGGCCGAGTTTTGGAAGTTTCTTAGGGTTCGGAAAAAGTTCTGGCTCCTGCCCCTACTGATCGTCGTGGTCCTCTTTGGCGTGCTGCTGGTCTTGGCTGAGACAACCGCGGTGGCTCCGTTCATATACACGCTGTTTTAGAAAGCGCGCATGTGGATTCTCGGCATCTCCGCTTTTTATCACGACAGTGCCGCGGCGCTGATTCGCGATGCCGAAGTGATATCGGCGGTGCAGGAAGAACGCTTCACGCGGAAAAAGCACGACGCTGGTTTTCCGGCGCACGCGATCCGTTACTGCCTGGAATCGACGGTATTGCACCCAAACCAACTCGATTCGGTGGTGTTCTACGAGAAGCCGTTCTTGAAATTCGAGCGGTTGGTCGAAAACTACCTGGCGTTGGCGCCGCGCGGGCTGCGATCGTTTCGGATGGCGCTCCCACTCTGGATCCGCGAAAAGCTATTTCTAAAGAAGCTGCTCTGCCGCGAACTCAGGGACATTTGGCCGGAGTACGATTGGGGCAGCCGACTGCTCTTCACCGAGCACCACCAGAGCCACGCCGCCAGCGCATTCTTTCCGTCGCCATTTGAAGAGGCCCTGGTCCTCACTATGGATGGCGTCGGCGAGTGGGCTACCACCTCGGCAGCGCTCGGCAGGCGAAACCGGCTCGAGATCATCAGCGAGATCCATTATCCGCACTCGCTGGGATTGCTATACTCCGCGTTCACCTACTACACGGGGTTCAAGGTCAATTCCGGCGAGCATAAGGTGATGGGGCTGGCACCCTACGGCGAGCCGAAATACGCTCCGAAGATCCTCGATCACCTGATGGACCTGAAGGCCGATGGGTCTTTCCGCCTGAACTTGGAGTATTTCGACTTCTGCACCGGCTTGACAATGACTAACCGCAAATTCGCCGAGCTGTTCGGAGGGCCCCCCCGGAGACCCGAGGAACGACTCACGCAGCATCACATGGACCTGGCGGCTTCTGTGCAAGCGGTGCTGGAAGAGACAGTGACGCGCATGACGTGCTCGCTCGCGGCGCAGACCGGGGCGCACAACCTGTGTATTGCCGGCGGTGTGGGGCTGAATTGCGTGGCCAACGGGAAGGTGTGGCGCGCCGGACGGTTCAAGGGCTTGTGGGTGCAACCGGCTTGTGGAGACGCGGGTGGAGCGCTGGGAGCGGCCCTGGCGGCCTACCACATCCACAAGAACCAGCCCCGGCGGGTCAGCGGGCAGCTGGACGGCATGAAGGGAGCGTATCTCGGTCCCTCGTTTGAGACGCCGGAGATCGCACGCCGGCTCACGGCGGCCGGCGCCCGGTTCATGACACTTAGCGACGCCGATTTGCTTCGCCTGACGGTGGAAGCCCTGGTCGAGGGCAAGGCCGTCGGCTGGTTTCAGGGCCGGATGGAGTTCGGCCCCAGAGCGCTGGGAAATCGCTCGATTCTGGGGGATGCGCGCTCCCCCACGATGCAATCGCTGCTGAACCTCAAGGTGAAGTACCGCGAGTCGTTTCGGCCTTTTGCACCCTCGGTGCTCCGCGAAGATGTGCGGGATTGGTTCGAACTGGACGGGGACAGTCCCTATATGCTGCTGGTCGCCGATGTGCAGTCAGGCCGGTGCATCGCGATAACGGAGGAGCAGTCTGGACTATCTGGCATCGAAAGACTGAGTGTGCCTCGCAGCGTGATTCCAGCCGTGACGCACGTCGACTACTCGGCGCGCGTACAAACGGTACACGCAGAGACCAATCCACGGTATCACGCGCTGATTTCGGCTTTCAAAGAGCGCACGGGCTGTCCGGTCATTGTCAATACGAGTTTCAACATTCGCGGTGAGCCGATGGCTTGCACCCCGGAAGATGCGTTCCGCTGTTTCATGGGGACGGAAATCGAAGTGCTGGTGGCAGGCAATTGTTTTCTTCGGAAGGAAGACCAGGACCCGGGACGGAAGGGCGACTACCGGCAGAGCCTCGAGCCGGATTAGGCCGCGGCGCGCCTAACGGCCGCGGGCGGAGGCTGTGATTCCCTCGGCGATCACCTTGGCTAAGCCCAGACCGCCTTGCCGCGCCACCGCGACGGCCAGCTGTTGTTCCGCGAAACCGGTGGCGCAGTCGCTCGCAGCGTCGCTGCCGTTGCCCAACCACCCGCCTTCGCTGGTGTGAGCGGACTGAAGAATCTGGCTCAGGAGGATGGCTTCGAATTGCTGCGCGGCATCGCGGATCTTGGCCGGATCGGCGGATTTGGGAACCCCACTCGAGGCCCCGGCCACGGCAGGAATCTGCTGCGTGCCCAGGAGACTGGACTGGCCCATTAGAGGACCTCCACTTCCGCCTCCAGCGCGCCGGCGCTACGCAGGCTCTCGAGAATAGCGATGATGTCGCGCGGTGTGGACCCGATGGCGGCCAGCGCGCGCACGAGTTCCTCCACGGTGGCGCCCTGTTTGAGGACCACGGTGCGCGCCTTTTCCTCCTTGGTCCCCACCGCGGCCTGCGGGACCACTTCGGTGGCGCCTTGCGAGAGCGGAGCTGGTTGTGAGACCGCCAAGGTGGTTTGAATTTCGACGTTGAGATTGCCGTGCATGATCGCGATTGGCGCTACTCGCACGTCCTTGCCCAGCACGATGGTACCAGTGCGCTCGTTGATGACCACGCGGGCGGGACGGTCAGCGTCGACTGCGAGGTTTTCCAGTTCAGCCATGAACTCCATAATTCGTGTGGCGAACGCAGGCGGAATGGCCACGCTCAACAGGCCCGAGTTCTCGGCATGTGCCGTGGGCGCACCGCTTCCCGCGAATTTACGGTTGATGGCTTCGACGATGCGCTCTGAGGTGGTGAAATCCGGTTGGCGCAATTGCACGTGCACCACGGATTTGGGGGCGACGGAAGGGGCCGGACGCTCGACCATGGCGCCGTTGGGCGAGCGGCCAACCGTGGGGTGGTTGACCATCTGGGTGGCGCCGCCGCGGCCGGCCGCGAACCCGCCGGTGACCACGGGACCCTGCGCCACCGCGTAAACCTGGCCATCGGCGCCCCGCAGGGATGTCATCACCAGGATGCCGCCCTGCAGGTTGCTGGCGTCCCCTATGGCCGCCACCGTGGTGTCCATGCGGAGCCCGGGCTGGGCGAACGGCGGCAGCGTGGCGGTGACCATCACGGCGGCGGTGTTCTTGACGCGAATGGCAGTAGGCGAAACCGAGATGCCCATGCGTTCGAGAATGTTGGTCAGGCTCTGATTCGAGAAGACTGTCTGCTGACGGTCCCCGGTTCCTGCCAGACCCACCACCAGCCCATAGCCGACTAGTTGGTTGTCCCGCACGCCCTCGATATCAACCAGGTCCTTCAGACGCGCTGCGGGAAGAGTTCCCGCCACGAACGCGCACGGAATCCAGAACGCGAGGCGTCTTCGCATATTTAGAATGGGAGCAAACCCAGCAGCAGCCGATACAGGAAGAACGGCCGCTTGATGGCGTCTCCGACCACACCCTTGCCGTTCACGCGAACTTCGAGTTGCCCCAAACGATTGGACTGCACACTGTTGGTGGGATCGATGTCGGCGGGGCGAACCACCCCGCGTACCGTGATGGTCTGGCGCTCGGAGTTGATCTGAATGTCTTTAGTGGCCTCTACCACCAAACCACCGTTGGGCAGCACGTGGGTCACGCGGGCAGTGAGCGTGGTGGCCAAGGTTGTGACGCGGCTGGTGGTCCCCTGGCCGGAAAGCTCGGTGTCGCCAGCGAGGTTGGCGAGGTTGGCCCAAGGCCCGGCAGCCCTGGTGACGCCCGCCAGAGCGGTGACCGAGTTCTTGGTGCTGGAAGTCCGAGCCGTCTTGGTGGTGCCGGTGGTCACCGCGGAAGCCTGTTCCGCGACAACGATGGTGAGCACATCGTCCACTTGGCTGGCGCGTACGTCGCGGGCTGCGTCAGCGAGGCGTGAGCCGGAGATCCAAATGGAACCGGGGGTCGTGAGCGCCGCCTCGGCCGACCGGGCTTCCGCCTCCGCGACGTAGCGGTCGAGCGGCGACTGCGGAGGCGGCGCGGCAGTTTTCTTCTTTTTCGCCATTCCGGGCGGACAAAGAATGAGGCTGAGGAGGATTGCCAGGACGAAGGACCGTTTCACGGATTCACCTTAGCGGCAAAGTCGCCGACCGAGACCCTGCCTTTGCTTTCTACGCGCGCTTGGAAGCGCTTGTTGGTTGTTGGATTGCGAATCGGAATCGTCTCGCCTGCCGCGCCTGAAGCTTCCGCTTCAGCCTCGAATGCCAGGTGCGCGCCGCCGCTGCGGACATCCACGCGGACCATCTCTCCACGCATGACCTCCTTGGGGCTTTCCAGCATGCCCGCGCGGATTGCTGTTCCCGCGTGGATGGATAGGCGCGGCCACCTGCCGGCGACCTCGTGGATGGATTGAGCGAAAGAAGCGGAGACGGGGAATTCTTCGCGTGTTGTAACGCTCAACTGGCCAGGGAGGATGGCTTGGCCGGGAGTGAGATCTGACGCGGCGAGGATTCGTGTGGCCGTGACCACGGCCCTCACTCTGGCCCAGATCGAGAAACGACGGGTGCCCGCATAGCGAACGCAGCCGGTCCAGAGAGCCCCCGTAGCACCTTGCCGCAGGCCGGCCGCCGGAAACTCGATGTCACCTGCAGGCAGCGGCTGGCGGCTGTATTCGAGGATTTCAATGCGGGCCTGCGGTATGGACTTCTGCATGGCGGCGAGAAAGCGGGTGGGGTCGGGAGGAGAAAGGGGTCGCTCGACACAGACGTCCGTATCCGGCGTAACAGGCCAGTCGAGGCGCACTGCCAGGCGGCGCAGTTCGGGTACGCGAAAGGTGCGTTTCACTCCGGGCGCGGGAGCCAACGCCACGGCAACATCGGGCGAGACGGTTTCCAGCCCAGGGATAGCCGCAGCCAGGTCGCGGACCACGATGTGGTCGGAGGCGGCGTTCACCGCCAGGCAGCCAGCCAATGCAACTTCGGCAAGCGGGCTCATCGCTGGAGGTTGTTGATCTGTTGGTACATGTTGTCGGCGGCCGTGACCACCTTGGAATTGGCCTCGTAGCCACGCTGCGCTTGGATCAGGTTGATGAACTCGTCCACGATGGAGACGTTGGACTGCTCGACGTAACCTTGCATCAGCGAGCCCAGACCTTCCTGCCCGCCGGGTGTGCCGACGGTGGCCTCTCCCGAGGCTTCCGTGGGTGTATACAGGTTGCGGCCGATGCCGTTAAGGCCGGCGGGGTTTTGAAAGTTGGCAAGCTGAATCTGTCCGGCCTGCTGAGCGGTGATTTGATTGGGCAGGGTGTAGGTGACGGTCCCGTCCGCTGCAATGGTAATGGCTTGCGCGTCCTGCGGGATGGTGATCTGGGGCTCGAGGGGATCGCCGTCGGCGGTCACGATGTTGCCGTCTTTGTCGAGGTGGAACTGGCCGGCGCGTGTGTAGGCTAGCTCGCCTGAAGGCTGGCGGATCTGGAAGAAGCCGCGGCCTTGGATCACCAGGTCGAGGGGGTTGTCGGTTTCGGAGAAGGCCCCCTGTGTGAATACGATTTCGTTGGACGAGGGGCGCGTGCCGAGGCCGAGCTGCAGGCCGGTAGGCACGATGGTCTGCTGGCCCGCAGCCGTGCCGGGCTGCAGCACACTTTGGTACATCAGGTCCTGGAACTGTGCCCGTCGCATCTTGTAGCCGACGGTATTGGCATTAGCCAGGTTATTGGCGATATTGTCCACGTTCATTTCCTGGGCCTTCATACCGCTGGCGGCGCTGTATAGTGCTCGAATCACGAGAATCTCCTGGTTAGGACCCTACCTTGGCCACCTGCTCGATAGCCTGCTTGCTCATGTCGCTTGAGATAAGAACCGCTTTCTGTAACATCTCGAACTGGCGCATGATGCTGACCAAGCGCACGGCCGATTCCGCGGCGCCGGAATTGGAATCCTCAACTTTGCCTTGCTCGACCGTGGTGCGGGAGGGAGCGTTGGGCTTCAGCGTTGGATCGACCACCCGGAAGTAGTTACCGCCTTGCTTGGCCAGACCCGCGGCGCTGGTGAAATCGGCGAGGGACAGCTGACCGATCACTTTACCGTCCTGATGAATGATTCCATCGGCTGTGATTTCAATGGGAAGGGAAGCTTGCGCGGTTAGCGCCGTTCCGTTCGCGCCGCGGACAGCGTAGCCGTCAGCAGTGACCAGTTTGCCGTCCGAGGCCAAATGAAAGCTGCCGTTGCGGGTGTAGAGCGGTCCCGAAGGCCCGTCGACGGAGAAGAAGCCTCTGCCATTGAGCGCCAGGTCAAGCGCATTGCCGGTTGAATGAAGCAGACCTTGCGACAGGTCCACCCAGGGACGCTCGATGACCGGCATCGTGTTGGGCCAGTCCGACTCCTGCGCTTCAGGAGCGACGTAGAGACTATAGAACTCGCGATCTGTTTTGTATCCGTTGGTGGAGGCGTTGGCCACGTTGTTGGCCAGCAGGTCCAGCGATTCCATGCGAGCGCGAAGGCCGCTGGCTGCAATGGCGGACATAGGATCCATGGCAGGGTGCAATGAGCACGAAACGGGCCAACGAGAATCCTATTGAAAATGTCTCAAAATGCGCGAGCAGACGGCGATCAGAAGCGGTGGGGGAGCTTGCGCACGCCAACTTCTTGCCGCCCCAGGCAAATCTCTGTCGCGCCTCACAACAGCAAAACATTGAAAACGCGCTTGCCGGTTTTGGCTCCTGATCTGCAATTCAATCGGCGTGACCCCGCTCGCGACACAAACCCCTACGTCGGCTGGGCTACCGTTTCTACCTTCGTCCGGGACAACGGCTTCAGAAGAAGGCGCGCCAGGCAAGGTTGCCGCCAAGCCAGCGGGATCTCGCACGGCGAATTTCCCGTCGGTGTTGCACGACTTGGTGGAGCCGGCCGAAAAACCGGATCCGTCCCCTCGACATAAAGAAGAAGATGGGAAAACGATGACGTTCTGGCTGCCCGTCGAGGTGGCATCCGGACAGGCCAAGCCGAACGTCTGTGCCCAGCTTGAGGTTGGTGTCAAAGGAACCGGGTGTCCAACCAGCGCAATAAACGGGGCCGTGGTCGGTGAAACACAAGCCGTCGCTCAGAGTCTGGCCAGTTCGGCTTCCTTCGAAACGCCCGCTTCGCGATCTTCTCACGGTTGTCGAGAGCCCTTTTCAAATGTCGCGTTGGCCGCTCCGGACGCCGTTGCCCGGCAGGAATTGTCGCCAGCCTGTGGCGCCGAGGCCGACTCACCGAAAGCCGACGCCACGCTGCATCTTGCCGCAACCGCTGATCGGATGTCCGGGTCAGCGGGAGCGAACATGACCGCAGCGCGGGCCGCCGCCAACGAACTTAAGGCCATCGGTGCTCAGCCGCCGGTAAGCCCGGGAAAAGGAAAGAAGGCTCCACAGGGATCCCAGAGCCAGTCCCATGCGCCCGCGGAGGGATCGGGTAACCGATGGCAGCTCCCCATCCAGTTGGCGCAACAGGGGGCGGAAAATGTGCCGGACCTGTCAGATATGTGCTCCGAACAAGCCACAGCCACGCAAGCCAAGTTTTCTCGGGAATCGGTCCAGCCTTCCGCGACGAGCGTACCCCAACAAAGGGCCTCGCAGCTATCGGCGATGACTGAAACTGCTCAGCCGGTGCACGATTCTTCGGTGCTGTTCACGCGGCTTGCGGTTGGGGAGGACGGCAGCCAGGTCGCGCGCCAGATGGAAGTTGCTTTTGCGGCCCACCTTAGCCCCGCACGGGCGTGTGAGGGAGAGGTGAAAGGTGGGGTATCTGACGAGCCCCAGTCCTCTCTCGAAGCCTCAGTTCCGCCGCAATCGTCGGCCAGTAGGCTTCCGGCACCGGAAACACCCGAAGCTCCAACGGCTGCGGTCGAACCTAACGCCTCCCACGCCGTGCATACTTTCGCGGAAAGCGCTACGCCGGGGGTCGACAAGGAGCGCGGGCGAAGACCGTCGGAGTCACTAAGGATCGAAACACCCCCCGCTTCCGGCCGCGATGCCAGCAGCCCTCCCAACCTCGTGGAAGGGGGCTCCGTCAGCCAGGCGATGCGAGCAAATGCTGCGGAAGAGGCAACTCAGGGCACCACGCTGGAACCGGCGGCTGCGCTCGAACCGCCCACGCCGTCGGCGGCGCGTGATATCAAGCTGCAGGTCGGCGGCGAAGGCGACCGCCGCGTGGAGGTCAGGGTGATGGAGCGCGGCGGCGATGTGCACGTGGCCGTGCGCACTCCCGATGTACGGCTGGCCGGGGAGTTGCGGGAGGATTTGCCGGTGCTCACCGCCAGGTTGGAGCAAACCGGCTTTCGCACCGAAACCTGGCACCCCGCCGCAACCGGCGGGGGGGAACGCAGCCCGGGCCGGCTGGCAGAAGCGGCCTCAGGAACTGGGGCGCAGGATACACAAAGCCAGTCCCGCCAAGGCGGCCGGGAGCAGCGCGACCAGCCAGAGCCCAGACCGAAAGAGCCACAGGCGTCTGCGCAGCCGACACCAGACAGCAAAGATTTCGCATGGCTTTTGTCAGCACTTCAATAAGTCGCGCCGCTACTGCGGCGCCAGGAGCACGAAACGTATGAGTCCCAGCATTTCGCCGTCAACACCCGCTTCCGGCTCGGC
>Ga0335081_10011195_pt1 | contig 14499 bp, 17 predicted proteins | sample Lox_Sample_35_FD_206713 | JGI IMG/M metagenome (GOLD analysis project Ga0335081, IMG submission 206713) | Soil microbial communities from Loxahatchee National Wildlife Refuge, Florida, United States - Lox_Sample_3.5 | ecosystem: Environmental > Terrestrial > Soil > Wetlands | place: USA... | reverse complement strand
GATCCCCTACACGGTGGTCGTGATCATCGTCGCGATCGTGCTCGCGCTCATCGTGGGCGCGCTCGCCGGGCTCGTGGTCCCCGGCACGATGCGCGGCTTCTGAGGCCGGGCTAGGCGTCGGTCCCCAGCACCGTGGGGGCCGGCGCCGGGATCGCCTCCGCCTCGCGCCCGGCGCGCGGATGACGCCGGCGCCTTCCGTACGGCGAGAGGCCGCCCGCGCGGGGATTGAGCTCGAGGTAATTGGAGAGCTGCTCGAGGCCCAAGCGATAGACCTCGCGCTTGAAGTCGATCACCGTCTCGAGCGGCACCCAGTAGTCGTGCCAGCGCCACGCGTCGAATTCCGGGTGCCCGCTCGCGCGCAGGCTGATGTCGCAATCGCGGCCCATGAGGCGCAGCAGGAACCAGATCTGCTTCTGTCCCTTGTAGGTGCCGCGCCATTCGCGCTTCACCCAATGCACCGGCACGTGGTAGTGCAGCCATTCGCGCGTGCGGCCGAGGATCTTCACGTGCCGGGCCTCGAGACCGGTCTCCTCCTGAAGCTCCCGGTACATCGCCTGCTCGGGAGTCTCTCCCGGCTTGATGCCGCCCTGGGGAAACTGCCACGCGTGCTCCTTCACGCGCTTTCCCCAGAAGACCTGGTTGCGGCTGTTCACGAGCACGATGGCGACGTTCGGGCGATATCCGTCCCGATCGATCATGGCGGTCACCATCCAATCCGTTGAGTTGATCCCATTTTTCCACAGTTCGCAGCCGCTGGCGAGCCCGCGGGGAGGACCTCGCGCCGTGTAGAATGGGCGGCTGCAAGCTCCTGATTTTTCTTGTCTTCATGCGCGCCAGCCACTACTACATCGCCACCCTCAAGGAAGCGCCCCAGGAGGCGGAGCTCGTGAGCCACAAGCTCATGATCCGCGCGGGGCTCATCCGCAAGCTCGCGAGCGGCCTCTACACCTGGATGCCGCTCGGGTTGAAGGTGCTGCGCAAGGTCGAGGAGATCGTGCGCGAGGAGATGAACCGCGCCGGCGCCATGGAGATCCTCGCGCCGCCCGTGCAACCGGCGGAGCTGTGGCGCGAGACCGGGCGTTGGGACCTGTACGGGCCGCTGATGCTGCGCATCAAGGACCGCTCCGAGCGCGAGTTCTGCTACGCGCCCACCGCGGAGGAAGTGCTCTGCGACATCGTGCGCAGGGAGGTGAAGAGCTACCGCCAGCTGCCGGTGAACCTCTACCAGATCCAGACCAAGTTCCGCGACGAGATCCGGCCGCGCTTCGGCGTGATGCGCGCGCGCGAATTCATCATGAAGGACGCGTACTCGTTCGACGCCGACCTCGAGGGGCTCAGGAAGAGCTACGACGCGATGTACCGGGCGTACACGCGCATCTTCACGCGCCTCGGGCTCGAGTTCCGCGCCGTGGCCGCGGACACCGGCGAGATCGGCGGCACCGGCTCGCACGAGTTCCAGGTGATCGCCGGATCGGGCGAGGATGCGATCGCGTATTGCCCGCAGTCCGGATACGCCGCGAACGTCGAGCTCGCCGAGGCGCTCGCGCCGCAGGAGCCGCGCGCGCCGGCGACGCAGCCGATGAGGAAGGAAGCCACGCCCGCGAAGCACACTTGCGAGGAGGTTTCGGAATTCCTCGGGATCCCGCTCACGAAGACCGTGAAGTCGATCGTCGTGATGCACGACGACGAGATGGTGATGCTGCTGGTGCGCGGCGACCACATGCTGAACGAGGTGAAGGCATCGAAGGTGAAGGGCCTGAATCCCTTCCGCTTCGCGACCGACGGCGAGATCCGCGCGCGGCTCGCGGCCCCGCCCGGCTCGCTCGGGCCGGCGGGACACCCGGGCCTGCGCGTCATCGCCGATCGCACGGTCGCGGCGATGAGCGACTTCTGCACCGGCGCCAACGAGGAAGGCTTCCACCTCACGGGCGTGAACTGGGGGCGCGACCTCCCCGAGGCGGACGTCGTCGCCGACATCCGCAACGTCGTCGCGGGCGACCCCTCGCCCGACGGCCGCGGGACGCTCGAGATCGCGCGCGGCATCGAGGTGGGCCACGTGTTCCAGCTGCGCACGGCGTACACCGAGAAGATGGGCGTCACGTACATCGACGAGAAGGGCGCGTCGAAGCCGATGGAGATGGGCTGCTACGGGATCGGCGTCACGCGCGTCGTCGCCGCCGCCATCGAGCAGAACCACGACGAGCGCGGCATCATCTGGCCCGACCCGATGGCGCCGTTCCGGGTCGCGGTGATCCCGATGGGGTATCGCAAGGGCGAGGCGGTGAAGAACGCCGCGGATCGGCTGCACGAGGAGCTGGAGGCCGCGGGCCTCGACGTGCTGCTCGACGATCGCGACGAGCGCCCCGGAGTGCTCCTCGCCGACCAGGAGCTCATCGGCATCCCGCATCGCATCGTGGTGGGCGAGCGCGGATTGAAGGAAGGCGTCGTCGAGTACCAGCACCGGCGCGGCGCGGCGCCGACCCGGATCGCGCTCGAGGAAGCCGCGCGCCACGTGCGCGAGCGCCTGCGGGATGGGAAGGCGCGCGAGGCGGCCTAGCCTCGCCGCGCTCGCCGCGGCGGTCCTGCTCGCGGCGGCGGGCGCGGCGCGCGGCGGCGCGCAGCGATACGAGGTCCTTTCGGCGAGCGTGCGCGCCTCGCTCGCGCACGCGGTCGCCGATCAATCCAGCGTCGACATGAGCGACATGGACACCCGCGCCTGGGTCCGCGCGATGACGCCGCGCATCATCGATCGATTTTCCGACGAGGAGTCCGCGCGGCGCTTCCTCGCCCTGGTGCGCTACGAGGCGGTGCGCGCCGGGCTCGACCCGCAGCTCGTGCTCGCGGTGATGGACGTCGAGAGCCACTTCCGCAAGTACGCCGTCTCCGCGGCCGGGGCGCGCGGGCTCATGCAGGTGATGCCCTTCTGGGTGAGCCTCATCGGGGTTCCCGGCCAGGACCTCTTCGTCGAGCGCATCAACCTGCGCTACGGCTGCACGATCCTGCGCTACTACATCGATCGCGAGCACGGCAACCTCTTCAACGCCCTGGGACGCTACAACGGCACGCTCGGCCAGGCCGACTACCCGAACCGCGTGCTGAAGGCGTGGAGGGCGCGCTGGGCGCTCTGAGCGGCCGGCATCGCCGTGCAAGGCGGCGAGAAACGTCCGCGGCTGCTACTCTTTCCGCGTCGCGCCGGTACTCCGGTTGCGGCGCAGGACCAACCACGATCACCTCACGGGAGAACTTCCATGCGTAATGCGTCCACGCGGCTGCTTCGCGGGGTCGGGTGGGTCGGCCTCGTCGCGTTCCTCGGATGGTGCGCCGCGGCGAACGCGGCGGACGACAAGGCCTCGCTTTCCGGGTTGAAGGAGGTGAAGGTCGCATTCGACATCAAGGAGGGCAACGCGAAGGGCTTGCTCCACCAGCTCGACGTCATCGACGAGACGCGCCAGTCGCTCATCCGGCAGGGCGTCTCGCCCCATTTCATCCTCGCTTTCCGCGGTCGGGCCACGAAGCTCGTGCAGACCGACCCGGCGCAGATCAAGCCGGAAGATCGGCCGATGGCGGAAAAGATCGCGCAGAAGATCCGGCAGATGAGCGAATCGCAGGGCGTGGACGGCTTCGAGCAGTGCGCGGTGGCGGCGCGCGACCAGGGAACGAGCGTGGAGAAGGTGCTGCCGCAGGTGCACGTCGTGGGCAACGGCTTCATCTCGCTCATGGCGTACCAGGCGAAGGGGTACGCGTACATCGCGCCCTGAATGCAGCGTCGGAGCCGGGCGGGCTAGGCCTTCACGTCCGCCCACTCCGCCCCCGTGATCGCCCGCAGTTGCGGCGGCTCCAGGGGGAATACCGAGAACGGCGTGCCCGCGGCGGCCCACACCTTCGCGTAGCGCTGCAGGTCCTCGTCGAGCACGATCTTCGCCGGCTTCGCATGGCCGAGGGGCGCGACGCCGCCGATCGCGTAGCCGGTCGCCTCGCGCACGAACTCGGCGTCGGCCCGCGCGAGCGCCTCGCCGACTCGCGCGGCGACCTTCGACTCGCTCACGCGGTTGGCGCCGCTCGCCACGACGATCACGGCCGTGCCGCTCGCGGCCGCGCGGAAGACGATCGTTTTCGCGATCTCCGCGACCGTGCAGCCGATCGCCGCGGCCGCCTCGGCGCTGGTCTTGGTGGGCTGCTCGAATTCCAACACTTGCGTGCCGACCCCGGCTTCGCGCAACAGGTGCGAGACGCGCAGCGCCGTCGGATGCTGCGCGGGCTTCATCGCCTACGCCCGGTCCATCGGCTTGCCCGCCGTCCTCGTGATCGCCTCCAGCGTCTTGCGGTCGACGCGCCCCGGGCGGTCGTAGACCAGGCGGCCGCCGGGATCGTAGATCCTCGTGGTGGGGAGCACGGCCGGCAGCCCAAGCTGCTTCTCCACCGCGTCGTTCGAGAGGACCAGCGGGTACGTGAGGCCGAGACGGGTGGCCATGTGCTCGACCTCGGCCGGTTCTCCTGAATCGACCGCCACGCCGATCACGGCGACGTCCGGATGCGCGCGCGAGAAGGCGCCGATCTCCGGGATCTCCGCGACGCACGGCGGGCACCAGGTGGCCCAGAAGTTCACCACCACCCAGTGGCCGCGCAGCTCCGCGAGGCGATGGTGCTGCCCCCGCGTGTCGGTGAGGTCGAATCCGGCGGCGCGCGCGGCGAACGCCACGGCGAAGAGCGCCACGGCGAGGCCGGCGCGAATTGCGGAGGCGGTCTTCATGCGGGAGCGGAATTCCGGGAAGGCGTCTCGTGGAGCTTACTGGAAAGCGCGGCGAGCGGGCGCTCGAGCCCCTCGCGCATGCGCTCGGCGGCGCGCGCGAAATCGCCCGAGATCTCGGCCCATTCCTCCGGGCGCATGCCGCCGACGGGCGCGACCGCCGCCTCGTAGAGCTCTCCTACCGTGATCGCCGCGGGATCGCCGGCGAGCGCGTAGCCCGAGCGCCGCTCGCCGCGCACGATGCCGGCCTCGCACAGCCGCGCGAGAAGGTCCTCCAGCTCGTGCGCCGGGAGCACCGCCTCCTTGCGCAGCGCCTCGAAGCTCGCGCCCGCGCCGTCCGCCTCGACCAGCTCGCGCGCCACCTTCACCGCCTCGCGGAAGCGCGTGCCGGGACGGTCCACGCGGGTCCAGAGCCGCGCGTGCCAGTATCCCGCGCACGCCGTGAGCTCCGCGCCGAACAGCACCACCATCCAGGAGAGCTCGAGCCAGACGAGGAACAGCGGCAGCGCGGCGAACGCGCCGTAGACCAGGCTGTAGGTCGTCGCGTGCCGCACGTACACCGCGAAGAGCTCCTTCGCCGCGTCGAAGAGCACGGCCGCGACGACGCTGCCGGCGAGCGCGTGGCGCCAGGGCACGGGGCGGTGCGGAACGAGCTTGTACACGAGGAAGAGCGCGAGCATCGTGCTCGCGAGCGAGACCAGCCGGAAGAGGACCGGCTCCACGTCGAAGGGACCGAAGCCCGAGGAGACCGAGAGCACGAAGGTGGTCGCCGCGATGCCCGCGCCGATCAGGAACGGGCCGACGACGAAGAGCGCCACGTAGCCGGGGACCAGGAGCCAGTAGGACCGGCGCCGCCGCACGCGCCAGATCGCGTTGAGCGAGCGGTCGATGATGAGCATCATCATGACCGAGACGACGAGCACGATCGCCGTGCCGGTCCAGGTGAGGCGCTGCGCGTTCGCCGCGAAGTCCTCCAGGTACACGCCGAGGAGCTTCTGCGATGCCGCCGGCGCGAGGCTCGCGAGCACGAGCGCCTTCAGCTGCGCGAGCCGGCCCGCGAACCACGGCGCCGAGGAGAGGATCGAGACCGCGACGGTGAAGACCGGCACGATCGCGAGCAGCGTCGTGTAGGTGAGGTTCCCGGCGATCTGCGGGCAGCGGTCCTCGGACCATCGCCGCAGCACGAAGCGCACGAAGCCGAGGACGTCGCGGGCGAGTTCGAGGAGGCCGAGCATCGCGCGCTATGATAACCGCCCCATGCCCGAGGTCCTCGTCCTCTACTACAGCGCCACCGGCTCGGTGCGCGCGCTCGCCGAGTCGCTCGCCCGCGGCGTCGAGTCGGTGGAGGGCATGGCGGCGCGCGTGCGTACGGTGCCGAAGGTGGCCGCGGTGATCGAGAAGCCGGCGCCCGCGGTCCCCTCCGGCGGCCCGCCCTACGTCGAGCGCCGCGACCTCGCCCAATGCATGGGGCTCGCGCTGGGCTCGCCGACGCGCTTCGGCAACATGGCCGCTCCGCTCAAGTTCTTCCTCGACGGCCTGGGCGCGGAATGGGGACAGGGCACCCTCGCCGGGAAGCCCGCCGCGGTGTTCTCCTCGACCGCGTCGATGCACGGCGGGCAGGAGGCGACGCTGCTCTCGATGATGCTGCCGCTGCTGCACCACGGCATGGTGATCGTGGGACTTCCCTACACCGAGCCCGACCTCAACGCGACGCGCTCGGGCGGCACGCCCTACGGCGCGACGCACGTCGCGGGGACCGCGAACGACCGCGCGGTCACCGACGAGGAGCTGCGCCTCGCCTTCGCGCTCGGCAAGCGCCTCGCCGCCGTGGCGCGGAAGCTCGCCGCTTGAAGCTTCGTTCGGCGGCGTGGCTCGCGGCGACGGCGAGCCTCGTCGGGCTCGTCTTCCTGTGCGTCGCGTGGGAGCTCTTCCTCGCGCCGGTGCGCCCCGGCGGGTCGTGGCTGGTGCTCAAGGCGGCGCCCCTCCTCGTGCCGCTCTTCGGCGTGCTGCACGGCAAGCGCTACACGTTCCAGTGGACGACGCTCCTCGTGTGGGCCTACTTCGCCGAAGGCATCGTTCGCGCGTGGTCGGATACCGGGCTCTCGGCGCGCCTCGCCGCGGCCGAGGTCGCGCTCTCGCTCGCCTACTTCGCCTCGGCGGTCGCCTTCCTGCGCGCGAGGGACTGAGGGCTCACGGTCTGGCGGGCGCTCACCGCGGCGATCGAGATCTCGCGCAGGAAGACGATCAGGCAGAGCGTGAGCGCGGCGACCGCCGCGATGAAGAGGAGCGCGAGCGGCTTGGAGAGCTCGATGCCGATCACCGCTCCGACGAACGCGGCGCCGATCAGCACGCAGATGAAGAGCGCGGCGAGCACCGCCAGCGCCGCCGCCCAGATCACCAGCGTCACGCGGCGGTTGAGCATGGCGAGCTCGCGGCGGGCCTGCGTCGCGCGGTCCTCGGCGTACTCGGGGAGGTGCTCCTCGAGCGTGCGCCGCCGGTCCACGGCGCGCGCGAGCCGCGCGATCAGCACGTTGATGATCGTCGCGATCGCCGTGAGCAGGAACACCGGCGCGATCGCGAGCTGGATGACGTGCGCGATGTCGAGGAAGTGGTTGGCGGCGGTGGGCATCGCGAAATCTAGGCCGGGCGCCGCGCCGGCGTCAAGCGCGCCGCGCGGCGAGGCGCGAGCGCACGAACGCGGCGGCGAGCGGCGCGAGGCTCACCACGATGATCGCGAGGATGAGGGCGGTGAGGTTGCCGCGGATCCAGGGAACGTTGCCGAAGAAGTAGCCCGCGTACGTGAGCAGCCCCACCCACGCGGCCGCCCCGGCGGCGTTGAACGCCTCGAAGCGCGGCGCCGGCATCTTCGCCATCCCGGCCACGAACGGGATGTAGGTGCGCACGACCGGAAGGAAGCGCGAGATCACCACGGCCTTGCCGCCGTGGCGCTCGTAGAACTCGTGCGCCGCGCGCAGGTGGCGGGGATTGAGCCAGCGCGCGCCCTCGTCGGTGAAGAAGCGCGAGCCCAGCCAGCGCCCGATCGCGTAGTTCAGGGTGTTGCCGAGGATCGCCGCGACCGCGAGGAGCACGGCGAGGGCGCGCGGATCGAGCGCGCCGCCCGCCGCGACCGCCCCCGCCACGAAGAGCAGCGAATCGCCGGGCAGGAACGGCGTCACCACGAAGCCGGTCTCGGAGAAGATGATCGCGAAGAGGATCGCGTACACCCAGGCCCCGTACTCGGCGACCAGCCGGAGCAGGTGGACGTCGAGGTGCAGGATGACGTCGACGAGGTCCAGGGCCGGCCCCGGCTCAGGGCATCTGCGTGCCCACCACCTTCTTCTCGGGCTTCACGAAATCCTCGCGCGAGGCGCCGAGGTACATCGCGAGCGGGCACGCCACCAGCACCGAGGAGTAGATGCCGAAGCAGATGCCCACCGTGAGCGCGAGCGCGAAGTAGTGCAGGCTCGCGCCGCCGAAGAAGAAGATCGAGAGCACCATCATCTGGGTGCAGCCGTGGGTGATGATGGTGCGCGAGATGGTCCCCGTGATGGAGGCGTCCATGATGTTCGCCACGGTCGACTTCCTCATCTTGCGGAAGTTCTCGCGCACCCGGTCGAACACCACCACCGACTCGTTCACGGAGTAGCCGAACACGGCGAGCACCGCCGCGAGCACCGGCAGCGAGAACTCCCACTGGAAGAACGAGAAGAAGCCCAGGATGATCACCACGTCGTGCAGGTTCGCGATGATGGTCGCCACCGCGAAGCGCCATTCGAAGCGGAACGCGAGGTAGATCACGACCCCGATGCAGACGAAGAGGAGCGCGAGGCCGCCGTCGGTGGCGAGCTCCTTGCCCACCTGCCCGCCCACGTAGTCGCGGCGCCCGAGCTGCGCGCCGGAATCGTCGGCCTTGAGCGCCGACATCACGTCCGCGGCCTGCTTCTCCATCGCCGCGTTCTGCGCCTTCTCGTCCGGAATCGCCTTGAGGGGCAGCCGGATCATCACGTCGTTGGAGCTGCCGAAGTTGAGCACCTCCGCGTCCTTGATGCCGTGCTTGTCGAGCACGTCGCGGATGTGGCCGGTGTCGGCGGTATGCGGGTAGCTCACCTCGAGCACGGTGCCGCCCGTGAACTCGATCGAGAAGTGCAGCCGCCGGGTCGCGAGCGAGACCACCGCGATCACGTTGAACACCAGCGCGTGGCGCATGAAGGGGATGGTGCGCCGGATGCGGAAGAATTCCATGGTTACGCGGCCTTCGTCGTCGTGCCCGGGCGGTGCCAGCTGGTGTTGCCGATGGAGAGCTTGGCGACCTTCTTGCGCCCGCCGTAGATGAGGTTCACGATCCCGCGCGAGACCACCACGGCGCTGAAGATCGAGGTGAGGATGCCCAGCACGTGCACCACCGCGAAGCCGCGCACCGGGCCGGTGCCGAACGCGAGCAGCGCGAGCCCCGCGATGAGCGTCGTCACGTTGGAGTCGAGGATGGTGCCGAACGCGCGCTCGTAGCCCGCCTGGATCGCCATCTGCGGCGTCATTCCCGAGCGCAGCTCCTCGCGGATGCGCTCGTTGATGAGGACGTTGGCGTCGATCGCCATGCCGAGCGTGAGCGCGACCGCCGCCATGCCGGGCAGCGTGAGCGTCGCCTGCAGCATCGACAGGATCGCGATGAGGAAGAGCAGGTTGCAGGCGAGCGCGATCACCGAGATGAGCCCGAACATCGCGTAGTACAGCGCCATGAAGACCGCGATGGCGGCGAACCCGTAGAGCACCGCGTCGTATCCCTTGCGGATGTTCTCCTTGCCGAGCGAGGGGCCCACCGTGCGCTCCTCGATGATGTCCATGTTCGCGGCGAGCGCCCCGGCGCGCAGCAGCAGCGCGAGGTCCTTCGCCTCGTTGAGGTCGCCGATGCCGGTGATGCGGAAGTCGGCGCCGAACTCCTCCTGGATCGTCGGCCACATCGCGACCGTGGTGCCGCTCTTCTCGACGAGCATGATCGCCATGCGCTTGCCGACGTTCTCGCGCGTCACCTGGCGCATCACGCGGCCGCCGGAGCTGTCGAGCTTCACGTTCACCACCGGCGACCCGGTCTGCTGGTCGAAGTTCGCCTGCGCGTCGGTGATGCGGTCGCCGCCGATCACGAGGGACTTGCGAACCAGCACCGGCTCGCCGCGCTGGTCGAGGTACTTCTCGGTGCCGACCGGGGCGGGCTGATCCTTGTACTGCGCGAAGGCCGCTTCGCCCGGCCCCTGCGCGTACTCCTCGGCGACGAGCCGGATCTCGAGCGTGGCGGTGCGGCCGATGATCTCCTTCGCGTGCTCGGGATCCTGCACGCCCGCGAGCTGCACGACGATGCGGTCGGCCCCCTGCTGCTGCACGATCGGCTCGGAGACGCCCAGCTCGTTCACGCGGTTGCGCAGCGTCTGGATGTTCTGCTGCAGCGCCGCGTCCTGGGTCGCCTTCACCACCTGCGGCTTGATCGTCGCGACGATCACGCCTTCGGCGGCCGTGTCCTGCTGGTTGAGCACGAGGTCGGGCATCTGCGACTCGATCTCGCTCAGCGCCGCGGCCTCCTGGTCCTTCTCGCGGAATCGCAGCACGATGCGCTCGCCCTGGCGGTCGAGGCCCGAGTAGTAGATCTTGTGGTCGCGCAGCAGCGAGCGGATGTCGCCGAGGTAGCGCTCCACCGCGCGGTTCTGCACGGAGTTCATGTCGACCTGGAGCAGGAAGTGCACGCCGCCGCGCAGGTCGAGGCCGAGGTACATGGGCTTCGCGCCGATCGCCTGCAGCCAGCGCGGCGTGTTGGGCACGAGGTTCAACGCCACGCCGTAGTTGTTCGCGTCGATGCTCTTCTGGGCGATGTCGCGCCCCTTGAGCTGCTCGTCGGTATCGGGGAAGCGCAGCGAGAGCTTGCCTTCCGACATCTCGTAGCCGGTGACGGGCACGCTCGCCGCCTTGAGCGCGGCGAGGATCCTGTCGCGCATCTCGTCGTCCACCCGGATCGCGGTGCGCTTGCCCGCGACCTGCACGGCGGGGATCTCGCCGAACAGGTTCGGCGCGGCGTAAATGAGGCTCACGACCAGCGCGACGGCGATGATCGCGTACTTCCAGAGCGGGTACCGGTTCATGACTTACTGGGCGCCTTTCAGCGTGCCCTTGGGAAGGAGCTGCGTCACCGCCTGCTTCTGCACCTGGATCGTCACGTTGGGCGCGATCTCGAGCGAGAGGAAGTTGTCCGTGATCTTCTCGACGCGCCCCACGATGCCCACGGCCACGACCTCGTCGCCCTTCTGCAACGCCTCGAGCATCGTCTTGTGCTCCTTCGCCTTCTTCATCTGCGGGCGGATCATGAGGAAGTACAGGACCACGAACATCAGGATGATGGGCAGCATGCCCATCAACGTGTCGGTGCCCTGCGACGCGCCCGCGGCCTGGGCGTATGCGGTGCCGATCATGGGGAAGAACTCCGAACGGAAAGGATTGACGCGGTTGGGTTTTCGACCGCCTAGCCAGTCTGCGATTCTATCATGCGCCCGCTCTCGAAGCGCCCGCGGAATGCGGCGAGATTTCCCGCCTCGATGGCCTCCCGCAGCCCCGCCATGAGGGTGAGGTAGTAGTGCAGGTTGTGGAGGGTGTGGAGGCGCGGGCCGAGCATCTCCCCGGTCCGGTCGAGGTGGTGCAGGTAGGCGCGGCTGAAGGTGCGGCAGGTGTAGCAGCCGCATGCGGGATCCAGCGGGCGCGGGTCCTCGCGGTGGCGGGCGTTGCGGATCTTCACGTCACCGCGGCTCGTGAAGAGCCAGCCGTTGCGGGCGTTGCGCGTGGGGAGCACGCAATCGAAAAGGTCGATGCCGTTCGCCACCGCGTCCACGACGTCCTCGGGCGTGCCCACGCCCATGAGGTAGCGCGGGGCGGCGGCGGGCAGGCGCGGCGCGCAATGCGCGACGATGCGCCGCATCTCCTCCTTCGGCTCGCCCACCGAGACCCCGCCCAGCGCGTAGCCGTCGAAGCCGATCGCCGCGAGCTCTCGCGTCGATTCCTCGCGCAGGTCCTCGTACATGCCGCCCTGCACGATGCCGAAGACCGCGTTCGCGTTGCCCTCGTGCGCCCTCCTCGAGCGTGCCGCCCAGCGCATCGAAAGGCGCATCGACTCCGCGGCTTCGTCGCGCGTCGCCGGGTATCCCGTGCATTCGTCGAACGCCATCGCGACGTCCGAATCCAGCACGCGCTGGATGCGCATCGCCTCCTCCGGCGCGAGGAACAGGCGATCGCCGTTCACCGGGGACTGGAACGCCACGCCCTCCTCGCTCACCTTGCGCAGCCGCCCCAGGCTGAAAACCTGGAAGCCGCCCGAATCGGTGAGGATCGGCCGCTCCCATCCCATGAAGCGATGCAGGCCGCCGAGCCTCTCGATCACGGAAAGTCCCGGACGCAGCCAGAGGTGGAACGTGTTTCCGAGCACCACCTGCGCGCCGAGCTCCACGAGCTCCGCGGGGCTCACCGTCTTCACCGCGCCGTAGGTCCCGACCGGCATGAAGGCGGGCGTCTCCACCGTACCGTGGGCGAGCGTGAGCGTCGCGCGGCGCGCGAGGCCATCCGTGGAGCGAACCTGGAAGTGCATGGGCCGTCGTGGACCCGTTCAACGCCAGTGGGGTGGAAAGGTCTTGTCGAAATACGGCATCGCCTCGATGCGCGCAGCCCAGGCCTCGAGCGGCGCCGGGATGAGCTCCGCGAGCCTCGACGCGGGCTTGCGCGCCGTGATGCGCTTCACGTAGGCGACCATCGGATAGAGCACGAGATCCGCGGCCGTGGGCGCGCCTCCGGCGAGGTAGTCGCCGCGCAGCTCCCCGGCGAAATAGACGAGCTCGTCGGCCACCCGGCCGCGCGCCTCGGCGAGCTTCGCCTCGTCCGGTGGCGCGTCGCCCTTCCAGAAATACTCGTCGACGATCCGGTCGACGCCCTGCAGGTTGAGATACTCCTGCGCCTCGCGCGAGAGGCGGCGGATGCGCGCGCGGGACCGGGCGTCCCCGGCATAGAGCACCGGCGCTCCCGCCGCGAAGCGCTCGTCGAGGTACTCGAGGATCGCCTCCGATTCCCAGAGGGCATAGCCCTGGTCGACGATGGTGGGCACCGTGTGGCGCGGGTTGACCGCGACGAACTCCGGCTTCCTCGTGTCGCCCGCGGAGAACGAAAGCACTCGCAGCTCGTAGGGCGCGCGCAGCGCCTCGAGGGCGAGCCACACGCGCCACGAGTAGGGCGAGCCGTGGCCGTGGTAGAAGACGAGCGGCATTTGCGTTCCTCCTTTTCGTCGATTGTGGGCGATCAGTCGTCGAGGCGGAAGCCTTCGAGCGGCACCGCGGGCTTCCTTCCGGCGGCGAGGTCCGCGACGATGCGCCCGGTCGCGAGCGCGAGCGTGAAGCCGAGCGCGCCGTGGCCCGCGTCGAGGAGCAGGTTCGAACAGGGCGTCGCGCCGAGCAGCGGCGTGCCGCGCGGCGTCGCCGGCCGCATCCCGCACCACGGCTGCAGCCGCGAGAAGTCGCTCGCCTGCGGAAACGTCGCGCGCACCTCGTCGACCAGCTGGCCGATGCGCTCGGTGTCGATGGTCGCGGCGCGCCCCGCGAGATCGGCCATGCCGGCGATCCGCAGCTCGCCGCCGAGCCGCGCGTACACCACCTTGCGCTGGTAGTCGGTCACGCTGACGCGCGGTGCGCCCGCCTCGTTCGTGATCGGCAACGTGAGGCTGTAGCCCTTGAGCGGGTACACCGGGATGCGGATGCCGAGCGGACGGGCGAGCGCCGGCGCGCTCGTGCCGAGCGCGAGCACGTAGCGATCCGCCTCGACGACGCCCTGGCTCGTCTCGACGCCGATCAGGCGCCGGCCGATCGCGAGCAGCCGCTCGACCGAGACGCCGAAGCGCAGGCGCACCGGATTCGGCCCGGCGGTCATGAGCCGCGCGAGCTCGTTCGCGAACTTGAAGCAGTCGCCCGCATCCTCGCTCGGCGTGTAGATCGCGCCGGCGATGCGCCGGCGCATCGAGGCGAGCGCCGGCTCCATTTCGACCGTGCGATCGGCGTCGAGCGCTTCCTGCTCGGCGCCGAGCTCGCGCTGGTAGGCGAGGAGCCGGCGCGCCGAGTCGAAGGAGCGCGCATCGGTATGCACCACGAGCTTGCCGTTGCGCACATAGTCGAAGTCGGGCGAGTCCGCCGCGACCAGCTCGTGCATCAGCGCGCGGCTGTAGAAGGCGAGGCGCAGCAGGCGCTGCGTGGTGAGGTCCGATTGCCGCTGATTGCACGCGAAGAGGAACGCGCCGATCCAGCGCCATTGCGCGAGGTTCCATTCGGGCACGAACTTGAGCGGCGAGTCGCGGCGCAGCAGCCACGGCGGGATCTTCGGGATCACCGACGGGCTCGCGAGCGGCGCTACGTAGCTGTACGAGAGCTGGCCGCCGTTCGCGAAGCTGGTCTCCAGCGCGACCGCGTCGTTCCTCTCGAGGACCGTCACCTCGTGGCCGTCCTTCCACAGGTACCACGCTGCCGCGACTCCCGCGACACCGGCTCCGAGGACGAGGATTTTCATGCGGCGTGGAGTGACGCGGCCGAAAACCCTTGGAACGCAGATGAACGCAGATGAAGCGCAGATGAACGCAGATGAACCCCACGAAGGGTTTGGTGCGAATCGGCGCGGCGCACGAGTTTGGCACGAGCACCTCGCTTCGCCTTATCCGCGTTCATCCGCGTTTCATCTGCGTTCATCTGCGT
>Ga0335081_10011194_pt1 | contig 14499 bp, 12 predicted proteins | sample Lox_Sample_35_FD_206713 | JGI IMG/M metagenome (GOLD analysis project Ga0335081, IMG submission 206713) | Soil microbial communities from Loxahatchee National Wildlife Refuge, Florida, United States - Lox_Sample_3.5 | ecosystem: Environmental > Terrestrial > Soil > Wetlands | place: USA... | reverse complement strand
CGTATGGCGGCCTGTCATGTCTTTTTGCCGAAGAGCTGACACGAGGCGGGCTGATCGACGCATTGCGGCGGCGCCACCATTACGCGACCACCGGCTCCCGCCTGATACTCGATGTGCGGGCGCAGTTCGACAACGATGCGCAGCTGTTTGCGGACGACCCGAAACTTGGCCCGACGACCTCGACCCGAGTACGTACTGCGATGATGGGCGACATTCTTCGCTCCAAAGACGGCGCGATGGAGTTCACCGTCGAGGCCGTGGCGTCGGCGCCGATCGAACGGCTCGAGATCCGCAACGGGCTCGAGGTGTTGGAGACGTGGCGGCCCTACGACGAAACCGCGCTCGGCCGCCGCATCCGGGTGATCTGGGAAGGCTCGGAATATCGCGGCCGCGGACGGCAGACGATTTGGGACGGGGGATGCACGCTACAAGGAAACGCGTTCGATCGGGTCGCCCCGATCAATTTGTGGAACCTCGACAAGAAACTGACCCAGACGGGACCCGCAGTATTGACGTGGGAAGCCTTGACCACTGGCGGGTTCGGCGGGTTTGACGCCTGGCTAGCCGATGCGCAATCGGGCACGCTTCGCATCGATACCGCCCTCGTCAAATGTGAGATCGCGGTCGCGGATATCGGCTTGAACGACCTGGTGTTCGAAGCCGGTGGCATCGCTCGCCGCATCCGCGTGTTCCGCCTGCCCGACGAGAACCCGCACCGCCGGCTGCATTTGTCGCGGCGAATTGCGCTCAAGGGCTCAGGGGACAATGCGGTCTATGTCTGCCTGACCCAGGAGGACGGGCATCTCGTCTGGTCAAGCCCGATCTACGTGTTCCACTGACCTAGCTGTTGAAGCCAAGCACGTTGTTCAGCTTTGAGGCGGGTTCGCGGCGTCAACACCATGGCTGCTCTTTGGTCCCGAAGCAGTCGTTCGCGGTGACCGATTCGGATGTCTCATCAGCGCCGTTAGCCGCCATCTTCAGAGCTTGATCACTTCTCGGCGGGATTCCCCTCAGCACGCTAGACCCGACAAGGCGGCGGAGGGCCGAGTAGTCTAGCCGCTCTTATTTCAGACCGGGGATCAGGTCCCAGTGATCTTTCCTTTTGCGGGTCCCGTTCGGCGAGACGAAGCGGAGCCGCTAGAATAAGCTCTCAATTTTCGTTCATGGGCAGGCTGACGTGATGAAAAGCAAACCTCGCATGCATTTCGTCGATCGCATCGTCATGCAATTTGTGCGCGCAAATTTCTGGGCGTGCCTAGCCTGCCTCTCCGTGGTTCCAGCGATGGCAGCGCCGGCGACGCCGGCCGCCCAACTGAGCCAGTGTGCCGGAGAACACGACGAAAGCGCGGAGCAGGTCATTGCCGCGTGCACAGCCTTGATCAATGCCGGGCAGGTTGACGCCAAAGAACTGTCGCGCGTCTACGCATATCGCGCATTCGGTTATGAGCGGAAAGACGATTTGAACCGCGCCGTCGCTGATGCCGATCAGGCCATAAAGCTTGATGCCACGTCGGCGGTTGCTTTTCATCGTCGGGGCGATATCCGCAAGCTCCTGCTGCAAGACGACTTTGCGCTAGCAGATTTCAGCGAGGCAATCCGTCTTGACCCCAAGGTGCCGCTTTACTTCGTCAATCGCAGCAACGTCTACCTCGATACGCATCAGTACGACCTTGCCCTTCACGATCTCGACGAAGCCTTGCGGCTTGATCCTAAGGACGAGATCGAGGCGATCGTCAACCGCTGCAACGTCCTGACGTTTAAGGGCGAGTTTGCCGCTGCAATGACCGACTGCCAGAATGCGCTACGACAATGGCCGGGCGATCCCTATCCATTGTACACGCTCGGATTTCTCTATTTCAGGATGGACAAGCTCGATGACAGCATTCGCGCGTATGACGAGGCGCTCGCGGTTCCTGGCCTGGGCGCTGACGACCCTTCCGACAAGGCCTACCCGCTGTACGGGCGCGGTCTCGCCAGGGTGAAGAAGGGCGACAAAATCGGCGGCGAAGCCGATATGGCTGCCGCCTTGGCACTGGATACCGATATCGCACGGGATTTCGAGTAGGCGTGAAGGTCGGAGTTGGGGCGTGAAGAGTCGTCCCGGCCGCGCTTGCTGGACGCCTGCTGTCGGTTGAGTAAGCAGACCTTGGCCGGGGCCTGCAGCAATGACGAGGTAGCGCCGAATCCGGCCATTCGCGGGACCGCAGTGGAACCGCCGGAGCGGGCTCTCAGCGACCCTCCACTATTTCTCACGGCTCGACCTTTGGAGAGCCAGTGTAGGCCCGAGACGACCATCCAAATGCCTACGCATCCAAAAGCCCGTGGGTTCTTCCGTCGGTGTATTGCGGCGCCTCGTCTCGAGAGGAGGATCTCGACGGGTTCGATCTGCCACGATGTCGTGAGGAAAAACACTCGGCCGGATTGGCATGGTTCGTGCGTTGCCACTGGCGGCTGCGGAGATTGGTTGTGGGCCTGCCGTTATCGCGTTCGGAACCCGCCCGGGCGACAGCCCGAGGCCATACCGTGCTTGCCGCTCAGATCGGTTTGCTTGCCGGGGGCCTGACGCTGTGGCAGGCCGGATGCTGGGCCGGTCTGATCAATCCGCTCAAAGGCGGCAGCCCCACCGGCATCGCCCAGTTCCTGTGGGCTGGGCTGGCGAGCGGCATCCTGGTCCAGAACGCCGCCGTAACGCTCGGCGAGGAACTGCTCGGCTTCGCGATCGGCGTCGGGCTCGGCACCGCCGCGGCGTTGGGGTTGTGGTGGCTGCCCAACCTGTCAAGGGCGTTGGCGCCCCTCATTGCAATCTTCAACGGCATCCCCAAGATCGCGCTGGCGCCGCCGATGATCGTCTGGTTCGGCATCTTCGAGACCTCAAAGATCGCGCTGGCTACGATTATCTGCCTGTTTATCGCCTGGCTGTCGGCGGCGGAGGGGGTGCGGCGCGTCGACCCCGACAATATCGACATGATCCGCGCGATGGGCGCGTCGCGCTGGCATATCTTCCGCTACATCGTCGTTCCCTCGTCGCTGCCGTGGATTGTCTCGGCGCTCAAGGTCAGCATCGGTTTCGCCCTGGTGGGCGCCGTGGTCGGCGAATTCGTCGCTTCCAACCGAGGCCTCGGCTACCTCGCCGTGCAGGCCGCGATCTTTTTCCAGATCAGCAAATTGTGGATGGTGGTGGTCGTCATCGCGGCGATCGCGGCTGTCCAATATTTCGGCGTCCTGTGGCTCGAGCGCAGATTCCTGCACTGGGCGGCGAACGCGCCCGGCTGAACAATTCCCAACCCGAGCAGGGCGCCTCGCGCCAAGGAGCGATCATGGCAAATCTTATCCTCAATCGGCGGCAGGTTCTTTCCGGCGCAGCCGGATTCGCCACCCTCGGCTTCGCCGCCGGACGAGGCGCGCTCGCCACGGCGATGGTCAAGATCACCGCCGCGGAGGCGGTGGAGACGATGTACTACCTGCCGTTATACGTCGCCAAGGCGAAGGGCTTCTTCGAGCAGGAGGGCCTCGACGTCACAATCTACAACGCGCAGCAGCGGACCATCGCCTTGCGCGCCGTCATCGCCAAGGACGCGTTCTCCTACAACGGCGACCCGGCCGAGCCGGCGTTGGCCCAGCAGAAGGGCGAGAACGTCAAGAACATCGGGGTGCTCGTCAACCGCGCCGCCCAGGTTGTGCTCGGCAAGCCCGGCATCTCGAAGGACGCCAAGACCTGGGTCGGGCACACGATCATCGTCCCACGCCCGCCGCATACCGCCGTATCGCTGATCCAGATGACACTGATCGATGCCGGCTACGAAAAGGGCGACGCCGACGGGATGGTATGGAAGCCGAAGGGCGGCAAGGCCGACGACGCGGTGCGCCTGATCCCGGTGATCGCCGGGTCGGAACTGAGCGCGCTGATGGCCGGCCAGGCCGATCTGGCGCTGACCAACGAGCCGGGGACCTCGAACGGGGTCGCCGCCGGCATGGAGATCATCGTCAGCTTTGCCGAGCAGTTCGGGCCGTTCTTTTTCACCAGCTTTGCTGTCCTCGGCGAGACGATCGAGAAGCAGCCGGACCAGGTGCAGGCCTTCGCCAACGCGATAACCAAGGCAATGGTCTACGGCCACAAGAACCCCGAGGGCGCCGCCGAAGTCGCGGTCGCGCGCTATGCCGATTCCGACCCCAAGATCATGAAGGCAGCGGCGGAGCGGATCATCGCCCAAGGCGCCTATCCGGAGAACCTGGTGGTCTCCAGGGCCTCCTACGACAACAACTTCACCCGCCTGCTGACTGCCACCGGCCATCCCGCGGCCGGGTACCCGTTCGACAAGCTGATGGATTTGAGCTTCGCCGAAAAGGCGGCGAAGGCGATCAAGCCCGGCGACGTCGGTTAGCGGGCTGCGCAGGGCTCGCGAGAGGGTAGAGATGCGATGACGTCGCCAAGCGACGGCATGACGATCGAGCGTCCCACCCGGGCACCGGCGATAATTGCACCGCCGCCGCCACGGGTCGAGTTCGTCGGCGTGCGCAAGGTATTCTGGCAGGGCAAGCGGGAGATCATCGCGGTCGAGGATCTCAGCTTTACGGTCGAGAACCAGAAATTCGTCAGCATCATCGGCCCGTCCGGGTGCGGCAAGTCGACCGCGCTCAAGCTGCTGTCGGGACTCGATCGACCGACCAGCGGGCGGGTCCTCGTCGACGGCGTCGAGGTCGACGGACCGCAGCCCAAGGTCGCCTTCATGCTCCAGAAGGATCTGCTGCTGTCGTGGCGCACGGTGCTCGGCAATGTCACCCTCGGTCTCGAATTGAAACCATTGAGCGCCGCCGACCGGCGCGAGCGCGCAATGGCGCTGATCCAGAAGGTCGGACTCGACGGGTTTGAGGATTCCTATCCCAAGCACCTCTCGGGCGGGATGCGCCAGCGCGTCGCGCTCGCCCGCACGCTGGCGGTCGACCCCGAAATCCTGCTGCTCGACGAGCCACTGTCGGCGCTCGACTACCAGACCAAATTACGCATGGAGGAGGAGCTCATCCGCATCCTCGCCGAAGAACGCAAGACGGTCTTGCTGATCACCCACGACATTGCCGAAGCGGTGTCGGTGTCGGACAAGGTCCTGGTGTGTTCGGGGCGACCGGGACGGATCAAGGCGGAGCATGAGATTCCACTGGCCAAGCATCAGTCGCCCGAGGCGGCGCGCAACAACCCGGAATTCGTCCGCTATTTCGACCTGTTATGGAGGGAGCTGAAGACGGATGTCGCGGTCTGAAGCGACCTCCCTCGCGCTCGGACCGGCCCGAACGAAAGGCGGTGCGACACGGAGGCGGATGGAACAGGCGTTTTCGCGTGTGCCGTGGCGGGTGCTGGCTCTGCAACTGTGCTGCATCGGGATTCCGTTGGTGGTGTGGGAGGCCGCGGTGCGCGCGGGTCTCGCCGACCCGTTCTTTTTCGGGTTGCCGAGTGAGGTGTTTGCGTATGTCGGCAGGACCCTCGTCGACGGGTCGCTGCTGTACCAGACCTGGGTGACCTTGTCCGAACAGGCGGTCGGCCTGCTGCTTGGCACCGCCGTCGGCTCGGCGATCGCGCTGGCGCTGTGGTGGTCCGGGTTCCTGTCGCGCGTGCTGGAGACCTACGCGGTCATCCTCAACGCGACCCCGAAGATCGTCATCGCGCCGCTGCTGGTGGTGTGGTTTGGGCTCGGGATGACGTCGAAGGTGATGATCTCCGCGCTCGTCACCGGGGTCGTCGCCTGGCTTGGGGCGTTTGACGGAGTCCGACGATGCGATCTCGACCAATCCGATCTGGTCCGCGCGCTCGGCGGCCGCGAGCGCCACGTCTTTGCCAAGATCGTCGTCCCCGGCGTCTTGCCCTATGGCTTTGCGACGCTGCGGCTCAACATCGGCTTCTCGCTGATCGGCGTCATCACCGGTGAGTTCCTGTCGTCTACCGCCGGGCTCGGCTATCTCGTCGACACCACCTCGAAGGCCTACGAGATGAGCCACACGCTCGGGGCGATTCTCGTCATCGCGCTGATCGCGGCCGCCGAGCTGTGGTTGCTCGCTCGCGCAGAGGCCTATCTGATGCACTGGAGCGACGCGGTCGCTCCGGCCTCGATGACTTGAACGGAGACCCCTTGTGTCTGATGTGACATCCCTGACCGCGTCGGAATTGCTGGCCCTCTATCGCGACCGGAAGATCTCGCCGGCCGAAGTGGCGGCCGCGTGCCTCGAGTGGATCGGGGTGCGCGACCCGGAGGTGCGCGCCTGGGAGACTCTCGACGCCGACCAGGCGTTGGCGCAGGCGCGTGCGCTGTCTGCCGATGCGACGGCAGCGCTCTATGGCATCCCGATTGGCTTCAAGGACATCGTCGATACCGCGGATTTGCCGACCAGTTACGGCTCGCCGATCTATGCCGGCCACCGCCCGCTGCGCGACGCGCCCTGCGTCACCGCCGCCCGCTTGGCCGGCGGGCTGGTCCTCGGCAAGACGGTGTCGACCGAGTTTGCCGGCCGGGCCCCGGGCAAGACCGCGCACCCGCTCAACCCGCTGCACACCCCGGGCGGCTCATCGAGCGGCTCCGCCGCAGCGGTCGGCGACCACCAGGTCTATCTCGCGATCGGCAGCCAGACCGCGGGATCGACGGTCCGGCCCGCCGCCTATTGCGGAGTCCACGCGCTGAAGCCGAGCTACGGCGCGATCCCGTTCACGGGGATCAAGAACCTGTCGCCACGGCTCGACACGATCGGGCTGATGGCGCGCTCGGTGGCCGACCTTGCCTTGTTTCGCGCGGCCCTGTTCCGGGTGCCACCGGCCCCGTGCATGCCGGTCGAGGGGACGATCCGCATCGGCCTATGCCGAACGCCATATTGGCCGCGCGCCAGCGCCGAGGTTCGCGCCGCGATCGAGGCTGCGGCGTCCGCGTTGGAGGGCGGCACCATCGAATTGCGCGACATCGCCTACCCCGAAGGGTTTGGCGATGCCGAGGAGCTGTGCTGGCAGGTGATCAATTTCGAGGTCGCGCGCAGTCTCGCGTGGGAATACGAGTGGCGGCCCTATTCGCTGTCACGGTGGATGCGGGCCTCGATCGAGAGCGGTAGGCAACTGAGCCTCGATCGGCATGAGAACAATTTGCGGCGCCTCGCGATTGCCGAGACGTCGTTCGACGCGATCTTCCAGACCGTCGACGTACTGATTTCGCCGGCTGCCGGAGAAGAGGCGCCGATGGGGCTCTCCGATACGGGTTCGCCGATCTTCAACCTGCCTTTCCAAATCGCCGGATTGCCGGCGGTAAGCCTTCCCATCGGCCCAGGGCCGGGCGGCTTGCCAATCGGCCTTCAACTGGTCGGGCCGCGCTTCGGCGACGCTCGACTTCTCGATATAGCGGCAACGATCGAGCGCCGCCTAACCGGCTGAAGCGTCTGTCTAATCGGGCGCATGAGGCTCAGCGCGCGAGCAAGGCGACGGCGCCGGAGATGACAAGAACGCCAATGCGAAGCCGTCCACGGTCCAGGAACCGCACTACCAAAGGGGCTATCGCGTAACCGACGCCTACCCCCGGCAGCAACAGCAGCCCGAGGATTAGTTCCTGCCAGCCGAACAGGCCGACCACGGTCAAGGCCACGGACATCGCATAACCAACCGCGAAGAACGCTCCCAGCACCGCCCGCGTCTGCGCGGGCTCCGCGTTCTGAAATACCAATGCGATCGGCGCGCCGTTGATTCCAACCATGGTGCCCATGATCCCGGCAACACCGCCGCCTACCAGCAGCGCCTGAAGTGCCGCCCCGATATTGCCCACGCTGCGGAGATAGACAAGCAAGTCCAAGCGTAAATCGCCGGCCACGTATTCCCTGTTTGCTGCGGCGCCGAGGATCTGCCTGGGCAACCCGACGTGGGCCAGGGGGTTATGGCGGGCACCATTTCCAAAATCAGCCGCTCTAACTTACCCGTGGCGAGCGGACCGCTGCCGCCGGTTGCTTGACGCATCCTCGTCGCCAACTGCCATTGAGGCAGATCAAAGCGTCTCTGTTCAGCGCCCGTATCCTCTAGAGGTAGCTGCCCGAGGGGGCAGCAGGACAACGAGGCATTTCATGCTCAAGACACCGCTGGAACAACTCGCCTACATCATCGAGAAGGCGCGCGAATTCGACGCGGAGATCGAGCCGGTGGACAGCGACTCGGGCTCGAACCCAAGCGACGACAAGGATGTCGCAATCCTCGAAGACACTGGCGACAACCCGACCGAACAGGAGCTGACGGCGGCGCTCGACGCGCTCGATGACGAGCAGCGGGTCGAACTGCTTGCGCTCATGTGGCTCGGGCGCGGCGATTTCGAGCGCGGCGAGTGGCGCGAGGCGCTGGCTCGGGCGCGCGAAGTCCACAACGAGGCGGAGACCGGGTATTTGATCGGCACGCCGCTTCTCGCCGACTACCTCGAAGAAGCGCTCGATGCCCTTGGCTACTCGCTCGAAGAGTACCGGAAAAATCGCCTGTAATCGTCGGCCGACGGAGTTTGGCATGTCAATGCACCCAATCGTCGACAAGGGCGAAGTCGCCATCGATTTCCCCGACAAATATTACAGTGGTGGCTTTGGCCGCGATTGCAGCTTCGAAGCCCGCGCTGAAGACGAGGGCGTCCTGATCCGGCTCGTGCGGGGCGGCAGCGACAAGCGCGCGGTGGCGATCCATCTGCATCATTTTCTGTTTGCCGGCATTCTCGAGGAGCTGGCCCGCTCGTTGGGTGAACGCGAACCGATCGACGCCGTGCATCGAGACCCGTTACTGGCGGCCGCTCGTGGTCTGGCGGCGGCGCTCGAGCGATCGGTGCCAAAGCCTGCGGGCTAAGCGAATGCCTCGGATCGTCACCCTGCGATGAACCCGGCGCTGGACATCGCGACGGAAAGCCTCGCCGTCGGCGAGACCGGCAGCGGCAAACAGTACCGTTTTTTGTTGCCGGGCCCGACGCTCGGCGAAAAAGACCGGCGACGTTGCCTCGGCACGCTCGCCACACGCCTCGCGGGGGCGCAGTTTCTGATCGCCAGCGGCAGCCTGCCGCGCCGACGGATTTCTACGCGGAAGTCGGAGCGTTCGCGCGCCGCCGTGACGTGCGGTTCGTGCTCGGCACTTCCGGCTCAGCGCTCGCCGGGGCCGGAAGTGACATCTACTTGCTCAAGAGTAGCCGGCGCGAGGACATCGAGCGCCCATATGCAACCTTGGCCGATAGATAGTTTCGCCCGCGGTTTGTTGTGTAAGGGGGCAATTCGGATCTTGGCGGCGAGATAGTCGTTTTGTTGACCTCGCTGGCGCTAGGGACAGTGTCATGTCAGACGACCATATGACGAGCATGGGACGCTCACCGACCGAAGCCGGGGCCGAGCACGTGGCCCCGGCTGTTCCGCTCCCCGTGCCGGTGTCGGCGAGCCTGCCGGCAGTGCTACCACCACAGAAAAAGCGCCGCCGTCGGCTCCGCTACGTTCTGCTGCTGTTGGTGCCGGCCGTGATCGCTGCCGGCTACTGGTGGTCTCACACGGGCGATGGGCTGCCGGCTGGCTTTGCAATGGGCAACGGCAGGGTCGAGGCCGATGAGATCGATATCGATACCAAATTTGCCGGCCGCATCGCCGAGCTCAACGTCGACGAGGGCGACCTGGTCAAGCCAGGGCAGGTCGTCGCGGTGATGGACACGCGCGATCTCGAAGCCTCGCTCAAAAAGTCGCAGGCGCTGGTCGAGCAGGCGCGCAAATCCCTCGATGAGGCTCAGGCCAACCTTGTGCAGGCACAAACTCAAGTGAAATTCGCCCAGCAAGAACTCGAGCGTACAGCGGCGCTGGTGCCGAAAGGCTACGCGACCGTCGAGCAGCTCGATCAGCGCACCCAGCAGCACAACGCCGCGGTCGCACTTGAGAACGCCGCCGCGCAACGCGTCGCGCAGGCGCAGCACGCGCTCGACGCCGCGACCCACGATGTCGAGCTCTACCAGGTCAACATTTCCGATAACTCGCTGATCGCGCCAAAAGCCGGTCCGATCGAGTACCGCGTCGCTAATGTCGGCGAGGTGTTGCCGGTCGGCGGCAAGGTGTTCACGATGCTCGACGCCTCCTATGTCTACATGGATATCTATCTGCCGACCGGGCAGGCGGGCCGAGTGCGTATCGGCTCCGAAGCCCGCATCGTGCTCGACGCCTATCCGGGCCATGTGATCCCGGCCGCCGTGGTTTTCGTCGCGAGCCAGGCGCAGTTCACCCCGAAAACCGTCGAAACGAAGGAGGAGCGCGACAAGCTGATGTTCCGCATCCGAGTGCGGATCGACCCGCAACGCCTCGAAGGGCGCGCGGCGCTCGTGAGGACTGGCCTGCCGGGGGTCGCGTATGTGCGCACCGATCCGTCCGCCGCCTGGCCGCCTTCTCTGCGGCCCAGCCCGGCCGCGAGCGTGCCGCCCCCGACCAAACAATGATCGGGGAGCAAGGCACGGTCGCACGCCTCGACGGCGTCACTCAACTTTACGGAAAGGTTGCCGCGCTCGATTCCGTCACGCTGGCCGTTCCAGTGGGCTGCATGGTTGGGCTGATCGGGCCCGATGGGGTCGGCAAATCGACGCTCTTGGCCCTCGTCGCCGGCGCCCGGAAGATCCAGTCTGGAACGGTCTGGGTCCTCGATGGCGACATGGCCAATGTCCGGCACCGCAGCACGGTTTGCCCGCGCATCGCCTATATGCCGCAGGGCCTCGGCAAGAACCTCTATCCCGATCTCAGCATCCGCGAGAACATCGAGTTTTTCGGCCGCCTGTTCGGACAAGCCGCCGCTGAGCGGCAGCGGCGCATCGGCGAACTTCTCGACAGCACGGGGTTGACGCGGTTTGCCGATCGATCGGCGAAGAAGCTATCGGGCGGAATGCGGCAGAAGCTCGGCCTCTGCTGCTCGCTGATCCATGACCCCGAGCTCTTGATCCTCGACGAGCCCACGACTGGCGTCGATCCGCTGTCGCGCCGCCAATTTTGGGAACTGATCGCGCGGATACGCGCGCGAGGAGCCGGAATGAGCATCGTCGTCGCCACCGCTTACATGGAAGAGGCCGAGCGGTTCGATTGGCTTGTCGCAATGAACGGCGGAAAGGTCGTCGCCGCCGGTACGCCGGCCGAACTCAAGGCCGCCGCAGGCGCCATCACGATCGAGGCGGCGTTCATCCACATGTTGCCAGCGGCGATGCGCGCCGGCCACCGCGCGTTGCAAATCCCGCCTCGCCGCTCTGTCGCGACCGAACCGGTGATCGTGGCGCACGATCTCACGCGCCGGTTCGGCGATTTTACCGCTGTCGACCATGTCAGCTTCGCCATCGAACGGGGCGAGATCTTTGGGTTTGCCGGCTCGAACGGATGCGGCAAGACGACCACGATGAAGATGCTGACTGGGCTCTTGCCAGCAAGCGAGGGCGAGGCGCTGCTTTTCGGCCGGCCTTTTGACGGCAACGACCACGACGCGCGTATGCGTGTCGGCTACATGTCGCAAGCGTTTTCGCTCTATACCGAGTTGACGGTACGGCAGAACCTCGATCTTCACGCGCGCCTGTTTCACCTTCCGGCGCAGCGCGCCGCGACGCGCATCGCCGAACTGATCGACCGCTTTGGCCTCGCTGAACACGTCGACCAGCGCGCCGAGAACCTGCCGCTTGGCATTCGCCAGCGGCTCTCGCTCGCGGTCGCGGTCGTGCATGAGCCGGAGATACTAATTCTCGACGAGCCGACGTCGGGTGTCGATCCACTCGCGCGCGACCGCTTCTGGGAATTGCTGATCGACCTGTCCCGCAACGAGGGCGTGACGATCTTCGTCTCTACCCATTTCATGAACGAGGCCGAGCGCTGCGACCGGATTTCGCTGATGGATTCGGGGCGGGTGCTGGCGACCGACACACCCGGCGGGCTGATCCAGGCGCGGGGTACCGCGACGCTCGAGGAAGCGTTCATCCTCTATCTCGAAGAGGCGACTGGAGCGCCGGCGGCGGCCGCCGAAATGCCCCCCGCCGCGGCTGAACCTCCGGCAGCAGCGCGCGCACCCGCGACCGGCGGCGCATCGTTCAGTCCGCGCCGGCTTATCGCCTCCACAATCCGCGAAACGCTCGAACTGCTGCGCGATCCGATCCGGCTCGGTTTCGCCGTGATTGGCACTACATTTCTGATGCTGCTGCTCGGCTTCGGCATCTCGACCGATGTCAACTCGCTCAGGTTTGCCGTGCTCGACCACGACCGGACCCACGAAAGCCGGGCCTATCTCGAGGAACTGCGCGGATCGGCCTATTTCGTCGAGAAACCGCCGCTGATCAATTATGCCGATCTGGACAATCGGCTTGCGGACGGGGATATCGACGTCGGCATCGAGATCCCGCCCGCCTTCGGACGCGACATCGCGCGCGGCCGGGCGGTCTCGGTCGCTGCTTGGATCGACGGCGCAAGGCCGTTCATCGCCCAAACGGTCCGCGGCTATCTCGAAGCGATGCAGCAGATCTACCTGACCGACCCTGCGGTCGCGGCCAGGCAGCCATCGCATGCTTCGCCCGCGAATATCGAGGTTAGGCTCAAGTACAATCAGAATTTCGAAAGCATCTATGCGATGGTGCCGGCACAGTTTGCCTTTCAGCTTGCGCTGTTCCCGGCAATTTTGATGGCGCTCGCGATCGTGCGCGAAAAGGAACTCGGCTCGATCACCAACCTCTACGTAACCCCGATCACCCGGCTCGAGTTCCTGATCGGCAAGCAGATCCCCTACATCGCCGTCGCGCTGTTCAATTTCGCCGTAATGTTCCTGCTGGCGATATTCGTTTTTCGGGTGCCTCTCAACGGCAGCTTTGCGGCCTTGCTGCTCGGCGCGGTGATTTATGTCACCGCAACGACGGCTTACGGCATGGTGATCTCGGCCTTTGCCCGCACCCAGATCGCGGCGCTATTCGGCGCCGCGATCCTCACCGTCCTGCCGGCAACGATGTTTGCCGGCATGATGGTTCCGGTGTCGTCCCTCACTGGGGTGGCGCGGATCATGGGGCGCTTGTTCCCGATGACCTATTTCCTGCCGATCAGCGTCGGCACGTTCACGAAAGGCCTCGGTTTCTCCGATCTCGCGACAAACCTCGCCGCGCTGGCGGTCTTCGTTCCGAGCCTGACGATGCTGAACCTTGCTCTGCTCCGCAAGCAGGAGCGCTAGGCTGTTCGATGCGGGCCCTCGCCAACATCTTCTGGCTCGGCACCAAGGAATTGCGCAGCTTCATGCGTGATTACGTTCTTCTCGGCCTCGTCATCTACGCGTTCTCGCTCGCGATCATCGCCCAGGCGCAGAGCAGCTCGCAGGAAGTGCACAACGCTTCGGTCGCGATCGTCGACGAGGATCATTCCGAGCTGTCGCGGCGGATCGCTCATGCGTTTCTGCCGCCCTATTTCCAGACGCCGCAGCCGGTCGCGGAGCGGGACATCGTGCCGCTGATGAACGCTGGCAAATTCACCTTCATCATCGACATTCCGCCGAATTTCCAGCGCGACGTCATCGCCGGACGCACGCCCGGACTGCAGATCAATGTCGACGCGACGGCGATGGTGCAGGCTGGTCTCGGCGCCAGCTATGCGCAGCAGATCATCACCACGGAAATCGCTAACTTCTTGTCGCGTACGGAAACGGTATCCGCGCCGCCCGTGAACCTCATCGTCCGCATCGCCTTCAACCCGAATGTCGAGACGAGCTGGTTCACCAGCATCATGGGCATCATCAACAATGTCACCATGCTGGCGATCATACTGGCGGGGGCGGCCATCGTGCGCGAGCGCGAGCACGGCACGATGGACCATCTCTTGGTCATGCCGCTGTCCCCGTTCGAGATCGCCGCGTCGAAGATTTGGGCGAATGGTGTTGTCATCATCGTTGCTGTCGGGTTGTCCCTTTATCTCGTCGTCCGCGGATTGCTGCACATTCCGATCGTGGGATCGGTCCCGCTGTTTATGATTGGGGCCACGGTCTACCTGTTCTTCGCGACGGCGATCGGCATCTTTCTTGGAACGATCGCCCGCTCGATGCCCCAGCTCGGCCTCTTGTTTATCCTGGTCCAGGTACCGCTGAATTTGCTCTCCGGCAGCAATACGCCGCTCGAAAGCATGCCGCCATGGCTGGCGGCGATCGCACAGGTCTCGCCGACCGCGTATTTCGTTTCCTTTGCCCAGGCGATCCTCTACCGCGGCGCCGGTTTCACGGTGGTGTGGAGACAATTCCTCGTGGTCGCGCTGTTCGGCGGCCTATTCTTCACGCTCGCGCTGCTGCGGTTCCGCAAGGTGGCCAGTGCGACAACCTGACGCTCCGCTCAGTGCCTGCCGCGAAGACTGAGGATATAGGCCACGACATCGGCGAGGTCGCGGGGCGCCAGGTCTGGGTACGGCATGTTCGCGTAGGCGTGCGTGTGGGACAGAAAGGCTCGCAGCGACGCCTCGGTCGTGGTCGGCTTGTTGGCGATATCGAAGAAGCTTGGGGCGTAATTGCCGATC
>Ga0335081_10011193_pt1 | contig 14500 bp, 12 predicted proteins | sample Lox_Sample_35_FD_206713 | JGI IMG/M metagenome (GOLD analysis project Ga0335081, IMG submission 206713) | Soil microbial communities from Loxahatchee National Wildlife Refuge, Florida, United States - Lox_Sample_3.5 | ecosystem: Environmental > Terrestrial > Soil > Wetlands | place: USA... | reverse complement strand
GTCAAGCGAGCGTAACGAGGGAGCCGTATGAGCAGCGACGAGGTCGGCGTCGACCCGGGACGGGTCAGCCAGGCGGCGGGTGCGCTGGAGAACCTGCGGGATGTGCTGGCCGCCAACGTGTCGATCATCGTGAACACGATGAACGAGTACTGGAGCAGCGGGGCGGGCTCGCCGATCTCACTGGCCTCGCTGCAGCAGGCGCAGTCGCGGTCGCCGGAGGACGCCAGCGACATGCGGACGCGGGCCGACCTGGCCGCGGCCTGGCTGGCCCAGAGCGTCAACCTGACTGGCAACGGGATGGTGGATATCCCTTGGGGCAGCACCCCGGCCGCGCTGAAGGAACTCGACCAGCTCGACGCCCAGGCCCAGGCGCAGGCACTGTCCGCCGCGGAGGCCGGATCCGGGCAGAATCCGAAGGCGGCCCGGGCCGTGATCCAGTCAATCGAGCTCGACATCTCCGACCACGTCAAGGCGGGCGACACCAGCTGGCTCACCACCTTTTACACCGCGGCCGCACCGGCCGTGGCGAACCTGGCCGCCACGCTCAACCACGAGGACGGCCAGCACATGGTGGTGCTGAGCCAGCAGGACCAGAAGATCCTCAACGACTACGCCACCGGCCTGGCCTACGCGGACAAGCACGCCACCCTGAGCCAGGCCACCATCAACGCCTTTTCCCAGTCCAAGAACCTCTGGTCGGTCGGGATGCTGTTCAAGTTCGGCCCGCCCGGGTCGGCCTATGGCACCCAGGAGACGCTCGGCAAGGACGCCGACGGCAACCCGGTCACCCAGCCGAACCTGCTGGCCCAGGTGACCACGGCCATCGAGCTGGCCCGGATGCGGGGCGGCTACACCATCCCGCTGACCGGCTCCGACGTCCCGCTCGGAGCGCCCGGCTCGACCGAGGTCAGCCAGCTCATGCAGGAGTTCGACCCGGCCGAGTCGATGCTGGCCCTGTCCACGCAGAACGGCGCGGCCGCCCGGGAGGTGATGGCCGGGCCGGACGGCAAGCGGATCGCCGTCGACCTGATGACCCGGCCGGTCGAGTTCTACTACGCGTCCTTCGACAACCACGGGACGCTGCAGGGTTTCCTGCCGCTCGCCGCGCCCAAGGACTACTTCGACGGCCAGATGATCGATTACGCCGACGGCGCCGGCGCCTGGCAATCGCACCCGGTAACGCTGTCGTCCAGCGTCATCGGCAAGTTCCTGGACACCGCGGCCAACAGCGGTGGCCGCGGCAGCGGTCCGGCTGCCTATAACTCGGCCCGGGCCGCGCTCAACCTCATCGAGGCCGTGCCGTCACCCACCGGCGACGATGGCATCCCGCTGCCCGAGCCGGTGCGCCAGGCCCTGCTGCACACCGCGCAGAATTACATGCTCGACATGGCCCAGTCGACGACCAACACGGGCCTGTCCGCCGTGGAGGGACCGGAGGCCGGCCTGCCCGTCTACCACCTGCTGATCCAGGGCCAGGGCCAGGACAACCCGCTATCGACCTTCCTCCAGCAGATCAGCTTCGACAAGACCGACGCGGCCGCGCTGGACGCATCGGCCAAGGTGACGTTCAGCAACATCTACGCCGCGACCGAGCTCGGCAAGCTGCCGCCGGGCTTCAACGGATCCCAGGCCAACAACGCCATGGCCGGCCTGCTCGGCCGGATCCAGACCGAGGCGAACAACGTCGGCGTGCACCTGGCGCGGGACAGCGACGAACAGCACGAGGAGTACAACAAGATCATCGAGCTCGGAGAGTCCACGCTCCCGTTGCTGCCGGGAATAGGCGACGTCGCGGAAGCGGCCACGGATCCGGCCAAGGCCTTCCTCGGCCTGCTCGGCATCCCCACCTCGTTCAGCACCGACGCGGCCACCACGACCGAACAGGCCGACGCGCAGAGCTTCGCGGTCCAGGGCATCCAGATCCACGTGTCCATGGTCCAGGGCCTGATGAACAACGGGGCGGGTGACCTGCGCAGCAGTGCGCAGCAATACAACAGCAGCCATCCGGGCCAGCAGTGGCTGCAGGGCAACCAGATCGTGCTGACCCCGCAGAACTACAGCGCCTTCCAGGACTGGTACGAGAACCTCAGCCCGGCCGTCGACCAGAAGTACGGCCTGAGCAGCCTGGAAAGCCGGTACGGGTACTATTACAACCAGCAGGGCGGGACGTCGTCGGACGGAGCATTCGGGCCATGGTGACCGGTCCTGGCGCGATGCGACGCCAGGTTCTGGCCGCAGCCGCCGTGGCTCTCGTGGCGCTGGCGGGCCTGACCGCCTGCACATCGTCGGGATCATCTTCGGCGGCGCCGGGTCAGAGCACCGGTACGAGCGCGCCGGATAGCACGAGCGCCACTTCCGGCTTGGCACAGCAGCAGAGCTTCGTTCGCTTCCCGACCGCTTCGGCACTGCTGACCCAGTGCGCGGTCAGCCATGGCGTCCAGGCCGTGCGCAGCAGCGCCGAGCAGTACAACACCAGCCATCCGAAGAACCAGCAGTGGCTGACCGGCGGCAAGGTCCAGCTGACGCCGACGAACGGCAGCGGTTTTACCGACTGGTTCGAGAACGGCGGAGGGGGCGCGGTGACGCTCGGCAGCCAGCAGCTCAGCGACTGGCAGCAGTGGGCGGCCAGCCACGGCGAACTGCCCGCCCAGGTGTGCGGCAGCACCGTGCGGGGGGCGGCCGTCCGGCAGCTGTACGCGCAAGTGTACGCGCACTGGCCCAGCATGCTCAGCGACGATCCCTGGTAATACCTGACGCTAGAAAATAAGTTCGGGGTGCGGTACCGCGCTGCCCGCAGCGAGCTGGCCGGGACGCTGCCGCACGCCATCGACACCGTGCTCGCCGCCTACCGCACAGAGGGTGCCCGGCTGGCGCCACCGTCCGCGGTCTGCCTGGTCGAGCGCGCTCCGCGGTAAGACGTTCCTCAACCCGCTGGGCCGGCCGCCAGGAACCACCTCAGCCGTCATCCGCACCTAGCCCGGCAACAGCCGCAGACGACGCGGACCCCCCGCACACAGGCACCCGCCCTATAACCGGGCGCTGGCCCGTCACGGAGGTTCCCGGCTGAGTGCCCTGCGGGAATCGCCGGTTCCACCGGCCGCCACGGTATGTGGCCGCGCCCCGGCCGTTCCTGGTGCATAGTAGGGGCGTGGATACTGGCTGCGGGGTGAACACCATTCGGATCGGCGACAGCGAGTACCTGCTCACCGTCATCGTCGGCGAGGACGGGGAGTGACCCTCCCCTGGATCATCGCCGGGGCGGCCGTCGGCCTGACCGCCGGCCCGCGGATCCGGGCCACCGCCTTCGCGCGCAGCACCGGACCCGGAAAGCCGCCACGCTGCACCTGCCCGGCCTGCTCGGCCCAGATCCTGCCTAACCGCTGGCGGTTTCTCTCGATGCTGCCCGTCGCCGGGCGGTGCCCCGCCTGCCGCACCCGGATTGGCCCGTACCCGCTGGCAGCCGAGGCCGTCGCCGGGCTGGCGCTCGCGGTAGCCGCGGCCCGCGCGACATCCCCATGGGAACTGGCGGCACTGGCCTGGCTAACCCTGATCTCCGTCCCCCTCGCCTTCACCGACCTGGCCGTGCACCGGCTCCCGGACCCGCTCACCGCCGCCGCCTTCACCGGCACGCTCGCCCTTCTGGCCGCAGCCGCACTGGCCATGCACCAGCCCGGCTACCTCGCCCGCGCCATCATCGGCGCCGCAGCCCTCACCTGCTTCTACCTCGTCCTGTGCCTGATCCGACCGGGCGAAATGGGCCTCGGCGACGTCAAGCTGGCAGCCAGCATCGGCCTCGTCCTCGGCTGGACCAGCTGGCAGGCGCTGCTTGTCGGCACGTTCGCTGGGTTTGCCCTGGCCGCCGTCTACGGCGGCGTGCTAGTGGCCATGCACCGGGCAAGCCGGACCAGCCAGCAACCGCTCGGGCCTTTCATCCTCCTCGGCGCCCTGGCGGCCATCGCGCTCTTGTGGCACGCAGGTTCAGTTTGAGAGGTCCGGCACCGTCACCGTCAGTACGTTACGGGCGTGCCCCTGGTAATTAGGCTTCGCGCGGACCGGTAGGTCAGCTCTTGGATGTTGCTGTCGGGCGTCCGGCTCTCGATCAGCTCGAGGTCGAAGTCGGCGGCACCCCCGAAGATCGGGTCCAGCCCGGTCTGGCCGGTGATCACAGGGAAGAGCGTCACCTGGACGCGGTCGACCAGTCCGGCGGCCATTAGTGACGGCTGGAACGGCGAGAACTATGTAGAGCCCTACCCGGACGCAGCAACCGGGCAGTCTTAGCCCTCGGGCGCCGGCCAAACCCGAGCGCGTCATGGGCACGGCCACCGGGGCCCGCAGGTGACCCATCCCCGTCGAGGCGATCGCGGGAGCTGTGACCTTCAGCGTTAATAGCACTCCTGGCCAGACGCCGGAGTCGTCGAACGCGTCGTGATGGACCAGCGTCCGGTCCAGGTGACGTATCAGCTGACACCAGTGGGCATGCGGTTGTCACCGGTCCTGATGGCGGTGGCCGAATGGAGCAACGACTGGGCGACGCGAGACGAGGACGGCCCCGACGCGAGCTGAGGTCTACCATCGCCACGCTGGGCGCCGTCGGGAAGCCGACGTAAGCTTGTTATTTAGTGCGCCACGACCGCTGAAGGTGAGGTTCGAGGTCCCGCGTCCGCGACGATCAGGGGTGAGTCGGCTAACCGCGAAGGAATGTGAGCACGGCGAGCACGCGACGGTGCTGGTCGGGTGATTCAGCCAGGCCGAGCTTAAGCAGGATCTGCGTGACGTGCGCCTCGATGGTGCGCTCGGTCACGAACAGCCGGGCGGCGATCGCGCGGTTCGACATGCCTTCGGCCACGAGCCCCAGGACTTCTCGTTCCCGGCCGGTTAGCCCCTGGAGGGGATCGGCCCGGCGACGCCGGCCCAGGAGGCGGGCGACGATCGTCGGGTCGATGACGGTTTCCCCGTCCACGATCCGCCGGAGGGCGTCGACTACGGTCGCGATGTCGAACACCCGTTCCTTGAGCAGGTACCCGACCCGTTCGGGATGATCCTGGATGAGGCGCATGGCATAGCTCGGTTCGACGTACTGGGACAGGAGCAGGACGCCGATCTCGGGATGGTCCGCCCGTATCGCCCGGGCCGCGACGAGGCCCTCATCGGTGTGTGTCGGGGGCATCCGGATGTCCACGACGGCTACGTCCGGCTGCTCAGCGCGCACCTCTCGCAGCAGGGCCTCGGCGTCCCCGGCATGGGCGACGACGTCGATGCCCGCGTCCCGCAGCAGCCGGATGATCCCCTCCCGGGTGAGCATGATGTCTTCCGCGACGACTACCCGCACGGGATCTCCACCCCCAACCGTGTCGGCTCGACGGTCAGGATGCCACCAAGCGCCCCGACCCGGTCGGCGATTCCGGCCATGGATGCGGAACGACCCTGGCCATCGTCCTCCACGGTAACGGTCAGGCGCCCGTCGCGGTGCGCGGCGGTGACCGCCGCGTACCCTGCGTCCCGTCCGGCCGCGTCCTCGATCGCCTCGGCCACCACGAGATACGCGGCCGTCTCGATCACCTCCGGGTAGCGCCCCCGGACGGCATCGTCGAGCTCGACCGGGATGGGCGCGCTGTCCGCGAGCGTCGCGAGCGCCGGGCCGAGGCCCGCCTCGGTCAGGATGGCCGGGTAGATGCCGTGGGCCAGCTCCCTGAGCTCACCCAGGCCGGCCTGCACGTCGGCCAGCGCCTGCTCCAGAAGGACCCGGGCATGGTCGTCTGATTCGGCTTCGGCGCTCGCGTGCGCCAGCCGGATGTCGTAGGAGAGAGCCAGGAGCCGTTGCTGGGCGCCGTCGTGCAGGTTCCGTTCGAGCCGGCGCCGTTCCGTGTCGCCGGCCTGGACTATCCGCGCCCGCGACGCCCGGACCTCGCTGAGCTGGAAGAGTATCTCCGCCTGGAGACGCTCATTTTCCAGGCCGAGACGGATGGCGGCGCCGAATTCCCGCTCGAGCTCGGGGAGCGCGGCTGCGTGGCTGACCATGGCGACTCGCCTGTCCTGCTGCATGAGCACGGTGACCAAGCGCCCCGGTGCGGCGGCAGGCTCGGTGGCCGGCCGGCCCTGCGCATCGACATAGCGCTGGACGTCAGGGAGCCAGTAGGCGACGCGCAACTCCGGATCACCAAGCGCCCGCGCGAGCGCCGATTCGAGAGAACCGGGTACGGGTGCCTCGCCGAGGCTCGCCACGATACGGGCGACGCCGCGGCGATGGACCACCGTCATGACGGCATACCCGGCCAGCCCGGCCGCGAGCAGGATCACCGCGGCATTCTGCACGTCGAAGATCAGCTGGAAGGCCAGGTTACCCGGGTCCTCGAGCGTCTGGGACGGTGCGATCGCATGCGCGCCGGTCGCCGCGGCGAACACGATCGCGGGCAGGGCAATCGGCGCGAGCACGACGCGGGCCCGCCCGCGCCTGGCCAGCAGCCGCCAGGCGCATACCGCTAGCAGCGCCGTGGCCGCCGTTACGGTGAACCACCGGTCCGTCGCGGTCACGGCCCGTGCCAGGGCCGGAAGTGACCGGACGAGAAACACGTTGCCGCTGCAGTCGGCCCAGCAGGCGGGATCAAGGTAAGGGTCACGGAAGAGCGCGAGGCCGAGCACGGCCAGGACGGCCTCCAGGTATACCGCCCAGGCCAGCGCGCGGGTGCTGGCGGATGGCAGCCGGCCGCCCGGGAACGATAGGACCAGGTAGAAAAGCAGGGGAAAGGCGAATCCCGTGGCGATCATCCCGAGGCTGCGCACGAGCGGCGGCCCGAGCTCCCAGCCGACCCAGACCGGCGCGAACCAGACGAGGCCGGCCAGCACGGCCAGGTCACCGGCGCGTCCCGTCCGCGAGGCTTGCGACGCCAGCAGGCCGGCCAGTACGAGGGTGAGTCCGGCGGCGACCATCAACCCGGCCGCGAGGCCGGATCGGCCCGCGTAGGTCGTGAACATTCCGGGCCCGGCCGCAATGAGAAGCGCGCTTACCGCGACGGCCAGCCCGATCGGCGCGGCAACCAGCCGCGCCAGCTTGGCCCTTGAGGCAACCACGCGCGGCACGCCGTGATTATGACACCCGACCGCCCGGGTATCCATGGGGGTAAGTTCCCGTATTGGTGCTGGCCACAGTGACGTCATGCGGCTCGCCACGATGTGGTCAGGTGATCCGGGCTCTTAACGTTCTCCTCAGCTTCACATTTACATACGAGGAGAAGTGGGGTGGGGAAGCATGCAGTGGACGAAAAGCCGGGCCGCGATCGCGGCCATCGGGCTCATTCCGGCCACGGTCATTCTGGCCAGTGCCTGCTCGAATGGGTCCGGACCCGGTAATAAGGCGGGCCCGGTGGACCAGCCGGCGGTCCTGCGGATGGCCGATCTCAATGCGGGCTCGGACCTTCACGGCACACCTGAAATTCAGTACTTCGTGCAGCGGGTGAGCGATCTTTCCGGTGGCAAAATGTCGGTCAAGGTCGACTATTCGGTCGGCGGCCTGGCCATGAACGCCGAGCAGCAGGTCGTCAAGGACGTCGCCGCCGGGAGCTTCGACCTCGGCTTCGCCGGGACCAGCGTCTTCGACACGCTCGGGGTCCCGAGTTTCCAGGCCCTCAGCGCGCCGATGCTCATCGACAGTTACCCGCTGGAGGATGCGGTGATCCGCAGTTCCCTGCCGGCCACGATGATGGCGGGCCTGGCCAAGCTCGACGTGACCGGGCTGGCGATCCTCGGTGACGAGATGCGCAGGCCGATAGGGGTGCGGCAGCCCATCTTGAGCGTGGCCGACTGGCGGGGCATCACGTTCGGGACCTACGAGTCAAAGACCGAGGAAGCCGCCGTCCGCGCTCTGGGGGCAAAGCCAGGCCCGGGATTCGCGACCGCCAGAGACCAGGCCCTCGCCAGCGGTGCGCTGCAGGGCTTCGACCTGAACCTGGTGTACTACCACCAGCTGGGTAAGGAACACGCGGCGCCTTACATCACGGCCAACGTCGACCTGTGGCCCAGGACGGTCGCCCTGTTCGCCAACCCAGGCCGGCTCGCCAGGCTCTCCGCCTCCCAGCGCCGGCTCGTGACTCAGGCGGCGGCAGACGCGGCGGTCCACTCGACCGGCCTGTTCCAGGACGAAGACCCGGTCGTTCGTGACATATGCCAGTCGGGCGGACGGTTCGCCGACGCCTCCACTGCCGACCTGCAAGCTCTACGGCAGCGCTTCGCCCCCGTCTACGCGAGCCTCGACGCCAATCCGCAGACCAAGGCCATGATCGGGCAGATCACGGCGCTGAAAAGGTCCGCCCCGGCCGGGCCGGCCCTGACCATACCCGCGGGCTGCACCGGCCGCGGTCCCGCGCAGCAGGCATCGGGATCGGGATCCGCCGTGACCGCCAAGCTGAACGGCACCTACCGGTGGACCATGACCGCGCACGACGGGACCGCCACCACGCCGGACGTGAACAGCGAGATGAAGTACCCTTCGACCTTCACCGTGACGATGCGGGACGGGCAATGGACGATGCGCCACACCGGGGCCGAGGTCATGACGGACAACGCCGGGGATACCTACTCCGTCCAGGGAGATCGCATCAGGTTCCACTGGCAAGATGGCTTCATGACGTTCATCTACTCGGTCGACGCCCAGGGCGACCTGCACCTGAAGGCCGTGCCGCCGGCGCGTCCGGACGACACGTTTGTCATGACGACGCATCCCTGGACGAAGATCGGGTAACCACTTCCCGGGTATCAGGGTTCCTGGCCGCCGAGCGGAATCTCGGCGGCCAGGCGCGTTCCGCGGCCCGGCGTGCTCTCCACACGGAACGTGCCTCCCAGTGTCTCGACCCGGTCCGCGAGTCCCGTCAGCCCCGACCCCGCACGGGAATCCGCCCCGCCGGCGCCATCGTCGCAAACCTCGATCACGATCGTGCCCGGGCCCGGCGTTACGGAGATCGCCGCCCGCGATGCCGCCGCGTACTTGGCGACGTTCGCGAGCCCTTCGGAACAGACAAAGTAGGCGGCCGCCTCGACGTGCGGAGCCAGCCGGTTGCTCGCCACGCTGACCTCCACCGGAACGGGTGAGCCGTCGGCCAGCCGGGCCAGGGCCCCGGCCAGGCCATGCTCGGACAGGACCCGGGGATGCAGACCCTGCGCCAGCTGGCGCAGCTCCGCCAGCACTTGCCTGAGCTGATCTTCGCCGCGCGCGATCTGGTCTCTGGTCCGCGGGCCCGTCGCGCCTAGCCGGCCCCGGGACAAGGTCTGCTGCAACCCCGCGAGCCGGCGCCCGGCTCCGTCGTGCAGACGGTGCTCGAGCTGGCGGCGCGCCTGATCACCGGCCTCGAGGATGCGCCGGCGTGATGCCGCGAGTTCGGCGATCTGGGCTCGCACCTCCGCGTGAAGACGCGCATTGGCGGACTCCAGCTGCGCCGCGGCCGCGACCGCGTCAAGAAGCGCCGGATCGCTCAGCACGGCCGGGTCATGAATGAGGACTGCGGCCGGACGGCCGTCCCGCTGGACCACGGTCGCCGACCGGCCGGACCCGGCACCAGGAAGCGCCAGCGTGCCGCCACCGGCATCAACGAACGTCCCAGCCTCCTCAAGCCAGTAACCGACCTCCAGCGCCGGGTCGCCGAGCGCCCTGGCCAACTGCCCCCGCAGGGTCCGAGACCGTGTCTGGCCAAGCTCCAATACCAGATCGGCGACTCCCGCCCCTTCCCCAGGGCCGAGGACCAGACCGGCCAGCAGCACACCCGCGACGACGACCACCGCGACCTCGTAGGCGAGCAGCGATATCGAGCTGGCCTCCCCGGGCGCGACCTCGAGGTCGACGACCGCGCTCGCGGCGAGCACGAAACCCAGCCCGGCCGCGGCCTGCAACGCAATCAGGCGCATCCGGCGGGCCGGACCCACCACCCGTGCGTATTCGTAGCCGCACACGCCCACCAGCAACGCGGCGAGCAGGATCGTGGCGGCTTCACTCTGCCAGACGGGCGTGATGACCGCAGCGGCGTAGAAGACGGCGATGGCCGCGCTGGCAACCCGTGAGGGCCGCCGGCCATCCGGATACGTGAGCAGAAGCTGGAAGAGCGGCCCGCGGTGCAGGTAGAGAGCATGGGCGGCCACCCACGCCACGACGCTCACGCCGACGCCAGCGAAGTTCCCGAGGAACCAGGCGAAGCCCGTGGCCGACATCAGGACACCCGAGCGGCTCTCCGGGCGCCGGGCCGACGCGATCAACCCGCAGCCGATCAGGCACCAGCCGACCGCCAGATCCGGGATCCAGTGCCCGGGATCGCCCCAGCCGTATCCGCTCCACTCCGCGGTCAGGCCGACCACGACGGCGGCCGGCAGGATCAGGTACCGGCGCTGCATCGCATGCCTAAGCCGACCAGGGCGGCGAGCGCCTTCCCGGAGAGCTCGCTTTTCGAGATGAACCCGCGCGCCGACGTCTGGCTGAGGCGCGGCCCGTATGTCGCTCCCTCCCGGCCCGAGACGAGCACCACCACGGGTGGATCAGCCGCCTCGGCCAGTCTCTCCGCGACGGCCAGCCCGTCCAGGTCAGGCAGCTGGATATCGAGGACCACGACCTCGGGGTGCAGCATCCTGACGGCCTCGATAGCTCCCATCCCGTCCGCGGCCTCACCGATCACCTCGAACCCGTCCGCCTCGAGCAGAGCCCGGGCCGAAGCCCGGAACACCTCGTGGTCATCGACGATCAGCACAGTGGGACGCACAATGCCCATCGTCCCACACAACCGAGAAACACACCCTGTGGCCAGCACCAATGACGAGGCGGCAGGGAGGCCGTGCGCGATGCCCGGCATGCCGCGCGCTTCGGATTGGCAGATCGGGTCGCTGGTCTGGCGGCTCCGATCAGGGTGTGTGGCCGGGGTCAGCCAGGCCGGTCACGGTTGACGGCGTGGCTGACCGTCGTGGCCACAGCGGGGCGTTCAACCCGTCAGGACAGCAGTGGCAGATGACCCGGTCGCCGCAGCTGTCAGCTACGCCCGCGAGAACCCGCCGGCGACCTGAGCGTCGAGGCGCTGGCTCACATCGCCCACCTGTCCCCGCCCAGTTCGAACGACGTTTCAACGACGCCCTCGGATCCAGCCTCGTCTTTTCTGATTCTGGCATGTCTGCTCGGCTGCCGCCGTCTGGCCGGTTCCGTTGGAGAAACGGCCAGACGCGGTCAGGGTTTGGGCGCGTCGTCCGTGCCTGGTCCCGGCCGGGAGGTCCCGCCAGGCGGCTCGGCCGGGTGGCCGGCGGTGCCGGCCAGCGCGGGCTCGGGCGATGCCACTGCCTCCGGGCTGCCTTCCAGGTGCAGTTGCGGCACGACCGGCTCCATCCAGTGGGGCATCCACCAGGCGTGCGACCCGAGCAGAGTCATGATCGAAGGCACCAGGCACATCCGGACCAGCGACGCGTCGATCAGCACCGCGAACGCCATCCCGATGGCGAGCATCTTGACCACCGGATTGGAGTTGATCACGAAGCTGGTGAACACGACGATCATGATGAGGGCCGCGGTCGTGATGACCCGGGCGGTGGCGCCGATCCCGATGGCGACGGCACGGTGCGCATCTCTGGTGGCCAGCCAGGCCTCGTGCACCCGGGACAGCAAGAACACCTCATAGTCCATCGACAGGCCGAACACGATGCAGAACACCAGCATCGGCACGTACGCCGGGATCGGCAGCGTCGATTGCAGGCCGATCGCGCTCTTCGCCCAGCCCCACTCGAAGATCGCCACGATGACCCCGTAGGCCGCGCCGATCGACAAGATGTTCAGGATCGCGGCCTTGGTCGCGATCACTACCGACCGGAACGCCGTGGTCAGCAAGATGAAGGAGAGCGCGACCACCGCCAGGATCAGCCACGGCAGTCGGCTGGCGATCTTGCTGGTGAAGTCGACGCCCCCGGCCGTGGTGCCGGTGACGTAGCTGGTCGCGTGCTCCTTGGGCAGCACGGTGTCGCGCAGCGTGGTCACCAGGGCCGTGGTCTGCGTGGCCTGCGGCCGGGTGGTCGGGATGACGTTGAACACCGCGGTGGTGCCCGCCGAGTTCACGGCCGCGGGGGTGACCGACGCGACGCCGGCGGTCTTGGAGATGTCCGACTGCATGGTGGACAGCAGCGAGCTGTTCGCCGAGCTGGACTGGTTCGGCAGCTTGACCACGACGGTCAGCGGTCCGTTGACGCCGACCCCGAAACCCTGGGAGATCAGGTCATAGGCCTGCCGGTTGGAGTCCGACGTGGGGTTCGTCCCGTTATCCGGCTGGCCCAGCGTGATGCGGAACAGCGGGATGGCCAGCACGAGCAGCACCGCGACACTGGCCACGCCCCACGGCCACGGATGGGCGCTGACCATCCTGCCCCAGCGGGCGAACGCGCTGTGCTCGTGCTGCTCGTGCGTGGCTGCGGCGGTCTGCGCGGCCTGCTGCTGCGCGGACAGCCCCTCCTTGTGGGCCCGGACCCGCGACGTCAGGGCCCGCACTGTCTCCTTGGCCAGTCCCATGAAGGCGGGCACCAGGGTCAGCGCGGAGATCATAGTGACCACGACGACGATCGCCGCGGACAGGCCGAGAGCGCCGACGAAGCCGACTCCGGAGATGTACAGGCCCAGCACCGAGATGGCGACGGTGGTGCCGGCCACCACGATCGCCGCTCCCGAGGTGCCCGCGGCGCGCCGGACCGAGGAGACGACGCCCATCCCGGCATCCAGCTGCTCGCGGTGCCTGGCCACCATAAACAGCCCGTAGTCCACCGCCACGCCCAGCCCCAGCAGCGTGGCAATCGTGGGACCGGTGGTCGGGATCGTGACCACCCGGGCCAGCAGCGCGAGCAGCGCCAGCCCGGACACCACGCTGAAGATGGCCGACACCAGCGGGATCGCGGCCGCCACGAGCGACCAGAACATGATCAGCAGCAGCACCAGCGCGCAGGCCAGCCCGATCACCTCGGACTTGGTGTCGCTGGTCTTCTGGCCGATCTCCCCCGCACCCGCGCCGTATGCGATCTGCAGGCCGGCCTTGGTGGCCGGGGCCACCGCGTTATTCAGCTGGTCCAGGTAGGAGACATCCAGCGAGTCCGGGTTCACGTTCCAGGAGACGGTGGCGTAGGCGATCGTGCCGTCTTTGGACACGGCGCTGCTATTGGGCGAGGCGAACGGGCTGACCGCCTTGATGACGTCCGGCAGCTTGGACACGTTAGTGACCGCCTGGTTGACCGCCGACTGCTGATCCGCGACCGTGCCCTTGGTGGCGTGGAAGACGATCTGCCCGCCGTACCCGCCCTGCTGCGGGAACGTGCTGTTCAACACGTTCAGGCCGTCCGCGGAGTTGCTGCCGGAGATCGTGTAGTTGTTGACGTACTCGCCGCCGAACGCGCTTTTGGCCGCGAGCAGTCCGCCCAGGATGATCACCCAGGAGATGATGAAGACCCAGTGCCTTCGGGCCGCGACACCGGCGACCCTTTCCAGCAGAGCATTCACGGCTCCGCCTCCCTCCCGTCATCGGCAGAAACCAGATCTTCCAGCGCCTTAAGCATCTCCAGCGTTCCGGAGAAGTCAAGCGAAGTGACCGCGCCTTCGCGGGTGATCTCCCCGCAGAGCCGCCCGTCGGCATCTCGCTCGAGCCGCATAACAAGGCGCATCGCTGTTGGCTCTCTTTCGCCCGGGCCGCTAATGCCAGGCTGACACCGGCGGCGTCGGCCGACCCTAGGGATGCTCCTAAGGAATCCCCTAGTGCCGGCCAAGCGGACGGCAGCGCTGGCTTGCTAGACCCATCGTCGTGTCGGCCGCTTCTGTGACCGTTGCGCCGTATGCGGCGTCCGGGAAAGGTGTGCAGAGCCCCGCCCGCCAGGTCGTTGGCAGAGACGACGATTATGCGCATGGCCCTCTTGATAACCGTGCGGGCCGGGGGGTTTGCTGGGCAGCAACGGCCGCGGGAATAACTGAGCCCGAGCGCGGTCGCTGACCTCAATCTACGTGGCGGCCTGGGTGGTGGGGTGAGGGTCGGCGGACGCCGGGAGGCCCGATGGCTGGCCAAGGCACCGGGGATGATTTTGTCGGCCGCGGCACCGAACTGGCCCTGCTGAACCGCGCGCTGCGCGAGGTGCGGGCGGGGCGGTCGGCGATCGTCGCGGTCGAGGGAGAGCCCGGCATCGGGAAGACACGGCTGCTGCACCGGTTTGCGGCCGAGGCGTCAGATGTTGAGGTGCTGTGGGCCAGCGGCGACGAGGCCGAGATGTCGCTTGATTATGGGATTGCCGAGCAGCTGTGGGCCGGACTGCCTGCCGGGCTCGGGGTCGGCAGTCCGTCGCTGACCGCCGGCGCAGCGGCAGCAAACGGTTTCGCGGTCGGCGCGGCGCTGCTGGACCTGCTCGGAGCGCTGCAGCAACGAGGGACGGTGGCGATCGTCGTCGATGACCTGCAGTGGGCCGATCTTCCTTCTGCCCGGGCGCTGCTGTTCGCTTTGCGGCGGCTGCGCCAGGACAACATCCTGAT
>Ga0335081_10011191_pt1 | contig 14505 bp, 11 predicted proteins | sample Lox_Sample_35_FD_206713 | JGI IMG/M metagenome (GOLD analysis project Ga0335081, IMG submission 206713) | Soil microbial communities from Loxahatchee National Wildlife Refuge, Florida, United States - Lox_Sample_3.5 | ecosystem: Environmental > Terrestrial > Soil > Wetlands | place: USA... | reverse complement strand
AGATCGCCGTCGCGGGCCGGCGCCCGATCGGTTTCTACGGCCGCAGCGGCGGCGTCGTGCCGACGCCCGGCGAGGTCGTCAAGGCGGTGCAGCTCCTGCCCGGAGGCAAGGTCGCATGAAGGTCGTCTACGAGAAGTCCCGCGGCCTGACCGACACCCCGATGCACTACTGCCCGGGCTGCACGCACGGCATCATCCACAAGCTCGTCGCCGAGGCCCTCGTCGAGCTCGACGTCCTCGGCCGCACGGTGATGGTCTGCCCCGTCGGCTGCGCGGTGTTCGCCTACGACTATTTCAATTGTGACTCCCAGGAGGCCGCCCACGGGCGCGCGCCGGCGGTCGCCACCGGGATCAAGCGCGTCCGGCCCGACAACATTGTTTTCGCCTACCAGGGCGACGGCGACCTCGCCTCGATCGGCATGGCCGAGATCGTGCATGCGGCGATGCGCGGCGAAAACATCACCGTCATTTTCGTCAACAACGCGATCTACGGCATGACCGGCGGCCAGATGGCGCCGACCACGCTGCTCGGGCAGCCGACCACGACTTCGCCAACCGGCCGCGCCCGCGTCGGCCAGGGCGCGCCGCTGCGCGTGTGCGAGATGCTCGCGACGATCGACGCCACCGCCTACATCACCCGCGTCTCGGTCCACTCGATTCCGCGGCTCAACGGGGCGAAGCGCGCGATCAAGAAGGCCTTCCAGATGCAGGTCGAAAAAAAGGGCTTCGCACTCGTCGAGGTGCTCTCCACCTGCCCCACCAACTGGGGACTGTCGCCGGTCGACGCCCTGCGCTGGGTCGAGCAGAACATGATCCCCGTCTACCCGCTCGGGGTGTTCAAGGACGTGGACGGAGGCGCCTGACATGGCGGAGCATCGCATCATCATCGCGGGCTTCGGCGGGCAGGGCGTGCTCATGCTCGGCAAGCTCCTCGCTTACGCCGGCATGAAGGAAGGCAAGAACGTCACCTGGCTGCCGTCCTACGGGCCGGAGATGCGCGGCGGCACCGCGAACTGCAACGTCATCATCTCCGACGAACTGATCGGCGCGCCGGTCGTCACCGAGGCCACGGCCGTGATCGTCATGAACCTGCCGTCGCTGGACAAGTTCGAGGCGGCCGCCGAGCCCGGCGGCTGGCTGCTGGTGAACCAGTCGCTCATTCCGCGCGCGCCGACGCGCACGGACGTGTCGGTGCTCACCATCCCGGTGAACGACCTGGCGCAGCAGCAGGGGAGCCCCCGCGTGGCCAACGTCGTCATGCTCGGCGCCTACCTCGCCCTGTCGCACGCCGTGGAGAAGGCCTCGGTCGTCGCCGCGATCGAGGACGTGCTCGGCGCCAACAAACGGCACTTGCTGCAGATCAATCTCAACGCATTGGAGGCCGGCCTGACGTTCGCCGCCCGGGCCCACGTGCCGGCATGACCATGGAAAAAGAAAAGATCGTCATCGAGATCCCGCGCCAGACGCTGCACGTCGCCCACGCCCAGTGTCCCCGCGGCCACAGCCTGATGGACCCGGCCGTGCCCATCAGCGGCTTCCCCTCCATCAAGGTCGTCATCCAGTACGGCTCGATCCGCGGCAACATCCACCTCGACCCGGTCTACGGCAGCTTCCACAACCTGTTCGACGTGGACATCCCCGAGGGCGTGGTGGTCGACATGTTCTGCCCCACCTGCGGGCTGTCGCTCAAGGTCGAGGGGGACAAGTGCGACTTCTGTTTCTCGCCCATGTTCGCGCTCTACCTGCCCAACGGCGGCCTCCTCGAGGGCTGCCTCAAGGGCGGCTGCCACCAGCACAAGCTCGTGCTGGTCGACGTCCATCAACAGCTCGGCGCGATCCACGGGGAGGACCCCATCCAGTTGCTCATGTGATCCGGCATCCGGCCGACCGACGGCGGATGATCGCAGCAAGTGCCAGGTAACAAGTGGCAAGTACCAAGACGATTCCGACGCCCGATTCTCTCCCGTCCGCCATCCGTCACCTCTTGTTACTTGATACTTGTCACTTGCTACTTTTCTCCCCGCCGTGACCTCCGACTCCGCGCTCTACCGCTCCAAGCTCACGACCGCGGACAGGGCCGTCGAGGCAATCACCGCCGGCATGCGGGTCTTCATGACCGGCAACTGCTCGGTGCCGCAGCACCTGCTCGGCGCCCTGGTCCGGCGTGCGCCGCAGTTCGCCACGCCAGTCGAGATCGACCAGCTCTTCACCATCGGCAGCTCCGACTACGTCGCGCCCGGCCTCGAAAAGCACCTGCGGGTCAACACCCTCTTCACCGGCGCCAACGTCCGCCAGGCCGTCAACGAGGGCCGGGCCGACTACACGCCGTGCTTCCTCTCCGAGGTCGCCGGCATGTTCCGCGACGGCCGGCTGCCGCTCGACGCCGCGCTCGTCCACCTCAGCCCGCCCGACGAGCACGGCTTCTGCAGCCTCGGCATCGAGGTCGGCCTGACCAAGACGCCCGCCGAGTCGGCGCGCATGATCCTCGCCGAGGTCAACGACCGCATGCCGCGCACGCTCGGCGACAGCTTCATCCACGTCTCGCGCCTCACCCACGCCGTCGAGGTTTCCTACGACCCGCTCGAGCTCCACCAGGGTGACGGCAGCGAGGTCGAGCGCCGGATCGGCGCGCACTGCGCCGGGCTGATCGAGGACGGCTCGACGCTGCAGATGGGCATCGGCGGCGTGCCCGACGCCGTGCTGGCGCTGCTCGGCGACCGCAAGGACCTCGGCATCCACAGCGAGATGTTCTCCGACGGCATCATCGATCTCGTGGAACGCGGCGTGCTCACCGGCGCGCGCAAGACGCTCCACCCGGGCAAGATCACCGCCGGCTTCCTCATGGGCTCACGGCGGCTCTACGATTTTGTCGACAACAACCCGTTCATCGAGCTGCGCCGCACCGAGTACATCAACGACCCGTTCGTGATCGCCCAGAACGATCGCATGGTGGCGATCAACTCGGCGATCGAGGTGGACCTCACGGGCCAGGTGTGCGCCGACTCCATCGGGCCGCGCATCTACAGCGGCGTGGGCGGGCAGGTGGATTTCATCTACGGATCGAGCCGGTCGCGCGGCGGCAAGCCGATCATCGCGCTGCCAAGCGTGGCGGTGGTGAAAGACCGACCGCTGAGCCGGATCGTGCCGATGCTCAAGCCCGGCGCGGGCGTGGTCACGACGCGCAACCACGTGCACTACGTCGTGACCGAGCACGGCGTGGCCGATATGTACGGCAAGTCCCTCCGCCAGCGGGCGCGGGCGCTGATCGCCATCGCCGACCCGCAATTCCGCGAGGAGCTGGAAAAGACGGCGGCGGAGTTGCACTACCTCTAGAATGGCGCCGAGAGTCGACTGGGTGGACTGAGTTGACGGGGTGGACGGCGCTCCAGTTCTGGGTTGCCGCGGAGCCACGGAGGAGCGAAAAGCGGGCTCCCCCTATGCAGCCGCCCCGAAACCCCGGCGGCCGACGCGTCGCCGGCGTCATCCCCCCGCACGGCGGCTACCGGCACCTGAAGAGCTTCCAGGTGGCCCAGCTCGTCTACGACGTGACTGTGCGATTTTGCGATCGCTACATTGATCGCCGCAGCCGCACCCACGACCAGATGGTGCAGGCGGCCAGGAGCGGCGTTCAAAACATCGCCGAGGGCAGCAAGATCTCCGGCACTTCCAAGGAGCTCGAGCTCAAGCTGACGAACGTAGCCTGCGCGAGCCTGGCGGAATTGGGCCAGGACTATGAGGACTACCTTCGACACCGCCACCTGATCCAGTGGACTCAAGAAGACCCCCGACGCCAAGAATTGATCGACCGCAGGTGCAACACCGCGGAGGAGGTGGCGGCGTGGGTTACGGAGATCCACGACAGTGGGAGGCACGGTGGTCCGGGTCGACGGAGTGGACCTGGTGGACGTGGAGAGCCGTCCACAACGTCCACCAAGTCCACTGAATCGCCCCGTTACTCCGCGATCGCGGCCAACGCCACCCTCGTCCTCATCGCCGTGGCCACTTCATTGCTTGATCGCCAGGTGGTCTCGCTGGCCCGGACCTTCGAGCGCGAGGGCGGAATGAGGGAACGGCTGCATCGGGCGCGGTCCGTGTACCGCAGTCGACACTAGGCGGCAAACTCAAGGGGTTTTCAGCCCCCGGCGCGCAGCGTGATCCGCAGGAGTTCGCTCGGTTTCCAGAGCCGCATGCGCGGGCCCCACGTCCCCGTGCCGCGGCAGACGATCAGTGGCATGCCGTTCACCTCGTACCGTCCCCCGAGATACCGGTAGCTGATCCGGACCATCCAATTGAACGGCCAGATTTGGCCGTCGTGGGTGTGCCCCGAAAGCATCAGCCCCGCGCCCGCCGCGGCCGCCGTGTCGGCCTGCAGCGGCGAGTGTGAAAGCAGAATCACTCCGCCCGGCGGGCGGTCCTTGAGCGCCTGTTCGATGGGACGGTCAACCCGCCCGAATTGCCGCCGCGCCGTGAGATCGTCCACGCCGGCGAGCACGAGCCCGGGCGTCACCTCCGCCCAGCGGTCCTGCAGCACGGTGTAGCCGGCGTCCTGCAGCAGGCGCACGCTGCGCTCCGGGCCGGCGTAGAACTCGTGGTTGCCCGTCACCGCCCACACGCCCAGCGGCGCGTGCAGCGTGCGCAGCACCGGCAGCAGGCGCTCCAGCCGGCCCACCTCGCTGTCCACCAGGTCGCCCACCACCACCACCGCGTCCGGCTTCAAACCGTCGACGCGGCGGATGAGGTCGGCCATCCACGTCTCGTGGATGAGCGTGCCGAGGTGCAGGTCGGACACCGCCACGAGCACGAGCCCGTCGCGCTCCTGCGGCAGCCCCCGCAGCCGCACCTCGTACTCGCGCACCACGGGCGGGCGCAGGCCCTGCACGAGGGCGATCCCGGAGAGCACCAGGGCGGCGACCGCGGCCCATCCGCGCAACGCCAGCGCCGTCCGGGGCCAGAGCGCGCCGCCGAATGTGACGAGATCGACCGCGACCAACGCCACAAGCAGGAGGAAGACCACGCCCACCCAGTTGGCGGCGAACAGCTCCAGCGGCTCACCCACGACTTCGAAGCCCCACGCGTTGAGCGACCGGGCCGCCACGTAGCTGGCCCACAGCGCCACCGCCGTCCAGAAGATCACGCGCGGCGGGACGTGAGCGGCCACGATCGGCACGGACGCCAGCCGCCAGAAGACAAACCCATGCACCGCGGCCCAGACGCCGAGAGCGACGACGATGAAGATGGCAAAACGGAGGGCGGACATGAGAACGGCCTTAAGCGATAAGCTTTAAGCTATATGCGGTTTTGGCCACAAAAAGGCGCTATAGCGCTATGCAGTAGACCGGGAGCTTAGAGCTGCAAGCTTACCGCTTATAGCCGCACCGCGCGGAGTCTGGCGCGCGGCCTGCGATTGACTTGGGACGCGGATTCGCGAACGTGGCGCCAACCAAAAAACCGGGCCCGGCCGGGCCGCCCCCTACCCCGGGGCGCCGGCGTCATCCTCGGGCCCGCTCCCCCCAACCTGTCTGACTCATGAGCGACTCCTCTCCGGCCCGCAAGACCGCGGGCGAAATGATGATCGGCTACTTCCGGGACTTCGGCGTGCTGCGCGAAACCGGCCGCGAATACTGGGGCATCCAGATCGTCAACTTCCTGGACTGCACTTTCTATTTCGCGCTGATCACGATCGCGACGCTGTTCCTGTCCGACGACCTGCACGTCAACGACAAGAATGCCGGCTATATCGTGGCCTCGTTCACGTCCGCGGTCATCATCCTGCTGACCTTCTCCGGCACGATCACGGACTTCCTCGGCATCCGCAAAGCGCTGCGGCTCTCGATGATCGGCTCGCTCGTGCTGCGCGCCGGGGTCGTGGTGGTGGGCCTGACGCCCTCCCTGCCCCATCGCGGCTGGCTGGTGGCCGGCCTGCTCGTGCTGATGGCGCCGTTCATCGCCGGCATCCAGACGGTGTTCCAGGCCGCCTGCCAGCGCTACACCACGGCGCACTCCCGCAGCGCGGGCTTCAACCTCTGGTACCTCTTCATGAACATCGGCGCAGCCGCGGCCGGGGCGTCGGTCGACATCGTGCGCCTCAAGCTCAAGATCGGCAACGTCCACATTTTCACCATGGGCGTCATCACGGCCGCGCTCTGCCTCATCGTCGCGGAACTGATGATCAAGAACGACGACCAGCTGCGCGCGGCCGACGAGCCGCCGGAGGCGGCGAAGAAGAAGGAAAAGAAATCGCCCTGGCAGATCTTCGTCAGCGTGGTCTCCGAGCCGGCCTTCTACCGGCTGATCGTGCTGATCGCCCTCATCCTCGGCGTGCGGGCCGTCTACACCTACCTCTACCTGCTGATGCCGAAGTACTGGGAGCGGACGATCGGGCCGACGGCGGCGATCGGCGTGCTGAACATGATCAATCCGATCGGCATCGTAATCGGCATCATCCTGTTCATCCCGCTGGCCAACAAGTTCAAGGTCTACAGCCTGCTCGTTTACGGCGCGATGGTGTCGTCGTTTTCGCTCTTCCCCCTGGCGCTGCCGTGGGAGTGGTACGGCACGAGCATCGGCCAGGCGCATTACGAGATGGCCATCCTCTGCATGATCATCGTCACGATCGGCGAGGTGCTGTGGTCGCCCAAGCTCTACGAATACACCGCCGCGATCGCGCCCATCGGCCAGGAGGGCACCTATCTCGGGCTCTCGATGATCCCGTGGTTCCTGGCCAAGACCCTGGTCAGCTTCTTCTCCGGCCACATGCTCGTGCGCTGGTCGCCCGCAACGGTGTCGGTCGGCGGCGCGACGATGCCGCTGCAGCAGGCGCTGGTGGCGCACAAGCTCGCCTACTGGGACACGCCGTCGGCGATGTGGCTGTATCTCGGCGTCTACGCCATGGTCGGCTGCATCCTGGCCCTGCTCCTGCGCAAATGGCTGACCAAGGGCGCGCGCTTCGCCAGCGAGGCGCCGGCGGCGCCCGCCCCCGAGCCGATTCCGGCGGCGGCGGCGGAGGCCTGAGCCTCCCGCCGCGGCGAATCCTTTGGCGTTGGGCTGGCGCGCGGTCGCGGGCCGCTTCCGGCCGGCCCGGCCGGACGTCACCGCGTCGTGCGAAAAGCGTCATAATCTGGAAAGCCGCCCACCCCGGCTTGGTTCGCGGCCTCCGCTCCGTCAGCGGAAGACTTCCCCCTGATCCCACCCACCATGAAATTCCCCGCGCTTGGGCTGCTGCTCGTCGCCCTCCTCGCCGGCTGCGTGACGGCCGACCGACTCAATGACATCCGCATCGGAATGACCAAGGACCAGGTCATCTCCATCCTGGGCAAGCCCGACAGCATGAGCGCCCAGGGCAACATCGAGTACCTCACCTATTACCTCGTCACCGACACCGGCTACGGCCGCGACGCGCCCTACTCCGTCCGGATCGTCAACGGCAAGGTGGAGTCGTTCGGCCGCTTCGCGCAGCTGACCGACATCTACATGCGGCCGGTGGACGGCAGTGCCCCGCAGATCAATGTCGGCATGCCGTTCGCGGCGGTGCCGGCCGCCGCCCCCCACGCCGACCTGGCCACCCAGCTGGAGCGCCTGAAGGCGCTCAAGGACCAGGGCGCCCTGACCGACGAGGAATTCCAGAAGGCGAAGGAAAAGCTGCTCTCGGGTTCGAATTGAGCCCGGCGGCGGACTCGCCGCAGGAAAATTGAACCTTGGGCGCCCCGATCGATCTAACTCCCTGACTGAGTCAAGTTGGTTCGGCTCCGCCGGACAACCGACGAAGATCACCACCCATTGGTGGCATCGGGTTCGACCCGATCCTGAAACGACTCCGCCGCCGCAACCGCGCGCGGCGGAGGTTTTTTGCGCCCGGCCCGGGGGCCCCTCACAGGAACGCCAGCGGCTCGAACTTGCGGCCGAGCACCGCCTCGGACTTCCCCGCCAGCCAGCGGTCGATGACCGTCGCATACACCTGGCGGAAATCCACGCTGTAGGTCATGTCCTGGTTGCGGGCGACATTCAGGTCCGGCGCGGCGCCGTGGACGCCGCCCTTGACGCGCGAGCCCATGACGAAAAGCGGCGCGGCGGTGCCGTGGTCCGTGCCCTTGCCGTCGTTCTCCATCGGCCGCCGGCCGAACTCGGAGAACGTCATGGCGAGCACCTGGTCGGCCAGGCCGTGCGCCTCGAGGTCCTTCTGGAACGCGGCCAGACCGTCGCCCAGCGTCTGCAGGAGCTGGTTCTGCCGGCCGAGCTGGTTGACGTGGGTGTCGAAGCTGCCGAGCGAGACGAAGTAAACCCGGGTCGAGAGCCCCCCGGCGATGAGGGCGGCGACGTTGCGCAGCTCCTGGGCGAAGGGGTTTTTCGGGTATTCGGCACCGGAGCGGTAGTCGTCGAGCAGGCCGGCCACCTTCCGCTCGGTGACGAGTGCGTCCATCATCGTGTGGCGCAGGTAGGAGGCGTTTTCGTTCTCCGCGCCGGCGGGGGCCTGCAGCAGCTTCTCGAGCAGCCCGACGTTCTCATTGCGCATCTGCCGGCCGCCGTACGCCGGCACGCCGAAGACCGGATGCTCGTGTTCGGCGAGGAATGCCTCCGGCACCTCGCCGGTGAGGTGCACGCCGAGCGGGTCGGCGTGTGCCGGCGCGCCACTGCAGCAGTTGTCGAAGTACCGGCCGACGAAGCCGGTGTACAGGAACTCGTTGCTGTCGCTGGCCGTCTCCCAGATGTCGGTCGAGCGGAAGTGGCTGCGGTTCGGGTTCGGGTAGCCGACGTTCTGGATGATCGCGAGCTTGCCGGCCTGGGCCAGCTGGTGGAGTCCCGCGCAGGCGGGGTTGAAGCCGAGCAGGTCGTCGAGCTTCAGCACCTGCTCTTTGGCGATGTGGAGCGTCGGCCGCAGCCGGTAATAGCGGTCGTCCTCGTAGGGCACCACGGTGTTGAGGCCGTCGTTGCCGCCGGCCAGCTGGACGAGGACGAGGATGGGCATGTCCTTGCGCGGGGCGGGCACGTCGGCGCGCGCGGACGACACGAGGAAGGAAGGCGCGTAGTGGGCGAAGGCGAGCAGGCCGATGCCCTTGGTGCTGAGGTGCAGGAACTCGCGGCGGGTGGTGGGCAGGAGATAGGGCTGGTTCTTCATGGCGGCGGGGCGGGCTCAGCAGAGCTGGTAGTCCGGCGTTTCGAGAATGGCGATGATCGCGTTGCGCAGGCGGGGCTCCTCCTGCGCGGGCGGGCCGCGCAGGGAGGCAGCCAGGGCATGGCGGAAAGGCTCGTCCACCGGCAGCGGCAGCAGGTCGCGGGTCAGCCGCGCGACCGTCGCCTCGGGTGTGAGGCCGGCAAACTGGTCGAGGTAGGCGCGGTCAACGGTGAAGATGGTGAGCCCCTCGGCGCGGGCGGCGGCCACCGCCCGGAGCTCGTCCGCGTTGAGGCGGGATTCGTCGAACGGCTGGAACAGCGCGCGCGCCACGGTGCGGCGGGCCTCGAGCGTCGTGGAGCTGATCCAGTCGCGGCCGCCGACCCAGCCGCGGACGTTCGGCGGATTGTAGAGCATCTGGCCCATCTGCCGGAACGCCGGCTCGAGGCGGCGGGGCAGCGGCGGGACGTTGAGCGCGAAGTCCTGCTCCAGGCCCAGGAAGAACTGCACCGGGCTCTTGATATACGCGCCGCGGAACTGGGGCTCGAAGAAGAGGCGGCTGGCAAAGTAACGGTGGGCGAGCGCGCGCAGGTCGTAGCCCGTGCCGGCCCACCACCGGCCCAGCGCGGCGAGGTGTTCGTCCGGGAGCGGGTCGGCGGTGAGGTAGAAGCTCGTGAGGCGCGCCGGCAGGTGCGTGCCCGCCGCCGGCTGGCGGTAGATGACATCGATGACCCCGTCGCCGTCGAAGGAACCGGTTTCGCCGAAGACCGTCTTTTCGCCGCGGTCGTGCAGCCGCGGGACGAAGGCGAACTGGCCCTGGCGCTGGACGTAACCGGTGAAGGCGCGCGCCGCCTGCTTGATGTCGTTCTCGGTGTAGTGGCCGATGCCGAGGGTGAAGAGCTCCATCAGCTCGCGGGCGAAGTTCTCATTCGGCGCGCCGACCCGGCTGTCCTGCAGGTCGAGATAGCGGATCATCGCCGGCGAGCGCAGCACCGCCTTGGTGAGCACCGGCGCCGGCCCGAGCGCGCAGCGCCGCAGCGTCTCCTGGTGTTGAAACAGCAGCGCCGTATTCTGCACCTTTTCCGCCGCCACGACGTAGACGTTGCCCAGGAACAGGGTCCACTTCTCGCCGGCGGTGTGCGCCGGCGCGCTGGCGTACTGGAGCCAGCGGATGGTCAGGTCGAGCAACGCGTCGCGCGACTGCTCGCGCGCCTTCTGGAGGATGGCCCGGCGATCGGCCGGCGCGGCGGCCCTCACCCTCGCCACAAAGTCCGGCGTGTCCTCCTCCAGCTCGGCGACCGTCTGCGGCACCGGCATCGCCGGCAACTCGGCGGGGAAAAGGCGATCGAGGGTTGGAGTGAGGCCTTCCCGGAGGGCCCGCGCGACCTCCGGCGGCTGCGCCGACCAGCCGACACGGCGGAGCAGGTGGCGGGCGGCGTCCTCATTCCACTCGCCCGGCGGCAGGGGCTGCCAGGCGTCTTGCGGACTCAGTGCTGTCTTCATGCCTGGGGATTGATTTCCAGCAGTGACGCCGTCCGGTCCGACCAGTTTCACTTAAACCCCTGATAAGAAATCGTCAAACGACGGCGCCTCCGCCACGGGTAAAGTGTAAGGGTTAACGTGTAAGGGGCACCGTCCGTCACGAACCCTACACCATACCCCTTAAACCTAAAACGGCGCCGCGCTGTGTCACGGCGCCGGCGCGCCGGTCGCCGAGACCAGCCGCGCCTGCCAGACCCGGAAGTGCGTGATCTCAATGTGGCTGCGGACGGTGCGGAAGCCGAACCAGCCGCGCGGCAGCGGATCGGGATCGGCATAATCGAAGATGCGCTCGCCGTCCCGGAAATACTGCGCGCGGCCGGCGGCCGCCACGAGCATGATCTTGTAGGTGTGGTTGGCCTGGAGCAGGAACCTGGGTTCCTTGAGGTCGAATTCCGGCAGCAGCGGCTTGTCGCCCATGCCCGTGTACCGTCGGAAGCGGGTCGTGGTGTTCGAATTGCCGCCGCAGCCGACATAGTAGAGCCGGAGCGCGTCATATTGCTTGAACGCGCCGGTGCGCGACGCCGTGGTGGCAAGCACGCTGCCGTCGGGCGCCGCGGGATCGGTCGCCATCCAGAAACAGTTGAGGTCCGACACGCGGTCGTGCGGGCCGCCATGGTCGATCACCGTCGCGTCGTAGGTGATGACGACCGGGGCCGAGAGTTCCTGCCGGAACCAGATGGTGCAGCCATCGGCGTCCTGGATGACCAGCCGGCCGTCCTGGAAACTCACCCGACCGTCCTCCTGCTGCTCCACGAGCCAGTGCGTGGCATCGCTGAAGTCGTCCTGAAACAGCAGCGGGCCGGCTTCGTACCGCTCCACCATCTGCGCCCGGACGGATCCGGGCGCCAGCGCCAGGAGCGATACGACCAGGAGGCAGGTTGGGCGGCGCATGCCGGGATCAGGGACGCGGGGGCGACGGCCGGCCGGCCGGCGCCGGCTCCGCGGGACCTTCGTTCACTTCGGTGGTGGTGCTGCGGGCCTGATGATATTCCATCGTCGCGGGACCATCGTCCGGCAGTTTCGGACCGGCGTAAAGCACCGTGAGTTCCGCCAATGCCGTCGAGTTGTCGACGCCAAACCCCGAGGTTGCGGTCAGGCGCACGTGGCGGGTCGTGACGGTCGCGCCGAAGCGGATCTCCTGCGGTTCAAAGGTTGACGCCAGCTCGCCGCGCGCGACCTCGCGCCACTGCGCACCGTCGTCGCTGGCTTCGACCGTGTAGCCGCGGATGTCGCCCTGGTGCAGCCGGTCGTTCTGCCGCGGCAGCAACGCCAGTCCGTTCATCGCCACCGGCGCGGGAAAGCTGACCGTGAGCGGGCACGGCGCGTACGCTGGCGGCGGCATCTCGCGCACGCGCGGGCCGCCGTCCCAGAAATTGTTCAGGTTGACGCCGGCGGTCGGGCCGGAGCCGGCGTGCACCCAGGTGGTGTTGGGGTCGCCGTCGATCAGGGCCCCCGGGTTCGCGCCCTCCGCCTGCACGGTGGCGCCGAGCTTGTGCATCAGGCGCGAGTCAAACCACAGGGACCGCAGGGCCGCGGCCGGCACGCGGGTGCGCGGCCGGAAGCGGTCGCCCGCCATGTAGTCGAGCAGCGAGCGGCGCAGTTGGCGGGCGACGGGCCGTGCATCGAGGTCGTCCGCCAGGTCGGCCGAGCAAACCACCAGGCGGCCCGGCCCCACGCGGCACTCGAACACCACGCCGAGCTTCCAGTTGCGGTTCCAGTCGTCGATCGCCTGGACCACCGGCTGCAGGCCGGGCGGCAGCGCGCTGAGGTTCACCGCGCGCGCTCGGGCGACGAGGTCGGCCCACTGCCAGTCGCACCAGTCTTCGGTGGGAAACCCGGCGAGCGCGGGATGCTTCGCGTCGATCCACAGACCGAGAATGCGGCTCCACTTCGGGTTCATCTCCCGGTTCCAGAACACCGGCACGCGGTCGAGCAGCGGGCTGGTCCAGCCCAGGTTGACCGGTCGCGGCAGGAAGAGCACGCGGCCGCCCGCGGCGAGGCTGGCCTCCGCGGCGTCCCAGGAGTCCGTCACCAGCACGCCGGCCGGCGGATCGGCCGGCACCACCTCCGGGTAGAGCCAGAAGTTCCACGCGTTGCGGAACGGCGTGCCGGCGAGCGCGACCTCGAGCCGGTAGGCCCGCGGCGCGGCGAGGTGCGCCAGGTCCACGGTGATCCGACCGAGGAAAATGTTCTTGCCCAGCGGAATCGCGCGCGCCGGCCACTCGCCCTGCGCGGCGACGTCCCCGGCGGGGCCCACGATCCGCCACGTCGGCACGACGCCGGCCAGCGGCGCCGGGCCGAAGTGGGCCACCTCGGCGTCGACGTCGAACGCATCGCCGGTGGTGAAGATGCGCTTCGTCAGCCGGGCCAGCGGCACTGTCGGCCCGCAGAACTGCCGGAACTCGTCGGGCGTGGCGTAGCCCTTGTCCTGCCAGAACGGGTCGAGCAGTCCAACCAGCGCCGTCCCCTGCCCCAGGTAGTCGTGCAGGTCGAGCAGCTGGAAGCCGTCGAGGCCGGGGGTGCGGAGGTTGGCCTCGATCTCCTCCTTGTAGCAGTTGAGCTGGAAGCGGCCCGAGGCGAGGGCGAAGTCGTGGTCGCGCGCCGCGAGGCCGTGGGCGGCGAGCGAGTCGCGGAAGATCTCGTAGTTGCCCGGCTGCAGGTAGCCGGTGAATTTCGCGATGACGCCATAATCCGGGTAAGCGCACCACTGGCCGACCTCATGCGCCACCACCGGGACGGTCACGCCGCGCAGCGCGGCGCCGAAGTCACGCCCAAACCAGCCGGCCGGCCCGCGGATGATGTGGAAGCCGATGCCGGCGGAGGCGAGATAATCGGCGCCCTTCACCGGTCCGGGCCCGTTGATGAGCGACCAGCCGGTGCCCGTGGTATACAGGTGGCGCGGATCGACCTGCCGGCAGTGCTCCACCCACCGGGTCAGCGACGTCTTCCAGTCGCCATGCGGCTCATTGCTCGGCGAGAGCAGCACGAACGACGGATGGTTGCCGTAGGCGCGGAGCAGCGCGTCGGTCTCGGCATACAGCTGGCGCTCCATTTCGCTGCCGGGATTGATCGTGTTCCACATCCCGGCCTCGGGCTGGAGGTAGAAGCCCACCTCGTCGGCGGCCGCGAAGGCGGCCTCGGGCGGGCACCACGAGTGAAAGCGCATGTGGTTGAGCCCCCAAGCCCGGCAGGTCTGGAAGAGCTGGCGCCACCACGCCACGTCCGTGGCCGGACAACCGGTCAGCGGAAAATCGCCGCCGTTGTGCGTGCCGCGGAGGTAGACCGGCCGCCCGTTGAGCACGAACTGGCTGCCCTCGGCCCGGAACTCCCGCAGGCCGAAGGTCAGCTCGCGCTCGTCGCCGGCCCCGCCTCCGGCCAGCCGCAGGGTGAGGTGCTGCAGGGCCGGATGGAACTCATCCCAGGTCTGCGCGCCCGCCCCCAGCGGCACGTTCAGCTCCGCGGCGCCGCCCTGCGCGTCCCAGGTCACGGTGGCCGATACGCCGCCGGCCGACAGGGTGCCGGAGCCGGCGCGGCCGGTGGCGTTGCCGACGCGCACCCGGATCCGCGCCGCCTTCGCCGCCACGTCGGGGAACACCGCGGCGTCGTCAATCCAGACCGGCGTCGTGGCCCGCAGCTCGATCGCCCCGGCGATGCCGTTCCACGTGGCGCCGAGCGAATCGGAGACGGAATGACCGTCGGGCCGGTACGGCAGGATCATGCGGTTGTCGATGCGGATGGTGAGCCGGTGGCGCCCGGGTGCCGGTGAACCGAGCGCGTACTCATGGGGCGCCACGAGGCTGCGGTTGCTCCCGAGCTTCACATCGTCGAGCCAGACGGTCGTTTCCCAGTGGGGACGTT
>Ga0335081_10011190_pt1 | contig 14505 bp, 11 predicted proteins | sample Lox_Sample_35_FD_206713 | JGI IMG/M metagenome (GOLD analysis project Ga0335081, IMG submission 206713) | Soil microbial communities from Loxahatchee National Wildlife Refuge, Florida, United States - Lox_Sample_3.5 | ecosystem: Environmental > Terrestrial > Soil > Wetlands | place: USA... | reverse complement strand
CAGCCACGCCTGATCGGAAGGGCGCGGCACCCACGGGCCAGATCACCACACCGCCTCTCGATTCCATTCGCAGGGAGGTGAATCGAGCCGCCGCGGGAAATGTGCGGCTGGTTATCAGCGGGCAAGGCCAAGGCCGGCCCGGCTCAACCGAAGGTCTGGGGGCATTACTGAAATCGCTCGGAGTCTCTCCCGCTCAACTCTCCTCGGAAGATGCTCCCCGGGACCTCCGTGCGAACTTCGACTCTTCCCTCCGTCTTCATCGCCAATTCGATCAGCTCGTCGCGCACACCCAGAATCTGATTCGCGCTTCCGGACAAAAGCGCGCGGCTTTCTGGTCGCGGGCCGATGCGACATCCATCGAGAAATGGAAGCAGACCACACAGCCCTTGCGCGACTACATCTGGGACGAGGTGATTGGGAGGCTTCCCGATCCCAGCGTCCCGGCCAACCCGCAATCGCGGCTGATCTTCGACGAGCCCAAGTATCGCGGCTACGAAGTTATGCTGGACGTCTGGCCGGGGATTTTCGCCTATGGGATTCTGCTGGTGCCGAAAGACATCCAGCCGGGTGAGCGGCGTCCCGTCGTGGTCTGTCAGCACGGCCTCGAGGGACACGTGCGGGACGTAGCCGATCCGAAGATCGACTCCTCCTACTACCACCGCTTCGCGGTGCGGTTGGCGGAGGAGGGGTTCGTGACCTTCGCGCCGCAGAATCCCTACATTGGCCTGGATCGCTTCCGGCTGATCCAGCGCCAGGGCCATCCATTGAAGCTGTCGTTGTTTTCGTTTATTCTGGGCCAGCACCAGCGGCTCCTGGAGTGGCTGGGCGGACTGTCGTTCGTCGATCCCAGGCGCATCGGGTTCTACGGACTGTCATACGGCGGCAAGACGGCGGTGCGCGTACCGCCGCTGCTCGACGGCTATGCACTCTCCATCTGCTCGGCGGATTTCAACGAGTGGGTCTGGAAGACGACCAGCGCGGACTCACGCTACAGCTACATGCTGACGAATGAATACGACATGCTGGAATTCGACTTCGCGAACATAGTGAACTATTCCGACCTGGCGAACCTGATGGCGCCCCGGCCGTTCATGGTCGAACGCGGCCATGATGACGGCGTGGCGCCGGATGAATGGGTGGCCTACGAATACGCCAAAGTACGGCGATTCTACGCACGGCTCGGCATTCCCGACCGTACGGAAATCGAGTTTTTCAGTGGCCCTCACACGATTCACGGCGTCGGCACGTTTGCCTTCCTGCGGCAGCACCTGCAGTGGCCACGTTAACTTTGCGAGGCCGCGATCGCCTGCTCCAGGTCCCAAATGATGTCGTCGAGGTCCTCGATTCCCACCGAGAGCCGGACCAGGTCGGGGGTCACGCCCGCCTCCAGTTGTTGCGCGTCACTGAGCTGTTGGTGAGTCGTGGTGGCGGGGTGAATGATCAGGCTCTTGGCGTCGCCGAGATTCGCGAGGTGCGAGAAGATTTTGACCGAGTCGATGAGTTTTCGCCCGGCGTCCTTCCCGCCCTTGATCCCGAAGGTGACAATCGAGCCCTGGCCTTTCGGAAGATACTTCTGCGACAACTGATAATAGGGACTCGACTTCAGGCCGGGATATTTCACCCAGGTCACCGCGGGGTGCGACTCCAGCCACTGGGCCACTGCCAGCGCGTGTCGGCTGTGCGCCTCCATGCGGTACGGCAGAGTTTCGATGCCCTGCAGGAACAGAAACGAATTGAACGGGCTCATACACGGCCCGAAGTCGCGGAGACCCTCCACGCGGACCTTGATGATGTAAGCGATGGCCCCGAAGACTTCACTGAACTTCATTCCGTGATAGCCCGGGCTCGGTTGGGTGATGGCGGGGTACTTGTCGCTCCAGGGAAACTTGCCGCTGTCTACGATCACGCCGCCGATAGAAGTGCCATGCCCGCCGAGAAACTTGGTGGCGGAATGCACGACGATGTCGGCGCCGTGCTCGATGGGCCGGCACAGGTACGGCGATGCCATGGTGTTATCGATGACCAGCGGCACACCGGCTTCGTGCGCGATGGCAGCCACCTTTTCGATGTCGAGGACGTTCATGCGGGGATTGGCGATGGTTTCGCCGTAAATCGCGCGCGTCCTCGGCGTGATCGCCTTGCGGAAATTCTCCGGATCGTCCGGCTCCACGAACTTGACGTTGATTCCGATGCGGCGGAAGCTGACGTCGAACTGCGTGTAGGTCCCTCCGTAGAGCGTGCTGGCCGACACCACCTCGTCGCCCTGCTCCATCAGGCTGGAAATCGCCAGGAACTGCGCCGCCTGCCCGCTGGAGGTCGCCAGCGCCGCGACTCCTCCTTCGAGCGCGGCGACCCGTTGCTCGAACACGTCCGTGGTCGGGTTCATGATGCGCGAGTAGATGTTTCCGAACTGTTGCAGGGCAAACAGCGCCGCCGCATGCGACGAGTTTTCAAACACGAACGACGTGCTCTGATAAATCGGAACTGCCCGCGCGAGGCTGGCCTTGTCGGGCGTGTGGCCTGCGTGCAGTGATTTCGTAGCGAGTCCCATCTGTCGGGCGGGAGCGTTGGAATCGGGCATGTTTCTCAGGATACTATGCAAGTGCCGCGCAGTACGGGAACGCGGCTTGTTTTTACGCATGTCACCACCATGGCCTCCGACTACGAGAACTATCAGGGTTACCACCCGCCTCGGTATGCTCGCATCACGGTTGAAAAGCTCGTGGCGAGCTTGCCGCCGCGCTACCTCTCGGGCCTCCAGTCAGTCGTACTCACGAATAGCGCGGCGATCGGCACGGGAAAGAGCCAGGATCGCAGGGCGCAAGTATGCCCGGGACACATGCCTCGGCTTCTACCACTCCAAGGCGAAAGGCGAACCGGCCTGGATCGAGATCGTGATAGACAACATCGTGGCTGGATGGTTCCGAGCGCGCCCCACTCGCGTTATGTTTCATCTCCCCGTTGTGCGGGACCTCGTGTTCGCAGACACCCTTTTCCACGACCTGGGCCACCATTTCGAGCACACGGTCGGAGCGCCCGACCGGGGGAGCGAGGCGTCCGCCGAGACATGGAATAAAAGGTTGTTGCGCTCTTACTTTCGGAAGCGCTATTGGTACCTGGCACCGTTTCTGGGCCTCGCAAAAAATATCGGTGGCGCGCCTGGGGGATTTGGACCCATCCGGGAGTCCTGTAGGTTGACAGGAGTAGTTGAAAATGGCGGTCCGATTCCTCCCACACGTACGATAATCGCCTTCCGCCATTCCAATTAGTCGTGCACCGTCCAACTCCGACAAGGAACTCGTAATACTCGGTGCAACCCCGAAGTAGTCCTCCCATTCGAGAGCAATCTCAATCAGACGGCTGCGCAGGTCACTGCCGCCGGGGCCTCCCATGTCGATACGCTACAACATCGGGTGGAGGGGATCAAGAGGCAAAGACGAGGGAGGGGCGTGTAGATGGATGCCACGCCGCCGGGTGATTCCAGTGCACATAAAAGGTCCGGTCCAGATTTCCCTGCATTGCGTTCAGCCAGGACTGGCGGAACCGGCTACTCCACGTGGCTGTATCACGCCCGGCGTTGACATTGGCTGACGGAGGTTGAGTCCGCCCTAACGGCGTAGTCTGTACTCTCGCGTCCGCGGCCGCTCCCCGGCGCGCCGCGCTGCGCAGAACCGGGCGATCCGGACGCGACAACTGGCCGCAGACCGCGGACCGCGCATGCGGCAACAGGTTGCAACTTGCCGGCCGGGATCGCGTCGTGCGCACGAATCGTGTACACTGGATCTATGAAGAACATCACTTTGAGTGCGGACGAAGCGCTCATCGAGAGTGGACGCCGCCGCGCGGAGGCGGAGAGCACCACCCTCAACAATCTCTTTCGGGAGTGGCTCGCCAGCTATGCCGGGGCGCCACGTTTGTCGCTTGAAGATGTACGGCGCACAGCGGCTGCCGTCGGGCAGTTTCGAGCCGGCCGCACTTTCACGCGTGACGAGCGCAATGAGCGGTAAGTTTTTTCTCGACACGAACCTGCTGGTCTATGCGATCGACCCCACCGAGCCTGTCAAACAGGCCGTGGCACAGAAATGGATCGCAAGCGCCCACCAATCCGGCGATGGGTGTCTGAGCTATCAGGTCGTGCACGAATGGTTCAACGTCGTGCTCCGCAAAGCAGCGGTCCCTCTCAGCGCCGAGCAGGCAGCCTCGATCTATCGTACGCTGATCGAACCGCTCTGGCATGTCCAATCCAGTCGGGAGCTTGTGGATACCGCCATCGACCTTTACCAACACGATTCGTTGTCGTGGTGGGATTCGCTCATTGTAAGCGCAGCAATCCAGGGTGGCTGTAACCGCCTTCTCAGCGAGGATCTCCAAAACGGGCGTAAAGTCCGCGGCGTGAAAATCACCAACCCATTCCGTAACGTCTTTTCCCGCGCGCAATAGCCGGGTTGCGGAATACATTGGCATCCATTCAACGCATCCAGGTCCAGACCAGGGATGAATCAAAGTCTGTCTTCGGCGGCTGGCGTGGCGCTGACTGCCGATGCGTCAAAGCCCATTACCCACCAGTAACGGTGAAGGGTTTTACGTTCGCGCCAGCCGGCTTTCGGACGGAAAAAGGCGCTCACTCCGACCCAGGTCTGGCTGACGAGTGAACGGAGGCCCGTCTCCCCCAAGCCATGCCGGTCTGCGGGACGTTTAGGATCTTTCACATTCTGTGGCGAGTTTTTCATGAACTGTGGCAGGAATTTTCAGTAATTCTGACAACCTACACGTCGTCCGATCGAGCGCGGGCGGAATTAACGCGAGCGAGTGTGCTAAGCTGTCTCTGTACCAAGACGTCTTAGTATGGCACGCCCCGATACGCTTCAAGGCTCGCTCGACTTGCTGGTGTTGAAGGTCCTTTCGCGCCGCGCTCCTTTGCATGGCTACGGCATCATGACGGCCATCGAGGAGATCTCGGGCGAAGTCCTCCAGGTGGAGGAAGGATCGCTCTATCCGGCGCTGCATCGCATGGAAGAGGACGGTTTGATCCATGCGAAGTGGATCACCAAGGAGAACGGACGCCGCGCGCGCATCTACCAGCTCACCGCGCGAGGCCACAAACAACTGGAGGCCGAGGAGGCCCGGTGGACGGCGGTGACCGACGCCGTGCACCGCGTCCTTAAGTTCGCCTGAGGAGAACCGCCATGTCGTGGCTGAGCCGATTTGCCAACCTGTTCCGGCGAGACCGGATGTCGGAAGAGATTGCCGAGGAAATGGCGTCGCACCTCGCGGAAGCGATGGAGCGGGGCCGCAATGCCGATGACGCGCGCCGCGCGCTTGGCGGAGCGCTGCAGTACCGGGAGCAGAGCCGTGAGATCCGGCTCCTGCCGTGGCTGGATGCCCTGTGGTCCGACGTGATTTTCGGATGGCGGCAGATCCGCAAGCGCCCTGCGGTCAGCATCACCGCTGTCCTCTCGCTCGCTTTGGCGATGGGGGCCACGACCAGCGGATTCCGCATCGCCGATGCCCTGCTGTTTCGCGCGCTCCCGGTCGCCGCGCCGGAGCGGTTGTTCGCCATGACAACCACTTACATCGACCGCAACGGGCGCCCGGACTATCACGACGAGTTCGACTACAGCCAGTATCGGCAGTACCGGGACGCCATCGCCGACCGGGCCGAGGTCATGGCCATCGGCGTCAGCGCGCGGTCGCAAGAGTCGGTCATGGGCTCGGGGAGCGAGATGGAGCTGGTTTGGCGCCAATACTTTTCGGGCAACGTGTTTCCGAGTTTTGGGCTGCATCCGGCTGTTGGCCGGCTGCTCGTTCCCGACGACGACCACGCCTCCGGGAGCGATTCCGCCGCGGTCCTGAGCTACGATTTCTGGACCCGCCGGTTTGCTGGCGATGCCAATGTCGGCGGCCAGGCCGTTCGTGTCAAGGGCAGCCGTTTTGTGATCGTAGGAGTCGCGCCGAAAGGTTTTACAGGCACCGAGCCCGGCCGACCGACCGACATCTTCCTGGCCGCGGTTCCGGGGCCCTCGATCGATCGCCCCGGCTGGCTGGATTTCCAAATCTGGGTGCGTCCGAAGGACGGCTTTTCGATGGAGCAGATTCGCCAGCCGCTGCAAGCCCTGTATAGCCGGCAGCAGCAGGACCGCGTGAAGAACTTACCCTCGGACACACCGCGAAGCATTGTCGATGCCTATTTGCACGAGAATGTTCTTCTGCTTCCCGCGGTTTCCGGGGCATCCGACATCCAGCGGGAGTATCGCGCGCCTTTGCCGATCGTGGCGCTGCTGATCGTGCTGGTCCTGCTGATAGCCTGCGCGAATGTCGGCAACCTGCTAACGGCTCAAGCCACTTCGCGCGCCAGAGAAATGGCGTTGCGCGTCTCGATTGGAGCCGGAAGGTGGCGCCTGATGCAACTGGCGCTGGTGGAAAGCGCTCTCCTGGCCGCCATCGCGTCGCTGCTGGGCACGTTGTTCACCTGGTGGATGGCGCCGCATACCACGTCGTTGCTTCACGTACCAGGGGACCCCGTGCGACTCGATCTCAGCGGCGGATGGAGGGGCGTAGCATTCGGTGCCGCTCTCACCGTGATGGTCACGCTTCTGTTCGGACTCGCGCCGACCCTGCAGGCATCCAGGATCCAGCCCATGACCACTCTTCGGGGCGGCGAAGAACGGCAGTCGCGGCCCCGTCTCATGAAAGCGCTGCTCACTGCCCAGATGGCCTTCTGCATCCTGGTGCTGTTTGTGGCCGGCCTCTTCGTTTCGACTTTCGAACGGCTGTCCCACCGCCCGCTGGGATTCTCGGCCGACCACGTACTGCTGATGGATGCGTCGGCTCCGGACGAACACGCGCTGCCCATCTGGATGCAGGTGGCCGACCGGCTTCACGCAATGCCGGGAGTCCGATCCGCGGCGATCTCCTTTTTCCCAATCCTGGGTGATCGCATGACCATGGATGTGCGGCTGCCGGGCCACCCGGTCGAGACCCGCGCACCTTATGCCCTCGATGTCTCGCCGGGCTTCTTCGAGACCATGAGCATCGGCCTGATGGATGGGCGCGATTTCCGGGTGAGCGACCTTCCTCCGCGACTCGGCGCTCAGTCTCAGCCGCTGCCGGGCGTCGGCATCGTGAACGAAGCTTTTGCTCGTGTCTACTTCGAAGGCCGCAACCCGGTAGGGCGGTATGTTGACGTGATGCAAAGCAAGGATGTCTCCGCTCCGATGGAAATCGTGGGTTACGTCCGCGACATTGCCTACCGCGACCTGCGCGACCCGTTCCGCCCGGCGTTTTTCATCCCCCTGGTTCGGAGATCATACAACACGATTCTGGTGAAGACCGCGGGGGACCCGCTGGCGATCGCCCCCCTGTTGCGCGGTGCGGTCCTGGATGCTCGCCCGGACTTCGCCGTGCGCAACATCCGGACGCAAAGCGTCTTTCTCGAATGGCAGGTCATGCGCGAGCGGCTGCTGGCCGCGCTTTCGTGGTTCTTCGGCAGTGTGGCTCTTCTGCTGGCGGCGATCGGGTTGTACGGGGTCTTGAACTATTCCGTCACGCAGCAGACCCGTGAAGTCGGCATCCGCATGGCACTCGGAGCTCGGCCCTTTCAGGTGGTGCGGCGGATTACAGCAGGCGCCTTCGCGATCGTACTTCTCGGCCTCTCGATCGGCCTGGCCGGAGGCGTAGCCTGCGGGCGCCTGACGGAAAGCCTTTTATTCGAGATCCACGCTACATCGCCCGAAGCTTTAACAGCACCGGTTCTGACGCTCTGCGTCGTGGCGCTGCTGGCAGCACTGTTTCCTGCCCTTCGAGCAGTCCGCATCGACCCCGCCGAAACATTGCGCTGCGAATAGACGGCGCAGAAATGCCGGTTCGACAATCCGCTCAACGGCCCTTGGCCATGGTCTTGCGCTTCGGGTTTTTCGCCGCCCAATTCTGCGGCGCGTGCAACTCCTCCGGCAGTCTCGTGAAGGCGTCGCCCTCCGTCTCGCTCAGCTGCTCTTCGGTCAAATCCTCCGCCGTCGAAAGGTCCGCACCGCAGATATTGGCGTGCGCCAGGTCGACTCCCATCAGCCGCGCACCTACCAGATTTGCACCGCTCAGATCGGCACGGCGCAGATCCGCACCCCGCAGATTGGCCAGCACCAAATCGACTTCACGCAATTGTGCCCCCGACAGGTTAGCCAACGGCAAATTCGCGCCGCGCATCACTGCGAAGGCCAGATCCGGCTTCACCTTGGGATTATCCGCGCGCCACCTGTTCCAGGCATCCACGTCGCGCATCAGCAGTTCAAAATGTTCCTTGTCCGCCATGTTGATCTATTGTAGCGTTCCTTGACGCCTTTGAGTGACCCGTGGCCTGCGCCACAGGTCTGCATTCGGCTGTCGATCATCTCCTGTCGGGCCGTTGCGCTCGTGCCTTCCCGAATGCTAACTTCAAGCCAAGGAACCCACGGGGAATAAGGTGACCGCCCTCAGCCCAGTCCAGACTCCCGCGCAGGAAGCCATTGTCCATCCGGGCAAAGGCGTCACCCGGTGGGGAACTGCCCGCGAGGCTTTCAAAATCGCCGTCGAGTCATTGCGCGCCCACAAGCTGCGCTCCTTCCTCACGTTGCTGGGCGTGGTGGTTGCCACCAGCACCCTCATCGTCGTCATGTCCGTGGTCAACGGCATGAATCTCTACATCGCCGAGCACATCGCCAATCTGGGTACTCACACGTTTGTGCTGCATCAGTTCCTGTGGGCGCAGGGGTTCGACGAGTTCCTCAAGGCGCGCCGGCGTAATCAGCCGATCCGCCTGGAGGATTACGAGTTCTTGCGCGAAAATCTGCAAGGCTACCAGGAGATCGGCGCGATGACCAATCTTTCTCCCAATCCGCCGGCGCGTTACAAGACGCATCTCATCGACGAGATCACTCTGAATGCCGTAACTTCCAGCTTCGCAACCATTGGCCGCGAAAAGATCCGCACCGGCCGTTACATCAACGAGGCCGATTACCAGCACAACGCGCGCGTCTGCGTGATCGGCCAGGACCTGGTAGAGAAGCTCTTTGCCAATGTTGATCCCCTGGGCAAGGAGGTGTCGCTGGCGGGCCTTCCCTTCCGCATCGTGGGAGTGACTGAAAAGGTGGGCAGCACGTTCGGCCAGAGCGAGGATAACTTCGCTTTGGTGCCCCTTTCGACGTTTCGCACCATCTGGATCGGCCGTCCCGAACTTCTGGTCTTTATCAAAGCGCCGGACGGTCCGCACATGTCGGAACTGCAGGATGAGGTCCGGGTTCTGATGCGCGCGCGCCGGCATGTGCCATACAACGAACCGGACACTTTCGGCATCAATGCGTCGGACACGTTGATGGCGGTCTGGAAGGATCTCACGGGTACGATTTTTGCGGTCACCATCGGCCTGGTCGCGGTGTTTATGGTGGTGGGCGGGATTGTCGTCATGAACATCATGCTGGCCAGCGTTACCGAGCGCACCCAGGAGATCGGCATCCGCAAGTCGGTGGGTGCGACACGGCGCGACATCTTATGGCAGTTCGTAATCGAGAGCGGAGTGATCGCCACGACCGGCGGCCTGGCGGGCGTGCTGCTGTCGGTGCTGATCGCCTGGATCGTCAACATGGTCTTCACCGCTTCGATTCCCCTCAGCGCGATTGTTGTGGGGGTGACTCTCTCCGCGGCAGTGGGCCTGTTTTTCGGCATCTACCCCGCCACCAAGGCCGCTAAACTGGCGCCCATCGAAGCGCTCAGAAGCGAGACCTGAAATGGCCCGCGCCTACCGGCATCATGTTCGCGAGAATCTCCTGCTCGCGTTGGACACGCTGCACCGCCACAAGTTCCGCTCATTCCTGACGGTGCTCGGCGTGCTCATCGGCACCACCACGGTGATCGCCGTCACCTCGATCATCGCGGGACTGGACAAGCAACTCGTGGACGTGGCGGAACAGTTCGGCACCCGCACGTTGTGGGTGTACAAGCTGCAGATGGGCGCGCCGCACGCCTTGACGCGCGAGGAGCGCCTGCGCAAGCCCCTCAGCTACGAGGACGCCATGGCGATCAAAGCCGAGAGCCCCTCCACTGCGACCGTGTCGGTGGAGCTGTTCCGCGAAGTGGGCGACTTCGGCCTGCCGCCGGTCACTGCCCGTTACAAAGGCCAGGACATGCTCGATGCCCTCTTCGTCGGTGTGACGGCCGATCACCTGCGCCTGATCAACGCCACGCTGGGGGAAGGCCGCTTCTTCACCGACACGGAGGACCAGCATCGCCGCGATGTCGCCGTCATCGGCAACGGGGTGCGCCAGCGATTCTTCGAGCATGCCGATCCGATCGGAAAGACTATTCTGGTGGATGGCCACAGCCTGGAAGTCATCGGCACCCTGACCAAGTTCAAGTCCTTCCTCGGCGATGATCAGAATGACAAGGGGATCCTGGTTCCTTATTTCACATTCCGGAAGATCTATCCCGAGGCGAAGGATCACTTCATCTGCGTGCTGGCGGACCAGGGGAAAATGGCGCAGGTGCAGGACGAGGTGACCGCCATCCTGCGGCGCCGCCGGCATGTGAAGGCATCGGAGCCGGACAACTTCGGCATTTCGAGCGCGGAGCAGATCATCGGCCAGTTCCGCGAGGTGATTTCGAGCATCGGCCTGGTCATGGTGGTGATCTCGTCCATCGGCCTGCTGGTGGGCGGCATCGGCGTGATGAACATCATGCTGGTTTCGGTGACCGAGCGCACCCGCGAGATCGGCGTGCGCAAGGCTGTTGGGGCGCGGCGCAGCGACATCACCTGGCAGTTCCTGCTCGAGGCCATGACCTTGACCGCATCGGGCGGCCTGATTGGAATCCTGATCGGCTGGCTGCTCAGCCTGGCGATTCGCACCTTTGTCCCGAGCCTGCCTTCCGCGGTGCCCCTGTGGTCGGTGGTCGCTGGCTTTACCGTCGCCACGAGTGTCGGACTGTTCTTCGGCCTGTGGCCGGCGATCAAGGCCGCGCGTCTGGATCCCATAGCCGCCTTGCGCTGCGAGTGAGTGCCGCGGCGCTAACCCCGGAGAGCATCGCAGATCTTTCCTGAGACAGTATCTGGAGATCGTGCTGCCCATGTTAAGGTACGGCCATGAAAGGTCAGATTCTGTCCCGGCGTACCAGAATCCTCATTTGGACTGCCGCAGCGGGTTCCATTCTTTTCAGTGTGGGACTCATGTGGGCCGAGCGAATGGTCGAGTTGGCGGAGCGCCGCGAGGCCACATCGGGAACGGATTTTCAAGTGGATATGTTGGTCCGCCACGTGCGGGCATTTCGTTATGCGGCCGCGCATCGCAACACGCGATGCTCCCTGCGGGATGCCTGGTCTCTATCTCCTCCGGTGGATGCCATCGTGGGCAGGAGGCAGTTGCGGAAGGCCTTTCAGATCGTGAAGCATGACGGCCCCTACGAACTGGTGGGCACGCCGTCCGGCGAATGGTGGATTCCGAATCGCGACATCGAGACCCTTGCCGAGACGCTTTGGGAGCAACAGTCGGACGTATACGAGGAATCGGACAGTGGCGTCGGGCGCGGCGACGTGGTGCTCGATTGCGGGGCCAATATCGGTATTTATACGAAGCACGCGCTGGATAAGGGGGCCAGTCTGGTAGTGGCCATCGAAATGGCGCCCGAGAGTCTCGAATGCCTGCGGCGGAACATGGCGAAAGAAGTCGCAGGCGGCCAGGTAATCGTGTATCCCAAAGGCGTGTGGAACCGGGATGACGAACTGCAATTGAGCGTTGGCCCGGACTATGCGTCCACGGCGTCCAGCGTGGCGCTCGATCGAGGCGGCCAGGGCCCCAAGGTTCCCCTGACCACCATCGACAAACTCGTCGCGGAATTGAAACTGCCGGCCGTGGATTTCATCAAGATGGACATCGAAGGCGCGGAGATGGAAGCGCTCCAGGGCGCGGTCGAGACCGTGCGGCGATTTCACCCCCGGATGGCGATCTCCGTCGAACACCGGCCCACCGACCCGGATCGCATACCGGAACTGGTCGCCCAACTCTGGCCGAGCTATGTATCGGCGTGCAACGCGTGTACCAACGTGAGAAACAGCATTCAGCCGGACGTTTTGTTCGCGCACAAACGGTAGGTTCGTCCGCGCTTCCATCAGATTCGCCCGGTCCGCGGTTAAACTGGGACATGTCTGTTCCCACCTATGAAGTCTGGAAGACGTGCGCCCTGGTGGCGGCATTCCTGAAGGGCGTTCGCGGGGCCATTCCGCTGGCGGGAGAGCAGATCGACGTCATGCTTCGACTGCTGGCGGCATCGGGTGTCCCGATCCGGCGGTTCCTGGATCTGGGCTGCGGCGACGGGATACTTTCGGCGGCGATTGTGGAGCGATTCCCGCAGGCCGAGGCGGTGCTCACGGATTTCTCCGCGCCGATGCTCGCCGCTGCCCGCGCCCGCTTCGAGCAGCTGAACACACCGGCCCGAATCGTCAACCTCGATTACGGCGTCGCGAATTGGACGGAATCGGTGAATGAGTTCGCGCCGTACGATGCCGTGGTCTCCGGCTACTCGATCCACCACCAGCCGGATGAGCGCAAGCGGGAGGTGTATGCCGAGATCTTCGCGTTGCTTCGTCCGGGCGGCACGTTCGTGAACGTGGAGCACGTTTCGTCGCCGAGCGAGTGGATCGAGTCGATACACGACGAGCTGTTCGTGGATCATCTGCATCGGGCCCATCCGGGCGCCAGCCGCGCGGAAGTAGCCGAGAAGTATTACTACCGCCCCGATAAAGCGGCGAATATCCTGGCGCCCGTTGAACTGCAATGTGAGTGGCTGCGCGGGATCGGATTCACGGACGTAGATTGCTACCTGAAGATTTTCGAGTTGGCCGTGTTCGGCGGCCGTCGGCCGGCTCTCGACGTCGTGGAAGATGCGTGAGCCTCCCATGTTGCGGCCCGGAGGCTCGTCCCTGCCGTCCCGGCACTGGTCCGTTCGGCCGCGACTTTGCCGTCAGCGGCGCACCTTTTTCCAAAGGGCGCGGCCCGGAAAGAAGAGCAGCGCAGCCCATGCCAGAATCACCGGGCCCGCGCTGAGGAGGAACTGCGCGACACCGAACAGGCTGCCGGCCAGGTTTTTCCAGCCATCCACCGCGGAGTTGCGCAACTCCAGGGACGCGCTGCGAGGCGCGACCTGCAGCCCCGCCCTGTACTCCTCCAGAATGGTGACATTCAGCGAAGCCAAGGACACGCGGTCTCCGAGGGTCTTGCGCTCCGCCACCATGCGTTCGATCTCGCCGCGTACCCGGTCCATCTCCTTTTCCACCTCAAGCACATCGGACAGCGTTCCGGTGCGCTGGCGAAGGATTTCGGTGAGGCGTTGCTCGGTGGCGCGGGCGCTCGAGAGGCGGGCCTCCAGGTCGATGACCTGTTGCGTGACCTCCTCACCACCTTGCGATTCGGACTCGACATGACCCAGCGGGCGCAGCCCGGCGATGGAGGATTGCAATTGGCCGGCGGGTATCCGCACGGTGGCCTGTAGGGTTCGGCCGGAGCCGGCGGGAGAGTTGACTGTCAATTGAGCGATATGTCCACCGCGACGCGCGAGGAGATCCTCCAGCGCGGAGCGGGCCTTATCGAAGTCGGGAGTCGATAGCGTCACCTGCGCGGTGTGGACGATGAGCGGCCCGTTTTCGTCGGGCGCGGTATCGGAAGGCCGGGACGGTAGAGCGGTATTGGGCGCCGCGGGGGTGGAGGCGGCGCTCCCTAACGGCCCTCGGCTGTATCTCGGCGTCATGAGCACCACGAACAGCATGCCAGCTCCGGCAAAACCGAACGCCCACTGCCATCGCCTCGACCGGCTCGTCTTCACGGGGACAGTCTGCGCCGTCTTCCTTGGCCCTTCGAGCGCCGCCAACAGATCCGCCCGCATCACGAGGTCCTTCGGATCCACCTGCCACGCCATCAACCGGCGCGACACGCCTTCGAGATCGGCGGCAACCGCCTGGCACTCGCGGCATCGCGACAGATGTTCCGCAGCCGCGGCGGAACGCGACAGGGGAAGTTCGCCGTCCAGGTAGGCCATCAGTTCCTCAGCTTCGATCGGATGACTAATGCTGCGCATTACCCATTTCCTTTCCGGCCGGTTCCAGCAATCCGCGCAACGCCATCCGCGACCGGAACAGACGCGAGCGCACCGTGTTCACGGGAAGGCGGAGCAGGCTGGCGATCTCCAGGTAGCTGAGCTGTTCGTATTCGCGAAGCATGAGGATCTCGCGATCGGCCGGGGCGAGCCGCTCCAGCGCCTGCCGCACCCAAATGGCGCCATCGGAGGCCTCTTCCGCGGCCGGTTCGCGGGCGCCCTCCACCGGGGCGTTGCGAGCTTGTTTGCGCCGCTCCGCGGCCAGAAGCTTTAACGCGATGCCATACAGGTAGGTGCGGACCAACGCCCGCGGTTCGTAGCGCTCGGTGGCTCGGATCACCGCGAGGAAGGTCTCCTGCGTCAGATCCTCGGCCCGCTCGGCAATCGCGAGCCGGCGGC
>Ga0335081_10011189_pt1 | contig 14505 bp, 17 predicted proteins | sample Lox_Sample_35_FD_206713 | JGI IMG/M metagenome (GOLD analysis project Ga0335081, IMG submission 206713) | Soil microbial communities from Loxahatchee National Wildlife Refuge, Florida, United States - Lox_Sample_3.5 | ecosystem: Environmental > Terrestrial > Soil > Wetlands | place: USA... | reverse complement strand
GGTCGGCGGCGCTTGGGCGATCCCGGTCGGGCTTGCCGTCGGAGTAGCGGTCGGCATCGTCAACGGGCTCGGCGTCGCCTATCTGCGCGTGCCCTCGATGATCTTCACGCTCGGCGTCAATGCGGTGATGCGCGGCTTGATGGTCGCCCACACCGGCGGCTACGCGCCGCAGACGGCGGCGACCGCCCTGATGCGCAATCTCGCTTCCGGACGCAGCTTCGGCATTCCCAATGCGCTGTTCGTCTGGCTTGCGGTATCGCTGCTGGTCGTCGTCATGCTTCAGCGCATGGCGCTCGGCCGCTACATCTACGCCATCGGCAACAAGGAGGCGGCGGCCTATCTCGCCGGCGTCAAGACTCGCGGCGTGACGGTCATCTGCTTCGCGTTGTGCGGCCTCACTGCCGGCATCGCCGGCGTGTTGCTCGCCGGCTATTCGCAGAAGGCCTATCAGGGCATGGGCGACGCCTATCTGCTGCCCTCGATCGCCGCCGTGGTGATCGGCGGCACCCACATCCTTGGCGGCCGCGGCCGCTATCTCGGCACGCTGATCGGCGTGATCCTGATCGTGCTTTTGAACAGCGTGCTCTCGATCATGGAGATGCCGGAGGCGGGCCGGCAGGTGATCTATGGCGGGGTGATCATCCTGATGCTGCTGGTCTATGGCCGCGGCGAGCGGGTCACGAGCTAGATGTGAGCATGATCCCAAAAAATGACAGCCGGTTTTCCGCCTTCGCGAAGCCCGCTTCGGCGGGCGAAGCCAAGGTCCGAAGAGATCATGTTGCACTAAAAAGCGAGAGCGACGATCGCCTCAAGCGCCAGGAGAATCTCATGCACGAACGCGCGTCCTCGGTTCCGGCGCTCGGCCAGACCGGAGTTTCGCTCACGCCGACGGCGCCGCTGCCGCTCGGACCGCTGCCGGGCTCGCGCTATCCCGATCCCCACATCGAGTCGTTTCGGAAACGCAAGGGCGCGATCGGCGCGAGCGGCTTCCCGGCATTCGCCGGGACCAACGCCGTCGAGCGCATCGCCACCGGATTCCGTTGGGCCGAAGGCCCGGTCTATTTCCCGGCCGGCGGTTATCTCCTGTTCAGCGACATTCCCAACAACCGTATCATGCGACTGTCGGAGGACGACAATCATCTCAGCGTCTTTCGCACGCCGTCGATGAATGCCAACGGCAACACGATCGACCGGCAAGGGCGGCTGATCACCTGCGAGCACGCGACGCGGCGGCTCACCCGCACCGAGTTCGACGGCTCGGTCACGATCATCGCCGACAGCTATAACGGCAAGAAGCTGAACTCGCCGAACGACGTCGTCGTGGCCTCGGACGGCTCGATCTGGTTCACCGATCCAAGATACGGCATCGCCGGCTACTACGAGGGGCTCAAGGCCGAGCAGGAGCAGGACCGGCAGAACGTCTATCGGGTCGATGCGAAGACCGGCGCGGTGAAAGTCGTGGTCGACGACTTCGTCCAGCCGAACGGCATCACGTTCTCGCCCGACGAGAAAAAGCTCTATGTCATCGACACCGGCTATTCGGACGGCCCGGACGAGCCGTCGCACATCCGCGCCTTCGACGTCGATATCGAGGCCGGAAAGGTGTCGAACGGCAAGGTCTTTGCCGGCGATTTCAAGCCCAGCAACAGCGACGGCATGCGCTGCGACATCGCCGGCCGCGTCTGGTGCTCGATGGGCTGGGGCGACCCGCAGGAGGACGGCGTGCACTGCTTTGCCGCCGACGGCGAGCTGGTGGGAAAGATCCACATTCCGGAAACCGTCGCCAATCTCTGTTTCGGCGGCCGGTTCAGAAATCGGCTGTATATCTGCGGCTCGACATCGCTCTATGCGGTCTATACCAGCACGCAGGGCGCGATGAAGCCGTGACCCGCTTCGCCTATGGCGTCGCCGACAGCAACTGCACGGCGGTGCGGATCAGTTCGGGGAGATTGCGGGATTCAAGCTTCTGCTTGAGCTGCGAGCAGACGTTGACGACAGTCTTGTAGCTGACGTGAAGCTCCTCGGCGATGCGGCCATAGGCCTTGCCTTCGGCCAGCAGCGACAGGGTCTGCAGCTCCCGCGGGGTGAGATCGGCGAGCGGATTCTGCCGCGGCGCGGCGTGCACCAGGGCGACCTGCATGGCGAGGTCGTTGCTCAAATACGGAACGCCGGCACGCACTTTCTGAAATGCCTCCAGCAGATGCTCGGACGAGGTGTCCTTGAGCACGTAGCCGGTGGCGCCGGCCTCGAGCGCACGCGCGACGATGATCGGATCGCTGTGCATGCTCAGGACGAGAATGCGCGCGCGTGGATCGTGGCCGCGGATGCGGCGTATAAGCGGCACGCCGCCGAGCCCGTTCCCCTGCATCGCCAGATCGACGATCACCACCTCCGGACGGTGCCGACGGTAGAGTTTGTAGCCAGAGGCGGCATCGCGCGCCTCGAGCACCGCTTCGACTCCGGCGTCTTCCAGCATGCGCCGGCAGCCCTGCAGCACGATCGGGTGGTCGTCGATGATAAGAACCCGGGTCATGCGCGCCCGTTTTTCCGTCCTGCCGCCGCGGCTTCCTGATCGCCGATCGCCGCAATGCTAACGCGCACGCAGGTGCCGCGGTCGGGTTCGCTCTCGACGCTAAAACGGCCGCCCAGGCCTTCGACGCGCTCCTGCATGCCGCGAATGCCGAAGCCCGGCGGAGTGCCCGGCCTGATGCCGCAGCCGTCGTCGCGCACGGTCAGCGCCAGCTGCGCCTCTGGCCCGCCATGGGCGAGCGCGATGGCTACGTGCTTCGGCCGAGCATGGCGGATGGCATTGGTCAGGCTCTCCTGCATGCATCGGTAGATCGTCAGGTCGACAGTATCGCCATAGCTGCGCGAGATATCTCCCACGGTGAATTCCAACGAAATCTGCGGATGTTGGCGCGCGCGGTCGCGCAGCAATTGGTCGAGCATCTCCTTGAGCGGGACATGGCCGAGCGCCATCGGCCGCAGCCGGTCGAGCATGCTGCGATTGATCGCCTGCAAATGCTCGATGATGCCGAGGATGTCGCGCAAGCGCGCCGACACGCTGAGCCTGGCCTGCTCCGGAAGTTCGCCGGTAGCGCTCGCGATCGAGGATGCGTTAGCCTTGAGCCCGAACAGGCACGGACCGACCTCGTCATGCAGCTCGAGCGCGGTGCGCCGGCGCTCATCGTCCTGCGCGGTAATCAGCCGGCGGCTCAGCTCTCGGTTCTCGGCGCTGAGCCTCTCCAGGGCGAAGGCAAGCGCGTTGAAGTGCTCGGCAATCGCGCCGAGCTCGCGGGTATGCGGCCGCTTGAGCCGCACGCTGTAGGTCCGGTGCTCGAGATCGGAGAGGCCGGTCACGAGTCCAGTCAGCGGATCGAGCACGCGCCCGAACAGCACATAGAGAATGCCGATCATCGCGACGTTGAGGAGGAAGCCGACGGTCCCGATCGCGACCGCGTTTTCCCAGATCTCTGCGATCTCGTCGGCCGGCTCGCCGCTGATCGCCACCTGCCCGATGCTGCGGCCGTCGACCACGACCGGCACGTCATGAATCTCGACCGGCGGAGCGACGAGCGCCGTGAACCAGGCCGGCGCCGGCGCGCGCGCTTCGGCGCGGCGCTCGCCGATGCGCTCGGCATCTGCGGGAAGCGCGATCGGAACGCCAGCCGCGTCGGTAACCGCGATCCTGACATGGCGGATCGAGCGCAATTGGGTCGGCAACAGCGCCAGGAATTGCTCGGCGGGAAGCTGCTGGTGGACGAGATTGACCGCCTCGCTCACCAGGAACTCCGCAAGCCGGGTCGATGCCGCGACCTCGACGCGCGTCTGGGCCCGAGCCCGCAGCACCGTCACGCTGCCGGCAAGCAGCACCGCGATAAGATCGATGAACACCAACACCAAGAGCAGCTGGGCGCGGACAGAGCGTCCATACCAGAGCGGGTGCAGCATCCGCCGCCATGACGACTGCGGCCGCGATGGCGGCATCAGCGCAGATGCCGAGTGGGCGCTCATCGTCATTCCCCCGCTCCCGGGCACAGGCGTTTGCCGCATCCTTTCAGTCATGAAAGACTTTTTCAATCCGGCCGGGAGGCGGCTACAGGGACCTTCGATTTGCTGCCGATGCGCGAGCCGAACCCCGGTTTTGACGGGCCATTTCGGTTGCGATATTCAAGGCTTCGCGCCGGCGATCTGCGCGAATCCGAGGCCCGCATCAAACCCCCGCCGCAGCTCATCGCATGACCATCCGCCTGCATCGCGGCGATCTGCCGGACCTCTCGCGCTACACCGGCGCCATCGCGGTCGACACCGAAACCATGGGGCTCAATCCCGATCGCGACCGGCTTTGCCTCGTTCAGCTTTCGCCCGGCGACGGCTCCGCCGACCTAGTGCAAATTCCGCCGCACGCCGCCGACGCGCCGAATCTGAAGCGGCTCCTGACCGACGTCCGGCTTCTCAAGATTTTTCACTTCGCGCGGTTCGATCTGGGCATGCTCTGCAAGACCTTCGGCGTCATGGCCGGGCCGGTCTACTGCACCAAGATCGCCTCGCGGCTGGCACGTACCTACAGCGACAAGCATGGCCTCAAGGATCTCGTGCGCGAGGTACTTGGCCACGACCTGTCGAAGCAGCAACAACTGTCCGACTGGGGGGCGCCCGAGCTCAGCGACGCCCAATTGTCCTACGCCGCCTCCGACGTGCTCTATCTGCACGCGTTGAAGGAACGGCTTGACGCCATGCTCGCGCGCGAGGCACGCGAGCAGCTGGCGGCGGCCTGTTTTCGTTTCCTGCCCGACCGGGTGCGGCTCGATCTCGCCGGCTTTGCCGGCGACGACATCTTCGCGCATTCCTAAACGATAGGTTCGCGCATTCTTAAGCCTGCACCCGGGGACGCGATCGGGGGTCAAAACCGGTTTCCCGGCAAGGCCGTGCCCCACCGGGGTTTTTCCGGCCGTCCGCGGATTGCCGGCGGCCCCGCGCGGGCCATATTCCCAGGCGACAATCCGCCGGCGGACCCGCTAAAATCGACTTGTCCGCCCGAATCGGGGCACGGCCAGAGGGGAACAACGGTCTGACCACCGCCTATCCCGCCGACGTTGCGAGGAGTGCCGGCTTTTCGGCGAATTCTCGCGGCGACATCGAGCGCACTTATCGTACCGCGCTGCGCCACAGCCGGCACGTGCGCTGGCTTCGTCTCGGCGTGCCCGCCGGCATCGCCGCCGTGCTGCTCATGGTGGTGAGCGCCAACTATTTTCCGATCAACGGCTTCCGGCTGCCGGGGGAGCTCGGGAAGCTGGTGATCAAAGGCACCAAGATCACGATGCAGCGGCCGCGGCTCAAGGGCTTTACGAGCGACTCCCGGCCCTACGAGTTCACCGCCAGCAGCGCTGCCCAGGACATCACCAAACCGGATTTCATGGAACTGCATGAACCGCGCGGCGAGATGCAGATGCAAAACAAAGCCACGGTCGACTTGTCGGCCAATTCGGGAACCTACGACATCAAGAGCGAGCTGCTGACGCTGAGGGATGAGATCCACATCGTGTCCTCGACCGGCTACGAGGCTCGTCTGACCGAAGCGGTGGTCGACATGCGCAAAGGCGAAGTCGTGTCGGAAAAGCCGGTCTGGGTGAAGCTGCTCAACGGCGTTCTCAATGCCAAGCGGCTGGAGGTTGTCGATAATGGCGGCGTGATCCGCTTCGGCGGCGGCGTCGCGATGACCTTGCAGCCCGACAAGTCCCCGGCGAAGGTGAGCGAACGATGACGGGCCGGCTGGCATTCTGGGCTGCGGTCTTGACATTGGCGGCGGCGCCCGTCGCTGCGCAAGACCAGCATCCCGTTGTTCAGAACCCGGCGCAAAGCCTCCTGCGGGGCGAAAACAAGGATCTGCCGATCCAGATCGAATCTGCCACGCTCGAAGTACGCGACAAGAGCAAGATCGCGACCTTCTCCGGCAATGTGCAAGTGGTCCAGGGCGACACGACGATGAAATGCCAGACGCTGGTCGTGTTCTATGGTGCCGAGGACGGCGGCGCAGCCAAGAACCCGGCAAGCAATGAGCCGGCGGCGGGCAAGTCCCAGGCGCCGGCATCAGGCCAGGCCGGGTCAGCGGTCCCCCAAGGGACGCAGGATATCCGCCGGATCGAAGCGCGCGGCGGCGTCACCGTCGTCACCAAGGAACAGAATGCCAGCGGCGATCTCGGCGTCTACGACCTGAAGGCCAAAACGATCACCTTGACCGGAAACGTCGTGGTCACCCAAGGCAAGAATGTGCTGCATGGCGATCGGGTCGTGGTCGATACCGCGACCGGCAATGCGCGGGTCGAATCCAACGCGGCGACCGCGCAAAACCGGGTCCGCGCGCTTATTCTCCCCGGCAAAGACGCCAACGGGGGCTCGACCAACATGATGTCGTTCGGTCCGCAGAACCGGTCGAATTGAGCCGGCGAGCGGCAGCATCGCCCTCCCAAATCGGCTAAAGTTCGGGCCAGGAGCCGCAACCTTCCGCGATTCGCATTCGAGCTTCCCCCGAGGCGGGCGTGCAGGACATCTTTTCATATTTTCGCCGCCGTAACCCGGCGCGTCGCAAGACGGCCTTGCCAGATGAACAGGCGATCGACCTCGCCAATATGGGCGGTTCGATCAACGGTACCTACCTCGATATCGCAAGCCTGCCCCGCTCGGCAGAGAAGGCGCGCGGCAAGCGCCTGCCGCCGCCTGCGCCAGCGCCGCAACCGCCGCCGCCGGAGATCGCGCCCCAGCACCAGGCCAGGCCGCGGCGGCGGGTGGACGGCAACGGCGCGGCACAGCCAGAACGGCGGAGCCTGCTGTCGGTCCATGCCGTGGAGAAGAGCTTCGTCGGGCGCAAAGTCGTCAAGGGCGTCAGCCTTTACGTGCGCAAGGGCGAGGCGGTCGGCCTGCTCGGACCCAACGGCGCCGGCAAGACCACGGTCTTTTATATGATGACCGGCCTCATCAAGGCCGACAAAGGACGCATCGAGCTCGACGGCTTCGACGTGACGCCGCTGCCGATGTACCAGCGCGCCCGCCTCGGCATCGGCTATCTGCCGCAGGAAGCCTCGATTTTCCGCGGCCTCAATGTCGAGCAGAATATCCGCGCCGTGCTGGAAGCGGTCGAGCCCGACGCCAAGCGTCGGGATCATGATCTCAATGCGCTGCTCGAGGAGTTCAACATCGCGCGGTTGCGGAGGACACCATCAATCGCGCTCTCCGGCGGCGAGCGCCGGCGCGTCGAGATCGCCCGGGCGCTCGCGACCCGCCCCAATTACATGCTGCTCGACGAGCCCTTTGCCGGCATCGACCCGATCGCCGTCGGCGACATCCAATCGCTGGTGCGGCATCTGACCAATCGCGGCATCGGCGTTCTCATCACTGACCACAATGTGCGCGAGACGCTTGGCCTCACCGACCGCGCCTACATCATCTATTCCGGCGAGGTGCTGATGGAAGGCCGCGCCGATGATATCGTCAACAATCCTGACGTGCGGCGGCTCTATCTCGGCGAGGAATTCAAGCTTTAAGAATTCCGGGTTCTTAAGCCTGTCGGAAATCGGTTGACGACAGCGCAACCGAACTGCTGTAGACAAGAACAAGCAAGAATCGGACCAGTTCGGCCAAGTTCGCGAATGGCACTTTCCCAGCGACTCCAGATTCGCCAGAGCCAGGCTTTGGTGATGACGCCGCAGCTGATGCAGGCGATCAAGCTGCTGCAGCTCTCCAATCTCGATCTCGTCGCCTATGTGGAAGCCGAACTCGAGCGCAATCCGCTGCTCGACCGCGGTGCCGAAAGCGAGCCGGCGGCAGCAGGCGAAGCCGCCGCCGGAGGGCAAACGCCCGATCAGCCGCAGACGGATGGCGAGGCATGGAACGGGTCCGGCACCGAGGCCGGCGCAAATACCGCCACCGAGCGTAGCGACGGCGGCGCCGACGACACGCCGCCTGAGGATGCCGAGCCCGGCCGCCCGCGCACGTCCGAGCTCCCGGCCGGCTACTCGGAGTGGGCAGGCGTCGGCTCAGGCGGCCGCGACAACGGCGACTACAACCTCGAAGCCTTCGTTTCCGCCGAGACGACGCTGGCGGACTGGCTGCGCGAGCAGCTCGCCCTGACCGTCGTCGATGCGCCGCAGCGCATGATCGGCCAATACCTGATCGACCTCGTCGACGAGGCCGGCTACCTCAGCGCCGATTTCGCCGCGATCGCCGAGAAACTCGGCACCGGCGTCGTAGAGGTCGAAGCCGTGCTCGGCATCCTGCAGAGCTTCGATCCGCCGGGAATATGTGCGCGCGATCTCGCCGAATGCCTGACATTGCAGCTCAAGGAGCGCGATCGCTTCGATCCGGCGATGCAGGCCTTGATCGCGCGGCTTGATCTTGTGGCCAAGCGCGATTTCGCCGCGCTGAAGAAGATCTGCGGCGTCGGCGAGGAGGATCTCGCGGACATGATCGCAGAGATCCGCCGGCTCAATCCCAAGCCCGGTCTCGCCTTCGGTTCGGTGATGGTGCAGCCGATCGTGCCGGATGTCTTCGTGCGGCCCGGGCCGGACAATGGCTGGCTCGTCGAGCTCAACTCCGACACCTTGCCGAAGGTCCTGGTCAATCAAAGCTACTATGCCGAAGTCTCGGCCACGGCGCGCCGCGACGCCGAAAAATCCTACCTCGCCGACTGCCTGCAGAGCGCCACCTGGCTGGTGCGCGCACTCGACCAGCGGGCGCGGACCATCCTCAAGGTTTCCAACGAGATCGTGCGCCAGCAGGACGGCTTCTTCGCCCACGGCGTCGAGCACCTGCGCCCGCTCAACCTGAAAACCGTGGCCGAAGCCATCGGCATGCACGAATCGACCGTCTCCCGCGTCACCGCCAACAAGTATATGGCGACAACGCGTGGCATCTTCGAGCTCAAATACTTCTTCACTTCGGCGATCGCGGCGGCGCACGGCGGCGAGGCGCATTCCGCCGAGGCGGTGCGTCACCGCATCAAGCAATTGATCGACGCCGAGACCGCCGCCGATGTGCTGTCCGACGACACCATCGTCGAGAAGCTGCGCGAGGCCGGCATCGACATTGCGCGGCGCACCGTCGCCAAATATCGCGAAGCCATGCGGATTCCCTCCTCGGTGCAGCGGCGGCGCGAAAAGCACGCCGCCGGCGTCAGCTGACGCCGCGGTGCGAACGCGGAGCAGCGCCGAATGCGGCCGGAATTTCCGCCGCGTTGACTTCGCGCTCGCCAACGCCTAGCTCGAAACTTGCGGGCAATGCGCGGCTAGCGGAGGCGGCCATGTCGTTTCGCGTTTCCGGCAAAAATCTCGACGTCGGCGAGGCGCTGCGAGAACGGATCAACAACCGGATCGCCGAAGCCTTGGGCAAGTATTTCGACGGCGGATATTCGGGGCATATGACCATCGCCCGCGACGGGTTCGGATTTCGCACGGAATGCGCGATCCATCTCGATTCGAAGGTCACGTTGCGCGCCGAAGCGATGGCGCCGGATGCCTATGCCAGCGCCGACCGGGCGGCGCTGCGGGTAGAAAAGCGACTGCGCCGCTACCACCGCCGCCTCAAAGATCACCGCCCGCCGCCCGATTTGGAACGATGACCGCCGCCGGCGGCGCCGGTCTAGGGAACTTCCCGGCGCCCGACGGCATTTCGGCTGGATGGGTTCCTCCGAAACCAAGCCGGCGGATGCCCATTGACGCGATTGCCGACGCTCCTTATGGTCCGCCGCCCTTGAGCGCGACAGCGGAAGACGGGCAAGGGTTTTCGAAAACGATTCGTGCCCAAATAGAAGTCAGCGCCGGACAACGGCTTGGCCCCCCAGGTCCCATTGATGCCACTCACCGATCTCGTCGCGCCGAACGCGATCATCCCGGCGCTCAAGGTCAACAACAAGAAGCAGGTGCTGCACGAGCTTGCGGCGCGTGCCGCGGCGCTCAGCGGCCAGAACGAGCGGACGATCTTCGACATTCTGATGCAGCGCGAGAAACTCGGTTCGACCGCGATCGGCAACGGTATCGCCATCCCGCACGGCAAGATGCCGGACCTCGCCCGCCTGTTCGGCCTGTTCGCGCGGCTCGACCGGCCGGTCGATTTCGAGGCGCTCGACGGCCAGCCCGTCGATCTCATTTTTCTGCTGCTGGCGCCGGAGGGCGCGGGCGCCGATCATCTGAAGGCGCTGGCGCGCGTGGCGCGGCTGCTGCGCGATCCCACCGTCGCCCACAAGCTGCGCGCATCGCAGGACGCCGAAGCACTCTACGCCGTCCTCGCCATGCCGTCGGCGAGCGCCGCATAGGGACCAGGGATCAGGAAAACCAGGGATCAGGGATCAGATCAGGATAAAGGCCAGCGAGCTCGTCGCCGGCCTTTCTGATTCCTGATACCTGATCCCCGATACCTGGTCAGTGTACGCTCACCATCTCCAGTTGCTGGCTCACGGCGTTGGCGATCGCGGCCTCGCGGCTATCGGTGAGCATGATCGGGGTGCCGTCAGCGGCGTGCAGCGCGAACAGCTTCAGCCCGGGCTGAATTTGCGGCACCTGCGGGAACAGCGCGGGAACATCCTCCGAACGGATCGTCTTGACATAGGCAATCTCGCCATCGCCGAGATGGGCCAGCGCTTCGGGAGACATCGCTTCTTGTTTCATTCCGGTACTGTTGATTTCCGAGGTCATGGCACTCGACTCCTTTCCTAAACGCGGTCGAGTCCTATTCAGTTTCGTCACTTTCGGTGATGGCGATCGACTTCACGATGCGCTCCGGCTGGGGCCGCACCAGGTCGATCGACAGCAATCCGTTCTTCAAGTCCGCGCCCGACACCTCCATGCCCTCCGCCAGCACGAAACTGCGCTGGAACTGGCGCGCGGCGATGCCGCGATGGAGGTATTGCCGGCTCTTGTCGTCCTGCTGCCGGCCGCGAATAACGAGCTGGCTCTCTTCCAGCGTCACGTCGAGTTGATCGCGGGTGAAGCCCGCGACCGCGAGCGTGATGCGCAACCGCTCCGGCGCATTTCCGTCTCGTGCGATGCGCTCGATATTGTAGGGCGGATAACCGTCGGCCGCCTTGGCAACGCGATCGAGCATGCGCTCGATCTCGTCGAAACCAAGCAGGAACGGCGACGAAAGCGACGAAACCCTGGACATGTTTCAAAGTCCTTGTGAAGCGACTTTGCGGGGCCCGCTTGGCGCCCCGTTCGTCCGGCGGAATCCATCCCGCCGCAGATGGAACATATGGCGTGGCGAGCGGCCGGCCGCAAGGGACGCGCCGGGCGCTCGCTCCGGTAAGCGCCCATAGTTAAAAGGCTTTTTACCACCGCCGAAGAGGCGCTTTGGCTTACGGCCAGCGCAGCGGCCCGGGCAGCGCGCGTTCCGCCTCCGCCGCCAGCTGTGCCTCATGCCGGCCGGCAAAATTCGCGGCGGCGGCGATCACGATGACGGCGACAATGCCGATGATGATGACCATCGGCCCGGCGATGCGCTCGACCTGGCGGCCCAGCATGTAGGCGGCGAATCCAAAGAACGCCGCCCAGGCGAACGCGCCGGCGGCGTTCGCGAGCAAGAACCCCCGCCACGGCATCCGATTGGCTCCGGCCAGGATGCCGGCGAGCGCGCGCAGCACCGGCACGAAGCGGGCGACGACGATGATCTTGCCGCCATGGCGCAGGAACAAATACTGCCCAAGCTTGATCCGGCTTTCAGTGATCCGCAGATAATTGCCATAGCGCAACAGCAGCCAATAGCCGAATTCCCGGCCGATCACATAGCCGAGCGATTGGCCCACGATCGCGGCCACCGCCGCGGTGAGAATGACCTCGACAATGTTGAGATCATGCATCGTTCCGGCAAAGATCGCGGCCAGGATGAGGACCGTCTCGCCGGGCACGGGCAAGCCGACGCATTCGAGGCCGATGACCCCGGCGACGACAACGAGACCGTAGGCGTGGATGAGGTGCGCGATGCTGGGCATCATCTGGGGTTGAGGACAAAGGACGCGGTACGCAGCCGGCGGCAAGCGGCCCGCCTTATATGGGATTTTTCATTATGACGACATGCCGTGACGCCGCAATGGCGCTCGCGGCAATTAGCGGCTAAACCGGCAGGGGGCGGCGCGCGTCGAAGGCACGGGGCAAGCATGCAGGCGAACGGCGCTCGGTGGCGGCTGTTAGGTCCGCTCTCCGTATCAATGCTTCTCCTCGGCGGCTGCGGACATGATTACCGCTCGACCGAGCGGGAACCGGCGACCGAGGAGGAGATCAACGTTCCGCCGGCCAACTACAAGGCCGAGATTCTCGGCGCCATGCACGCCTATCTGAACGATCCGACCGGGATTCGCGATTCGACGATTTCCACGCCGGCAGTGAAGCCGCTCGGAAATTCGAAACGCTACATCGTCTGCCTGCGGTTCAACGCCAGGAGCGGCAAGACCTATACCGGGGTGAGAGAGATTGCCGCCGTCTTCGTCGCCGGCCGCTTCGACCGCTTCGTCGAAACCGCGCACGAGGCGTGCGCTGACGCCGCCTATGCGCCGTTCCCGGAGCTCGGCAAGCTGTCGCGCTGACGGCCGCGGCGGCGCGGCGGCGCCCGTCGCCGCATCGCCGGCGAGCTGGTTGCAATCGGCGAGGGTCTTGGTCTTACATCGCGGCAAGACGACTGGACGGAGAGACAAGCATGAACTTCGCACCGATCGCGACCTGCGGCGCGGCGCTCATCGCGCTGTCGGTGCAGTGCGCCGCGGCGGCGCCGGCCCCGGCGCTCGCGGTCCACGACGTCAACATGCGGGAAGGACCTGGAACGAACTATCCCGTCGTCGCCCTGATTCCAGGCGGCAGCAATGTCGAGGTCAACAATTGCTCCGGCGAGTGGTGCTCGGTGACCTGGAATGGAAAGAGCGGCTACGCGATCGCCAGGAATCTCGATCAGGGCACAGGCCCGCCACCCGGCGCGGCCGGGCTGCCGCCGCAAGGCGCCGTCGCTCCACCTCCGGGCTACCCGCCGCCGCCGGGAGCCCCGCCGCCGCCCGGCGCTACGGCGCAAGCGCCCTATCCGCCCGGCGCCCCACCGCCGCCTCCCGGTTACTATCCTCCCCCGCCGGGCTATGCGCCCCCGCCCGGCTATTACTACGGTCCGGGCTACTATTACGGTCCGTACGGCTACTACTACGGCCCCTACTGGCGGCGGCGATATTGGTGGTAGCTAGCGAGCTCCCGTCGCGACGCGTCCATGAAGTTGAGAAGAAACGTCGCGACGACGGGACGCGCACCGTGAACAACTTGTAACGAAACATGACCGCCGCGCGCGGCGTTTTTGTTGCGGGGCGATCATTCCCAATGGGAGATCGCCATGAAAAAATACACATCCATCGCCGCGGTCGTCGCACTATTGCTGACCGGCGTTTCAGCGGCGGCAGCCGCCCCCATTCTGCCGGCGGGTCTGCCGGCGGGCGGAACATTGTCGCCGCCGGCGCGCGACACGCTCAATCTCACCAGCACGCAGCAGAAGACCGCCTGGAAAGACCTCTACATGAAGTCGCTGAATCAGGCGGCGCCGTCCGGATACCAAGTCACGGTCGGTGCGGTGGTGCCGAAAAACATTGCCACCGGACGGATGACAGCGAAGGCTACCGGCGACGTTCCGGCGCTCAAGCCTTATCGCTTCGCCGAGCTGGATAACAAACTGGCGATCATCAATCCGACCGACAGCAAGATCGCCGACGTGATCAGCGAATAGCCGGCGATTCCGCGACGCGCCGCCCGGTGCCGCGCTTACTCGGCGCCGGGCGCGCCATCCGCCGTTAGCCGCACCGACGCCGAAGGCGCGGCCCATGCCCGCCACGGCAGCAGCACCACGACGAAGCCGAGCGCCGCCAGCACAATGAGGATGATCGCCCGCTGCGGCCACGGGCCGAGCGTCAGGACGAATGGCGGGACCGCAATGTCGGGCGCCGGATTGCCGACGAAGCCGTAATCGGAGCCGAGCCACGCGTTCACCGGCACGACCAGCGCAAGATAGACGCCGCTGACGATCAATGCGCGCGCGAGATCGCTCCAGCCCGGACGGAAGCTGCGCACGGCGAGGTCATAGACCGCGCAGGCGGCGATGATGGTGTGCGCGGTCCAGAACGCCCAGAACACCAAAGAGGCCGGCCCGGCGGTGAGCGCCGGCTGGACGAACGCCTGCAAGGTCAGCGCTGCGGTCCAGAAATACAACGCAGCGCGCGCCCAGCGCCAGCCGGCGATGAGCGCAGCGGCGCCATCAGTCCGTTGACGTCGCAAAGCTGCAGCGGCAGCCCGGTGCGCCAATCGATGCCGTTCCAGTTCCACCAAATATTGTAGGCGAGCCAGTAGCCGACGGCGAGCGCAGCCAGCATCCGCCGCAGCACCGCTTCGCGATCCGGACGCAGTGTGCGCCCGAGCCAGGCCGGCGCGGCGATCAACGGCACGCACACGACGACAGCGAGCGCATGCAGCCCGCTATAGGGAACGAAGACGTCCATCG
>Ga0335081_10011188_pt1 | contig 14506 bp, 14 predicted proteins | sample Lox_Sample_35_FD_206713 | JGI IMG/M metagenome (GOLD analysis project Ga0335081, IMG submission 206713) | Soil microbial communities from Loxahatchee National Wildlife Refuge, Florida, United States - Lox_Sample_3.5 | ecosystem: Environmental > Terrestrial > Soil > Wetlands | place: USA... | reverse complement strand
TGTTGCCAAACTGAGAAAGGGCGATACCGACGGCGGCAACGCCGATATTGCGGCGGCTAAGGCAATCCAAGCGGACGTTGCCGACGATTTCGCGAGCTATGGAATTACCTTGGCTGGCGAGCCGGCTTCCGGCGCGCCTCAGCCCCAGGCGCCGGCCACGCCGCAACCGCAGGCTACGCCACAGTCACCGGCCACGCCGCCGCCTGCCGCGCCGGAACCACCCGCTGTGCCGCTGCCACCGGCTGCGCCGCAATCACCACCCGCCACGCCGCCGGCCGCAGCGCCGCAACCGCCCGAGCCGCCGCCGGCCACACCCGGTGTGGGTACCGGGGCGCCTAGTGGAAAGCCTTGACCGTGTCGGCGCCAAGGGTGCCGAGTTGCTCAGCAACGATGATCGCGATTTCGCCCGCGCCGCTCTGATTGGCGGGAGGGCTGACGCGGCGGGTCGGTAGTCGCGGCCCTCCCTTCTACGTCTTCGCGTTCACCGCCGTTCCTCGCGCCGGTCCATCGCCAGCCTCACTGGAACAGCTTGAGCGCGTTGATGATCGTCTCGATCACGCCCCATGCGAGCGGGATGCCGACAAAGCCCCACGCGAGCAGAAGCTTGAGACCGTTATTGCTGGCCATATCCGCCTCCCTCAATCCGCCATGCCCATCGCATCGGCGGCTTCGTGCTTCATGTGGTGCCGGGCGTTGACCGCGGTCACGAACAGGTTGCAGAAGAAGCCGACGAGCAGCAGCGCGGCCATCACGTACATGGTCGTGTTGTAGGCCTGCGCCTTCGGTACGCCGTGGTCGATCTGGTACTGGCGCATGTAGTTGACGATCACCGGGCCGAAGACGCCGGCCGCCGACCAGGCGGTGATCAACATGCCGTGGATCGCGCCGACATAGCGCGTGCCGAACATATCCTTGAGATAGGCGGGCACAGTGGCGAAACCGCCGCCATACATGCTGATGATCAGGAGGAAGCACAGCACGAACAGCGTCACGCTGCCGATCGTGCCAGTGTGCGGTACCGCGGCATAGAGCAGCATTCCCAACACGAAGAAGCAGAAATAAGTATTTTTGCGCCCGATCACGTCCGAGGTCGAGGCCCAGAAAAAGCGGCCGATCATGTTGAAGAGGCTCATCAGCCCGACAAAGCCGGCTGCAGCGATCGGCGTCACCCGGCCCGGGAACATTTCCTGACTCATCGCCGAAGCTTGGCCCAAGACGCCGATGCCGGCCGTGACGTTGAGGCATAAAATCCACCAGATCAGCCAAAACTGCGGCGTCTTCAGTGCCTGATAGACGTAGACGTCGCGGTCGGTGACAAGCTTCTTCGGCTGCGCCAGCGGTGCGTAGCCTTCAGGACGCCAGCCGGGCGCCGGGATCCGCACGATCCACGCCCCGACCATCATGAAGCAGAGATAGATGACGCCGAGGCAGATGAACGCCTCAGCGACCCCGACATGGGTCGGGGTCGAGAATTTCGTCATCAGCCAAACCGAAAGCGGTGAGGCGATGAACGCGCCGCCTCCGAACCCCATGATCGCCATTCCGGTCGCCATGCCGGGACGATCGGGAAACCACTTGATCAGCGTCGAGACCGGCGAGATGTAGCCGAGCCCCAGCCCGAACCCGCCAATCACGCCGTAGCCAAGATAGACAATCCAAATATTGTGCGTATAGACGCCGATTGCCGAGACGACGAACCCGGTGCCGAAGCACAGCGCGGCGGTGAACATCGCGCGACGCGGGCCGCCCTCCTCGACCCAGCGCCCAAGCACCGCCGCTGAGGCGCCGAGGAAGAAGATGCCGATGCTGAATATCCAGCCGAGGTCGGTCAGCTTCCAGTCGTCTGGGGCCGATTGGGTGATCCCGATCAGCTTCGTCATCGGCAAGTTGAAGACGCTGAACGCATAGGCCTGGCCGATGCACAGGTGAATGCACAAGGCCGCTGGCGGAATCAGCCAGCGGCTATAGCCGGGCGGAGCGATGGTGCGCTCGCGCGCGAGAAACGATGAAGCAGCCACGTCCCCTCCCGATGATTTTGATTCGGTTCGCCCAAGCGCCGCTGTCGCAGTTACGCTCGGTCGGCCCGGCCGCATTCGGCATGCCGGCAATTCAAGGATTATTTTAGAGCAATTTGACTGTCAACTCGTCACTTTTGTTCTTGATTATCAAAGGCGAGTGCCCAAACGACCGATTCTTCGTCCAGTTAATTAATCTATGCGCAGTTGTCTTGCACTCAGGTTGTCTTGGTTTTGCTCTCGTGTCACGATCGCCGGCGTCATGATGATAGATATACGTGTTTGCGAGCTGCTGGCCGCCCGGCTGTGCCACGATTTAGCCGGTCCGATCGCAGCGATCGCCAATGGAGCCGAGCTGCTTGGCGACGACGATCCCGACTTTGCTAAGCAGGCCGCCACGCTGATCGAGGACAGCGCACGCTCTGCGACGAGGCGGCTGCAGTTGTTTCGCTACGTGTTCGGTTTTAGCCGCGGCTCCCATGCCGGGCCGCCGCCGCACGTCTTGGCCAGCGAATACTTCGCCGGATCGGCGATCCAATGCGACTACCCTGATTCAGTGCGTGAACTCGAGCCGGAGCGGCAGCGATTGGCGTGCGCTTTGCTGTTTCCCGGTGCCGATGGGCTGCCGCGCGGCGGCCGGTTGACCCTGGATAAAACCGCCAATGGGCTAATCCTGGCCGGGGCCGGCCCGGGCGATGGTCTACCATCGGAGAGCCGCGATGCGCTGACCCAGATTACCCCGGTCGCCGAACTGACTTCACGTAGCGTCTGCGCTTATTTCGCCGGGCTGCTGGCTCAGGGACTTGGCCTGCGGCTGGTCATCGCGGCCGAACCGGGACGATTTCGAGTAACATGCCAAACGGGCGCCTAGAGGCGCCCGTTAGACTCTTTCGCGAACCTTGTCGGTTCAGGCTGACTTGAGTTCGGCCATGCCCTCGACAGGGTCGCGCAGCACATACCCGCGCCCCCATACGGTCTCGATGTAGTGCTCGCCGCCCGTCGCCTGCGCGAGTTTCTTGCGCAGCTTGCAGACGAACACGTCGATGATCTTGAGCTCGGGCTCGTCCATACCGCCGTAGAGATGATTGAGAAACATCTCCTTGGTCAGGGTCGTGCCCTTGCGCAGGCTGAGCAGCTCGAGGATGCCGTATTCCTTGGCGGTAAGGTGCAGCGGGTTTTGGTCGACGCTGACGACGCGGCTGTCCAGGTTAACGAGCAGCTTGCCGGTGCGGATCGTCGACTCCGGGTGCCCCTTGGAGCGGCGCACGATCGCCTGAATGCGGGCGATCAACTCGCGCCGGTCGAACGGCTTAGTCAGGAAATCGTCGGCGCCGAAGCCGAGGCCCTTGATCTTGTGGTCGAGCTCGACCAGGCCCGACAGAATCAGGATCGGGGTGCGCACCCGCGCGGCCCGCAGCCGGCGCAATACCTCGTAGCCGTCGATGTCCGGCAGCATCAAGTCGAGGATGATGATGTCGTAGTCGTAAAGTTTGCCGATCTCTAACCCGTCTTCACCAAGATCGGTCGTGTCGCAGATGAAGTTTTCCTTCTTCAGCATCAGCTCGATGCTGGCGGCGGTTGCCGCATCGTCCTCAACAAGCAATACGCGCATGGCAAAGCCTCCGGGGAGACCGGGCGGCGTGGCGTCGCCGTCCTCGTTAACCAGTATTACCGCGAGCGGTTAACAAAAGGTTGTTTCCCGCGCTATGGGAGGTGCGTCGCGAGCAAAATCGGGCTCGCTTAACCGGATTTTAGCACGGAGGCGGAACATTCCCTAACGCGCGCCCGGCAGGTTCGTTCGCTGGCGCACACGGCTCGCAACCGGGGAATTGTCGAATGAATGGCCGGCAGAACCTGTACCGTCTCCAGCATTGGCTACTTGCCGAGCGGCAGCGCTATCTCGAGGATCTCGAAACGCTCGCGGCGCGGTTGCGGGCCGATGTCGAGAACTTGGCCCGCGAGATTGACGAGGCGGGCGGCCCTGACGCGAGCGCCGAAATGAAGGCGGTCTACCCGCGGTTTGTCGGCCCGCTGGTCGAACGCCGCGACAAGCTTGTGCGGACGATCGCCGAAATCGAAGTGCGGATTGCCGAGGCAAGCGATGCGGTCGCCATATCGCAGCAAGAGGTGAAGGTGGTCGACGCGTCGGGCGCCTATCGCGGCTTCGCTTTCGAGGACCGGCGCACCCGGCGTTCTCGCCGTTCGGCGTAGCCAGCCCCCGCGGGGCGCGGGCTCAATAAATCGCGAACATCTCGTCGCGAACCTCGGTCACGCCCGGCACGCCTTCGGCCAGCGCGACCAGCGCGTGGCGCTCGGCGTCCGAGGTGATCAACCCCCAGAGGTGAACGACGCCGCCCTGGACGATGACGTTGCGGCCGCCGAAATCGGTCCAGTCCTGCTCGTGCTCGAGGCGCGCGATGATCTCATCGCGAACCCGGCGGTCCGTGTCCTGATGCCCCTCCGCCGCGCTGGCGGTCGAGGCCAATGCCTGGATCAGGTTGCTGCGGCTGACAATCCCGACGAGCTTGCCGTCGCGCACGATCGGCACGCGTTTGATTCGCTTGCGTTCGAGCAACGAGGCGATGTCGGCAAGCGGCGTGTCTTCGCTCGCCGAGACGACGTGTGTCGTCATCACCTCGCTGACCTTCTTGCCGTGCGATTTCGCGAAATCCTCGGCCAGCGTCGTCGCGGCAGTCATCGACTCTTGCAGCCAGCGCCGGTGCTTTTCGGTGCCGATCTCGACCCGGTGCAGCAGGTCGGCTTCGCTGATGATACCGACCAGCTCGCCCTGTGCATCGACGACCGGAAGCGCGCTGATGTCCCGCTCGGCCAACAGCTTGATCGCGTCCGCGACATCGGTGTCGGGATGCACCGTGACGACGCCGCGCACCATCACATCCGCTGCCTGCATGTCCGCTTCCTTCCGCAAGTCGGGCCGGCGTCTAGAACAGGTAGGTGAAGAGCGCGAACAGGCTCGCCGACAGCATGATCGCCGCCGGCAGCGTCAACACCCATGCCAGCGCCAGGTTCTTGACCGTGCCCCACTGGAGCCCCGACCCGTTTGCGGCCATCGTGCCGGCGACGCCCGAAGTCAGGATGTGCGTGGTGCTGACCGGTAGGCCGTACATGTCGGCCGCCGCGATCGTTCCCATCGCGACGAGTTCCGCCGAGGCGCCCTGCGCGTAGGTCAAATGATCCTTGCCGATCTTCTCGCCGACGGTGACGACGATCCGCTTCCAGCCGATCATCGTGCCGAGGCCCAGCGCGATCGCCACAGCGACCTTGACCCAGGGCGGAATGAACTTCGTAGAGCTGTCGAGCGACCTCTTGTAGGCGTTCAGCTTGGCGACATCGTCGGCGGACAATTCCGCCGCCTTGTCCTTCGCCAAAAGCCGCAGCGCCTCCGACACCAGATACATGTCGTTGCGGGTATTGCCGACGACATCGTTGGGAAACTTCGACAGCGATCCATATTCTTTAACTTGGTTCGAGATGTTGCCGATCAGCGCCGCGAGTGCGAGAAAGGTTCCGTCATTGACCTGGTGCTGCGCCACGTAGAGCGTCACAATCGGGCGCGGATCGCCGGTCATGTTGTAGCCCGCCACCTTGGCGGTAATGACCGAAGCCGCTGCCGCCGAGCTCTGCTCGAACACCGGGATCTGGCTGTCGGGCAGTGCCTTGTTGAGCGCATAGGTTGTTGGCACCGTGCCGATCAGGATCAGCATGATGAGGCCCATGCCCTTTTGCCCATCATTCGAGCCATGCGCGAAGCTGACGCCGGTGCAGGTCAAGATTAGCAAGCCGCGAATCCACCATGGCGGCGGCGCGTTGCCTTCGGGCGCCTTGTAGAGCGCGGGGAGTTTGATCAGCAGCTTGGCGAGCAGCAGCAGCGCTGCCGCGAGGATGAAGCCGCAGGCCGGCGAGAACAGCAGGGACTTGATGACGCCGACCGCCTGCATCCAATCGACGCCGCTGGTCCCGCTCTTGGTCGAGAGCACTTGGTTCATCACCCCGACTCCGATGATCGATCCGATCAGCGAGTGCGAGCTGGAATTGGGAATACCCAGGTACCAGGTGCCAAAATTCCAGATGATCGCCGCGATCAACAGGGCGAAGACCATCGCGAACCCGGCATGGCTGCCGACCTGCAGGATCAACTCTACCGGGAGCAGCGAGATGATCCCGAAGGCGACCGCGCCGGTCGAGGTCAGCACGCCGAAGAAATTGAACAGGCCCGACCACACCACCGCGACGTTCGGCGCGAGCGAGTGCGTATAAATGACCGTCGCTACCGCGTTCGAGGTGTCGTGAAACCCGTTGCACATCTCGAAGCCGAGCGCGATCAGCAGCGCGACGCCCAGAAGGATGTAGGGCAGCGCCGACTGCATCGGGGCCGAAATGAGGTCGTTGTAAAGCGAGACGCCGGTGTAAACGACGCCGACCGCGAGCAGCGCGACGATGCCCCAAGTCAAGATCCCGCTGCTGGCATGATGCTCGCCAAGGGGACTCTGTATGACCGTCGTCGTTGTCATTCGGGGGCTCCGGTAGGCGTTCGGCGCCGCAACCTACAATCCGCGCCGTGATTGATTTGTGGTAATCGTGTGAAACTTATGTGGCGATGACTTTATATCGATGCCGGCTGCGCTTTGCTTTGCTTGCGCGCGGCGATAGGGTGCCCCGCACGTTGATTTACCGCCGGTGGAATTGTTGATGAGCGTACCGAAAAAATCTTTCGAGCCCGATGCCGCCGCCCCGCTCGACGGCATACGGGTGGTTGACATGTCGCGGCTGGTGGCCGGCAACGCGGTATCGTCGCAACTCGCCGATTTCGGCGCCGAGGTCATCAAGATCGAGGACCCGGGCAAGGGCGACCCGCTGCGCGCCTGGCAGACGGGCGGCGTCAGCGTCCATTGGAAGCTTTACGCCCGCAACAAGAAGAGCGTGGCGTTGAGTCTGCGCCCGCCGCGCGGCCGCGAAATCCTCGCCGATTTGATTTCGACCGCCGAGGTGCTGGTTGAGAATTTCCGCCCCGGCACGCTCGAAAAGATGGGCCTCGCGCCGGCCGAGCTGCACAGACGCAACCCGCGTTTGGTGATCGTGCGCGTCTCCGGCTGGGGCCAAGACGGGCCTTACAAGGACAGGCCGGGTTTCGGCACCTTGGTCGAAAGCATGTCGGGATATGCCTCGCGGACCGGCTTCGCCGACCGTGAGCCGGTGCTGCCGCCGACCGCGCTCGCCGATATGGTCGCGGGGCTTTACGGCGCCTTCGCGGTGATGGTGGCGTTGCGCCGGGTCGAGGTCGAGGGTGGGGCGGGCCAGGTCATCGACCTGCCGCTGATCGACCCGCTGTTCTCGTTCATCGCCACCGAGGCGCCGATCTACAACCTTACCAAGCAAATCCGGCCGCGCACCGGCAGCCGCTCGGAAACGACCAGCCCGCGCAACGTGTTCCGCACCAAGGACGGCCGCTATATCGGCATCTCGGCCTCGATCCAGGCGATGGCCGAGCGCCTGTTCCGTGCGATCGGCCGCGAGGACGTGATCGCCGATCCGCGGTTTCGCACCAACACCGACCGGGTCAAGAACGCCGAGGAATGCGAGGCGCCGATCGTCGACTTTATCGCCGCGCGCACACTGGAGGAGAACATGAAGGTGTTCGAGGCGGCCGAGGTCACCGCCTCGCCGGTCTATGACATCGACCAGTTCCTCGCCGACCCGCATGTCGGTGCGCGCGGCATCGTCGTCGATGTCCCTGATGCCCAGGTCGGCCAGCTTACCATGCACAACATCATCCCGCGTCTCTCCGATACACCCGGCCGGCTGCGCACTCCGGCGCCGGAGATCGGCGAGCACACCGCCGAAATTTTGGGTCAGCTCGGCATCGACCAAGTCGAACTGGAGGCGCTGGCCCGCGAAGGCATTGTCGGCATTTCAAGGTAGGGGGCACATGGCTGCCGTCTACGAAACTGTGGCGTCACTTCGCATCTTCGGAGACGACCTGGATCCCGACGAGATATCCGCGCTGCTTGGTGCTTCGCCGACGTCGAGCGCGAGGAAAGGAGAAATTCGTGTCAGCAAGTCGGGTAGAGAACGAACCGAACGCACAGGCCGATGGTTGCTTGAAGCGGTTTACCGCCAGCCAGGCGACCTCGACAGCCAGATCGCCGAGCTGCTGTCGCCGCTGACTGGCGATATCGCAGTGTGGCGACGACTGGTCGCTCAGTTCGAAGTCGATATCTTCTGTGGCCTCTTCATGAAAGAAAGCGACGAGGGGCTCGATTTGCGGCCCGAAACACTGGAAATGCTTGGCTCGCGCGGCCTGTCGCTTGGTCTCTGCATTTACGGCCCGCTTTCAGAAGAGACTGTGGAGCCCAAGGGAGAGCAATCATGAAACCGAACCTTCCCGTCTGGCGCTCGATGCTGTTCGTCCCGGTGACGGCCGAGCGCTTCGTCAACGGCGCGGCGAAACGCGGCGCCGATGCGATCATTCTCGACCTCGAGGACGCGGTCGCCGCGTCGGAGAAGGAACGCGCCCGCGCCCTGGTGCAGGACGCGGCGAAGATCGTGTCGCGCGGCGGCGCCGATGTCGTGGTCCGCATCAACCGGCCGATGCGCATGACCGTGCGTGACCTCGAAGCGGTCATCAGCCCGGCGATCACCGCGATCGCGCTGCCCAAGGCCGAAAGCGCCCAGCATGTCGAGCTAGTCTCGGAGATGATCGACGAGATCGAGGCCGAGCGCGGCATGGTGGTCGGCACGACCAAGATGCTGGCGATGGTCGAGACTTGCTCGGCGTTCTTCCGCATCGCCGAGATCGCCAAGGCGTCGGAGCGGCTCGTCGCGCTCAATCTGGGCGCCGAGGATTTTGCCCTCTCGGCCGGGATGCTGCCGACCGCCGAGGGGCTGTTCATGCCGAAACAGACCGCGATTTTCGCGGCACGCGCCGCCGGCATCATGCCGATGGGCTTTATCGGCACGGTCGCCGATTTCAGTGATCTGGACGGGTTCCGCGAGACCGTCCGCCGCTCGCGCCGGCTCGGGTTTTTCGGCGCCTCGGTGATCCATCCGAGCCAGATCGCCATCCTCAACGAGGAATTCCGCCCCAGCCCTGAGGAGGTCACGCACGGTCGCCGCGTCGTCGCCGCCTATGACAAGGCGCTCGCCGAGGGGGTCGGCGCGGTCACGGTTGACGGCAAGATGATCGATGTACCCGTCGTTGAACGCGCCAGCCTGCTGGTCGAGCGCGAGGAGGCGATCGCTGCCCGCGAAGCCCGCATGCGGGCGATTGCGGCGGCGATGACATGACCGGCTCCGCCCTCGACCCCATCACGGTCGACATCACTCGCTATAAACTCGACGGCATCGCCAATGAGATGCAGTCGACCCTGCTGCGTAGCTCGTTCTCGCCGATCGTCAAGGAGGGGCTCGACGCCTCGGCGAGCCTCTTCGCGCTCGACGGCACGACGCTCGCGCAAAGCTGCTCGATCCCGATCCACCTCGCGACCTTGATCCCGGCTGTCGCTGCAATCCTCAAGGCCTTCCCCGTCGCCCAGATGCGCGATGGTGACACCTACATCCTTAACGACCCGTATTGCGGCGGCACGCATCTGCCCGACATCGCGGTGGTGCAGCCGGTCATGCATCGTGGCCGGCCGATCGCGCTCACCGCGGCGATGACACATCACCAGGATGTCGGCGGCATGTCGGCCGGCTCGGTGCCGACCAACGCCACCGAAATCTACCAGGAGGGGCTGCGCATCCCACCGCTCAAGCTGCGCGAGGCGGGCGTCTACAACGAGACGCTGGTCGCGCTCGTCCGCCAGAACGTGCGCATCCCCGATACGGTGATGGGCGATCTCAACGCGCAGATCGCCGCCTGCACGATCGGCGCGCGCCGCTTCGCCGAATTGGCCGAGCGCTTCGGCGGCAACCAGCTCGCCGCGCTCTGCGCCGAGCTGCTCGCCCGCTCCGAGACGTTGACCCGCGCCGCGCTCGCGCGCATCACGCCCGGCACCTACCGCTATGTCGATTGGCTCGACAATGACGGCATCGAATTGGACAGACCGATCCGCGTCGAGGTCGCCGCCACGGTCGGTAACGGCGCCATCGAGTTCGACTTCGCCGGCACCAGCCCGCAGGTCAAGGGGCCCCTCAACTGCGTGCCCTCCGGCTCGCTGGCGGCGGCGTGCTGGGCGGTGCGCGCGCTCACCGACCCCGAAATCCCGACCAACGGCGGCTGCTTCCGACCGATTACCCTGAAGCTGCCCGAGGGCACCATCGTCAATCCGCAGGCGCCGGCTCCGGTCAACGCGCGCACCTCGACGATCAAGCGTATCGCCGGCTGCATGGTCGGTGCGCTGGCGCCGGTGCTCCCTGGCAAGTCGCCGGCCGCCTCGGCGGGCGAGCTGCACGTGCTCGCCTTCGGCGGCAAGGGGCGCGACGGCGCCAGTTACGTCGTCGGCGAACTGATCGCCGGCGGCAGCGGCGCCGGCCCCGGTGCCGATGGAGTCGATGTGATCGAGACCGACGCAACCAATTGCATGAACCTGCCAGCCGAGGCGCTCGAGATGGAGGCACCGATCCGCCTGCACCGGGTCGCGTTGCGCCGGGACTCCGGAGGCGCTGGCGAATGGCGCGGCGGGCTCGGCGTCGTCCGCGAATACGAAGTGCTTGAGGGTGACGTCTCGTTCTCGCACCGTGGCGAGCGGCATTTCAGCGCCGCGTCGGGGCTCGCAGACGGCGGCGAGGGCGCGATGGCGCGCTCGCTGATCCACCGCGCCGACGGCCGCGAAGAGGTGATCCGGTCGAAGATCGCCGCCGTGCTGCGACCCGGCGACCGTGTTGTGGTCGAAACCGCCGGCGGCGGCGGTTATGGCGACCCGGCACGGCGCTCGGCTGATCGCGTCGCTGCCGACATCGCCGACGGCAAGGTTAGCGCCCCGCCAAGTCGCGGCAGGCGGGGGTCGCGAGTGGCAGGTCGGGTATCTGGGCGCGGATGAAGGCTGCGCGTTCGAGAACGTAGCCGCCGGGCCGGCCCGCCGACCACTTGAGCGGGTCGGGCAGCACCGCGGCGAGCCGCGACGCCTCGTCGAGGGTCAGCGCGCTGGCGGGCTTGTGGAAATAGAACCGCGACGCCGCTTCGGCGCCGAAAATTCCGGGCCCCCATTCGACGACGTTGAGATAGGTCTCGATGATCCGCTCCTTGCCCCAGGCGAGCTCGATCAGCTCGGTGAAATAGGCTTCCAGCCCCTTGCGCACCCAGTCCCTGCCGGGCCACAGAAAGACGTTTTTCGCGGTCTGCATCGAGATCGTGCTGGCGCCGTGCAGCTTGCCCGTTCCGCGCCGGTAGCGCCGCCAGGCCTCGCGGATGGCATCCCAATCGAACCCGTGGTGCTCGCAGAACCTGGCGTCCTCACCGGCCATCACCGCATGCACGAGATGCGGCGAGATGCGGCCGAGCGGCCGCCAGTCTTTGGTCATGCCGTACCCTTCGGCGGCCCGGATCAGCATCAGCGGGGTCGCCGGCGGCGGCAGCAGGCGGTAGAGCACGACGAGGAACACCGAGCCGATCAGGAAGACGCCGATAAGCCAGGCCAGAATTCGGCCGATCCGCCGGAGCATCGCCGCGCTAGCGGTCGATGGCGGCGGCGACCGCGTGGATCGAGCGGCGATAGCCATCGGGCAGATTAAGACCGTCGAGCGCGTCGAGCGCGCGCCAGCTAAAGCCACGGTGCTCGGCGCTATGCCGCAACGGGCTGTGTGCGGCGCGGTGGACCGCATAGGTCACGATCATCACGTGCTGGCCCGGCAGCACCTCATAATTCCAGCAGTCAACGATCGCTTCGACGGCGATCTCGGCGCCAAGTTCCTCGGCGAACTCGCGGACGAGACACGCGGCTGGTTCCTCGCCTGGCTCCGGCCGTCCGCCCGGCAGTTCCCATTCGCCGCGCTCGTTTTCCAAGAGCGCGACGTTGCCGTCTTCGATCAACACGCCCTTGATCGAGATCGCGGTGGTCACCCGATGACCATACCCGAAAGATCGCGCATGCGCTTGGCGCGAGGCTGTGGCTAGATAGAGCAGACCAGCGGCGCGAGAGTTCCCCTATGCCAAATGCCGAGGCGCATCGCCTGTCCGCCACCGAGATCGTCGGCCGCATCGAGGCCGGCAGCCTCACCGCCGAGGCCGTCGTCCAAAGCTGCCTCGAGCGAATCCGCGACCGCGAGCCAATGCTGCGCGCCTGGGTCCACGTCGCCGCCGACGAGGCGCTCGCCGCGGCGCGCCGGGCCGACCGAAACTCGCTCATGAAGGGCGTACCGTTCGGGATCAAGGACATCTTCGACACCGCCGACATGCCGACCGGCTACGGCTCGCCGATCTATACCGGCTGCCGGCCCAGTTTCACCGCCAGTGCCGCCACCTTGCCGCGCGCTGCGGGCGGCGTGCTGCTTGGCAAGACCGTCACCACCGAATTCGCCAACCGCCACCCTGGCCCGACCGGCAACCCGCACGACCTTGCTTTCTCGCCCGGCGGCTCGTCGAGCGGCTCGGCGGCGGCGGTTGCCGATTTCATGGTGCCGTTGGCAATCGGCACGCAGACCGGCGGCTCGGTGATCCGCCCGGCGGCCTATTGCGGCGTCGTCGGCTTCAAGCCGAGCTTCAACATGTTCGCGCCGGCGGGCATGCACCCCAATACCGAGACGCTCGACACGATCGGGATCATGGCGCGCTCGGTCGACGACATCGCGCTGTTCCGCGCTGCGATGATGGCGATTCCCCACGAGAAGCCGGCAATGCCGGACCGACCGCCGCGCCTGGCGCTGTGCCGCACGCCGCATTGGGAAAAGGCGCAGCCGGAAGGCAAATCGATGCTGGAGGATGCCGCGAACCGTTTGCGCGCCGCCGGGGCCGAGGTAATCGAGTCGGAGCTGCCAAATTCTTGCGCGCATGTGTCGGACATCCAAAGCCGCCACAGTTATTTCGAGGCCCCGCGCAACCACGCGCCGGAGCGCTATCGGCACGAGAGCCAACTGAGCTTGGCTCTGCGCGAGGGCCGTATCGCCGGCGGCAAGAGGCTCACACTGGAAGAATTCCGCGACGCCTGGCGCGAAGCCGATGCCATGCGTGCAGCGGCGAGCAACTGGGCCGGTGGGTTCGACGCGATCCTGACCCTGCCGGCGCCCGGACAGGCGCCCCGCACCCTGGCCTCGACCGGCGACGCGATCTTCAACGGGTTGTGGACCCTGCTTCATATGCCCTGCCTGACCTTGCCGGCGGGCGAGGGGCCGGACGGGCTCCCGGTCGGAATCCAGCTGGTCGGCAAGCGCCACGCCGACGCGCGGCTCCTCGATACCGGCCTCTGGGTCGAAAACAAGCTGAGGGCCCGGCGATGAGCGACAGCAACCGTCTCTCCGCCGCCGAGGCCGTCGCGCGACTTCAGGCCGGCTCGCTGACCGCCGAGCGGCTGACCCGCGACTGCCTCGACCGCATCAAGGAGCGCGCCTCGGTCAAGGCGTGGATCCACCTCGATCCCGAGCATGCGCTGGCGCAAGCCCGCGCCGCCGACCGCGCCGGTCGCCGGGGCCTGCTTGCCGGACTGCCCATCGGCGTCAAGGACGTGATCGACACCGCCGACATGCCGACCCAGCACGGCTCGCCGATCTATGCCGGCAACCGGCCCTTCGCTGACGCCGCCTGCGTCGCGCTGACCCGCATGGCCGGCGGCACGATCCTCGGCAAGACGGTGACGACCGAGTTCGCCAATCGCTTCCCTGGCGCGACGGTGCATCCACACAACGCCGCGCATACGCCCGGCGGCTCGTCGAGCGGCTCGGCCGCAGGGGTCGCCGATTTTCAGGTGCCGCTCGGCTTCGGCACCCAGACCGGCGGCTCAACAATCCGGCCCGCCGCGTTTTGCGGCGTCGTCGGCTACAAGCCGAGCTTTGGCGAGTTCAGCCGAGTCGGCATCAAGCTGCAGTGCCAGAACCTCGATACGCTGGGCCTCATCTGCCGCAGTCTCGACGACATCGCCCTGATGCGCGCGGTGCTGATCGAGATGCCGCACCGCAAGGTCGACCGCGCCGTGGGCGCGCCGCGCATCGGGCTTTGCCGCACCCCCGGCTGGGAACATGCTGAAGCGGCGACCCAGGCGCTGATCGAGGCAACGGCCTCGCGGCTGGCGGCGGCCGGCGCGAAGGTCGCCGAGGTCGAGTTCGCCGCACCGTTCCGCAATATCGCCAGCCATCACCGCCGCATCTTCAACTACGAGGCGGCGCATAATTACGCCTACGAGCATCGGGAGCACCGCGCGCAAGTCAGTAAGGTGCTGCTCGACACCGTGCTCGATCCCGGCAGCAAGCTGCCGCTCGCCGAATACATCGAGGCGCTCGAAACCGGCGAAGCGTTCCGTGCTCATCTCGACGACATTTTCGGCGGCGTCGATATCCTGTTGACCCCGAGCGCGGCCGGCGAGGCCCCTGAGGGTCTGGGATCG
>Ga0335081_10011187_pt1 | contig 14507 bp, 7 predicted proteins | sample Lox_Sample_35_FD_206713 | JGI IMG/M metagenome (GOLD analysis project Ga0335081, IMG submission 206713) | Soil microbial communities from Loxahatchee National Wildlife Refuge, Florida, United States - Lox_Sample_3.5 | ecosystem: Environmental > Terrestrial > Soil > Wetlands | place: USA: Florida... | reverse complement strand
AAACATGCCGCAAATGCCGGCGGTTTGGATGCCGTGGTCGCCCAGGACCTTTTTGGTTTCCGCCACCTTGTAGCCCAAATCGGGCCCGTAATGGTTGCCGTGCAACTCGATGAACTGGATTCTGTTTTTTTCGAGCCGCGCGGCTGAATCTGAGAGCGGCTCAATGCCGAACCCCCAGTTGCTCCAGGAAAGACTCAGCCGGGTCTTGAATTTTTCCGGATGCTTTTTTTTCAATTCCACAAAGGCCGAACGGATTTTTTCGGTTTTGGTTTCGTAGTTTTGTTTTTTCATATCAGTATCGTTATTTTGCCGAGAGCAGGAGTTAAGGTTCAAGAATTTTCGTTTGGGGCCGCACCGGCGAGGTGAATCTCACCCACCAGGAATCGCCGCTGCGTTCCACGGAAGCCGCCGTCACACTTTGGGCATTGACGCGGATATCAAAGGCTTTGGGCTGTTTTTCAAACGGCCCCAGGCGCATGGCCACCGGACCCAACTCCTCATCGGAGGAGATTTCCAGTGTCATTTTGTTGCCGGAGCGCTTCAGTTGATAACTTAGATGCGTCGTTGCCATTTGGCCGGCGCGCTCGAAAGCAATGGGATATTTGGCCACGGCAATTTCCTTCCAGCCGTAGGGCATCCGGGGGAAAAATTGCAGGCGGTCCGGGTGCGTGTCGTCCACGCCAATCACCAGGCGCAGGGTTTTGACAATTTCCCCTTCCTGCACGCCGTTGCCGAGGTCGCCAATGCGATACCAGAAGCGGCCTGTCGGATCAATTTCGCAGCCTTCCGGCACGATGTAAGAGCCGAACTTCGGATCGTAGATTTCCTTGGCCGCCCAATCCAGCATCGTCGTCGCGTCCCGCATCCGGTCCAGCAGCAGCGCGGCTTCGGTGACGAAGCCCTGTCCGTAGCCCATCGCCTGACCGTAAAAGCCAAACGGCTGGTAGATGTCAATCAACCGCTGGTAGGTCGCCTCGTTCACCGCGCGCCATTCTGGGTTGTTGTCTTCCGGAGCGAATCCCTGATAGTCCGCTTGAATAATCAACGGCCCCAGCACGCCGCTCTGGTGCGGCCAGTCGGCGTAGGCCAGCGTCCAGACGCGGCCGTATTTCGGGTCGTTCACGATGTAATGCCCGGTGATGGCTTGGCGCATGAGGATGGCGCGTTCGCGCCATTGCGCGGCGGAGTTGGTTTCGCCGATGGAATCGGCCATTTGCGCAAACGCCTCCAGCGCGTTCATGCAAATGCTGTCGGCAAAAACGGAATAACCGTTGCCGTGGGCCGCCTCGCCGGTCGTGTGGAGCAGGCCGTTGGTGGCACCGGAGATTTCGGGATGAGCGAACTGCCATAGAATCCAGTCGCCCGCCGCCTGGATGTCCGGCCAGCGGGCGCGCAGCCAGTCGTCACGATCAGGTAGCTGCTCCCAAAGTTTGTAGAGGAACAGCATCGTCAGGCCTTGCCCGTCGTTTTCAAAAGAGCCCCGGCTTGGCCGGTTGATGAGTTGGCCCCAGTGCGGCGGAAGGACCGTGCCCTTCAATCGGAGGGCGGGGTTGGTGGTGTAAAGCCGCGCCATGCGCCGGCAATAATCGGCGCAGCGGGCGGCGTCATTCGTGTCGCCGAGCGCGGCCAGCTCTTGCAGACTGCGGCCCATGTCGCGCGAAAAGGAGGCGTCATAGTAGCGTCCGAAGTTGGTGCGAAAGAATCCAAAACCGGAGTAACCGCCCCACGAAAGCGCGCCCTTGGTGGAGGTGTGATACATCCCTTCCGCATCAATCTTGTCCGCGATGTCCTGAACATTGTAACGGAACACGTTGGCCAAAATTTCCGCGAAGATGGCTCCCTTGAACGAAACCTCCGGCCCCGAATATCCCGGCGGCACTATCTTGGCCACGTGGCCTTTGAAATCCGCGTCGCTGGTGTAGAGAGCGAGCCGGAGATTGTTTAACCGCTGTTCGGTCTTGTTTTCGTCCTCTCCCAGCGGGTGCAACGCTTTCGTCCGGGCAAATGTTTCAAACTCCGGTGAAAAAGCACCGGGCGCGAGCGGCGTGGCTCCGGCGATGCGGTTGGTCTGCGCTGACTCGACGGTGATCCCGGCAATGAGCAGCGTTCCCTGCTTCACCGGAGAATTGCTGAAGGTGAGGCTCCGAATGGGCACCAGTTTGGGAATGATTACAGCGACGTAATTGCCGTCCTCCACCGGCGTCGGCGGATAAAGGCGCAGCGCCGACGTGAGCGCTTGCCGAAGCTGCGCGTCAGTCGGAAACGGTTCCTGATAATCATAAAATGCCCTGCCCCACCAAACGCCTTCGCCGAGGATGAGTGGAAAAATCTGCGACGAGCCGTCGGCGTAGTCCAGTCGGATTCGCCCCAATTCATCGCCGACAAAAAATCGAACCGAGGTATTCCGCGGATCGGCCCAGCCACGGGCGGGCGTTGCCCAACGAATGAGTGAAGACAGCGAGCGGAATGTCGGGTCCTCCAACTGTTTCCGGCCGGGCAGTTTGTCCGTGTCCGTCATGCCCAGGAGAAAAATCCGTTTGACCGGCGCTCCGACATCCACCTGCGCCGAACCGCCGGTGGTGAGCGGCAGTATTTCTTCCATGAACGGAACACCGTACCGGTCCAGGATTTTCCCGCGGGATTCTCCCCCGGCATTCATTGCCAATGGCAGGGCCCAATACTGTTCCGGGCTGGTTTTGTTTGTTGGTTCACCGGTCGATGAACCTTGCGTCATCAAGAGCCAGACGGCTCCCGCAAAAATGAAGACAAACCGCTTCCAAGAAAAGTTCGGGTTGATCTTGAAGTTTTGCTCCATGGAAATTTATGGTTTCGCGCCGGCGACGGACCCGACGGACAGGGTGAACCTCACCCACCAGGAATCGCCGGAGGGTTCGACGGAAGCTCCCGCCGGACTTTCTCCATTGACCCGAATTTCGGACGTCGCGGGCTGCTGGGCGAACGGCCCTAACCGCATGGCAACCGGCCCGAGGTCCCGGTCGGCGGAAATTTCCAGCTTCATCCTGTCGCCGGAGCGCTCCAGTTTGTAACGCAGATGCGCCGTCTCCAGCGTCCCTTGCCGCTCGAACAAAACCGGATATCTTTCCATGGCCATTTCCTTCCAGCCGTAAGGCATTCTTGGATAAAACTGGAGGCGATCCGGTTGCGTGTCGTCCAGGCCAATCACCAGGCGCAGGGTTTTGATAATTTCCGCTTCCTGCACCCCATTCCCCAAATCGCCGGCTCGATATAAAAAGCGTCCGCTCGGATCTATTTGTACGCCCTCTGGCACAATGAACGAACCAAACTTCGGGTCATAAATCTCCTTGGCTATCCAGTCCAGCATCGTTGTGGCGTCGCGCATCCGGTCCAAGAGCAATGCCGATTCGGTGACGAATCCCTGTCCGTAACCCATTGCCTGCCCGTAAAAGCCGAACGGCTTGTAGGTGTCAATCAATCGCTGATAAGCCGCTTCGTTCACCGGTCGCAACGCCGCGTCATCGTCCTGCGGCGCGAAACCCTGGTAGTCTGCCACAAAAATCAATGGCCCAAGAACGGTGGGATGGGTCGGCCAGCCGGCAAAGTCGAGCGTCCAGACGCGGCCGTATTTCGGGTCGTCGATGATATATTGGGCGGCCATGGCTTGGCGCATTTTGTCCGCGCGGTCGCGCCATTGTGCGGCGGAATTGGTTTCGCCGATGGAATCCGCCATTTGCGCAAGCGCCCGCAATGCGTTCACGCAGGCGTAGTCGCCATAAACGGAATAGCCGTTTCCACTGGCGCATTCGCCGGTGGTATGCAGCACGCCGTTGCTGGCGCCGGAAATTTCGGGATGATCGAACTGCCAGAGAATCCAATCACCCGCCGCCTTCACGCCCGGCCAGCGATCGCGCAGCCAGTTGTCGCGGTCGGGCAACCGCTGCCAAAGCTTGTAGAGAAACATGGTAATCAAACCGTGGCCGTCGTTTTCGTAAGGCGGCGCGTTGCCCGGTCGGTTGGCGATACGGCTCCAATGCGGCGGATAACATTCGCCATTCGTCTTCGGCGCGGACGGTTCCTCCCAAAGCTTCGCCATGCGCAGGCAATAATCGGCGCAGCGCGCGGGGTCGTTGGTGTAGCCAACTTCAGTCAATTCCTGAAGGCTGCGCCCAAGATCCCGGCACCAGGAAGTGCTGTAATAAATTCCAGCGTTGGTGGCGTAGGTGCCGAATTGCCCGCCGTTGTATCCCCAAAGCAAAGCGCCCTTGGTGGACGTGTGATACATGCCATCGGGGTCAATCTTGTCCACAATATCCTGCACGTTGTAGGCGAAAGCATTTTCCAGAATCTTCGCTTGAATGTCTCCGCTGAAAGAAACCTTCGGACCGGAATAGCCCTGCGGTGTTTGCGACGTCACCGGACCTTTGCAATCCGCGTCGCTCGTGTAAAGCGCCAGCCGGAGCTCGTTCAATCGCTCCCGAGCCTGGCTTTTGTCTTCTCCTGATGGACGCAGCGATTTCTTCGCTACGAATTTTTCGAACTCCGGCGAGAAAGTTCCCTGCGCAGCAGCGACGGCGTCGGCGATTTCATTTGTTCCCACCAGTTCAACGGTGATGCCGTTGATGATGGGCGTCATCCGCTTGCCCGGGGAACTCTCTATGGTGATGCTTTTCAGCACGGCCGATTTGGGTGTGATGACCGCGACATAATTGCCGTCTCCCACCGGCGTCGGCGGGTAAAGGCGCAGCGCAGCCGCGAGCGCCTTGCGGAATTGCGGCTCTACCGCGAACGGCCCCGGAGCGCGATAGAACGATCGTCCCCACCAGGCGCTTTCGCCGGAAATCAGCGGGAAAACCTGCGCCGAACCGTCGGCGTAATCCAAACGGATTTTACCGACCTCATCGCCGATAAAGCACCGGACGGAATAATCCCGCGGGTCCGACCAGCAACTGATGTTGGGCGACTCCGTCATGCCCAGCAGGAAAATCCGCTTCGCCTCGCAACCGATGTTCACCTGCGCCGAGCTTCCCTGAGAGAGCTGGAGCGTTCCTTCCACGAAAGGAACGCCGTATCGGTCCAGGGTTTTCTGGTTTGATCCTTTTTCGACCTTCTTCGTCAACGGCAGAGCCAGATATTTCCTTTGCGCGTCGCCGGCTTTGTTTGTCTGTTCGCCAAAAGAAGGAACTTGAACAATCAGCGGCCAGATGACCGCGAAATAAAAGACACTCCGACTTCGCATATTTAAGTTTTTCAGGATTTTTTGAGTTAGTTATTGGATTGGATTGGAGCCAACACGAAAATGACCTTCAATCGCATCTCCGGGTTTAAGTGTCAGATAAAAATCCGGCACCACCGGCTTGCTGATGTCGTCCGGCGGGCTGACCTGCTGGTTCACGAACAACACATAACCGTGGCCGCCATCCGCCACACCTCCGCGACAATGGAAACGTTGTTGCGGATCAAATTCAACGCGCAGTCCGGCGCCGGCCGCCGTGGTCAGGCTTGCCCAGTTGCAATCGTATTTTGTCGAGTTGAAATCGAAGGCGTCCGGGCGATCCATCCTTGTGACCGGGGCATTCATGGAGTCGGGCGTCGCCGTGCCGGCGGCCCGGCTGGGGCAATTTTCGGGATACACCGTCCAGCGGGCGGCGCGGTCCCACGAAAATTGGTGGCAGTCCCCGGTCATTTGAAAGGCCCAGCCGAGCTCCTGAACTTCTGCCTTGCCGCCGGTCCATTGGAAGCGATAACTGAATTCGCCGTCGTGAAATTGCGCGCGCAGCCGGCCAACGACTTGATTGGGGGCCCCGCATATCACATCGGCATCCAACTGTTTGAATTGCGCGAGCGTCCTCGCCAAGGCCGGCACCACGACGACATTGGCAAGCCGCGCCGGGAAACGCGGAAGGGTATCCCATTTTTTGGTTGCTTCGCGCGTCACCAGATTGAATTGCGGAACTGGCAAATCCGCCGGCAACGCCGGATTCATGCGGGACGCCCGCGGAACATCCTTCAAAATAAAACGATGGGCAACGATCTGATTGCCATCAGGATGTAAGAATTCGACGCGGAGGGCGTCCGCCTGCGCCAGAGCATCGGCCGGGAAGGGAATTTCCGCCGTGCCCTTGCTGCGCGGCGACAGATTGAGGCGGCTGTCGCCGGACGCAATGGTTTTCCCTTTCGCTTCCAGCGTCCAGGCCATTTTCAAATCAGACAGGTCGGTAAATGAATAACGGTTTACCACGGGAAAGGATATTTCATTGCCGGCCGAGGTGAACGTCTGGCCGATCTGGACTGGCGAATAAATCATTTTCACGTCGTAAAGCCACGGGCGCGGATTCCGCCAGGCATCCACAAGTCCCTTGATTTTGACGAGCTGGATGCCGGTGTCGGGAAAATAAGAGTACAGCTTGACCGGCGAATGATCCGCCACGGCGCGGTCCTGCCATTCCCAAAGAAAGGTGCCGGGAATCGTATCGTTGGTGACACAGATAGCCCAAACGCGCTGGAGTATCGTCCCCCAGCGTTCCCAGGCACCGGGATCGGCAGCGCGGCGGATTTCCCAGGTATTCGGATTTTCAAGCAGAATATGCGGTTCGCCGGTCTTGAGCGAGTGCGCAACGGCACGAACCATTTTTTCAAGAGTCGGATAATGCGAATCGGAAAATTCGACTCCGTATTTGTCGCCGTTAAAGCAGGAGACATTGCGCGGCCGCGTCGGGTCCAGTTGCTTTACCAAATCGGCGACCACCTGGAGGTTGGTGCCCGCCCGGTTTTCATTGCCGATGGTCCAGAGAATGACGGACGGATGATTTTTGTCGCGCCGGACGGTTTCGCGCGCCCGTTGTTCGAAGGCCGGCCGCATTTCCGGGGAATTCAGTTCGTTGGTGGCGACCCAGCAGTAAGGCAGCTCATCCGCCACGTACATGCCGAGTTCGTCGCAAAGGTCGTAGAACCCCGACCCGTAAGGATAATGGCTGGTGCGGATGGCGTTGATATTCGCAGCCTTCATCATCAAAATGTCCTTGCGCCACAAAGCCGGCCCGACGGCGCTCCCTTCCGTCGCTGAAACATCGTGCCGGCAAATGCCGGCCAGCTTCACCGGAACGCGGTTCACCAGCAAAACGCCGTTGGTGATGGTGATTTCGCGGATACCAATGCGTTGGGAAACCGTTTCGATGGTTTGTCCGCCGGCATTCTTCAACTCCAACGTGAGACGGTAGAGATTGGGAAATTCCGCCGACCACAGTTTTGGCTGGTCAACAATCTGCGTCAGGATGGTCCCGCCGTTTTCAACTTGTCCGGCGGTTTCCCCGGCAACCCCGTCGAGCCGCATGGAAACACCGGTTGCGTCGCCGCCCGCGACAGCCGCCAGGACCTTGACCTCGGCCCGGTCGCCGTCGAGCAGACGCGTTTGCACGGTGACATCGGCCAGATGTGTTTTGGGAACGGAGAAAAGCGTCACCGGGCGATAAATGCCGCCGAGGAAAAAGTAGTCGCCGCTGTCACAGTCTGCGGACCGGGTGTTTTTCAGGACCCGTACGGCCAGCAGGTTGGTTTCGCCGAATTTTACCGCCGGCGTCAGATTGACCTGAAAAGCCGTCCAGCCGCTTTCGTGGTAGTTCTGCCGTCCCCAACTCGGCTCATCCGCCGCGACCGGCTTCCCATTCAGCCAGAGCTCCGCGCCGTTTTGCACACCGTCAAAGTTCAGGTAAACCTCCCAACCTGCCCAGGATTCCGGCACTTCAAACCAGAGCCGGTAAAACCCGGAGGTCTTGTCCGGCTGGTTGTAGGTGGCCGGAGACAGGCCGGCCATTTCCCAATTTCTGGGAACTTCGAGGTTGGTCCATCCCTCGCCGTCGACATAGGCGGTCTGCTGAAACGGCTCGAATGTTTCCGGATACTGCGCCGGCGCTTTGGCCCCTTCATGATTATCCCGTTCCAATTCGCCTCTGGCTTGTTCCAGTTTGAAGCGCCACACGCCGTCAAGCGACTGCACATGGTTGGCTTCGCTGGGAATAACTGTTGCGTCGGCAGTGGATCCCGACGCCAGCACGAGCGCGATAGCGGCGAACCAGGAAAGGACGCGCGTTGATTCGCAGAGGGTTCGGAACGATCGGGCGGATTTCATTGGTTAAACTTATCGGATTGAACTGGCATCGCCATCTACTGTTTCAAAACTAATAACGGCGCACTGTTCGCCACCACGACGCGGTTGGTGGATCTGAATTGCACGTCCAGCGGATTTTCGGTCCAAAGTGCATTGACGGCCTTCGTGCGGCCCGGCGTAAACGGGGCAAGGTTTTCGATTTGTGCCGATTGTGCAGCGACGGGCCCCGAAGAGAACCCCACCATGGGCGTCAGCACGAACGTTGGCGCGTGGCGAGTGGCATTATTCACCTTTAAATCCAGGCAGTTCATTGCTCGATGATGACTGCGGCGGAGCGTGCGGGAATTGCCAGCGTACCGGTTGTGGATCGGGCGTCTGGTTCTTCCGGCGTGGCGACGGCGAGCTTACCCGCGTGCGGCAAGTTCACCTTGGCCATGATCGCGTTGCTGAATTCCCGATTGACGACCACGACGGCGCGTTTGCCGCCATCGGCGGCAAATACGGAATACCCGAACGAACCATCGGCGCTCACCTCAGCACCCAGCGTGTCCCGAAATTCACCGTCCCACAGGTAGGCTTTGTACTTGCGGCGCAAGGCGTCAATCTTCTTTCCGTAAACCAGCGTCAGCGGGAAATCGCTTAAATAGCCCTTGTAAAGGAAGGGTTCGTATTGGATGACGCAGTGGCGCATCAGAATCCGGTTGAGCTGCTCCCGGTCATCGAAGCCGCTGACTCCCGCCAGGATCAAACAGTGGCGCGTATCGAGATACTGGCATACCGGCACCTCCGTTACTCCGACCTCCGAAACCGGATAGTATTGCATCAGCCAGTCTTCAGGGCCTTCGCCCGAAAACAGGAAGTCGGGATTCATTTTGTCGGCGGCGGCGCGCAGTTGCGCGGACAGCGGCAGATCGCCGCCATAAATGTAGCCGGGCGGCGTATATCCGTGGTTGGGCGCCCAGGAGTAGAGCACTCCGGCATGATGACAGACTTCATCCCACAGCCACCCTTCCGAACCAAGAGCGAGTATCTTGTTGAATTCGTTGACGGCGATGGCGCGATATTCCGGGTCAAGAAAATCCATTACCGCCCGGCGATGAAGGCCGATGCCCGCCAATTGCGTTGGGGTCACATAGGCATAGCCGCCTTGCTCATATCGCTTCCCATTTTCGTCGGTGGATTGGTATTTGTATAATTCATTGGTATACCAGGCGGTCGTCAGGTCGGCCCAGTTTAGTTTCGCAAACAATATGACTTTCACTCCCATGGCCTGAACTTGAGCGATGGCGTCGTGAAATTGCTGCCAGGTGCCCAGTCCCGGGTCCGTGTCCTGCGAAGGGTCGCCGCCGTCCTGTCCGCCTATGTTCCACCCGACCAGTTGCACCGCCCGGACATCATTGGCCGCCCAATCCCGCGCGTATCTCACTAGGTTGGTGTAAGGAACGCCGTAATCCTGTTCGGTCGTGTTCATCCGCAGCATCACCCAGGAATGGACTTCCTTCGCCCAGTCCGGCAACTGCGGTTCCTTGAACCACGTTTTGCGCCATGCCTTGTAACAGTCCACGCCCGCGTGCCAGTCGCCTTGGTACGGGCGCAGGACCACCGGAACCAACTTCGCCGTCGTCTGCGGGTGAACGTAGGCAAAATGTCGGGTGTGAAACTCCACACGCTCCGGGTTGCCGGCCGATACCGAGCCGTGCCGTGGCTCAAAAATAAAATTGAGCAGATATGGCTGGGTCGGATCATGCATCTCCACGTAAAGCCCTTCGTTCGTGGATTGAATCAGACAAAAGAGGCTTTGCCGGGACATGACGATCGGCCCCCGCGAAATATCCTGCGGGTGCAGGTCGCCATACCACATGTGCTCGCTCTCCATCGGTGCACCTGGCGACGGCGGATTCAGATCGCCGAGATAGGGATAATCAACGGTGGAAACCGTCAGCGGCGAATCGTTCGCCAACGTCGCGGCAAACGTAAGCGCGCCGTTCGTCAGCGACACGACGCCGGTCAGCGTTATTGGCAAAACGCCGTCGCGTTCGCTGACCAGATTCTTCCATTGGAATCGGATCTGATGCGCCGACAGTTTTTTGACTTCGACGGCGTGCTGTTTCCGGCCGAAAACGAAATTGTCCCTCTGGTCCGCCAGCGGCGCATTCAATTGAAATGAAACGCCCAGCTCCGGGCGCCGTTCAATCACCCAATGGGTGGATTTGTTTTCCAGTCTTGTCAGCGTGCCCGAGTCGGTATCAAAACGCGCCGCCAATGATTTGTCCTCGAGTGTCACCTCGCCCGCCGAGGCGGTGAACGCGGTCAATAATGCCGCGGCGCATAAGACCGCAGAAACTCGTGGCGATAGAATGCTATTTATGAAATCAATTGAAGATTGCATAGGAGAGTTGGACGATTCGCAAAGTGAGGAATCCCGTTGCCAGGATAATAATGATTTTTCTCATGAAGGGTTCCGCTCTGGCCGTTTCTTAGTGAATTGGGTCATTTCTGCGATACAAATCCACGCCCGCATGCCAATCGCCCTGGTAACAGCGCAGCACGATAGGAACGAGCCTGGTCGTTGAATGCGGCTTCGCAAAAATAAAATGGCAGAGACGGAATTCCAAATGCACCGGCCAGCCGGAAATGTTGTCCGTTTGTGGAACGAGATTGTTAACTCCCGAAATCACACCGGGATGCTGCTCAAAGGTGTATTGCAGACGGTAAGCTGGTTTGGGATTGTCCATTTCAACATACAGCCCTTGATCGGGCGCCTGAAGCAGGCAGAAAAGGCTTTGCTGCGCTTCGAGTGTCTTGGTTGGGAAATCAACACCCCAGTAGCCTTTTTCGTTCCGGAAATGCGGATACACTTCGTCGGATTGGAGATCGTCAAGCTTGTTGTCTCGCAGGGTCCGGGCTTCCAGTGACGAATCGCGCGCGGGCGGATTGAAGTCGCCGAAGTACGGATAATCAATCGTCTCCACCGTCAGCGGCGAGTCGTTCTCCAGCGTCGCGCCAAAAGTCAGCGCGCCATTGGTCAAGGTGACCACCGCCGTCAGGGTCATGGGCAGCGCGCCGCCGTTTTCGCTGGCCAGATTTTTCCATTGCAGGTGAACCTCACTGTCCGAAACTTTTTTGACTTCCACCGCGTGCTGGTTCTGACCGAAGACCGGATTGTAGCGCCGGTCTGGCAACGGCGCAAACAGCCGGAAGGACGCACCCAATTCCGGCCGCCGTTCAATGACCCAATGGGTGGCTTTGTCTTCCAGCCGCGTCAACGCGCCGGAATCACTGTCAAAGGCGACGAGAATGGTATTATCCTCCAACGTCACTTCGTTCGCTGTGGACTGTACGCCTGAAACCACGATAACGCATAAGGCCGCAAATAATTGGGCAACCAGCAGCGGGTTCGATTTTGGGTTCATCGCATCATTTCTCCTGCGCTTCTATTTCTCCAACCATTCCACTTTGGACAAAACGGCGTTAGCGCCTTCACGGGCGTTGACGATCCGGACGTTCAATTTCCCATCGGCGGTTTCGTCTAAACCGACCGGCACATCAAGCCACCGGCCCTCTTGAAAATGTTCAAAAGTTCCAACCGTCTCGGCGCCCGCGATGATGGTTTCCTTCCGCCCGCCTTGATAGTTGTCCGGGTCAATGATGTAAAGACGAAGAACGCCTCTGCTGCCTTTCGGCAGACCCAATTGAAAGCCGAATTCTTTGGAATTTTGACGGCAATAATACGTCTCGTCATCCCAGCCGTTCCATTGCTCGCTTTCGCCGATCCAGGAAATGGAATAGTCCGGCTCGTGGTAAATCATTTCGCCGCCGGGAAAGCCGCAGCACAGAAACAACTTTCCGCCATGCGCTTTGAAGTCATCCAGGGAAGCGTAGCCCGTTCCTCCGGGGCTGATAAATGTTTCGGGAGCCGGAGCGCGTTCGGTAGCGGGCGGCATCGGTGGCAAGGACGTGTGCGGGTTGGCCTGATACCAATAAACCGTTGAGGACAGTTGCAACAGCGTAAACGGCTTTGAGTAACTCCGCCGCCAGCCATTCTCCGTGGCGCCAAAGCCGATGGCCACTTTCAGGGATTTTTCAAAACTGATGGCGTCTGGCACGAAGAACCGGTAAGCTGCGGCTCCATTCGTGTGGAAGGGAAACCAACCGGTCAGCGGAAACGTATTTTCCGTAGGAGGAAAGCCCCAACTGAAACCGAAGGAGTCTTCCAAACCCTGAAATTCAATGGAGGCATTTGTCTCACCGTCAATGTAAAATTTTTCGTTTTCGTCCACCACCGGACGATTATTGGAATGAAGCCTGCGGATCGTGACATTCCAGCCGACAAACTTGCCTTTGCCTTCGGCTTCGAGCGCAACGTAATCCTCTTTGCCCAACAGCATTTCTTGCTGTCGCCAACTGGCGCAAAAATAGCCCGCGTCGGGAGGAACGTTTGTCAGCGTGCGATAACAAACATAGGAGTAGCAGGGCATCGTTTGCTGCAATTCTCTCCCCGCCTTGAGCGGGCCGTCATAAACCAACTCGACTCTGGCCGACTGGCGAAACGGCATGGAAAAGTAACAATTGAATCCTTGGCGGACATTCACCAAGGCCGTGTTGACCACGTCGCGTTCGCCGTTGGGATCGCAAAAAAAGTCCACCAGCGGACAGTCCACGCTGGGACTGGACTCGCCGTCCCAATAGATGCACAGGCTGTGCTGCGGGTAGGCAAAATGCATCATGGTGATTTCAGCCGGTCCTTTGATGTCCGCCACCACGACGCGGTTGGTGGAGCTGAATTGCACGGCCAAGGGATTTTCACCCCAAAGCGCATTGTCCGCTTTGGTGCTGCCGGGTGTCAGTTGGGCCAGGTCGCGGAAGGACAACTGGGCCCGGGCCGACTGCCGGAAAAATCCGGCGGCCAAAACCAGCCCCAGTGAAACTGCAACGAACCGGCTCGTGGGGCGGTGCAATTTGCGTTGAATCTGTGTTTCAGAGGAGAGAAATCCAACACCTCTGTTTGCGTTCCGAAGTCCACTGTCTTTCATGGGAAGTTCAACTGGTCATTTTTTCCAAACCACCGCCCTGACTTTTGCGCCCTTTCTTCATACATCTGACTTTAAACTACAGGCAGCGGCTTCGCATTTAGGCTCTTGCCTTCCTTCCGCTGTCTGGCAAGACAGCGGCACTTCAATCCATCGCTACGTGGAAGCAGCGCTGGCCTTGCTTGTTAAAAGCCCGGACCACACGCTGCAGGCTCGACCACTTGCCTGAACCGATAATGCGATGGCTAAGAATGCAGGAAGCTGCCGGGACCAATCAGGGATAGGGAGCTGTCCCATGCTCCGTAACCCACCTCATATCTACTGGATTGCCTGTATAAGGGCTGCCCGGCCATGTCCCATTAGGAGGAGGAAAAACGGGTGTGCAAATACCATTATTGACCTTGCTGTTATAGCCGCTATACCATTTGTGATACTCCACATGACCGTCGGCAAAGCTAAACATGCAGCCCTTGTTATGATAGCTGGCCGGCAAATCTGCCCACCCGGTGTCTTCGCCCCCCCAAGCCAGACACCCATTGTTGATGGTGTTCGGGTGTTCCTCGCAAAACACCCAACCATCCCCCGGGCCCGGACCATGCCTGCCGAGTTCCGTCAGCTTGTGATAGCCATACCGCGGGTGGGCTTGGTCCCAAACGACCTTGTTAAGCGGGATGCCGTTCGCGCGTTTGTAGTCATCTTCGCCATCGCCTTCCATGCAATAGTTCATGGCATAACTGCGAACTCGATCATACCATTGGCCGCCTTCCACGATTTGCCAAATGTCGGAGGGACACTTGAAGACTGCGGTTGCAAACTGGCAATAAGGGCCAGTCAAAGCCTGCGCCAGATAGAGAATATTGGTATTATCCGGAACGTTGTCATTAAAACTTAAGTAGCCGTTCACCCAGTTTTGACTATTTGTATTTGCGCCTGTGCTGTAGCCCAAGCCGGCAACCGCTGGATTCGACATGATTTTATCATCATAATCATTGGCATAACTGACCCAAGCCAAACCCAGTTGCTTGAGATTGCTCATGCACAAGGCCTGACGCCCCCTCTCCCTGGCGGCGGCCAGGGCCGGCAACAGTATCGCCGCCAGAATGCCGATAATGGCGATCACCACCAGCAGCTCGATGAGCGTGAAGGCGCCACGCGGCGCCTTCACGCCGGGAGGTGTTCCCCCCAACATCAAGCTTTTCCCTTTTGTTGAACGACTCGCCTTACTCATGGCAATGGGCCAACAATCAACTAAGTTCATATTCAAGACCACAAGTGTCCGGTTAGCAGCTGATGAAAAGTCATAAACGCATTGCGCTATGTGGTTGAACTCCCAGTCCGAGGGTGTGAGCGATTTGAATCCGGCGACTCTGACGCTGCGGGGTTGGCCGCTATTT
>Ga0335081_10011186_pt1 | contig 14507 bp, 16 predicted proteins | sample Lox_Sample_35_FD_206713 | JGI IMG/M metagenome (GOLD analysis project Ga0335081, IMG submission 206713) | Soil microbial communities from Loxahatchee National Wildlife Refuge, Florida, United States - Lox_Sample_3.5 | ecosystem: Environmental > Terrestrial > Soil > Wetlands | place: USA... | reverse complement strand
TATCGAATTATTTTCGAGGGCAAGGCGATTATGGTGATTACGGAAAACATTCCCCGCGATCTGTTCGCCAGGTAAATTTCAACGGCCACAAGCAATCGCTTGGTCGTCCGCTGGTTGCCGGCCACACGGCGCGGTCTTTCAGCGTGGCCTCCTGAGAGGCGTGCAAGCGGCTAACGCGCCGAGCCCCCTCCACCGCGCTGACGCGCGGTCCCCCTCCCCCGCTGCCGCGGGAGGAGGATGATCAGCCTTCCCTGACCGGCACCTGCGGCCACTGGCCGGCTTCGATCCGCCCAGCGGCGATCACGGCCTGGGTCCGGCTCTCGACGCCGAGCTTCTGCAGGATCGCGGAGACGTGGGCCTTCACCGTCGCCTCCGACACGCCGAGCTCGTAGGCGATCTGTTTGTTGAGGAGCCCGCCCGAGAGCATCATCAGCACCCGGACCTGCTGCGGGGTGAGCGTCGAGAGCCGCGCGATCAGCGCCGCGGTCTCGGCGTCGGATTGGCGGGCGAGATCGACGTCGGGCGGCGTCCACACCTCGCCCTGCAGCACGCGCGCGACCGCCTGACGCAGCGCCTCGATGCCGAGCGTCTTCGGGATGAAGCCGGAGGCGCCGAACTCCATGCAGCGGCGGATCACCGCGGGATCGTCGTTGGCGGAGACCACCACGATCGGCAGGCTCGGATATTGCGCGCGCAGATACATCAGCCCGGAGAAGCCGCGCACGCCCGGCATCGACAGGTCGAGCAGGATGAGATCGACGTCGCCGCCCTTCTCGATCAGCTCGGTGACCTCCTCGAAGGTGCCGGCCTCGCCGACCTCGGCGCGGCCGAACAATCCGGTGACCGCCTCGCGCAGCGCGCCGCGGAACAGCGGATGATCGTCGGCGATCAACAGATGATAGGATTGCGCGTCGCTCACGGCCGCCAATGTTAGCGCCGTTGTGCCGGCGGCGTCCACCGCATGGAAGCGCCGGCTAGTTCAAGCTCTGCGCGTCGGGCTCGTTCAAGAAATTCGCCACCTCGCGGAAGAACTGCATGCGGTTCTTCTCCATGATCACGGTGTGGGTGCCTTCGCCGATCTCGATGAAGCGCTTGTAGGGCGCGTGGGTGAGCTTGGCGAAATAGCCCTGCGCCTGGTCGCTCGGCAGATCGGCGTCCCATTCGGCGTGGATGATGAGCGTCGGGACGTGGATGTCGCCCGGATCGTATTGCGGCTTGCCGGCGATCCAGTAGTTGCGGAAGTCCTGCAGCACCCCGTTCGGCGCGCGCACCACCGGCGGGCTCTCTTTGGCGCCGACCGGATCGGTCGCCCAGGTGGCGGCGGCCCATTGCTCGAACCAGCCGGCCGGGATGAGATCGGCCTGCTTGTCCTCGGCGACGCCCTTGAGCCAGCGCTGCTTCGCCATCTCCTGCGTCACCATCCGGTAGGCGCCGAGCGGGGCGCCGCCGCCGCCGATCGCCGGCGGCGTCGAGAATACCCAGGCCGGAGCGTAGAGCACGAGGCGATTGACGAGCTCGTTGTGTGTCGTGGTGTACATGCCCATGATCACCGTGCCCCACGACCAGCCCATCAGGTTGAGCTTGGCGACGCCGCGCCGCTGCAGAATGTGGCTGACCGCCGCGCCGACATCCTTGACCGCGACCGAAGTGTCGACGATCGGCGGGTTCTCGGCCGCGGGCTTCTCCATCTCCGGCGGCCGCGTCGAGCGGCCATAGCCGCGGACATCGACGAGATAGACGTCCCAGCCCTGGCGCGCGATGTAGTCCATCATCGACAGGCCGCTGAGCGGCAGGTCGAAGGCGGTCTCGGCCGGATAGGTCGCGCCGTGGACGAAGAGGAGGATGCGGTCGGCGGCAAAGCTCGTCATGCCGGCCGGATGCTTGTTGCGGATGAAGAGCTCGATGCCCGGATCGGCCGTAGGAATGAAATAGTCCTCGGTCTCGAGCCGGGTCTCCTCTGCCAGGGCGACGGAAGCCGCGAAGAAGACGCCGAGCGCGGCCAGAGTCACGGCATGCGTCAGTGAATGCGCGATCCGTCGTGCGATCATTCCGGCCTCCCGATAGGATTTATTGGGAATGCTCGCCGGTCTCGCGCCTTTGCGCAAGGCCCGTCAGATCGCTTCTCGCTGCGCGCGAGCGGATGCGAGCGGCGTTCTCCTCGCCTGATTTTCGTTAGGCGCGCGGCGGCGCGACATTCTCAAAATCGCCGTGCCGCCCGGCGCCGGCCGCGAAGCGCGCGACGCCGGCGGCGCCCTCGGCCTTGAAGGTGCCGGCGCAATTGGTCCATTCCCGCTCGAGCGCTGCGCGCTCGGGGAGCCCGTACTGCAGATAGACCGAGCGGCGGTCGGCGCGCAGGCTCGCCTGCGGAAAGCGCGCGATCTCGCGCGCCATGGCTTCGGCGGCCGCCCGCGCTTGCCCCTTCGGCACCAGGCGCTCGCACAGGCCGATGCGCAGGCACTCCTCGGCCTCGACCTTGCGGCCGGTCATGATCATTTCGAGCGCGCGGCCCTCGCCGATGAGGCGCGGCAGCCGCACCGTGCCGCCGTCGGAGAGCGGTACGCCCCAGCGCCGGTTATAGACGCCGACATAGGCGCCCTCGGCCATCACCCGGCAATCGGCCCAGAGCGCGAGCTCGAGGCCGCCGGCGACCGCCGGGCCTTCGATTGCCGCGATCACCGGCTTGCCGAGCCGCAGCCGCGTCGGCCCCATCGGCCCGCGCGGCACCGCGCCGCCGTCCGTCGGAAATTCCAGCGACGCGTGCGTGCTGCGGTTTTGCGTGCTGGCAATGCCGCGCGCGGCAAGGCTTTTAAGATCGGCGCCGGCGCAGAACGCGCCGCCTTCGCCCCAGAACACGGCAACGTCGGCCGCCTCGTCGGCGTCGAACGCGACGAACGCCTCGTAAAGCGCCTGCGCGTGCTCGGGGTCGACGGCGTTGCGCGCCTCGGGGCGCGACTGGATCACGGTGAGGACGCGGTCGTTGCGTTCGACGCGGACCGGCATCGGCGCCTCCCATTACTGGTGCGGCGCGGCCGCGGCGCGACCTTGCTCCGCAGCGAGCAACAGCGCATCGTCGAGGCGGTCATTGCCCCAGAACATCGCGCTGCCGACGAAGAAAGTCGGCGCGCCGAAGATGCCTTTGCGGCGCGCCTCCTGGGTCTGCTGCCGCAGCCGCGCCTTGACCGGCTCGGTGCCGGCGCGATCGAGAATCTCCGCGGCCGGAACATCAAGCCCCGACAGGATCGAGGCAAGGCGCTCGGGCTGATCGATATCTTCATCGAGCGCGAAGTTGAGCTCCATCACCGCGCGGCTGAAGCCGCCGATCCACGGCGCCTCGGCGCCGATCAGCGCGACGCGCGCGGGAAGGACGCTCGGCCGCGGAAATTTGCTCGGCTGGCGCCAGGCGATCCCGTATTTGCGGCACTCGCGCACCATGTCCTGCCAGACATAGGCGCCTTTCTCCTTCTGCACCAGGAACGGCGAGGTCTCGAGGCCGAGCGCGCGGAAAATCGGCCCGAGCAGGAACGGCTTCCAGCGGATGCGAACGCCGCTTTGCCGCGCCGCGTCCTCGATGCGCATGACGCTGAGATAACTGTAATTGCTGGCGAACTCGAACCAGAACTCGATCTCGGCTGATGCTCCGGGCGCGGCCATCGAGGCGTCGGCCACGGCAGCTTCCGCGGCATGCCGATCCGGTTGTGGCGCGATCGCGCCGCCGCGTGGGATGTTCATGTGAACGATTGGCTTTCGCAGGCGCTGATGATTAAGCTTACCACCCTCGGCCTGGCACCGGCGGCCGGCAAACGAGAAAAATTTTCCGCGCGGTTAGTAATTCTCATTGGTGCCGTCACGGCGGCGCGCAGGCGCCGATGAATTGCAGCGTCACCTCGCGCCGGTGCGGCCGGGCGCGGTGCTCGGCGACGTAGATGCCCTGCCAGGCGCCGAGCGCCATCTTGCCATCGATGACCGGGACGTGCAGCGAGACGCCGTTGAGCATGGATTTGATGTGCGCGGGCATGTCGTCCGGCCCCTCGACCTCGTGCACCCAGCCGGCCTCTGCCGGGGCGATGCGTTCGAGCGCGGTGGCGAGATCGGTGCGCACGTCCGGATCGGCGTTCTCCTGGATCACCAGCGAGGCCGAGGTGTGCCGCAGAAACATGAGCACGACGCCGTCGCGTGCCTTGATCTTCTCCAGAAAGCGTGCGACCTCGGCCGTGATCTCGAAGAAGCCTTCGCCGGAGGTCGCGAGCGAAAGCGAAGCGGTGGCGATCGTCGCCGCGTGCGTTATCCGGATCGAAGACAGGTCGATCGGCACGCGGTCGCGCTCAGCCTTTGTTCTGCAGCTGCTTCTCGGCGCGGGCAATCGCCTCGACGAAGCGTTGCCAGATGCGGCCAACCAGCGCCATCATCCGGTCGAGGTCGGAATCGCCGTGCCATTGCGGGGCGCGGTCACGCTGGCCCAGCGCCGGCGGTTCCGGCACCGCGCCCGACGGCAATGGCAGCCCGCGCGACAGCATGTCCTTCTTGAGCGCGGCGTTCTCGGCGCGCAGCCGAGCGATCTCGCTCTCGAGCACGGCGCGGTCCTCGGGCGCCGTCTGGCAGGCCCAGCCGACGCTGCGCTGGCTGCATAGGGCGACCTCGCCGGTCTGGGTGTCGAGGCGCAGGAAGCCGTCCGCGACCTTGTTGAAGCTGTAGCGTCCTTCGCCGCTGCCGGGCGGCGCGTCGTCAGCGAAAACCGGCGCCGCCAGGCAACAAAGCGCGGCGGCGATCGCGAAAGCCTTGCCGATCAAAGCCTTGCCGATCAAAGCCTTGCCGATCATGGTCATCTCCTCGCCGGGCATTATCCTAGTGGAGCGGATTTGACATTCGCTACCCACCTGGCCGCGAACTCGTGAAGCGAATGCCAAATCCAAGGCTCCACTGGCACTGATATTTTGCTAGTGGTCCTTTGATTCTAACATTCGCATGAGAGCTGCCGAACCGGGATGCGAATGTTAGAATCGGACCACTAGCGCGCATCCCCTTTTGGGCTGGAATCGGGATGCGCTCTAAGTTCTTACGTTGGCGCATGTCCTCTTCGGAAAACCGGTATCCACTTTTCCGGGACATGCGCAAGCGCTGGCAGCTTTGCGGGGCATAATCGAGGCTCGACAACGACGGCGCTAACGTCCATATCCATCATTAGTTTCAATGCATTAGGGCTCCGGTGCGTTTCTTGACTCGGCAAAACCCAATCAGTATGGTCCGCGCGGCTTTAAGGGGCTCCCGCGCCGCGATCGTCGTCAGTTGCAAGTGTCGAAGGCCGAGACCAAGGCCATGAGCGGCGGCACACGCAATGACGGCAACCGCGGCAAGGCGCACACCGATGAGGCCGCTCTCTCCGCGAGACTCCAGCGTCTCGGCGAAGGACTGGGCGAGGCACGCGGGCGTGCCGCGCCGCCTTCCGATGGACCTGGTGTGGATCGGGCGACGACTGCATCCGGCTACGCCAGAGGCTTCCGGCTCTCGAGCGAACTCGTTGCAGGCGTGCTGGTCGGTGCCGGCCTCGGCTGGCTGATCGACCGCTTGCTCGGCACCTCGCCGTGGGGGCTCATTGTGCTGCTGCTGCTCGGCTTCGCCGCGGGTGTGCTCAACGTGATGCGCGCGGCGGGCGTAATCCCGGAGAACCGGCCACACTAGAGCATGATCCGGAAAAGTGGGATCCGGTTTTCCGAAAAGATCATGCTCAACAGAGCATGATCCGGAAAAGTGGGATCCGGTTTTCCGAAAAGATCATGCTCAACTAAAAGAGTTTTGGAGCGCGCGGCGCGGCGAAGCGACGATGCTGGCGATGAGACCATGAAAGTCGATCCGATCCATCAGTTCCAGATCCACGACCTGTTCCCGATCGGCAGCATCGGCGGTCGCGACATCGCCTTCACCAACTCGGCGCTGGTGATGTTGATCATCGTTGCGGGTCTCTCGATCCTGCTGATCGGCGCGACCGCGCGGCGCGCGGTGGTTCCGGGGCGCGTGCAGTCGATCGCCGAAATGTCCTACGAGTTTGTCGCCAACATGGTGCGCAGCTCGACCGGTGACGAGGGCATGCGGTTCTTTCCCTTCGTGTTCACCCTGTTCATGTTTGTGCTCGCCGCCAATCTGATCGGCCTGATCCCGTATTCGTTCACGGTGACCAGCCAGCTCATCATCACCGTCTCGCTGGCGCTCACCGTGTTCGTGATCGTCGTCGGCTATGGCTTCTGGAAGAACGGCCTGCATTTTCTCAACCTGTTCGTGCCCAAGGGCGTGCCGGTCTACATCCTGCCGGCGATCGTCGCGATCGAGGTGTTGTCGTTCCTGTCGCGTCCGGTCTCGCACAGCGTGCGGTTGTTCGCCAACATGCTCGCCGGCCACATTACGCTGCAGGTATTTGCCGGCTTTATCATCATGCTGGCCGGCTGGGGCGTGCTCGGCTGGTTCGGCGCGACGCTGCCGTTCATCATGGTGCTGCTGCTTACCGCGCTCGAGTTTCTGGTCGCGGTGTTGCAGGCCTACGTGTTCGCGATTCTCACCTGCATCTATCTCAACGATGCGATCCACCCGGGCCATTGAACGGCCGAATTTTTGCAAACCTCGAAAAGGAGCTCTCTCATGGATCCGACCGCCGCGAAATACATCGGCGCCGGCATTGCCTGCATCGGTATGGGCGGCGCCGGCGTCGGCGTCGGCATCATCTTCGGCAATTACCTGGCGGCGGCGTTGCGCAACCCGTCGGCGGCGCAGGGCCAGTTCGGCAACCTGATCTTCGGGTTTGCTATCACCGAGGCGCTCGGCATCTTCTCGCTGCTGATCGCGCTCTTGCTGTTGTTCGGGCTCTGACGCCTTCTCGCCCTTAGTCGACGCTGCCGCCATGGCCGAGAGCAACGCCCATACTGAAGCGCCCGCCGGCAAGACGGCGTTTCCGCCGTTCCAGTCGCAGCACTTTCCCTCGCAGATCGCCTGGCTGGTGATCAGCTTCGTGCTGCTCTACGTGTTGATGTCGCGCGTGGCGTTGCCGCGCATTGGCGCGATCCTTGCCGAGCGCAGCAAGCGCATCGCCGATGACCTCGGCGCGGCGCAGCGGCTCAAGGAGCAGTCCGACGCCGCGCATGCCGCCTACGAGAAGGCGCTCGCCGACGCCCGCACCCGGGCGCAGACGATCGCCAACGCCACGCGCGAGAAGCAGGCAAGCGAGGCGGAGGCGACCAACAAGCGCCTGGAGGCCGAGCTGCACGAGCGGCTCGCGGCGGCGGAGAAATCGATCGCCGCGACGCGCACCGCCGCCATGGGCAATGTCGGCACCATCGCGGCGCAAACCGCCGCGGCCATTGTCGAGCGGCTGATCGGCACGGCGCCGGCCGAGCACGAGGTCGCCGCCGCCGTCGGCGAGACGCTCAAGCGTTAGAGCATGAGCCGGAAAAGTGGGAACCGGTTTTCCGAGAAGATCATGCTCAACTAAAGAGCTAGGCATGATCCGGAAAAGTGGGAACCGGTTTTCCGAGAAGATCGTGCTCAACTAGAGCGGCGGGACTTTAAGGAGCGAGCCGATGCCGGAACTCTTTCAGGAAACCGAGATCTGGGTCGCGCTGGCGTTCGTGCTGTTCCTCGCGCTCCTCGTCTATATCGGCGCGCATCGCCGGATCGCCGGCGCGCTCGATGAGCGGCAGGCGCGCATCAAGGTCGAGCTCGACGAAGCCAGGCGGCTGCGTGAGGAGGCGCAAGCGCTGCTGCGCGAGTTCGAGCGCAAGGGGCGCGAGGCCGAGGGCGAAGCGGCCGCCATCATCGCCTCGGCAACCGCGGAGGCCGAGCGCCTCGCGGTCGAGGCCAAGGGGCGGATGGAAGACTTCGTCGCCCGGCGCACCAAGATGGCCGAGCTCAAGATCGCCCAGGCCGAGGCGCAGGCGCTCGCCGACGTGCGCTCCGCCGCCGCCGACGCCGGGGTTGCCGCCGCCGAGAAGATCTTGACCAATACCGCCAAAGGCAAGGTTGCCGAGGACCTCTTGGCGCAGGGCATCGCGGACGTCCGCAACAAGTTCAATTGACGCGCCGCCGCCTTGCCGGAGCCGCGTTCGGCCCGCTTTGCCGCTAGAGCGACGGGTTTACTGAAAAAAAACCGGGCTGGCGCAAGTTGACCAATTGGGCTTGCGCATGGCGATACGTCCGTCCTACCAGCTCGGGCTGGACATGTTCGAGATCGACGACGAAGTCATGGCGCTTCGGTCGGAGGTCTGGCGTTTTCTTGCGCCGCTCATCGACGGCATTCTCGATCGCCACTTCGTCAAGGTCGTCAAATACACGCCGTTTTACGAGGCGCTGATCAAGGAGAAGGGCGAGCTCTGGCGGGGAATCATCGTCAGCGGCACCTCGCGGCTGTTCCTCAACCCCTTCGACGAGGCGTTCGTCGCCGACACACGCGCGCGGGTTAAGGCCGAGATCGAGCTCGGCTGCGACATGCGCACGCGCGGCAGCCTCGCGCAGTCGATCTTGACGGGCTTTAGCCGCGCGCTCGTCGGCCGGCGTGGCTTGTCGCGGCGACGCGCCTTGCGCCTGATTGAAGTTGCGCAGCGCATTCTGAGCATGGACACCGCCGTCTCGATGGGGCTGCACTATCGCGCCGAGGTGGCCAAGGTCGATGCCGGCCGCACCGAATTTCTCGAGGCGATCAACGGTTTCGGCGCCGCCGTCAAAACCGTGCGCGCGACCGGCGGCGGCGCCGTCACCGCGCTGGCCGCGAATGCGGACAAGCTCAGCGGCTTTGCCGGCCGCTCGTCCGCAGAGGCGGGAACCGCGACCAGCGCGGCGCAGAACACGGCGGACAGCGTATCGACCATCGCGGCCGCGGCCGAGCAGCTCAGCAGCTCGATTGCCGACGTCCATCGGCAGGCGAGCGGCAGCGCCAAGATTGCCGAGCAGGCAGCGGCCCATGCCCGGCGCACCAACGAGACCATCAAGTCGCTGTCCGAGACCGTCGACAAGGTCGGATCGGTGGCGGACCTGATTTCGCAGATCGCCGCACAGACCAATCTGCTGGCGCTGAACGCGACGATCGAAGCCGCCCGCGCTGGCGAGGCCGGCCGGGGCTTTGCCATCGTTGCCGGCGAGGTCAAATCGCTGGCGGCGCAAACCTCGAAGGCGACACAGGACATCGGCGACCAGATTTCCACGATCCAGGAGGTCACGCGCCGTTCGGTCCAGGACATCGTCGCGACCGGGGAGACCATCATGGAAATAGCGGCGACCGCCGAAAGCGTCGCCGGCGCCGTTCAGGAGCAATCGAGGGCGACCGCCTCGATCGCAGTCGAAGCCACCAGCGCCGCCGGGAATGCGCGGTTGATGGCCGATGCGCTGCGCATCTTCGCCGAAACGGTCGATCAGACGCAGAAATTCGCCAAGGTGGCGCTGGAGATCTCCAAGACCCTGTCTGATGGCGATGCACAAGTCGGCGCCGCGATGGGCGAGCTGTTCGAGTTTGCCTCGCGGCACGAGACGATGAAGAAATTTGTCGATGTCGGCCGGGCCGCGGCTGACCAAAGCGGCCAGCCGCCGGCGCCGCCGGCGGCGCGTGCCGTTAGAGCATGATCCGGGGGTGGCAACCGGTTTCCCGCCTTCGCGAAGCCCGCTTCGGCGGACAAAGCAAGGTCCGAAAAGATCACGCTCCACTAAAGAGTTAGAGCGACGATCGCTCTAATAGGAAGCGATCGCGCTTTATGGCAAGCTGAGCCGTGCCCCTTACCCGGAACCGGCCGGCGATTTCGGCTTGGCCCGCGGCCTCGGCTTTTGCGCCTTGGCGTTGTCCTCGGCTCCCGCCGCCAGCGGATCGAACCCGACATAAGCGATGTAGTCGTCGAGCGCGGTCACCGGGGACGGCACCGGGAAACTCACGCCGTCCTCGACGTGGGAGAACGTCGCATCGCCCTGCGCCGGTATCGTCACCGGGATGCGAACGAGCTTGGTGAAGATCGGCACCGCGCCGCCCGGCCGCTCCTGGATCACGGCAAGCCGCACCGGCACCTCGATCTGGCCCGGCCCGCCGGCGGGGCCGATGATGACGCGTCCCTGAACGCCGATCTTCATCACCATGTTGCCGCCGGCGACCGCGCATTCGCGCGCGATGCGCACGAAGGTGCCTTGGTATTTGAGCGACATGGTCGCGTTCTCGCCGCGCGGGCCAACGGTGAGCGTCGAGGCGCCTTCGCGGATTTGCAGCCCCGGACAGTTGAGTTCGCCTTGCGCGGCGGCGACGGTCTGCGGCGCCTTCGCCGAGGAGGTCGAGAAGAAGCCGGCGACCCGATCGCTGAAGGAGGGCGAGGGCGGCTCCGCAACCGGCGCATTCGCGTTATTGAAGACGCCGCCAGGCACGCAACCGCCGACGAGCGGCGCAAACGTCATCAACGCCGCGACCGCGGCTTTCGCCCGCCACCTCGTCCTGTGTTTGTTGCGCGGCATTCCCCGGCAGCTTGTCGCCACGGCTCTTCCCCAAGTTGCCTTATATCAAGCCAACCGTGGCCAACCCAAGGCGCGGTTTGAGCGCTTCGCCGCGGTGGTTAAGGCTGGGATTCCTTCAGACGCGCGTAGAGCAGGTGGTCCTGCCAGACCCCGTCGATGCACAGATATTCGCGCGCATAGCCTTCGCGCACGAAGCCGGTGTTTTCCAGGAGCCGGATCGAGCCGGTATTGGTGGGGATGCAGGCGGCTTCCAGCCGATGCAGCCGCAGCGTCGTGAACGCGAACGGAACGATGGCCCGCACCGCTGCGGTCATATAGCCCTGGCGCGCAAAGGGCTGCCCCATCCAGTAGCCGAGGCTGCCGGCCTGGGCGACGCCGCGGCGGACATTGGCGATGGTGAGCCCGCCGACCAGCACATTGTCGGCGCCGCGCATGATCAGGAACGCGTAGCCCTGGTCGGCGCGCAGGTCCTCGACATAGCGCCTGATCCGGCGGCGGAAGGCGCCGCGGCTGAGATCGTCCTCGGGCCAGGTCGGCTCCCAGGGCGTCAGAAAAGCGCGGCTCTTCTCGCGCAGCGCCGCCCACTCATTGTAGTCGGTCATCTGCGGCGTGCGCAGCACCACGCCGTCGCCGGTAACGCACGGCAGCGGCTCGGAGAAATTGATGGTACGGAAGAACGCCATGACGCCGTAGTTTTACCACGCTGCACGCCGAACGAGCGGATATGGTCAGGCGGCGCGGCGGGTCAGAGTCTCGGCAATGGCCGCGGCGCTTTCAAGTCCGGAGCCCAATCCGATCACCGCGGTGGCGAGCTTGCCGCGGCCGATCAGCGCCCGCCCGGCGGCGCGCGCGCTCTCGACCGTGACCGCCTCGACCTTCTCGATCAGCTCGTCGAGCGGTATCGGCCGGCCCCAGGCGAGCATCTGCCGCGCCAATTGGCCGATGCGTTCGCCGGAGCTTTCCAGCGCCATCAGCAGGCCGGCCTTCATCTGCGCCTTGGAGCGCGCCACCTCAGGCTCGGAGAGGGTTGCGGCGGTGTTGGCGATCTCCTCGACGATGAGGCGCATCAGCTCCGAGGTGTCGGCGGCGTCAGTGCCGGCATAGAGGCCGAACATGCCGACGTCGAAATAGGGCATGTGGAAGGCGTAGATCGAATAGCACAGGCCGCGCTTCTCGCGTGCTTCCTGGAACAGCCGCGACGACATTCCGCCGCCGAGGATATTGGTGAACACCTGCGTGCTGTAGAGCGCGGGATCGTTCTGGGAGACGCCGGCGAGCGCGAGCGCGATGTGCACCTGCTCGAGTTCGCGCTTCTCGACATGGACGCCGCCGCCGAACCTTGCCGGCTCCGGCGTCGGGCTCGCCGGGCCGTTGAAGCCGGCAAAGCGCCGCTCGACCTCGCCGACCACCGCTTGATGATCGACGGCGCCGGCGGCGGCGACGACGATATCCGGGGCGCGGTATTGCCGCGCCAGATAGTCGCGCAGTTTCGCGCCGTCGAAGCTGCGCACCGTCTGCGGCGTGCCGAGGATCGAGCGCCCGAGCGGCTGGTCGGGAAAGGCGATCGCCTGCAGATGCTCGAAGATGAGATCGTCCGGCGTGTCGAGCACGGCGCCGATCTCCTGGATGATGACGTTCTGCTCGCGCAGCAGCTCGTTCGGGTCGAACGCCGGCTCGGAGAGAATGTCGGCGAGGACGTCGAGCGCGAGCGGCACATCGGCCTTGAGCACGCGCGCGTAATAGGCGGTGCTCTCGGCTCCGGTCGCGGCGTTGAGGTCACCGCCGACCGCCTCGATCTCCTCGGCGATCTGCCGCGCGCTGCGCCGCCGCGTGCCTTTGAACGCCATGTGCTCGAGGAAATGCGAGATGCCGTGTTCCTGGCGATGCTCGTCGCGGCTGCCGGAATTGACCCACACCCCGAGCGAGGCGGTCTCCAGATGCGGCATCGTGTCGGTCACCACGTTGATGCCGGATGTCAAGGTCGTCACCGCAACGCTCATGCAGCCGCTCCTTCCGCTGCGGCCCGGCTCGTCTTGAGGACGAAGCGCTCGACCGCGGATTGGTCAACCGGCAGCACGGTCACGCGCTCCGGACGCTTATCGAGATCGGCGAGCCATTCCGGCAGCGCCGGGTGCACGCCGCATGCGGCCGCGACCGCCTCCGGAAACTTGGCCGGATGCGCGGTCTCGAGCACCACCATCGGCAGCGCCGGGTCGCGCAGCTCCTTCTCGGCGACGGCGATGCCGACGGCACTATGCGGATCGATGAGCGTGCCGGTCTCGCGCCTGACGGTGCGGATGGTGGCGGCGACCTCGTCCTCGTCGGCGCGATCGGCGGAGAACAGCGCGCGGATCTGGCCGAGCGCCGGCGCCGACAGCGTGAAGCGGCGCGATTGCGCGAGCGACGCCATGAGCGCGCGGATCGCCTCGGCGCGGCGGTCATAGGCGTCGAAGAGGAGTCGCTCGAAATTCGAGGAGATCTGGATGTCCATCGACGGCGAGGTGGTCGGCACCACCGCGCGCAGCTCGTAGCTGCCAGTCGAGAGCGTGCGGGCGAGGATGTCGTTGACGTTGGTGGCGATGACGAGCCGGTCGATCGGCAGGCCGAGGCGCTGCGCCACATAGCCGGCATAGATGTCGCCGAAATTGCCGGTCGGCACCGTAAAGGCGACGGCGCGGTGCGGCGCGCCGAGCGCGACCGCGGCGGTGAAGTAATAGACGGTCTGCGCCACGATCCGCGCCCAGTTGATCGAATTGACGCCGGAGAGCCGCACCCGGTCGCGGAACGCGACGTGATTGAACAGGCCCTTCACGATCGCCTGGCAGTCGTCGAAGGTGCCCTCGATGGCAAGCGCGTGCACGTTGGCGGCGCTAGCCGTGGTGATCATGCGCCGCTGCACCGCGGAGATCCGCCCCTCCGGGTAGAGGACGACGAGGTCGACCTGGGCGCGGTCGCGGAAGGCCTCGACCGCGGCGCCACCGGTATCGCCCGAGGTCGCGACCACGATGGTGCGGCGCTCGCCGCGCGCCGCAAGCACGTGGTCCATCAGCCGCGCCAGAAGCTGCATGGCCAAGTCCTTGAAGGCGAGCGTCGGTCCATGGAACAGCTCGAGCGCGAAAGTATTGACGCCGAGTTGCAGAAGCGGCGCGACCGCGGGATGGCGGAAGGTGCCATAGGCCTCGTTCGCCATCCGCGCGAGGTCCGCCTCGGCGATCGAATCGGCGGTGAAGCGGCGGATCACCTCGACGGCGACTTCGGCGTAAGGCCGGCCGGCGAAGCCCAGGATCGTCTTGCGCTCGAGCTGCGGCCAGGCTTGCGGCACGTAGAGCCCGCCGTCGCCGGCGAGCCCGGCGAGCATCGCCTCGGCGAAGCCGAGGACGGGGGCCTCTCCTCTGGTCGAGACGTACTGCACGCCGATCCGTCTCCAAGACCCGGCGCAGAGCCGGCTGGTCAAACCTAAGCCTTTGATTATGCGGGATTTATCTGCAAGCGGTCTTGCGCCGCCTGCTCCCGATAACAGGGAGAGTTATAGGAGAGTCCGGCGTTTCACAAGGAAGGCGACGCCGCCCTGATTTTCACGAATCTCCCGCCCCGTGACTACGGACCGCGCCGGTGGCCGTTGCCCGCGTCGCGCCATGACGCGCGGGTCCACAGTGCAAACATCACGACGAGCACCAGCGCCAGGCCGTACCAGGTGATGGCATATTGCAGATGCGCGTTGCGCAGGGTCACCGCGAGCTTGCCGGGCTGCGGCAGGCCGCCGGGCGGCACCGGGGATTCCTGCTCGACATAGAATGGCGCAACCGCGCCGATCCCTTTCGCCGCGGCGATCGCCTGCGGATCGCGGACGAACCAGAGATTCTTTTGCGGCTCGTCCGCCGGCGAAAAGAATCGGCGCTCTTCCGGCCAGCGTAGTGCGCCGGTGATCTCGAGCGGGCCGGCGATCTCTCCCGCCGCGCGCGAGGCGGGATCGCGCCGCGCTTCCGGCACGAAGCCGCGATTGACCATCACCAGCGCGCCGGCGGCAAGCTTGGCCGGTGTGAACA
>Ga0335081_10011185_pt1 | contig 14507 bp, 17 predicted proteins | sample Lox_Sample_35_FD_206713 | JGI IMG/M metagenome (GOLD analysis project Ga0335081, IMG submission 206713) | Soil microbial communities from Loxahatchee National Wildlife Refuge, Florida, United States - Lox_Sample_3.5 | ecosystem: Environmental > Terrestrial > Soil > Wetlands | place: USA... | reverse complement strand
CACAACTATTTCGTCTTTCGACAACGATACAGCAGTCAAATCCTCCAGCGGGCTATGTCGAATTGCGGCGGCTTGGACGGCCTCTTGGGGCCACGTTCATCGGGATTGCAATTATAGTCTTAGGCTTTGGTGTAAATCGGTATCATCCTTTATTTTCAAGCCATACTTAATGAAGATATTTTACGAGTCAGTATTGGATGACAAAAGGAAAGTTCCCCGCTAGTCGGGGAGCAATTCTTGCTATTTCTGCCATGGCTGTTGCCGTATGCTTGTCCTCTAGATTGTTAACGATTGATTGCTAGGTTACTCTCACGGCATTCATCATTATGATTATCGTGGATCCAGATCGGTCGCCATGAAACATTCCTAATTTAAAGAAGTCTTAGCCGCCCAGGGACCTTTTAAGAATGGAGAAACTTGTGATTAGGTTTATTCTAGTCCTTGCAATACAATCACATGCAATATCCTACTATCTACAGAACTTCCTGAATGAGATCCTATGTGCCTTCCCGCAATTAAGGCTAACCCCCCTCCAAAGTAGAAAAGTTTACATTTATTCCAGCACCGACAAGAAAAGAATATACAGGCACCCTACTCCAGTAAATCTATTTTCTGGTCAGTCTGTTCAATCGCCATGCATCCCATATCATCCATAAGTATCGCCATTTGGGCTCTATTCGCCGCCTCAACAAGTATACAGGTCCCCGTCGGGACCCCACCTTGCTGCCAACTCTGTTCCTGTTGACTCCACGTTGCTTCCGATGGTCCGTGCGAACCACCACCCTGTTGACTCGTAGGATAAGACAGGAGGGGCTGCGTCGCCTTCATTGCGGGCGAGGGAAACGGCGCTCGAATGGGTGCAAACGAAACGGCGTCTCTCATCGTATCGGATTCTATGGCGTCTGAATCTTGCATTGAATCACTGTCATTTGTCTGTGAGTGCGAGCCGACGTCGTGTGGGAGTTGAGACCGTCTCGAGGGCATTTGTTCGGGAGGGGCTCGTCGATGGGGTCGTAGCTCGTCGAATGAGTGTCGCTGATGTTTGGGCGACTCTGGGTTGCTGCAAGAGCGGGTGTAATATCGGCGAGAGGGACTCATGGGCTTGCCATCAACCTTCGCCATCGCGCCGCAGGTAATACTCGCCACCCAAAGATAGCGCAGCGTCTGACTTTGGCCAGAGTGTTGGAGGGAATAGACGTCTTGGCAGTGCCGATCGTGGGTTATGTCCGAGACTGCGTAACCTGGGGCCGTACTTGTGCACTGAGTGTTTTGAGGATTTGGGATGATGAGGTCTCGTTCACAAGGAAAAGTTACTGACCGTCACCTGATTGACCTAATGGCGAATATAAATATAAAAAAAAAATCGGTAAATCGGAGCCATTCGATCACATGATTGACCCCGCCAATGGCCAATCAGAATTTCAGAAAGCATTCGGAAACTTCAGCCGCAAAATTTGGCTGATTTAAAAGAAAAGATGCAATTTGGTTTGTTCTAGGACCCTCTATCTTGCATTAAAAACTTAGCTCTGAATGTGGAAGGGTCGATTTTGGGGGGTGAAAATAACTCCAGGCTTGCGACATTCACGTGAGGGACCAGGCGCCCAATCCGAGCGGATAGCACGTGCAAACTGGGTAAAGAAAGCATCTCATTCGAAATGAACAGAGAGTTTAAATTAAGATCGAAATTCAAATAACAAGTTTAATGATTCCAATCTACTTCAAGCATCTTTCTGTGTGGCCGTTGATCCAAGAGAATTTACACCCCATGTATCTTCAACAAATGCTTTCAAAAGCATATGAGCGATCGCATTCGAAGATGGTAATCGCAATCCCCCTTCCGTCCCCTTGGGAAGTGGATTGAAGGGACTTCCAGCATTGTCGGAAAGGGCCTTTCTGACTTCCTCCTTCGTGAACCATCTGGCATCTGCCAATTCGGAATCATGACCGAGAAAGATGTCTTCACTAACGGCTTGCGCAATGCATCCGGTCATAAGCGAACTCGCAGGGAATGGCCACGGCTATTCGTTAACCAGACCCTTTTTGGCCAGAGGGTACCTGTGTTGAATGGTAATTCACGGGTCCGACTTTGACATCGCTTTCTTCCCAAACCTCTCGACGGACGGCTTCTTCAAGGGACTCCCCAGGCTCGAGGAACCCAGCGAGACAAGAGTACAAGCCAGGAGGGAAACGGTGCTGTCTTCCAAGCAAAGTCTTGGTTCCATCTTTCGAAAGAACCGCTACAATGATGACAGGATCTCCATGGTCAATTTGAGTGATGCGAGGCCGACAAACCTGTTCGAGGGTAAGAGAAATTATGAATTCCTTTGGATGAGATGCATAGAGGTCGTTTGACTCCTCCCTCTTGCTCGGCGAGATCCGATGGAGGACAAGTTCTTTTTGAACCAGCCCAAACGGAAACTAAATCAGCAATTTAGTAACAGAGATATCTCACTTGTTCTTTGTCCACAAGCGGGACAAAACTGCAATGATCAGCCTAGAAACTGGAAACAATTATTAAACATACTACGTTCCGTAGATTCCAGTCGATGAAACTTCTCGCCATTGCAACAAGTGGAGCCTCGTCCAAGGAGAGATTAACCCCAATTCTCACGTTCAAAAAGTTCAACCCCTTGGCTTTTGCTCGTTCCACTACCTCCGTCGCTTTCGCCTGATACTTCTCCGCCTGGTTCCCGGGTGTAATGTCGATCGCAAAGTATACTTCGCCAGGGTACTTTTCTGCAATTTCTCTGCCTGGAGCGTTGTGAGGCGGGGGCACGCTCGCTTCGTCTACACCCATGTACACCAACGTAGGCTCTGGCTGATGCATTTTCGAATCATAATTGCTGAGGCGCTCTTCTTCCGGTGTTTCGTAAGGATTTCCGATATAATCTTTGACATCGTCGTAACCCAGATAGGCCAATTTACTCGTTTTCTGTCCCTCCTAAGCACACTTTTCAAGCTGGCGCTACCCCGTCGCAGAGACAATCGAGATTACTCAAGGCGAGAAACTTGGTGGTTTGATCTTGAAGGACGTACGACAGGTATTCATTATTCTGACGCAAATGAGAGCACCGATTGAGTTTATTGCCTGGATCGGTTAGTTTCGGCGGACTGAGGCGGTGCGCAACCTGCAAAGTAGTTTACTGTTTCTGCCTGAAACCGACGAGAAATGTCGGAAGCCATGATGGACCGAGAAATGGAGGACAACCTGGCGTTCGCTATCTTGACGGGTTTTCGCGGCGAACGGGCCCCGGAAGGCGCCATCGAAAGTGGGCCGCCCGTCTAATTCTTCCCCGACAAGACAAATAACCCTCGGTTCACCCAAGGCGGCGGCGCCCTCCGACATTCGTCATGGGGCCAATAAGTTTCTAGGCGTCTATGTCCACAGCCAACAGGGCTGGTCGGGAAGAAAGCGGAATGGCTGAATCCGAGTCCGATGGAGTATCTGCATCTCGGATCTCCAGATACGAAAACCACCGAAAAAAGCAAAGTTCATGAAGCTCAAATCTCGAATTCTTGAAGCAGTGACGACAGAGCTGCATACGGACCGTGCCCCGTTCGTCCGTGCTACAGCAAGATTCGTCGCCTGTTAATCTCGCTGTCCACAGAAATGGGTGGGATGGATTTAGAAGTATCCCGTCTGCGGGAGGCGCGGCGGTCAGACACGTGGCGATCCGTGCTACAGATTGTCCCCGTGCCCCCGTAAACCTATCGCTTAGAGCATCAGCTGGATTTATTTGGGCTGAACGAGGATTTGATATCGTGTCCGTTATCAGCATTGAGTATTATCCAAGGAAGAAGTCGGGGAGGCTGGATCGGGACGAGTCAATGGTGGGTCAGACGATGTGATGTCACGGGAAGTCTGTCATTTACGAGAAAAACGTTATCGTGACCGGAAAAACTTTGGCAAAAATGTGAATTATAGTTTGAAGGATGGGATATGCGAAGGCTTGGAAATGAAAAGCGGTCGCGAACTCCGTGCGGGCCGGGGAAGGCCCGTTGGGGAGATCTTAAATGTATGTGTCGGACGATGAATTTTCCAACTTCAGCGAGACCTTTTTGGTTTTAGTTGCGATTCGCACGTGAGGAAGTAAATAGGATCGGAAGTAGTTAGGAATGTGCGATACGAGCCGGATTTGTTAGAACACTACCCTGTCGTGATGATTACTGCTGACTACCGTGCCTTATGGATGGTGCCGCCCCAGAAAATCACGAGACGAAAACCTTCAAAACCTTGAAACATGATGCCATGCATCGTAATTGACTGTGGAGGAATTTCCAGAAGTGGAAATTCTCACGCTGGGGTCAGATTATTACCTCTAAGCGGAGGTTGACAGAGGGAGACGATTGACGTTTTAGAGGAACGTTCAACGTAAATGCGTATCGGGGAAATAGAGAGCGGAAAGAGCGACTATAAACCTCTAAGCACGGACCTTGGCACATCCGGATGGCTTGCCGAGTTTGGGATTTCCTGAAATAACTAGCAGCAGTGTTTCGGAGTTGGTGATTGGGCGAGGCTGTGAATGTGAGGAATTTCACCGAGTGACATATACCTGTCATGTGCATCTGGGCGGAATGTATCTGCAGACCTGAGACAATCCCGGGTGGGTCGGGGATTTGGGCAGTTGCGATCGAAAATCTGGTAGACATGTGCTTCAGGTACAAATTTGGGATCTGAAACGAATGTCCGTGGGTTATTATCGGGGGATCAGATGCGCATCCCTCCGAATGGCTGATTAACCTCTGATATGATCGCACGGTTGGGGGAGTCTGACAGTATAGGCTTGCATGAGGAGAAGTGGGCAGATTCGTTTCTAGATACACAGCCAGGCGTTTTAAATAAGTTCTCTCACTGATCCAAAACTGAGGCTCAGCTGTTTGATGCCATAATTTGACTTCCAGAATAATTTTAGCAATAGATACCATTTGAAACAAAATGAAAATCGAAGTTTCTCTATTCTCATTCTACTTTTGGCGAGCGCACTCATTCGCGAGTCACAAGTCAACGGAACGACGTTTTCAAACAAGAATTGAATTATGCTTCGTGACGCACGTTTTAGTACGCACTACTTGCCAGCGTGATCAGCGTACTTTTGAGTGTGATCCTGCCTACGCCATAATTTTGTATTCAGAGGATGAGCCTGGATGCGGAGGGAAGATCGCTCGGGACGCAATTCGACGCGACCCGGGGGATTGGCGTTTTTGGTGTGGGGTCTGACCAATCAGCGAGATGCGAAACTTCTTCCATTCGTCCGGGACGATACAGGTTGTCCCAACAAGGCTCTGCGGTGCCGAGGCGATTTTATTCCTTAGTCATGTGCCGTACCATATAAGTATTAACATTTTTTACAAATGTGTATAGTTTTGCGAAGACGTTATTGGGGAGCGAAGAGGACAGCCACGAGGCCTGTTAGATCCACCTACGTCTTGCAGTCAGGGGTTTCTAACCGGCGACAAAAAGCGCCTCCAAACCCTTCACACAATTTTCATATTCACATATTTTTTTTATTGGGAGTCAGGAAGCGGAGCGATGTGAGGATAATGTGTCATGCATGGGTTTTTTAATCTGGGAGTCGCAAACATATGATGAATGGGAGAAGTAATTTCGAAATTAGAACGAGAATGTAGCACCAACTTATTAAGGTTTTTCCATATCCTCTAACTTATTCCCACAGTGCCCCCGCTCCGTACTCCACGATGCAGTAACGTCGTACGTATATAAATATATAAAACATTTTTCGTCGTTCTCCAACTTTTCCCGATATCGTCGACATCAGCCCTATTCCACTTCGTCTATATATCCGCAAGACTTTCCCACGTCGTCTCCACACCTCTGTGTCCTAGTCAGTCGTTGAGTGAGACCGTTTCCTAGCCCCGCGTAGAAGAAGTCCGGTTGCCCATTTCGGATTCCCATCTCAAAAGGAACTGCGGAAAGGCCTCCCCCTGATCACTGCGATTCCGCACAGACAGCCCCTGCGTCACCCCACCACAGCGCCCCCGTGCCAATCACAAGCCGATCAGAGTAGCGTCGCCTGCATTGCACAAGATGCCCGACGGCTCACAGTCCTGGTACCTGACCTTCTCTTGTCTCCTCTCTCTCTCTCTCTCCGCGTTCCATCCTCCGCCCTCTCCGCGTCGAGAAACATCCTTGTCTTGCTTGCTGACTGAATGAACAATAGGAAGATCATCAAGACCAGCGCCCATTCGTCCGGGCGAATAGCGCAGGCGTGCGACCGCTGTCGCTCTAAGAAGATCAAGTGCGACGGCAAGCTGCCGCAGGTAAGGACATTCTCCGCCGGCGCGGAGACAAACGCTGATGGTATGGCAGTGCACACAATGTATCAATGTCGGCTTCGAATGTAAGACGTCCGACAAACTTAGCCGACGGGCGTTCCCGCGCGGCTACACCGAAACTCTCGAACAGCGGGTCCGAACGCTGGAGAAAGAGCTACGAGAGGCAAACACCCTGATCGAGCAGAAGAACAAGGCATTGCACGATACCGGCATAGGCGGCAAAGACAAAGATGGGTCCAAGACAAGCTTGAAGGCGAGGTTACCCAATGAACACGATGATGACATTGTCATCGACGACGTGTACCGTCTTCTCTCGCGAACAGAGACCATGAACGGATCCTTCCTCGGGAGTTCAAGCGGCCGATCGTTCTTTGGTACCATGAGACCCCTTGACGTTTCATTCTGATCTGACGTGTAAGAACTTTTCAAGCGCCGTCTTCACATCTCCAAGAACCTGTGCATCGACTTTGACGAAGTCCTTCCGTTCTACAAATCGTCTCCTACGGATGGAGTCGAGGACGACGTCGATCTGACCGACACCAACACCTCATTTGCTCTTCCCTCCAAGGCCTCGGCTGAGAAACTTGTCCAGTCATTCTTCACCAATTGGCATCCCATGTTCCCAGTCCTTCACCGCCCATCCTTCCAATGGGACTTCGAGGCGATGTATACGGAGAAGGCGTCAAAAGACCCCGCTCATTTTGCCCAAATGTGGCTAGTTCTTGCCATTGCGGCGAGAGATGTCGCCGGCAAGGTGAAGCTCCCAATCTTTATCCAAGGCTCATTATTAGGGATCTGAGCCTGCTGCTGACCACACTAAATTCTGGCTCCGAGCACGGTATTTCCTCCGACAATTGCAGTGGCAATCCTCAGTTCATGGTCTTAAAGCCTTGATCCTCGCGCAGTTGTATGGCTTAGCAGAGGAGAACTATGATCTCGTGTGGCATTACAAGACGCTAGCAGTTGGTTGGGCATTGAAGCACGGACTTCATCGGTCGCAAAAGAAGATGAAGTTGGGACCCCTCACTACAGAAATGAGGAAGCGTGTCTTTTGGTCGCTGTACGTGTTGGATGTCTTTACCAGCGCCATCGTTGGCCTGCCACAGATGCTTGATGACCGACAAATTGACACTGAATTCCCCGCGGATTTGTATTGTCTCCCTCAGCATGAAGGCTGACAAGCAGGGACGATGACTATGTCACAGAGATGGGTTTCTTGCCAACTCCTCCTGGCAACTTCTCCATCATGTCCTCGGCACTCGCTCTTTTCCGCGTCTGCAAGATTCTCTCACGACTTCTTACACAAGTCTATGCGCCATCGCGTGTCTCGCTTAACACGATTCAAACGATCGAGGGCGACTTAATTGACTGGCGAAATGCCCTACCGAGCTACCTTCGAGTCGATCTTCCTAATTGCGCTCCTACCTCCTCTAATTTCCATTCCCACGCCTCGATGTTGCTCCTGGTTTATTATTGGATTGAAACACTCATCCATCGACCCATTCTCGCGAGCACGTTGCTCAAGAAGGACGAGACATTGAAGGCGACAGCCAATCTTGGAGAAAGTTCGCGTGCGGTTATTCAGATCCTCGGAACTCTGAACGACAAGAAACAACAATTGAATATTTGCTTAGCCCATGATGCCTTACTGTGGTCAAGTTGTATTGCTGTACGTCTCTCACGACAGGAACTTGGGCTGACTCGACAGATCATGGAAATTGCTCTTGTCTATGACAAGTCTGGTCAAATCGATGACCAAGGTGGAAAGTCTATCGAAAACGCACTCAAGCTTCTGCGAGCGCCTCACCACGTTGCAAATCATAAGCTCCTGGACAAGCGAATCCGCCTCCTCGAACAAAGTTTCGCCGCAATTCCTACCCGATCACCCTGTCTCCCTCCAAAAATCGATACACGCAATCTCTTTGCTCGAAGCATGTCTCCAGCTTCCACAACCTGGACGCCCATCCCAACGAGCGTCACGTCCAATCCGACCTTTGACTTCAACTTCATGCGTACCGGCCGACTATCCACTGCGAGCGTCACCGAGGGCAGTGTTGCCTCTTACGACGCATGGACGCCTACCAACTTCACCGACCGATTCTCCACTTCTCCCGAAGTCGAAAACGGAAAAACAGACATTCTAGAAGCGTTTTTATCCACGATTGACAACGATCCTTATCCACCTTCCAATTCGCTTGAAACATCCGCCGTATTCAATTTACAGAACGATTCGCCAACGATACCAGGAATGGTGGTCCCGACTACCATGTTTGATTGGGGCAATCAATCAGGCGCCTTCTCAGATGAAGAAGCAGAAGCCAAGACTGTCTTTGGCACTTCACCTAGCGATATCTCCCCATCTTATCCTGTCTTCCTCGGATCGTTTTCTTCCGAAGAAACCACGCCGGAAACAAAGTCTTTTGCCCACTTCAAGCAAGACTCGTACGCTTTCAAGGACAACGCGTATCAGTCGCCTGAAGACGCGAATCATATCCACACTGCGCCAAATCTATTCTCCGAGGAAACTGGGTGGGCAGTTTAAAATTTTGAAGATGTTTGGTTGTTGGCTGCATATCTTATTTCACAAAAGGTTTCCGCTGGGTTGTTTTGTGGGGATTTATGAATTTATGAGATGTACAGTAATGAAGATGTTCGTTGGTTTGAATATTCGAATAGGCTTCGTAGTAGTGATAGAGATCATGGTATTTTATCCAATATAACTCCGAGGTATCTACATTTCAAATTTTGCTCCCCTAGAGATATCTTTAAACGTCTCCTTTACCAGTTGCTTGATGCCGTTTGACGGCAGCAAGTAGCTGCCTGGCGGATGCTGCATCTGAGATCGCCACGTTGACTTCTCCACTCGTACAAGCGCTCGCCCGATCCAAATTACTTGAACCCAGGATCACTAATTCTTCATCGACTACCAAGAACTTAACATGACTTTTCTCTCCTTCCACGAAAAACTCTTGTGACTCGTCGCTTTTGAACCAGTTGACTTTGAGATCGACTTGCCCTCGTTTCTTCGCCCATTTCTGCAATGATTTTACTCGGCAAGCAGTCGTGGCCCATCCGGTAACGACAGATTCCAATATCGCCATGTTGCGTGGAAGAAATATTTCGACTGCAACAGATTTAAGGAGTGCTGCTTTGATTGCCTTGATAATCCCACGAGATGTTAGATTTGGCGATTGGACGAATATCGATTTTCGAGCATGCGATATGGCTTCAATTTGAAAAAGTGTAGGGATGGCACGGATTCGCGCGAAAGGAATCGCGCCACATCGCGAAGGACCACACGCTAAGAATGTCATGGGGACCTCAGGCGAATTAACTGAATATAGATCCGTTCGATGTGATTGTGAAAATGCTTCCGACGTCTGAACATCCTTCGAGGTAGGGGGGCAAGGAGGAGGCATACTCCGACTCGGGAGATAGTACCTGAAGAAATAATCCACGAACCGAGTTACAATATTGCCCTCAAGTCTGGCCGCAATTTCATACCAATTCTCCCCTGGAAATTAGAACGAGGCTTTGACAGGCATACATGAGATGTTGCTGCTCATGATCACCACAGACTTCCTGTCAATTACCAGGAATTTCGCATGCATGATTCCGATGGGTTTCCGAAATCGACTCACAACTGTCAAGTCCAGACTGTCCAAAGCCGCAGAATTCGGCAATCCGAGCTGTTTCCAATTCTTTGAACCCCATTCTCGAACCCCTTTACAGCTAAGAAATTTTTGTGAAAACGAATACGACGAGAATAGTATTTTAACCACCACGCGACGATTTCGCGCTCGTGCTCGGTTATTTAGCGTAAGGAGTGCATGGTGCAGTGTTGCTAACGAGTCCGATTCCGCCCAGAAACATGTTGAGAAGAGAACTTCGTGTTGTGCTTCGACAAGGAGGTCAGCTGCATACTCTGTAATCATGCTTCCATTTCCGACGATAAAATCCACGACCCGGCCCGAGCTGAGAGCGTTCTCGGATACGATCGGACGCAGGACATCCATCACATTATCAAAGATAGCTTCGGCTGGTTCCATACTTGCAGGCGACTCCGACGTCCGGCGCATGCAAATGAAACAGCTGCTGCCTTGTCAGCCTTGAGCAGCTCCGATAATCCCAAGTCTCGAATTCGCCCCACCAAATCCGCCGGAAGTGGCAATGCTACGCAGCACTACGCCTCGCAGCAGAAGGACGAATCAACGAGTCTGCCTCGAGAGCAACTGAGTGGCGTTAACGTCCCTGGCCAACGGGACATCACGGATCGACATATCACAAATGTCCAGCACGCTGCCGATAGCACTTTCGGGGAAAATCTGACGGCACCAACCCAAAGCGGCAGAGGTTGGCAACTGATTTCGTCACTCGGCCCCAGTCCGCAATCTCCCACACCGTGCATGAGAAAGATACACATCCTCCGCTGTCATCGAGGATTCTCCCAAGGAGGCGAATGACGATGGAACAAGCCCAGCTGAATGGCAAGCTCGCCGGATGGTGTGTCGTATATGGTGTAGGAATGCTCTTTATTGGCGGGCGACTATTTTCACGATGGCACCTCTATGGATCACTCTGCCTGGACGATTGGATTATGGTCGCTGCAGCGGTCGCATACACCGGAAGTATGATTACTGAAATATTTATCTTTTTGGCTTTCAGGGCAATTGATCTAACGGCTTACATCGCGGTACCTCAAAGGGGAATCCTCCGATAAAACTGACGCGGCTGCCCGTGCAGGCCTGTTTCGCGCTGTATTTCGTTGTCGTCCTTGCGATGTGGCTCATTAAGTTTGCCATGTGGTTATTCCTTAGAAGAATGATGCATGGGAAGCGGATGGTTCGGTTCGCGAATGCCGTTTTTGTCGTTCTCATCCTCACTTATGTCGCGATAAACATTTTTAACCTGGCCTGGTGTGCCCCAATTCAAGACATATTGGAGTTCCGGCCATCAAGTATGATTTCCCGATCAGTATCTCTTAACATATAGGTTGCTCATTTCATCTTCTGGGGTTACTGATCTTCAACGGTGTGTTAAACATATTCACTGATATTCTATGTATCCGCATCCACACCTTCGGTTGCTAAGAAACAGTGATGATACTTCCGTTGCCCTTGATATGGAAAGTACAACTGCCGATGGTACGCACACTTCAATTGCTCCTTTTAATTGTTCAGTCGACGAAACTCAGCTTAACGGCTCTCTTCGCTCTTGGCTTTCTGGTAATTGGTGCTACCATCGCATCAGGGTATATGGGTGCACAGAAGGACTTCGTTTCTGGCGCCAATTTCGTAATATGGTGCAACGTATCCCTGACAGCCGCAGCAATTGTGGCTTGTGCACCTCAACTTCGAACATTGTTTTACACACAGCTTCGGAAAGCATCCCGGGATCACGTTCGAGGAGGGGCTTCTACCAACCCTGACCTATCGTCACCATCAACTGTAATAGAGCCATCCGCCCTAACCCCGACAGTCTGTCCGACGAACAGGAGGCTCACAAATCATAGGCCGCTGATATTATCTGACAAATTTTTATCGGGAGATGGAAAGGTGAGTATTGGGAACGCTAACGCAAGAATGGGTGATCCGCAAATCACGCCCAGGCGAAGCAGTGAGGGATAGGAAGTTGTATACAGGGCTTTTGGAAATAGCATTGCAAGCTTCAAAGGACACTTCTAATTTATTGTTTGGAATCTCTAGTTTTGACCCACAACTTGCTGAAACTAACTCGTTAGTGAATCAAGGACCTGATTGACTAACCTGAGAATTGCTGACATCAGGCCGAATATGGTTTGGTATCCATCATGCACTTTTAAATGAAAAACATCAATCCCTGCGGAAATGTTAGAATTGAATCTCGGGACGTTTAAACCGCAAAACCCCAAGTCCATGAGCAATTTGACGATCGAAACGTCAATCCAGTACGCTTCGCTCAACAGCTTCCGCATCAATGCATGATCGTCGCCTCCCGAGGGGACTCCCAAAAAGCCCTTTTTCAATGAGCTATCGAGCTTGACTTTTATAGCCCGTCGTTTTCCCCATAAAAGCAACAAATCCATGACGATACCAGTCATCCAAGATCTGTTGGCCCAATCTTCAGAGACCCGCTGTAGTTTAGGACTTTTCAAAAATCCTATTCTCGAGAGGCAATAAACATCGTCCCAAAAGTCGTTTTTGAATTCAACGATGGCTCGAATCAGGGCGAATGTGCCAAGTCCCCCGTCTGACAGCTCCATATAGGGGAAGATGCCATGTCCGAGCTTGATAACTTTTCTAGTCATACTCATCTGCGAGATGAAAGGACGCAGACGGTTGGAAGGGGCGGATGAAAGGAGAAGAATGAGTCGGGAACCATATTGCAGGAGTTTGATGACTTTGTCTTTGCCATCCGTTAGAAGCAGTGCGTCTCGGAGAATTCTGACAGCGTGATGAGGCGGCAGATGTCTTTGTGGAGGTGTTGGAATGAGAGATGTGCGTAGAGGAGGCGGGAGCAGGGACGAGGACCTTTCTGTCATTGTTCAGGCACGGGAGCGACACGGCGTGTGTTTATCTGTCACGGGCAGGGCAACTTTCCGGGATTAACGTCAACCTTCGTATACGCTGGTGGCTGGCTTCGCAAACCAGTCTAGATTGGAATGCAACTTCGGTCTGCTTATTACCCGTGAACCACATTCGACGATTAGGGCATACTAACATCTGCTGGATACTAATACAGCGGCTATCCAAACTTTCGTAGAATGAACGTTTGCATATAAAACTAGGAAGGAGAAAACAGGAGAAAGGAAGGGACAACACGCCAACAAAATCCGCCGCATTAACCCGGGCTACCAAACAAATAGAACCCACAGGCTATAACAGAGAAAAAACAAAATCAAGCTGTTGTCGCTTTTGGCTTTAACAATGGCCTCCAACAAGAGACAAGCACGGAGACAAGAATAAACAAAGGTGGAGAGGAGCGGGATGGAAAGGATCAAGTGAGAAAAAGGAAGCTTTGCTAAAAACCCCGCACAATAGTAGACAAAACATTGTAGTGAAGAGTGATCCTGCTCTTACAAAATCGCCATTTCCCCCGCCACACACCCCTCGCTCCGGCAAAGAGAAGGGAACTCTCAACCAACAAAACATTGTAAACGGAATATGAGAAATCTCCAGGATATTCGAACAGCCCAGACATGAAACAAGAAGCCAAAATAATAATAATGGTGAGTCAAACCAAAAATGACAAAGAACTAGGCGTTTTCCAGTTAGAACTTTTTCGCCCTATTCTGCTCCAAATCGAAATAGAGTGAAGGGTAATGAAAGAGAAGAATATGAGTTCTCGTGGCTGATTCGGTGCATTAGGAAGAGTAGATGTTGACTGGAGCATATTATTTTGTTTTGTTGAGATCGTGTTTTGTTGGAATGGGACTCTAAAGGAGGCCACAGTCGCGGAGATTGCTTTGTATGATGATGTCTGTTGATTAGCTCCCATGTTCAAAGGAAGGCATTACCGTTGACGGCGGCCATCACGAAACGGATTTGCGTGGTGTCTGTAGCACAGGTGAAATGGGTGTATATCTAACAGGTCAGTTTTCTATGGGTTGAACGAGAATATACTTGTTTGACTTCGGATTGATTGAGAGATACGAATCGGTTAAGGATATAATCGCAAGCCGCATCATAATTGTCACCTCCTAATAGACTATTAGCCATGTTTGCAAGTACAGAGGACATACCCATAAAATCATGGAAATAATGATTCATCGGACTGATCGGTAACTTCTCCCTAAACCGATCGATCTTATTCAAGAACAAGATAATACTCGTCTTGACAAACCATCGACTATTGCAAATACTGTCGAACAAGGTCAAGGCCTCCTGCATTCGATTCACTGTCTCATCTTCCATTAGATGCTGATCGTATTCGCTGATGGCGACGAGGAAGAGGATGACAGTGACATTTTCGAAACAGTGGATCCATTTCTTTCGCTCGGAACGTTGACCTCCCACATCGAACATTCGGTAGGTGAGGTCTTGGATGTGGAAAGTTGTTTCAGTGATACCTGTTGTCTTGACTCGGGTGCGCAATACGTCTTGATCGGTGGGGAGATAGTTCGGCTGTGAAATGCGATCAATCGCATCAAAGTAGCTGCGCAATACAGTCAGAAACACAACAAGAACACCCAAGTAAGCCACCAGAGGGGGGGGGGGGGGGTTCGTTTATAAATA
>Ga0335081_10011184_pt1 | contig 14509 bp, 9 predicted proteins | sample Lox_Sample_35_FD_206713 | JGI IMG/M metagenome (GOLD analysis project Ga0335081, IMG submission 206713) | Soil microbial communities from Loxahatchee National Wildlife Refuge, Florida, United States - Lox_Sample_3.5 | ecosystem: Environmental > Terrestrial > Soil > Wetlands | place: USA: Florida... | reverse complement strand
TCACGGATCTGACCCAAAACTCTGGCGGCTCCCATCCGGCCGAGATAAACCTGCCCGTGATCGAGGACGGCGAGCACGCTCGGGACGGCGGGTCCGCCGATCTCCGCGAGTTCGGCGGCCGCGGTCTCCCGTTCCTGGTCATCCTTGCTGCTCAGCATGGCGCAGTATTTCTCCACCCTTGCGTCCTGCCCGGCAAACGTCGGAGCCGGGCAAAGGGCCCACAGCACGACCGTCGCGATCGAGGCGATGGAATGAGTTCGATTCATGGCGCTTCCGCTTGAGGCATTGCGGTGCTCGCCTTGCGAAGCACTCGCCGCGTTTAACCCGGCGGCGGCGATTCGTCAAACCGCCAGTGTATTCGGTGGTGGGTCAGTTTGCCTGATTTGAACGGCCGTTGTAGGTCGGGGTTTATCCCCGACAAAGGATGTCGAGGATTTCAGTGTCGGGCATAAAGCCCGACCTACAAGAACCGATCTGCTGCCATGGGACGAGTCCGCTTACAGTCGCTCGTCGGCGACCGGCTGATCGCGGCGGGTTTCGGGCAGGCCGGGGCAGTTGTGCGCGACAAACCCATCCACGTTCTTGAGGATCACGGTCGGCACGCCCGGCGCCGGCAGCGCCTTCACGTGATCGATGTCGGCGCTCCTCACTTCATCGAGGATGATGGCCGGTCGAAGATCCTCCTTCAGGGTTCGCAACTCCACGTGATCGAGCGACAGCCCCTGCACGTGGCGCGCAAACATGCCCCAGGCGGGGATGATGCCGAAGCGGCCCGGCTCCGGGTAGGCATTCTCCTCCTCGGGCACCGCGCGCGTCGCCTGCTCCTTCGTGCCGCCCCCACGGTACTCGATGAAAATGTGGCTGAGCGACACGTCCTCGATGCGGTGGTCGGGAATGCCGCTGATGAGGATGCCCTGATTGGGCGCCACGTTGGAGGCCACGACGTTGCTGATGCTGATGCGCCGGGCCACGCCCACCGGCGGATCGTTCGGCCCGCGCAGCCGGGCGCCGAGACGGATGAAGATCGGCGCGTTGACGATGTCGCGCATCGTCAGGTTTGTGACCGCCACGTCCTCCATCCAGCCGCCGTCCACTTCCTCCAGCGCGAGACCGCTGGAGTACACAAAGACGCAGTTGGCGATCGTTATGTTCTTGAAGCCCCCGTTGGCCTCGGTGCCGAACTTGATGCGGCCGGTCGGCCCGCCCCGGCCCGGCGGTTTCGGCTTCATCGTGCCGTCGAGCAGCGTGCCCTCGTCAAAGCCGCTCACCTGGCAGTTGGTGATGGTGACGTTTTCCGTCGCGCGCGTGTAGCCGAGCCCGAAGCAGCTCTTCAGGCAAATGCCGTCGTCGTAGGGCGAATTGACCGTGCAGTTCGAGACGCGGACATTCCGGCAGCAATCGATGTCCATGCCGTCGCGGTTGGTGTCGATCGTGAGGTTGTCGATCGTGAAGTTGTCGGTGCCGATCGCGAGGATGCCGAAGTGGCCGCCGTGGTAGATCGTGAAGTCCCGCAGCGTGACGTTGCGGCAGTTCTTGAGGGCGATCGCCTTGTTGCCGATCCCGGCCGCGAGCGTGTCCCGCGGACTCGGGTAGCCGAAGGGGGTTGCGGCCGTACCCTCGTCCGGCGGCGGCGGCCCGGCTGGCCGCGGTGGCCGCGGTTCGCCCGGCAGCGGGTCTTTGCGGCCAAAGCCCCGGCTGAGCCCCTGGCCGAAGATCCGGCCCGGCCCCAAGATCGACACGCCATCCAGGCCCTCGCCCCAGATCAGGCTGTTGTGCCAGTGGGTGTGGCCGAAATCCTGATACTTGTCCCACGCGTTCGGCTCCGGCGCGTCGTAACCGCCGGGCTGCCCTTCGGGCGGCGGATCGGCGGCGAGAATCGTGGCGCCGCGATCGAGGTAAAGCGCGACCCGGCTCTTCAGGTGAATGGAGTAGCTCGCGTACGTCCCAGCCGGGAACCACACCGTGCCCCCGCCCGCCGCGGCGGCGGCATCGATGGCCCGGTTGACGGCGCCAGTGTCGAGGGTCTTGCCGTCGCCGGCGGCGCCGTAGGCGCGAACGTCGAACACGCGCGCAGTCGCCGGCGGCACCGTGGCGCAGCCCGACCAGCCGGCAACGACCAACAGCAGGGCGAACAGGAGACTGAGACGAGGCGCTGGGCGGCGCATGGGGAAAACGTGGAAGGTTTTCGCCTGATTGCCAGAACCGATTCGCGCCGTACCTCAGCGGGATCCCGTCCGCTCGTCCGCCAGCAGGTCCTCCTCGGGAACGGTACCGTCGGGGCGCGTCACGACGAAGTTGCCGCGCAGCCGGATGTCCTCCGACGAGGCGCCGATCATCACGGTGAAGCGGCCGGGTTCGACCGTCCAACGATCGTTGCGGTCATAAAGCTGGAGATCACCGGGCGTCAGGGTGAAATGGACGGTTCGCGTCTCGCCGGGCGCGAGCGGTATGCGGGCGAAGCCGCGCAATACCTTTTCGAAGGTCGTCACGCTGCTGTAGTCGTCCCGCAGGTAGAGCTGCACGACGTCGTCGCCCGCCCGGGCGCCGGAGTTGGTCACGTCGCAACTGACATCGACGCGGCCATCGGGAAGAATCCTCTCCGGCGCGATCTGCAAACGGGCGTAGCTGAAGGTCGTGTAGCTCAGCCCAAAGCCGAACGGAAAGAGCGGACCAGTCACCTGGCCCCCGTCGCGCGCCTGCGAGCCCGGGTGCGCCGGAAAATTGAGCGGAATCTGGCCCACGCTGCGCGGAAACGTGATCGGCAGGCGGCCGGACGGATTGCAGTCACCGAACAGCACATCGGCCAGAGCATGACCGCCCTCCTCCCCCGGGAACCACAGCGCCAGAATCGCGGGAACGTGCGCGGCCGCCCAATTGACGCTCTTGGGCCGGCCGCTCGCGATCACCAGCACCACCGGCGTGCCCGTGGCCCCGATGGCTTCGACCAGTTCCTCCTGGTAGCCAGGCAGATTGAGGCTGATGCGACTCGCCGACTCGCGGCTGATGGCGTCGTTCTCCCCCACCACCACAATGGCGACATCGGCGCCCTTCGCCGCCGCCGCGGCCTCCTCGATGCCGGCGCGCACCGGGCCCGCGGGCGGGTCTTTGAGCACGTCGCTCTCGGGGAAGTGGTCGTCGACCACGTCGCAGCCCTTGGCGTACCGGATCTGGCAGGACGGGCCGAGCTTCTCGCGCAGCCCGGCCAGCACCGTCACAAACTCCAGCGCCTGCGGCCCGTACCGGCTGCGCCAGGCGTCCCGATCGTCGGCCAGCGGTCCCGCCACCAGCACCGTATGCAGGTCCTTGCGCAGCGGCAGCAGTCCGCCTTCGTTCTTCAGCAGCACGATCGATTCGCGCGCGGCGCGGGCGGCGACCGCCAGATGTTCCGGCGAGCGCACGACGCGGTCGGCCGCGACGGGATCTGCGACGTAGGGATGATCGAGGAGCCCGAGCCAATATTTCACGCGCAGGATGTCGCGCACCCGCGAATCAATCGTCGCCTCAGAAACCCGGCCCTCCCGCGCGAGCTGGCGCAGCGGCTCGACGTATTCCCCTGGCGGCGTGAAGTTGGTGCGGACATTCAGGCCCGCCTCGACCGACTGGCGAATCGCATCGGCCTCGGTCGGCGCCACGCGGTGCTTGCGGTGGATGAACTCGACCGCGCCGCTGTCCGAAACCACATAGCCCTTGAACCCCCATTCGTGCCGCAGGATGTCGGTGAGAAACAGGCCGTTCCCCTCGATTGGAATGCCGTTGTAGTCGTTGTAGGAGGCCATGACGCCCAGCGCGCCGGCGTCGCGCACGGCCCGGCGAAACGGCTCCAAGAAAACGGTCTCCACCTCCCGCCACGTGACCTGCGGATCGGTGCGGGCCTCGCCGTCGCGTCCGCCCTTCGGGACGCTGTAGACCGCAAAATGTTTGAGGGTGGAGACCACCCGCTGCTCCTGGATGCCGCGCACCTCTTCCATGCCCAGCGTGGCGACGAGGAACGGGTCCTCGCCATAGGTTTCGGTCGTGCGGCCCCAGCGGGGATCGCGGGCGAGGTCGAGGATGGGCGAGTAGACGTTGGTGTAGCCGAGCGCCCGCGCCTCGGTGCCGGTCACGCGGCCGATCGCGCGCACCAGCTCGGCGTCAAACGCCGCCGCCACGCCGAGCTGGGCCGGAAAACTGGTGGCCTTGGTATGCAGCAGGCCGCGGATGCCCTCGTTGGTGAAATCGGCCGGCACGCCCAGGCGCGTCTGCTCAATAAAGAACCGCTGGACCTCGTTCAGAGCGCGGGCGTGCAGGGAATACGGCAGTTCGTATTTCGGCACCGCCAGGGGTTGGCCGTCGACACCCCGGTTGCCGTTCATGTGCTCGTCAATGTTGCCGATGCCGTCCTTCCAGAATGCGGTTTTCCACCCCTCGGTCGGCAGCTCGTCCTGCAACACGCGGGGAAAACCATAGAGGGTGACCATCTGGGCGGTCTTCTCTTCCAGCGTCATGCGTCCGAGCAGATCGGTGATGCGCGCCTCGACGTCGAGCGCGGGGTCTTCGTAGGGATCCATCACCCCATTCTTGTTCAGGTCGATCCAGCCGTCGCGGTAAATTGACGCCGGTGGTGCCTCGCGAATAAACAGGCCGGGCGCCGGAGCGCCTGGAGCAGTCGGTGCCGGCAAAACCGCCGGACTCAGCAAAGCCAGCAGGAGGAAACAGGGGGGCTTCATGCCATTACCGTGCCGCAGGGACCGAGGAACTGTCAGTCTTTTTCAGGTCCCCGAGCGGCCGGCCACGAGCCCGGCCGGGACTCCACCGTTCACGGGATCCCCCAGCCGGGCAGGCACGGGCGCAGATGCCGCAGCATGGCGGTGAACATCGTCCAGGCCTGGTCAGTGGACAGGTGCACCAGCGGATCGGCGAGCAGCGCCTGGAACGCCAGGTCGACGTCCCGCGTCAGCGCGGCGCGCAGGGTGAGCGCTTGCACCTCGATGATGCGCCGCACGAGCGCCTGGGCGCCGGGCGGCAGCCGTTTCGCCACCACCGGCGTGGCCCGGTCGCGCCGCAGCTGGGCATAGGTCTCGACCACGGCGCCCAGCGGCGCGTCTGCCATCTGGCCGCGATTGGGCAAGTTGACGTTGGTGTCGAGCGGCTGCAGGCCGAGCAGGGCCTCCATCATGCGCACGCCTTCCTCCTCGCTCGTCTTGATCGGCGTCCGGGAGTAGTGGGCGAGCGGTTGGTCCGGCAGGCGGCTGCGGGCGAGGCGGTATGAATAGGGGGTCAGGATCACGCCCCAGCGGTGCAGGTTGCTCTCGCTGGTCGCATACCACGGCACGAATTCGACCAGGTGCCGGTCGCCGGCCGAGCCGAGCGCGCCGAAACGGCGAAACAGGTCAAGCGCGACGAGCCTCGCGTACTCGAACCAGCGCTGCCGGCGCCGGAGGTCCCGCGCATAAGCGCGGCGCGAGCGGAAGCACAGGGGATCCGCCACGGTCTCGCGCAGCTTCGGAAACAGGTCGTGGTTCTCCCAGCTGGCCGCCGTGGCCCAGGTGAAGTGGTTGACGCCCGCGATATCCAGGCGGATGGTCTGGCGGGGTGGACGCGGGACGCCGAACCATTTGGCCACGTACCGGGCCAGGTCGTGCTGCGTGTGAAACACCTCGTGGCAGCAGCCGAAAGCCTTGATCCCCGGGGCGGCGGCGTGGAGGGCCGCCGTGCACAGCGTCATCGGGTTGGTGTAGTTGATCACCCAAGCTCGCGGGCAATGCTCGGCGATGGCGCGGCCGAACGCGGCGTACAGCGGCACGGCGCGCAGCGCCCGGGCGATGCCGCCCGGACCCGTCGTGTCGCCCACCGGCTGGAGGATGCCGTGCCGCGCCGGAATCACGAGGTCGGCGAAACGCATCTCGGTCGGTCCCGGCTCGATCGACAGGACGACAAAATCCGCTCCCTTGAGGGCGTCCGCCAGCCGCCGCACCGCCCGCACGGTGAACCGGGTGCGGGCCTCGGGCCGCTGGTAAATGCGGTCGGCCACCGCTACGTTGCGCAGCGCGGCCTGGTGGTTGAGGTCGTACAGGTCGATTCGCCCTTCCAACCGCGGCGTCAGGGCCAGTTCCGTGATAAGGTCCCGCGCCCAATACCGGCTGCCGCCGCCGATGTAGGCGATCTTGATTTCCACGGGGTTCATGGCGGGCGCCCATTCAATTGCCTGCACGGCGAACGCTCAAGCGCGGTTTTGTCCTGACTGTCACAAACACCATCGCGCCGCCTGCGGCCAAACTCCGACTCCAGTAGCGCCATCGACCGCAGATGCACACCGAAGCGCGGATCCCAGGCTCCGGCCGATCCTGAGCGAATCGCCCGCCTCTGCGAATCCTATCGCCGTCGCCACGCCCGTGGCGGACAGGACGGCGCGCAGCCTTCGCCTCGGGTACTGGCTGAGGCGATGGTCGCGCTCCTTGAGCGGGTCCGGCTCTTGGCTGGCCTGCCAGCCGTGGACTCGGCGAAGGCTGGTGCCCGGAGTCGGGGTCGAACCGACACGCCTTTAAAGGGCGCGGGATTTTGAGTCCCGTGCGTCTGCCAATTCCGCCATCCGGGCAGGCCAGAGACGCGAACGGTAGGCCAGTCGAGATTGATGTAAACGCTTTTTTGCCCGGCTGCGGCGGCCCGCTCCGGCCTGGGTGGGTTCGCCGGCCGGTCTCTGCGGCTGCACAGCTTGCCGGTGCAGATTCCCCGAGACATTTTGAACGCGCGGCCGGGCCGCCGCGTCTATCCCCACGCAAGAGAGATTAAGAACCACGGTTCTTAATGTTTCCATCTAGTTTGTAGTTTGATAAGTCGGCAAGGGCGCTGCGCAAGCAGCGCCCTTTTTTTTGCCCGGCCGGCGCCTCAGCCATTCTCATCAGGCCCGCGCGGAGATCATGGGGCCGCGATCCGGCGGCGGCCTCCGGACATTCGTGACGCAATCCCTGCCAGACCCTCGCTGGCGCCGCTCATCACCGTTTGTAACGCATTACGTTACAAATGTCCGGTGGCGGCCCCGAGCCAGCCGCGCGTCCAACCCGGTCTTGCGGCCGGCCATCCCCTGTTCCACTCTCACCCCCCACTTTCACCTTCCCTCTCTGCCATGCCCGACTTCCGCGCCTATTGCCAGCCGCCCGAGCGTGAACCAACCGAGATCCATCTGTCGGCGGACGAAAGCCGCCACCTGGTGATCGTGAACCGCGCCAAGCCCGGCGATACCGTCGTGGCGTTTGACGGACACGGCAACGAATGGATCTGCGAGCTCGCCGCGGACGCACGGCGCGACGCCCGCCTCAAGGTGCGGTTCCGCCAGCAGGCGAAACCCCTGCCCTACGAAATCACACTCGGCCAAGCGCTGCCCAAGGGGCAATTCATGGACGCGATCGTGCGCAAGGCGACCGAGCTGGGCGCGGCGCGCATCGCCCCGCTGGAGAGCGAGCGCACGATTGTGCATCTCGAAGGCGACCGCACCGGGCGGAGAATCGACAAATGGCAACAGGCCGCCGTTGAGGCGGCGAAGCAGTGCGGCAATCCCTTCGTGCCGGAGATTCTGCCCCTGCAGGCCGCCACAACGTTCATGGAGACGAGCCGCGGCTACGACCTGAAGCTGATTGCCAGCCTGCAGCCCGGTGCCAAGCCGCTGCGCCGCGTGCTCGCCGCGTTTGGCGCCGCCCACGGCCGGCCGCCCCGCACGGTGCTCTGGCTCGTCGGTCCCGAGGGCGACTTCACGGCAGCGGAGATGAGCCGGTCGAAGGCGACCGGTTTCGAGCCCATCACGCTCGGCCCCCTGGTCCTCCGCTGCGAAACGGCCGCCATGTACGCCCTCAGCGTGCTCAGCTACGAGCTGCAGCCCGCCGCCAGTTGACAGTCGCGCGACCGCAGCGGTCCGGCCGAGGCGGTCATTTTGCCGGGCTCGCTTTTGGAAACAGTCCGGCTTTCCTTGTTTCCCTTCCCGCCTCCCGCCCGTTTCTTCCGTCCCCCTGTCCTTTGATCTCTGCCTTCTGACCTCTGTCCTCTGACATGCCCGCCGACTCCCGCATCCCCGTCACCGTCCTTACCGGCTTTCTCGGCGCCGGCAAAACGACGCTTCTGAACCGCATTCTGACCGAGCAGCACGGGCGCAGGATCGCCGTCATCGAAAACGAGTTCGGCGAGGTGGGCGTCGACAACCAGCTCGTCATCCAATCCGACGAGGAGATCTTCTCCATGAATAACGGCTGCCTCTGCTGCACGGTGCGGGGCGACCTCCTGCGCATCCTCGGCCGCCTGCTCAAGCGCAAGGACCGCCTCGACGGGGTGCTGATCGAGACCACCGGCCTGGCGGACCCGGGCCCGGTGGCGCAGACGTTCTTCAATGACCCGGAGATGCGCGACGCCTACCGCCTTGACGGCATCGTCACGGTCGTTGACGCCCGGCATCTCCAGCAACATCTCGACGACGGCCGGGAGACCCAGCAGCAGATCGCCTTCGCCGACGTCGTTCTGCTCAACAAGACCGACCTGGCTGACGCCGCCGCTCTCGACCGCATCGAGGCGCGCCTGCACCGCATGAACACGGCGGCCCGGATTCACCGCACGCGCAACTGCGATGTCGCCATCGAACGGGTCCTCGACGTGGGCGGCTTCAACCTCAGTCGCGCCAAGGACCTCGATGCCCGTTTTCTCGAGCCCGAGTATCCTTTCGAGTGGGCCGGCGTGTACGAACTCGCCGCTGGCACGTACCAGCTCGGCATCGGCCTGCCCCCCAACGCCTCGGCGGGCGAGGACCACGACGACGACCACGAGCACGAACATGGCGTGGACGGCCATCACCACCACGGCGGTGACGACGAGCTCAACATCGCCTTGTTGCCGCTGCGCCTCCCGGCCGGCGTATCCTTTCAGGATAAGTCGAGCGCCGCCCAAGCTGCGATCGCCGCGGCGACTTCCGCCGCGCGCGACGCCGCCGTCGAGGTGTTCTCCGACGAGAAGCACCGCATCCGGCCCGGCGAACCCGTCGCGCCCGGCACCGCGCTTCAAAGCCTGGGGCTCGACGCCGGCCGTGGCGATTTTCCCGTGAAGATTCCGGTGGCGGGCCGCTACGTGCTGTTCACGGCCCACGACGTGCCGACGCACCTGCACGCGGCGGACGGTTCGCTCGTGCGTTACGTGCACGATCAGACCTTCCGCCACGAGCACAGTCACGACGAGGAGGTTGCCTCCGTTGGCATCACTCTGCCGGGCGATTTGGACGCCAAACGCCTCAATGACTGGATCGCGGGCCTTCTCGCCAAGAAGGGCCAGGATATCTTTCGTTGCAAGGGCGTGCTGGCCGTGCGCGGCTCGGACAAGCGGCTGGTGTTCCAAGGTGTGCACATGATGTTCGATGCCAGGTTCGACCTGCCGTGGGGCCGGGCCCCGCGCGCGAACGTTCTCGTCTTCATCGGCCGCAAGCTTGACCGCGAGGAGTTGGTCGGCGGCTTCCGCGCCTGCCTGACGGCGGGCTGACGGAAGAAGGAAAACCCAAGATTGAAGACCGTCGTGCCACTCGCCCGTCGATCACCGTCTCCTGCCTCTTCCGTCTTTCCTCTCGAATAAGGGATGCCGCGATGAACATCGCCAAGGCTTGGGCGGCGCAACTCGACGACTATGTGATCGACCTGGCTTGGTCGCCCGACGGCCGCGTGCTGGCCGCGGCTTCCGCCGCCGGTCCGATCACGCTGTTCGAGGGCGCGGGCGGCGCAAGGCGCCATGCCCTGCCCGGCCATGCGGAAGGCACCAACGCGATCGCCTGGCAATCACCGGGAGGCCGCGGTATCCCCAATGCGCCGCATCCCAACGACGGTGATGTTGAACGGTGGGTTGGGGACAACCCGCCCTATCTCCTCGCCAGCGGCGGCCAGGACAGCTGCGTGCGTTTCTGGGACGGCGAGACCGGCGGGCAGATCGCGGCGGTGAAGCTGGGGCCGGGCTGGGTGGAGCAGCTCGCCTGGCGGCCCATGATCCCAAGCTCCAATTCCCAAACTCCAAATCCCATGGTGCTGGCGGCGATCGCGGGCCGCCGACTGGTCCTCCTCCGGCCTGACGGCTCCAACATCCACACCTTCCCGGAGCCGCCCAAGACCCTCTCGGCCCTCGCGTGGCATCCGCAGGGAGGCATCATCGCTGTGGCCTGGTTCGGGGGCGTCTGCCTGTGGGACGCGGGCGATTTTCACGCCCGGCGCGAATACGCCTATGGCAGCGCCGTTCACGCGCTCATCTGGTCGCCCGATGGCCGCTGGCTCGTGGCCGGCGCGCAGGACAACGCCGTGCACCTGTGGCGACCGATCGAGGACGAGGAGTTCCACATGAGCGGCTACGAGACGAAGGTGCGCGACCTGTCCTTCAGTTCCGACAGCCGCTGGCTCGCGACCGGTGGCGCACGCGACGCCTGCGTCTGGGATTGCTCCGGTGCGGGCCCGGAAGGTCGCGAGCCGGTTGCCCTCCCCCACGCGGATCGCGTCTGTGCGGTTGCCTTTCCGCATGCGCCGGGGCTGCTCGCCACCGCGGCGAACGACAACGATGTCGGGCTGTGGAGCCCGGCGCGTGGCGAACCGCTCGTCGCGTCCGTGAAGCTGACCGCGCCCGGCTCCAAGCTGGCGTGGAGTCCCGACGACACGAGGCTCGCGATCGGCTCGCAGGAAGGCGGCGTGCTCGTGCTGAGAGTGGAAGATGGAGAGAACTTGATTGGGAAACCATGAAGCCAGGGGTCGGGCATGGAATTCCTGGGTTCCTGGCTTGTGAATGAAGCAGGTGGGTTCGCTTCCTGGACGGGATGAGTCAAAGAAGGCGTGCAGGCCGCGCGCCGGCGTGTTTGCTACACGGGTGATGTCGGCGCCGCCTTCGCTGCTCGAGATCTTCCTTGCCGCGCTGCGCCTTGGCTGCACGTCCTTTGGCGGACCAGTGGCGCACCTGGGCTACTTTCGCAAGGAATACGTGGAGCGGCGCCGCTGGCTGGACGACGCGCATTACGCCGACCTGGTCGCGCTCTGCCAGTTTCTGCCCGGACCCGCCAGCAGCCAGGTGGGTTTCGGCATCGGCTTTATCCAGCGCGGTCTGGCCGGCGGTCTCGCGGCGTGGTGCGGGTTTACCCTGCCTTCGGCGGCGATCATGCTGGGCTTTGCCTACGGGGTGACCGCCCTGGGCACGCTCGGCGCAGCTGGTTGGCTCGCGGGCCTGAAGGCCGCGGCGGTCGCGGTCGTGGCGCAGGCGGTCTGGAACATGGCTGGCAGCCTGTGTCCGGACCGGCCGCGCGCCACGCTTGCGCTCGGCGCAGCGGTGGTGCTCCTCCTTGTGCCCGCTGCGTGGAGCCAGGTGGGAGTCATTGTGCTGGGGAGTGCGCTCGGCTGGTGGTGGTTTCGCGGCGCGGCGGGCGGTCGAGCGGCGCTGGTGCGGAGCACGGCGAATCGCACCGTCGGCGGCCTGTGGTTGGCGGCGTTTTTTGTGCTGCTCGCCGGGCTGCCGCTCCTCGCGGCGGTGACACGGCAGCCGTGGCTGATGATATTCGACCGATTCTACCGCGCCGGCTCGCTCGTGTTCGGGGGCGGGCATGTGCTCCTCCCGCTGCTCGAACGCGAGGTGGTGGCGCCGGGCTGGCTCACGCACGATCAGTTCCTGGCCGGCTACGGGGCGGCGCAGGCGCTGCCGGGCCCGTTGTTCACGCTCTGCGCTTACTTGGGAGCCCTCGTCAAGTTCGGCCCCGGCGGCTGGCTGGGCGGCGTGTGGGCGCTCGTCGCCATCTTCACGCCCTCGGTCCTGCTCGTGGCCGGCGCCCTGCCCTTTTGGCAGACGCTGCGCAGCCGGCCTGGCGCGCAGGCTGCCTTGCGCGGGGCCAATGCGACGGTCGTCGGAGTCCTGCTCGCGGCGCTCTACAATCCCGTCTGGACGGCCGGGGTCACCGGCGCGCGCAGCGCCGCGCTGGCGTTCACGGCCTTCGCTGCGCTGCAAGTGTGGAAGGTGCCGCCGTGGGGCGTCGTCATCGCCGCCGCCCTGCTGGGCCAGGCGCTCCTTTGAGCCGGCTCATTCTCGCGAAACTTTTTCGGACAAAAGGCGTCAGAAGACGCGTGCCATCCGCACCTTCGCCCCGCCCCCGCCGGCTTCGCCTCGATCTGCGCGGGCCGCTCCTGATTTTCACCGTCCTGGGTTTGGCCGCGTGCGCGGGCGAACGCCCTCATCGGCCGACGGCGGGGGCCTTGGGATCCGGAGAGGAAGGCGCCCGTGCGGTCATTCCCCGGATGGAGGCGCAGGGCATGTTCTTCAGCGGCCAGATCGAGGCCGAGGCGATGTTCGCGCGCGCCGGCATGAAGTGGTCGCGCGACCTTGAAACCGAGCGCGGTGGTGGCGGCGGTCGCAGCGGGAGCGGTGGCGGCTTCAGGGGCAGTATGGGCGGGGGCTATGGCGGTGGTCATGGTGGCCGCGGCCACCGCGGCGGCGGAGAAGGTGGCCCGCCGGGCGGAGCCGCCGAGGGCACGCAGGGGCCGCCCATCCGGGCCAGCAACCAGCCGCCGATCGAGCTCCGCCTGCGCCTGACCAACCACGGCAGCGCGCCCGCGGTCGTGGAGGTGGAGGATTTCGATTCCGTCTTGGGCAACTTCGTGGTGCAGCCACCCAAGATCACGGTGCCAGCGGGAGAGTCGGTTGAGGCGGAGCCCATGGTGTCGCGCCTGGGTGTCACCGTCGAAGAGGTGGCCCTGACCATCAAGATGCATTGCGACGGCCGCACGGAGCAACAAGTGCTGACCCTGCGGACCGTGAAGGAGCCGCCCGTTGGCGAGCCACCCGCCGGCCCGCCGCCTGGAACGCCGCCCCCGCCCACGGCCCCGGCGCATTGACGCACCTTTCCGGCTTGGTTCAGGTCACCTCAGGCCGAGAGGTACGGATCCGCCGCATCGCGCAGCCCGTCGCCGAGAAAGTTGAAGCAGAGGACGGTGAGCACGATGAGCACCCCCGGCATGAGCAGCCACGGGTAGTTGGCCACGGTCTGGATGCTCATGCAGTCCTGCAACATCACCCCCCAGCTCACAACCGGCGGACGCAGGCCCAGGCCGAGGAAGCTCAACGCGGTTTCGCCCAGAATCATCGCCGGCACGCTCATCGTCAGCACCACGATGATGTGGCTGGTGAGCCCGGGCAGCAGGTGGCGAAAAAGAATGCGCGTGTGCGATGCCCCCAGCAGGCGCGCCGCCATGGCGTAGTCCTCCTCGCGCAGCGAGAGGATCTTGCCCCGCACCACCCGCGCGAGGCCCGTCCAGCCGATCAAGCTCAGAACCATCGTAATGGCAAAATAGACGGCGAGCGGCGACCAGTCGGGCGGAAGCACCGCGCTGAGCGCAAGCCAGAGCGGCAATTGCGGAAACGAATTGATGATCTCGATCAGGCGCTGGATCGCATTGTCCACCGCGCCGCCCACGTAGCCCGAAAGGCCGCCGATGCCCACGCCCAGCACAAAGGTGATCACAATCGCCACCACACCGATCGAGAGGCTGACCCGCGCGCCATAAATCAGCCGGCTGAAGGTGTCCTGGCCGTATTTGTCGGCGCCGAGAAACAGGAAAGTCGGCGACGGGCCGCCACCCGTGGGCGCGGGCCGCTTGACACCGAGGAAGTGGCGGTCCCACGGAATGAGTCCCCAGAGACGGTACGCTTCGCCGCGCACGAAGAAGCCCAGCGGCGCGACGGATGCAGCGTCTTCCACGTAGAATTTGCGCAGGGTGACCGGGTCAATGATGCGGGTGACGCCCCGCACATAGAAACCCCGCGCCAACGAGAAGCGCGGCAGTTGCGGCGGACAATAGGCGTGCGCGAGATCGCGCCACTGCCGGGTGTAGGGGGCAAAGAACTCGGCGAAAACCGCCAAGGAATACAGCACCGCGAGAAAATAGAGCGAGGCCAGGGCGAGCCGGTGCCGCCGGAAGTGCCGCCGCATGAGCGCCCACTGCGATTCCGAACCGGCGGACGCGGCGAGCGGCTCGCCACCACGGGGCACGGCAGGTGACGGAGCATGGGGCGCCCGGGAACTCATACGCGATGGAGGAATGGGCCGGCGGATGACGCGCAAACCGGCCGTCAAGGCAATCGACCCGACCCATCGGTGCAAGCTTCGTTTCCCCCGCGCGCGATCTCTGCGCCCGTGCCGCCCGCGGCATCACGCGGCGCTCGCGGCGGGCCGTGGGGGGCAGCCGGCCTCGCGCGCCGGCGCTGGCGGATCTTTCCGGCCTTGACCGTCAGATGGTTCAGCGCAACGTAAGCCGCTTTGCGTCTTTGCCCGGTTGTGTAATGGTAGCACAGGGGACTTTGGATCCCCTAGTCATGGTTCGAATCCATGCCGGGCAGCCATTTGAAAAAAAACCGCGAACTATTTTCAGGGTAATGCAAAAGCCACGCTAAGTGGCGACAAGGGAGCGAGAGCGGGAATTCGCATTTTTGCATTACTTTGCAGAAGTTCGCGGTTTGCTCACCGGTGGGGTCGATTTTCGGGCAAGGAGGCGGCGTT
>Ga0335081_10011183_pt1 | contig 14510 bp, 14 predicted proteins | sample Lox_Sample_35_FD_206713 | JGI IMG/M metagenome (GOLD analysis project Ga0335081, IMG submission 206713) | Soil microbial communities from Loxahatchee National Wildlife Refuge, Florida, United States - Lox_Sample_3.5 | ecosystem: Environmental > Terrestrial > Soil > Wetlands | place: USA... | reverse complement strand
TTGACCACTGCATCTTGCGATGCACTCTGGGCCGCTGCACTCACCGATTCTTTTAGGATCAACTTGGCGCCGACCCAGGGAAAGACGGTGGTTCCGAGAGAGTTGAAGGCCTGGGTCAGTACCAACCGGCTCGAAGCCGTCTTCGGGCTGCCCAGCACCGCTACGTAAGGATTTGCCGCAACCTGCAGCACCGTGATACCGCCGGCGAGAATTAAAAGAGCAGCCAAGAAAAAGGGAAAGGAAGGGATCTTCGCTGCGGGATAAACCAGGAGGCAAGCCGCAACCATTGTGCTCAGACCCACAATAATGGCGCGTTTATATCCGATCCAGTCAATGATCTTCGCTGACGGAATAGAAACAAGAAAATAGGCAAGAAAGAATGCGGTTTGAATCAGAAAACTTTCGGCTAGGTTTAATTTGAAAACATTCTGTGCGAACGGAATGAGCACGTCATTCAGTGAAGTGAGCGATCCCCAAACGAAGAAAAGCGTAGTAAGCACAGACAGTGCGGGGAGGTAATTCTGCCCCGAATCCGACGTCGATACTGTCGTACTGCTGCCGGTCGATGAAATCGCCATGAGGTCTTTCCACCCCTCGAGGGTATGAATACGGAACGCCGCCATCATACATCGCCGACTGCAGCTTTGGCGGAGTTTTCTTCGGGCCTGCCCCTTTTCTGAGCCTCTACAAAATCGATTCTGTAGCTTGACAATCTCTGGCGGTTGCCGGAGACTCAGTCGTTTCCTGCAGTCACCTCCTGAATCGGGTCATAGCGATGCGCAGATCCATCACCATCTATTACATCTGTATCGTCTCCTGTTTTGCCTTGGCATACTCGGCCGTTGCTCAAAACACTGGCAACGGAACAGTCGTGTTCTCGGAAGTGGGATTTCCGGCAGCCGACGGTGCCGCTCCTTCCTCGGGACAATTGAGCAGACTTTTCCCAGAGGTGAAGACCGTTGGCGCGCAGGGCTTGAATGAGGCACTCACAACGGCATCGGCTCGGCTTCTTGTCCTCCCCTTTGGATCTGCCTTCCCCGAGGAGAGTTGGCCGGGTATCAAAGGCTTTCTCGATCGGGGAGGAAATCTGCTGGTGTTGGGAGGACGGCCGTTCACGCGGGCGGCGTATCACGACGCTGAGGGGTGGCATCTTCGCGACTACAGCGTGAGATTTATCCGGCCGCTGATGATTGATCAGTATCAGGAGACGCCTGGTTCGGGAGGACTTCAGTTTGTGAAGAATTCCGAGCTATCGGTCGAGATAGCGCCATTCACATGGAAGCGCGCGTTTAGCCCGGTGATTCGGCTGAGTGCGGTGGACTTGTACCATCGCGGGGGTGCAGCAGGATCGCTCGATGCACGGCTCCAGACGATTGCGTGGGGCGTGAAGAATGGACGCAAACTGTCGGCGCCGGCGATTCAGGTGGATCACGATCGAAATGGATTTGACGGTGGCCGATGGATATTCGTGAATGCGGAATTGACTCACGAATTCTTCGATAACACCGAATTGATCAAGTCTCTGGCGCACCAATCCTCAATGGGAGCGGAGGAATTTACAGCGCGTCCGCTACTGCCGCTCTACTTGCCTGACGAGCCGGTCGAAGTTCAGGTGCAATGGCATGGCGCGCGCGAAGTGCCCGGATTATCCGTGAAGATTGCTGCTTACCCTGAAGATGACCCGACGAATCGAACCGCAGTCGCCAGCGTAATCCCGGCCAACGCGCCGATCGCGATCCCCACGCCATCGGCGAAAGGCTTGTTCGTGATCGAGGCTCAACTGCTGGAAGGCGAACGGGTCAGGGCGATTTATCACTCTGGGTTTTGGATCCGCGACGAGGAGTATCTACGGTCTGGACCTCGCTTGACCATGAATCACAATTATTTTGAACTCGACGAAAACCCGCTCGCGGTGGTTGGCACGACTTACATGTCGAGCGAAGTACAGCGGCTGTACTTCGAACATCCTAACGTTTACGTGTGGAACAGCGATTTGGGCCAGATTCACGATGCCGGCCTGAACATGATCCGCACCGGATGGTGGACGGGGTGGGACAAGTTCTGCGACGAGAATGGGCAGCCGTATGAGCGCACACTTCGTACGCTCGAGGCCTACCTTATGACGGCGCGGAAGTACGGACTGCCCGTGCAGTTCAATTTTTTTGCATTTCTTCCTGATGTATTGGGAGGTGTGAATGCATTCCTAGATCCGGCCGCGGTGAGGCGGCAGCAGACCTTGATCTCCGCGGTTGTGGCGCGTTTTCATGATCTGCCGTTTCTTGCGTGGGACCTTATTAATGAGCCCAGTTTTTCGCAGCATTTGTGGACGATGCGTCCGAACGGGGACGCCATCGAGCTCGCGGCCTGGAATGAGTGGTTGACGAAACGGTATCCGGACCGCGCCCAATTGGCTGCGCTCTGGAATGTGCCGCCGGAATCGGTGGCCGGAACTATCTCACTCCCTAGCGAAGGAGAATTCTCACCGCGCGGTATGTACGTGGGCGTGAACTCTCTCAGGATCAATGACTATTCTCTTTTCGCGCAAGAATCATTCGCCAAGTGGGCCGGTACGATGCGGGACACAATTCGCGCGACGGGCTCACAACAACTGGTTACGGTCGGTCAGGACGAAGGCGGCATTCAAGACCGGCTGTCACCAGCGTTCTGGGGACCGTCGGTCGACTTTACGACGAACCATTCCTGGTGGCAGAACGACTATGTCGTCTGGGATTCGTTGGCAGCGAAGCAGCCCGGGGAGGCGATGCTAATTCAGGAAACTGGGCTGCAGCGTGAATTGAATCTCGACGAAATTGCAAGACGTACTCCGGAAAATGAGGCTGCGCTTCTGGAGAGGAAGATCGCAGCTTCGTTTATCCAGGGATCAGGAGCGATTGAATGGCTCTGGAATACAAATTCCGGTATGACCGAGAGCAACGAGACGCCCATCGGTGCGGTGCGGACTGATTACACCGAGAAACCGGAGGCCACCCTGCTGCGTGGCTTCGCGCAGTTTGCGCCGTCTCTGCAGGAGCATCTTCGGGATCCGCAGCTTCCTCAGATCGCAATTGTGACATCGCAGGCGGCGCAATATTCGGTGATGGCCGACTTCCAACTCGAGGCACAGCGGCGCGCGGTGCGTGCTCTGTCGTACTCATTGCATATGCCCGCATATGTGATCGCGGAAAACCAGATAGGACGTTTAGGAGAGCCAAAGCTCGCGATTCTGCCGTCTGCTCAAGCCCTCGGCGACACTGCCTGGAATGCGCTCCTCAAGTATGTCGAAAACGGGGGAACTCTGCTTCTGACGGGGCCGGTAAACCGGGGTGAGCACTGGCAGACGATTGACCGGTGCACCCAGCTTGGAGTCGCGGGTCACGTCGAGCCGCTGGTTTATCACGACGCTGAGTTGACCGTTGGTTCGCGAAAGGTCGCACTCGAGTTTGGGCAGCAGCAACAGAATTGGCTTGACTCCATTCGCTTCGAAGATGGAGCAACTCTGAAAGAGGTACCCCATGGAAAAGGGAGGATTTATTGGGCGGCATATCCCGTGGAGTTAGCTGAGAATCTGCAAGCGACCGCAGGCCTATACGCTTATGTGACGGCGCGTTTGGGTCTGACGCCTTCGTTCAGCGACAACTCCCAGATCCCTTCCGGCATTCTCATATTTTCCACCCCTTTGGCCGACTCAATCCTGTATGTCCTAATCTCTGATTCCGCGAAGGAGGCGAAAATCAACATTCGAGACCAGGCTACCGGAGTCCCCCTGGTCTTATCGCTTCCGGCCCAACATGCTGCAATTGCGGTAATTGGCAAGAAAGAGAAGAGGGTGGTGGCCAGGTACGGCTTCTGACGAATCTATCAGATTCCGCGTCTGTCGCAGCGGATGGAAGGCGTCCTCTTCTTCTTTTGCTGGCTTCATACAGCATCTGAGGTATTGTTTGCCTCTGCTCCGGAAAATACTTTTCGGGATATAAGCCCAGCGAGCCACTCCGCTCCGCCGCTGGAGAACCCCAAAGGAGTAACCAGAGATGCAAAAGGGATCACTGCGGCAACTGTACGTCGACGAATTGAAGGATCTTTACAGCGCCGAGACCCAACTGACGAAGGCCTTACCGAAGATGGCTAAGGCCGCATCGAATTCAGAGCTGCGACAGGCGTTCGAAGAACACTTGCGCCAGACGTCTGAGCACGTCTCCCGGCTGGAACAGATCTTTGAACTGCTGGATGAGAAGGCGTCCGGCAAGAAGTGCCTCGGCATGGAGGGTTTGGTGAAAGAAGGCGCCGAGAATATGCAGGAAGATTACGAAGACGCCGTGCTGGATGCGGCGATCACCGGGGCCGCTCGGAGAGTGGAGCACTACGAGATAGCCGCCTACGGAACAGCCCGGGAGTTTGCCCGGTTGCTGGGAGAGAATGATCACATCTCCCTTCTGGAGCAGACCCTGGAGGAAGAAAAACAGACCGATGCAAAGTTGACGCAATTGGCGGAACAGATCAATCTTCAAGCGGGAGGGGGCACAGGCGAGAGCGAACAGACCGACTCTGAAGGTCGTGAGAACAACAAAACTCGCAAGAGTTCATCTCGCCGGGCGGCTTAGGACTATTGCGTGGAAGGGCATTCTCGCCCTTCCACACTTAGCGCTTTGTCTTTTCTCTTCCTCTTCGCGACACTGGTGGAAAGTACCGCAATCACCTGATGGGCAGCATCACACAGCTAAGGCTAATCTCCTAAGCAAATTCAAGGGCGCTTGTCTTGGTCGATAAGGGGACCCGTCTCCACGTGAGGAATTCTGATGAAAGAGCCAGTATCCGTTGATTCACGCAATGCCGTCGTGCCTTGGCACGTTTTATATCAGGCAGCGCTGTTCGAGACGAATCCAGCAGATGCTTCCGGGAAAGATTGCCGAGGCGGAACGGGCCATTCTTAATCGCGTCAAAGAGCTGTTCCAGGTGCAAGTCGACCACATCGAGGAGGACCAGATCCTCGACGATGCGCGGTACGCTCTGCGCGCGCTCCGGAACTGCGTTGTTCCGGAATCGACTGCTGCTTAGTATTCCTGAGGTGCTGCGTCTGTCCCGTGAAGTGTCTTAAGTAAATGCATCCGCCAGAGTTGGGGCAACGCTGTATTGTTGCGAAGGGCGTACCGCCATAGAGTGCAGGAAGTCGAGGAAAGTAGAGCATCCCACTCATGGCGAGTAAAACGGTACAACAACCTGTTCCAGCAATGAATTTGCAACGCACCTTCGAAAATGCAGTTCGGGACATATACCAAGCGGGGCTGACCGGGAAGGTACCACATCATCGGACGCCAATTGTGCAGCGGTCATTTCGTCCGCCGGACGTATCCTCAGCCAACGCACAGAAGCAGGCATTATCTGATGCCGCAAAGGCCCTGTCTCAATTGTGGAATCTTACTCCTCACTCGGGGCGATGACAGGCGGCGAACAAGGTTCGGGACATCCCGTCAATGCTGATCACGGATGGGTGAAGGGGTGGCTCGTTTGCTGGCGCAGTTCGCTTCCTTAGTGCAATCAAGACACTGATCAGGATCATCGTTAAAAAGATGACGATAGCGATTGTCGCCAGCTTTCTTCCCGCATTTGGATTGCCCACGATCATCAGCCAAGGTGGGATGCTGGTTTGCCGGCAAGCGTTTTGATCGAAAACGAGTGGACCACGGATTCTCCGAGCAACCACGCCGGAGCTCTTTTTGCCTTTCACTCACACGGCTTCCAATCGCGCAGCCGATGGGGTCCTAAACGGGCGGAGGCATTGGCTCGGAAGGTGTGCGGAGTAAATATTGGTTTGCGGTCATATCGATTCGCTAGCCTGCGCTCTTGGACGCATTGGCACGATTTTGAATCAGCGCCTGAGGCTGATGGTGTCAATTCGAATGGTGTTACTTTTCATTTCGAGTTTCCCGACAACTTTCACGGATCGACCGGCGAATGGTCTGACGCGCGCCTGATCATCCAACTGATAGGTAATCCTTGCAACGGGATCCATCAGGACCAAAATCCCCTTGGCCCACGCAATCCGACCGGTAAACACCAAAGCATCCTGAGTTTGATCGTTGTCCCCTGAAAATGCACCCGTGGGAGCGCCCGCATGGTCTTCGGACGACGGCCTTGTCTGGGGGAAAGCTTGTGGCGCTTGCACGGGTTGACGGGCAGGACTGGGGACTGTCTGTTGTCCCCGGGCCGACGAGGAGAGGGAAAATGCCGCGAATGTTAATAATGCGGCGACCAATAAGCGAATAAGAATCTCTTTCATTCGATCACGCTCAATCCACATCACAAAGAAATGCAGACACGGAACAAAAGGTATGGTTCAAATCACCGCTGAAATGGAAGCCACCTTTATCGTGTTTCCACTACGAACGCCCACTACCCTGGCACGCTGGCCGGCGAGTTTTTTCAGGGAGTTCGCTTCGCCATCGAGAAGATAGACGGAATCATCATGAACGAGCGCGAATGTTGCCCCACCGTGGACGCAGACCCGGACACAGGTAGTCGCTGAGCGGTCGAGGTTGGGCCGATGCTTGGCACCGCACCGCGAACACGTCACCATCCCTTCAAAAGATTGGGTGGGCGAGGCGAGAGCGCTTTGGTTGGCATCTGGCGCACTTTCCGCGGCACCGGCGGCGGCGCCCAGAGTGGCGAACAAAACAGCTAGAGCGAATGCGATCGCAGTTCCAAGTACAGCAATTTCAATCCATACACGGTGCCTTGTCAAGCAGACACCTCGGGACGGCGCAAGAATCATGGATGCGCAGCTTGACGGAAGAGTTGGCGCATAACCTCGCTTGCACCTGAATGGCCGTTCGGCGGGAAATGTCAACGCCGGTAACTGCGTGAAAGGGAAGGTCCAGAATGCACAAAGCGGTGGCGACACTCCGTCTGTGCGGATGGATACGGGAAAAAACTTCCGAGAGGAGAATGCCTATGCGGCGGCGGCCGCCGTCATAGCGCCAAGACTTGATGCCTCCTGCGCTCCTGTACGTCGTAGCAACTCAATTGCGCCGTTGGCCTTGGCACTTTCCTGGCAGGAGATATAGACGAGTGCGCCGACATCGCACAACCGCATCCCCAGCCTTCTCGCATCATCCGGGGAGAACCCAAGATCCATGAGCGTTCGGGATCCTCTGGACAGGGCGGAAGGACTCTGGTTCATGAGCAGAGCCCGAAGGAAATCCTGTGAGCGAATAAAGACACCGATTGTCGGAATCACCACCGCGCCAAACTCGGAAAACCAGCGAATCATACGTGTAGTCGAGGAGCCCTCGCGGACAGATCCAACGCCAGCACCAGGGTCCTGGAAAATCGCAGCGTCTGGATGCGCGGGCGACAACACCATGCAAATGTTTTCCTTATCGAAGCCGGCTCGGTTGAGCGCACATACAACGTCGGGGAGAACGACGTCGCGAGAATACATTCCGTAGGCTGCGGTTCGGTTGCTGGTCATAACGGATACTCCGGGCCGGGCTAAATTGGGAGGAGGTAACTTTTCCCTCACGGCGCTGGCGAGTGAGCTAACGATACAAAGAGTTGGGCGCCATGGCACTAAGGTGAATCCGGTAGATTTTTCCCGACTGCGTGGACGCTCTGCGCAGGTTCCTGTTGCCTGTGCGGATCAGCCGGGGGCTTCGCTTGTTGGTCGCGCGGCTGCTCGGGCTGGGCAATTGGAGGATCGCGCGGCGGGAGCGGCTGCGGCGCAGGCTGCGGATTCTGAGCCTGCGACCAGACGATTAGTTCACGGCTGGTGTAGGCGTCCTCCGGAGTCTGCGGGTTGGGTTGCTGCGCGAGCGCGGTCGATGAGATTGCTAACAGAGCCATTCCGAGCAGTTTCGCCTGACTCATGGTCTTTAACCCATTGACGAAGCTGCCGCTGGGACCAAGGGCTTGCTTTCTTCGGCTACCAACGTCCCGAACGTGGCGTATTACCCGGGACCTCCTCCACAGCTGATGATCTTGTACTTCTACGTTTGCCGAGGTTCCATAGAGTTTTCCCCGTATAAGCGGGAGAATCTGCAGGCACCGGATGCGCTCAAAATACCTGCACGATCCCATTTCGTACGGCGTACCGAGTCAGATCGGCCACCGAGTGAAGCCCCAGTTTTCGCATCAAGTTGGTGCGGTGCGTTTCGGCTGTTTTAACGCTCAGATTGAGCGTGACCGCAACCTCTTTGCTCGAGCGCCCCTCGGCCAGCAATTGGATCACTTCTCTTTCGCGCGAAGTCAGTGGATCCGGGGCCGTATCGTCAATCGCCTCACCTCTGGCATCTTTTCTTTCGCGATCGAGAAATCCGTCGAGGACCATTTGGCTCACACGAGTCGTGAAGAAAGTCCTCTGCCGCTGCAGAGCTTCGACAGCAGTGACAAGATCGCGGCCGGCGTCCGATTTCAGGACATATCCCCGGGCCCCTGCCCGTAGTACTTCGCGCACTACGTTGTCGGAATCATGCATTGTCAAAATGAGGACTGCCACGCCTGGCATAGCAGCGAGGATCTGGCGGGCGGCCTCGAGTCCATTCAAATTGGGCATTCCGATGTCGAGTAAAACGAGATGCGGCTTGGTAGAAGCGGCCAACCTGACTGCGTCGCGCCCGTCTTCGGCTTCGCCACAGACCTCCCAACCCGGATGACTCTCCAGGAGAGCTCGAATACCGCGTCGCGCTAACTCATGATCGTCAGCAATCAGAATCCGGAGCATTTTTTCCTCCGCAGGAACGGGAATCACAGCGCTGTTCCGCGTGATCACCTTATTCGGAATCAGTTTGATCGGACGAGTGAAACTAGGTCATTTGAGGCATATGCATGCAGCTTGCCAAACGCGTATCTCTTTGCTTCTCCAACTCCAGATTGAGCGCGTTGGTTGTTCTTCCGCACCGCTTCTTGCAATTTTTTCAGGCCGCTTCTCCAAAACTCCTCGTTTTGACACTTCTGCGCTACAGGATCTCCTGTAGATGGTCAGAGGTGCGTTGACGGTTCCAGCCAGAAATGCATCTGAAAGTCTTGCGTCCGGAGGGTTTCCACATGAATGTGCGTTTGGCCGTTCTCCGCTTGCTGTTGTACGTCTTCCCGGTGGCAACCTTGTCCTTCTCGTTGTGTGGCCGGGCGACAGCACAAGAGGATCCGATGGGGCTTCCGCCCCGCACCGAACAGCCGCCAGCATCGGCCCAGCAGGCACCAGGCTCGCAAAACTCCGAACCATCCATCGCACCCATACAGAGCTCGGAAGACCAGGGCAGATTTGTATTCCGGAAGCAGGTGCAAGAGGTGGTTCTTCACGCGACTGTGGTGGACGAAGCAGGCAGGCTGGTGACCTCGCTGGACCGCAACGGCTTCTCGATCTACCAGAATGGGCAGCCTGAAACGATTACTTCGTTTCGAAGGGAGGATGTTCCGGTAGCTATTGGCATAGTCATCGACAACTCCGGATCCATGCGCGATAAGCGGGCAAAAGTGAATCAGGCGGTTGTAAACCTGGTGCGCACGAGCAACCCGCAGGATCAGGTTTTTGTCGTAAATTTCAGTCAGACTCCCTACTTAGACCAGGACTTCACGTCTGACGTGAATTTACTTCAGGCAGCTTTACACCAAGTGTCCAGCCGCGGCAGCACCGCACTGTACGACGCGGTGGTGGCGTCAGACGTTCACTTACGAAACCATCCGCTCTTGGACAAGAAGGTTCTTCTGCTCATTACGGACGGGCAGGACAATATGAGCAGGGAAACGCTCCAAGATGCGTTGAGGAAGCTTCAAGCGAATAAAGGAGCTACGCTATACGCCATCGGACTTTCAAGCGAGGGAATGACCCGCTCGGCCCGCGAAGCTTTGCAGAGCCTGGCCGGCAGTACAGGTGGCGCGGCATATTTCCCGCAGAGTCTCGACGAGGTCGACACCATAACACGATCGATCGCGCACGACATTCGCAGTCAATATACGCTGACTTACAATCCGGGCGGGAATATTGGAACCGGATACCAACAGATAAGGGTTGAAGCGCGGGGCCCGTCTCGCATGCGGCTCACTGTGCGCACGCGTACCGGCTACTATCCTGGAGAAGCCGTTCAATAGGCTGCCCGGTGCGTCCGCAAGCAGATCAGACTAAGTGTTCCGCCGGCCTATGCGGCTGTTGGGCCGGTCGGAGTCTTCGGTGGTGGCGGTAGTTCGATCTGAATTAGATTGTTCTTGATAGCATAAACAACCAGATCGCGAATCGAGTGGAAACTCAGTTTCCGCATGATGTTGCTGCGGTGAGTTTCAACTGTCTTGGTACTCAGATTCAACAACGACGCCACTTCTTTTGAGCTGTTCCCTTCGGCAAGCAACTGAGTAATCTCGCGCTCGCGAGCAGTGAGGGTCGGAAGCTTTGGAGCTTCATTCCGCGATACCGTCTGCCCTTTCTCCAGGAATCCGGCGAGGACGAGGTCGTTCACGCGAGGAGTAAAGAACATACGCTTGTTTTGCAGCGCTTCGACGGCGGATACGAGATCGCGAGCAGCGTCAGATTTCAGAACAAAACCCCGAGCGCCTGCATCCAAGGCTTCGCGGATGACCTGATCCGAATCCGTGATGGTGAGCACGATGACCTTGAAGTGCGGATCATGCTGGAGCAACTGACGAGTTGTATCGAGTCCGTTGAGGTTAGGCATCCCAATGTCGACAATGACGACGTCCGGATTCAACTGCAAGGCTTTTTCGACTGCCTCCCGGCCGTCACTCGCCTCACCGCAAACTTCCCAACCCTCGTGTTTTTCCAAAAGTGCGCGCAAGCCCCGGCGCACGATTTCGTGATCGTCGGCCAAAAGGATCTTCAGCTTCATGGTCTACCCTCTCGAAAGTGCTGCTAATAAGGTGCGCTTAACGCACCTGCCGATAATTTTGTTGTTCGTTCAGGGCAGTGAACACTCGATGCTCACTCACCGCCTCCACCGCAGCCAACAGGTCTCGTGCGGCGTTCGACTTCACTACGTAACCCCGAGCACCGGCTTCGAGCGCCTCCCGCATCATTTGCGGAGAGTCATGCTGAGTCACGAACAGAATCTCCAACTGCGGCGATTGGCGCCGCAGCAGCCGACAGGCCTCCAGACCGTTCATCCGGGGCATGGTTACGTCGAGCACCATCACATCCGGGTGGAGGTCTTTGGCCTTTTCCACGGCTTCCGCTCCATCCGAGGCTTCCCCGACGACTTGCCAGCCCGAGTGGCCTTCCAAAAGAGTCTTCAGCCCCTGTCTCACAATAGGGTGATCATCGACAACCAGTATGCGAATTGTCATTCCGTTTCAGTTCCTCGAGGGGAGACCGACCAGACGATTCGCCACATTTTATCTCGAACGGATGTGACAGCCTGACCAAGTTCACACTGTTGCACGCCAAAACAAGCACAAGTTAAGGGGGAAGCGCCTCAATACCCATAGCCGAGGCTAAAGGGCTATCTTTCCTCGACCAATACAGGGAATCCTGTATATGCTGACCCTTTTGTCCGCAGTGCTCGCATTATGCATTTTGGGCTGCGGAAATCGGGGGAAAGTAAGTGCGGTCATGAAGAAGAATGTCGACCGCTTCAACGACAGAGCCTATGTCCTGTTTGGCGCAAGCTCCACGAACACCTGCTCGGCGGGCGGCATCCGCCAGCTGCTTTGAAAGATAGAGGGTGACCATAAGAATAGGGATTTTCGGAAACATCTCTGATATCTGCTTGGCCACATCGACCCCATTCAGATCGGGCATCTGGTAATCAAGCACAATGAGGTCCGGAGGAGCCTCGAGAACCTTCTGCAAAGCCTCAGCGCCGGTTCTAGCTTCGCCACAGACTCGCCACGACTCCTGCTGCTCAAGAATCGCCCTCATATAACGCCGTACCGCGGGATTATCATCAACGACAAGAATACGGATCAAAGCAAAAAGCCTTTCGCCAACAGCAAGTAACACGTCCCAGGTTCAACCGACCAGCACGTCGGAAAGCACTCATTAATTCGACGTTACAGGTGACCCTGCGCTTACTGCCCTCAGGCTAGGCGTCGTCCAGATCCGTCACAATCCAGTGAAAACAGTATAGTTTCCGACAAATAACCACGGGTGATGATCCCTCACCAGATGCCCTTGTCGCTGCCGGTGAGTTTCATTTCCAGGGCAGCTGCCGTCGCAAGCCCTGGCAGCAGACTAAGGCGAAGCGAATTTCGAACCTGTCCGCGGAACACCATGGTTCGCAATTCCGCGGCATACAGGTTCAGGGAATGCGGAAGGATGGGAACCCGCAGGAAGTCGCGACCAAAACGAACCTGATCCACATCGAATCTTGCCGTTCCCGTGACGAGTGCGGGCAAGCTGAGACCATATCCGCGATATGATTCCGCAAAGCCGGAAATGATCGCCAGGTAGGTGGCGATTCCCTCCCAGATACCTGCTGCTCTACCTAGAACATGCAGAGAGTCGAGGTCCACCAACTGAGAGTCGATCAGGCAAGCATTGTCGACGATGTCGCAAAGCCGGATATAGAAGTGGCGATACATTCGCTGCAGAGTGCTGATGATGATGCGATGTTCGGGGGCCAGCACTCGATACGAATGTGAACCAATCTCGACGGCACGGGCGCCTGTGAGAAGAGACTCGGTGAGCGCCGTTTGCTCACCGGTCTGGCCGAGGCGACCGATATGAATTTCGACGAGTTCTGACAATCCGGGGACAACGAAGTTCCACTTGTTGGCCAGGCGGTCTCCCCAACTGCGCGCGTCGACCTCTGCGTGGAGTTGGTTACACATGGCCTGAACGACCTTGTCCGGGTCTGCGTCGGAGTAGAGATCAAGATCACTGCCCAGATCCGGCCAGTGATCGAGCGATTTGATTACCGTGACTGGGCATCCGCTCTGTTCAAGAGTTGCGCAAATGTCGTGAAGAAACGAGAGTGCGCGGCCGATACGGGCGTTTTCGTTTTGCAAGGCGGTATCGATGGCCGCCACTTTCCAGTCGTTTTCATGCGTGAGCAGTTCCTTCCATCTTGTCAGCGCCCGCACGATGACGTGGTTCTTCGCAGCAAGGGTCGTGAGCGCGTCGAAATCCTCAGGCGACATACTACGAGCAGACTCTGCGGCACGGCCGGCGGTTGCGCTGGGAGACAGCACCAGTTCAGAAAGAAAGCGAAAATGACTTGCCAGCTTGATTGAAGACTGCATTCCAGCAAGACTCCAGTTCAGAAGATAAGTTGAAAGCCCGAGCTTGGATGCCGCAGCCACAATCCAAGGTTGGTAACGGGCATCGCCAGGCCTCACCGGGAAGCAGCAGACGTCGACGGAGCGCTTTGAGTACACTTGGCGAAATTCAGACGCTCAACAGCCGTGCCTTCCTCGTAGTCGTTCCAGGTCTCGATCATCACAAATGGAAGAGGATGTGCGGCATCGAAATAGCGAGTGTAGAGGTGCAGAGTATCCTCGAACGTCTGCCCGCAGCGGCTCTGCATGCGGCGATTCAGTCCCCACTTCGCGGCGGAGTCATCGAAGCCGGGCCATGCGGCGCCGACGACAATTATGTCGGGATGTTTGCTCCGCATGTTCTTGTAAAAATCATCCAGATACTGCTCGCCCCAGTTGCTGCCATCGGGAGTCCATCCCTTCTGTCCAGGTTGAACCCAGGCATACATGCCCGCAAAATCGGCCGCGTACTGCGCGGGTGGCTCGTCTTTGTAGATAAGCATGGGCGGCGATTCCCATGCCTGGCAGCGTTCGACGACTTTGTTCCAGTCAACGTACCCTTGCTTGGGGAAGATGAAGATCATGGGGCGACCGTTATCGGTAAGATAGGCCGAGCGATGCGGCGACTGCGGGCCAATGTATGCCCGATAGGCTTTGTCTAAGGCTGCGATCGCATTGTCGGTCGCTTGCGCGTCATCATCGGCCGGTTCGTTATAGAGCAGGGCAACTTGAAAGTGATTCTCGTCGGCAGCCTCTTGAAGCAATGCAAAATTGTGGTCGGAAAATGGCGCGCTCTGCCCGTACCAGTCGACGACGAACCCTGAGATGCCCATGTGGCGGGCCTGCTGAATTTGCCGCCGCAATACGCTCGGGTCGTAACTGACATAACCGACATCCATGTGGGCGCGGTCGCCGAACCACGGCATATAGACCGCCAGAAGTTTCGGCCAGGAGCCAGGGGCCTGCGCGTTCCGCTGCACAGCCCGATGAATTCCAGGCGTAGTACAGCCCGCTCCTACCAGGAAACACACAACGGCCAATCCCAAAAGCTTATTCGACAAGAAACGACTCCCCGTGTCCAAGGCGATGAGGTTTGGATGCCATGCGAACGGACCGCGGTTGGTAAGTGGAATCCCTTAGAATTGAGGGACCGACTGAAGCTGCCGAATCACCCAGCGATCTGCGCCGGGTGTCATCAGCACGACGTAATTCACAACGGCATGTTCACTGTGGATGGTCTTGTCGCCGTCGCGGACTTCCAGATCGTATTGCGCCGTGTCATGGAGCTCGATGACGTCGCCCTCTGGCGCATAGAA
>Ga0335081_10011182_pt1 | contig 14510 bp, 15 predicted proteins | sample Lox_Sample_35_FD_206713 | JGI IMG/M metagenome (GOLD analysis project Ga0335081, IMG submission 206713) | Soil microbial communities from Loxahatchee National Wildlife Refuge, Florida, United States - Lox_Sample_3.5 | ecosystem: Environmental > Terrestrial > Soil > Wetlands | place: USA... | reverse complement strand
TCCGGAGCGAATGGGCAGCGCGCCTTTGCACCTTATGTGCGGGCCTTATGTGTCAAACAGCGGAAGCCGTGGGAGCGAATGAGAAGGCCAAAAAGAGGGGCCGGGGCCAATGGCAGGGAATCGGAGCGGCTGTGGCTGTGTGTCAAGTATTTCGTTAGAGGAAGTAGAATGATATTGTTGTGGAAGTGTAAGTTCTTAAGTAAAATATCCAAGCTCTAACTGGTCCTATGACAGTAACCTTGAACCTTCATTCATCTGGTCCTCTATTTCAACAACCTCGCCGGAATCCTCAACTTCATCAAAAATAAAACCACCCGCCCTCTGGAACCATTTAGCAATCAACGCACTGACCTTCCGAAGTGCCCTTGCCCCTGTCCAAGCCAAAACTGTGGGAGCCATGCCCACATTAAATGCAATAGTGCTTAACCATCTCATCCTGAAAGCAATTCCAATCGTTTCAAACACGTTGAACGGAATCGCCGACATCACCTTCTGCCGTCCCAGCATTCCCCTTTTCACAACGTTCTTTTTCTCCGGTAAATATCTAAGGAGTCTGAGTGCCTTCCATCGTACTCGTTCCGCATTCCAGTCCGTCTCCTTCACGACGCGCATTCCGACGCCTGCGATCCCGATCCCCCAGAAGAGGTATAACGAGAAGAAGGCAAAGAGAAAGTAAACTATTCTCGCGGCAACAGGGTGGAACTCGGTTACACCGCCCGGGTGCATATCGAGAAGGACAGTTCGAAGCATGACGTCGAAAGTATATTGGACAGTATTGTGAGTGTCGGAAAGAACGTGCAGTGAGAGGAAGAATCCGACGAATAGGGTGATGGCGACGGGTATGGTTGGGTCTACGAGGCGACGCAGAACAAGGAGCCGAGGGAGTCGAAATGTCAGAAGGACAAGATTGAAGATCTGGATGAGAGGGAGAAAGGACAACAGCGTTCTTGAATTTAGAAGTAATTGGATGACTTCAATGGAGACATTTGGCCACTGCTTGAAAGCGATTCCTCGGAAGATGAATGAGATAAGGAAGAGGACTACGATGCTGACATGGCCCAGGAAGGCGACATTATAGGGAGGGAACAAGGAAGGCACGATGAACGCGACGAAGAGAGCAAGTTCCACGGGATGGGGATATTTAACGAGAAGATCGGGGGAGAAAATAAGGACTGTCAATAGCACGAAGTATATTACGTTCCGGGTTGCATGCGACCACCATACGAGTCTACGCGTTATTCACGGAATATCATACGAATGACCTTGGAACAAGAGCGCAGCGCTTGAAGTGGCGCACCCCGGCGGTAAGCAGCCGCTTCCATCGGCCAGCTTCAGGATAATAATAACTATCTGTCTTCATGGGCAGTCCATCAGCCCAGATTTCATCGAGAAACGGCTCGATAGCGGGATGTTTCAATATGGCCGCCGAACGTTCGACATTGAGAGCTGCTAGTTCTCGTAACACTTCATGTGAGAAAGTGGGGACGGCGATTCAGGAAAGCATACCATTCTTCGTTATCAACTCGTCGTATGTTTCGTACGGCGGTATGAGAGACGTCAGTTGGCCGCACAGTTCGTCCTGCACGGCCTTGACTTGGTCATCCCGAAGGGTCTGTTGGCGCAGCAGGCGGATGTTCCTCAGCAGAGGCGAGCTGTTCATCGTTCACGTAACGCTTTTCCAGGGCGACGATCCGCGCACCCCAATCAACGCGGTCCACTTTGTAATCTGGCCCGTGGCTGGCATCCGGCCATCAAACACCTTTTTCCTCCCCGGCCATGTCGTTGAATGCACCTGGTACAGGGCCCTCAACACAGTATCCCACTTCTCTCCCTCCAAACCAGACTCTCTATATCAAAAACCTAAATCCAAAAATAAACAAACGGGGTACATACACCCACCAATTCTTTTATGAAGAAAACATTGCTGATGAAATTTAGATCTCCGCCTGGCGTTGTACTGTCTTTTTGGCACATATGGTACGGACTCCCCATTCTCGAAGAGCAAAAGCCTAATATGTAGGCCCGGTTCTCGACGTCGTCTGTTTAAAAACTGGAGGAATGCGTGGTCAGGCACATGTCGTATTTCGAGACGTTGTGACAGCGACAACCGCAATGCGAGCATTACAAAATTTCATGTTTCTTGACAAAGAAATGGTGTGTCCCTCCCCTCACCTGTAATCCTTTGGACAACAGGGCTAAGTGGATATAGCACATTCAATATGCTAGAGGAAAGAGTGATATCATTGCGAAATTGGACGGGACTTATCGAATGCGTGCTCCGAAGGAAGAGTCAAAGGGCACGAAACGACCGAGGGAAGAGGACAGCGATGAGGAATCGGATTAGACAAGATCGAAAGAATGGGGTTACGATAGGTTGGATCATTAGTACGGAGGGAAGACAGTATTGTGTATTTACAAAAGATGTGGTCTGGGCAACTCGAGTTGAGCTTGAAAGCGATGTTCGTTTTGGCTATGACGATAATTGCAGGTAGGGGATACCGACGGTTCCACCTACCAGACCTAGCCAAACTTGAAGCAATTCTTTATGCGAAATGTCCTTGTTATCTTTCGTGATATCATCCAATAAATCCCTCGTCCGACAAGGATGTATGAAGTAAAATGGTATCCCGAGCAGTGGATGGTCCTAGACCTTTTAAAACCCATTAAACGTTACAAATGTACCCCGTGGCTGATTCCTCCCAACACGCCGATGTCTTGAAGCGCGTCTTTTGAAGTACTTTCCACAACAAATGCATATACTTCCTTCAGCGAAAGGGGCTCTTGCGCGTCATCCCAAATCGGCGAAAAGTACAACACCGGCACTTGCCAGCTGTCGGAGAACACGATATGGTAATCTATGGTGATATTTCGTAACTTTTGTCCCTCGCTTGTCGAAAATGTCCCTTGTGTCGAGAGGTACCCCGAAACCATGGCGTTTGACGCCCCGAAGCCGAAGAAAACCGGGCTCGTCGGAGTCCACCTTGCCTCGGTTCCAGCAAGCCGGTATGCCTGAACCAACGCCAAACTTGCACTGCGGAAGCTTTCTGCAGTAAATCCCGCCCCGCTACCATTGCTTGACATCATATGACGCCGTCCTGCAGTGTCCCTGGAGCAAAGACCAATTCGGCATGTGAGCAAGTTACCCGACGATCAAGTTGCACAAATCCCTCCCCCCGAAATTTTATGCGGAGGTAAATTCCGCCTTGAATCTCATTTCGTTCCAACTACATCCTTGTTAAAATCTGCCACCTCCAGTAATTCCTCTTAAATCGCATATCTTGTGAACGTCATGTCTCGAGGATTAAGGCTACTTTCATTGGAAACTTCACAAGCTTAACTTGACATGTCCCCACGGCCCGACGCCAACCCGATGGAGATGGGGACGGAGCGGCTATTCCGTGCGGCCCCGAGTCCGAGGCCCTTCATGCAAGTTCCCCGTGCTAAAGAATCGCACGTTTTCATTTGCCCACTCATACGTTTTAGCGAGCACCGATATCCGATGTACTTGTTGGGATAATTAACTGGGGAGCTGTCCTCCCACTCGGCACAGACCAATAATTAAGGAACGGTATTTGTGGGATAGTAGCCCGTACCCTCTCTTTGGGTCATTGCGTGGTGGGTTACAGGACCGGCTCGCCGATATCCACATGTCGAACAAGGGCAAGGTTGACGAGTAATACCGGGCATGTGAAGTGTGTAACAAGTGACACCCTATTTACGAAAGATTTCGGATGGGTTCTCGGTCGTGACAAAGAAAGAGATCCTGGAGATGGACGGGCCTTTCACATCCCTTCGGGTCGGCTCCATCACGGCTTGCCAACCGCGATGGGATGTCGTCATCCAGTCCATTTATTTACTTGGATTATTTACATCATTGGGTCTGGTGATCCATGTCCAGAGCTCTGGAATTCAGGAATACGGCTGTGAATGTCTTGACTCATTTGCAGTTTCTAACCTCAAGTCGCATGATCTCAGCGCGCGGGGCCCTAGCGTGAAATTATAGTTGCAATTTACTGTTAATTAAGCAAATTACCCATGAAAATGAAATTCTGTAGTGCACTTTACACGAAGTAGGATAGGCTTGTGGTCATTGTCTATCAACAAAGAACCAGTTTAACCTTCTTCCTAGCGCTGGAGATCTCGACTGGGGTGCGACAACAAAGGATCATGGTGTGACGAATATGGTTGAAATTAATCAAATAAATTTCGAGCCGTTGGTGGCTTCAGGCACCAGCCGCATCACGGGACGCCCACGTTTGGCAATAAAACTTAAGAACAATGGAATCGGGCCCGTTTGATCGCCGTATTCAATTTACTACGAAGGGACCTCTGGAATATGTTGGTGCTCTCTTTTGGAACGTTGTCCAACAGTGGCTTCGTGCATGAAACACATTGGCGACAGCGCTACCTCCACCGCCCTGGCTATAGAAGACTCTAATCACAACCCAATAACAGTGGCGCTCGTGAGAACAATCGGAGACTTCCCGTTAGACAAATGCTTTAGGCAGGCAATAATTTTACCGATTTGGACGCTGATATGCGGTGGAGTGCGGTTTCCCTCCCAAATTGGACATAGTACCCTTCGGACAAAAAGTGAATCCGGTGACACGTTGACGACATTTCTTTCAATCGCTGCGCTCGTATTCATTCGGCGATTATTTCGTATGAAATCCGAATCCTGCTACTGCAACCTTGACACTCAACCAAATCTCGACCCTTTTCAAGGTCGTCTTCAGTCACGACAAAGCCACCTTGCTTCCCGCATCGACATGGAAAGGAATACGTCAGTGTTTCAGGATCATGGGACATGTCATCCAGGTCGACTGAAACAAAGGCATCGTGAACAATCAACCCATCTGCAACAAGGTTAACAAACCCCCTTCTTGCTAGTTCCAAGGGGGGATATTTACTTATTATTTTAGCATCGTATTCTCTTCTCATGGCATCATCACTTAATATTTTCCAAGCCTCTCTAATTAAATCGATCTCTACACCAGTCCCTCCTGAAACCTTATCTGGGTGTGCAGAGAGCAAGGCTCGATGGTAGGCTGCTTTGATCTCCTGCAGAGAGAGTTTGCCAGGGGTAACTGGTAATCCAAGGACTTCATAATGCGTTTTTCCCTCCAAAATAGCGGCATCGGGCGCCATGGAGCGGCTACCTCTCCGTCGCCGGTCTCGGAGCTTCTGACCTTGGCTTTTCCGACGGCAGTGCAGAAAATAATTTCTTCGAAATATGGATACCGCGGGTAATTATCTCGCAAGATTTCGGCAAGGGAATTAGATCCGCCATAATCGATCACGCTAGAGGGTTGGACGACTCTCGATCAGGAACATATCGCGAACTGCGTCATGTATCGAAGAACCTATATCAATATCTTCGATGAGTTGCTCGATTCCACTTCAATCGAGACTAGAAATTTCGCATACCAGGCAGACTCAATTCCCCGTCGACAGCGCCTCTACGCGTAACCCGTCGCTAGCAACCCACGGAATATCCAGTGTTGCGAGCGCCAGTTCCCTTCTTTCCTTGCTCTCGATTTCCTTTCCTATTGCTGTTGATATTCGTGATACTTCCAATCTCAGTGACAGAGATAAGGGGTCCTGGAATCCCACACGATTGATAACAGCAACCTCGGCAATGGTGGACCACCCCCCCTACCTCCGCTTCTCTGTGCCCTGTTATTACGTGATTGGGTTGGAGCGAACATAGCGCGATTGGTTGCAGAGGCGACGAATCCACATATCAAAAGATGGCACGGGCGCAAAAAATATCGTGGGGTGCATCATTAAACCGAGGGGAAAAGGGGATTCGGGAAAAATGTTTCGTCAATGAGAGGATTTTCCGCTACGCCGTCAAATCCACAGATTCGGGCGTGGTGGTCGTTAATCCCACTCTTAACAGAACTGTGGGTGCGTGTCTGCTGCATTGCATTGCATGGGAAATTTGACGGATGTACGTCAGGCCGACGATCCTCAGCCCACGAAATTGTTAATCTTTCTGGTTCCTGGTTGGAGGTGTTGATAGGTGTTCTCCGTAAATAATAAAAACTAACGGAGTGAAGATGCAAAGATTGTCATTGACTCACTTGCCTTAATGATTGACCCCGGAAAACACTGCTTATTTCAAGACATCCTTGACAATTAGATAAAGAAATGGGCAGGTTGCTATTTAACGACATGTTTCAAGTGTGCAGTGGGGGACATGTACCTGCAGCTCGAACTACCCTGACTGATACAGCACCGTGGGTGGATGGAATTAAAATCGGATACGTAACGCGTCGTCACCGGATACAATTCGCATAAGGTTCCGTTGATTTGTCTTGGATGATAACAGAGCATGGGTGTAGTCCCTGGGCCTCGTCCCGCTGGCCGCAGGGTACCAGGCGCTTGTTAGATACTGCCTGTGGTGCCGGGAAATCCGACGAGCTGTGCCTGGAACGGTGTGTCGGGTGGGTGTAGATCCTGCCAATCGCATGCTTGGACGCAGTGCGCTCAGGCCACCGTGGGGCACACCGTGTAGAGGAAAGCGAGAATCCCCACTCAACACCGGAGAGAATTAAAGTTTGGGGTCACAAACCGGAAATATGCACCAATGGTTCACTTCGGATCCAACACAGCGCTACCATACCGCCTTACTAATCTTGCAGCCCTGGACGCTCAGATCATCTTATGAGGAGCGAATCAGTCAGGGTCTTTTCGGACATCCACCCTCGAATTCTTTGATCCGCCTGCCTCAACACATGGGCCGCTTTTTGCCGGACCACAGAATAAACCCACCGTTGTGACTGCTTTTGACTCCGCCAAGCTTGGTCGAAGTTCGTTCTGAAAACGCCGTTGTTGGCCGGTGGACCTGTGATCGGTAGACACGCGCTAAACTCGTCCCCGTGGAGAAAGTCGAGCGGGGCGTGTCTAGTACTATGTTTTTGTTTTCCTTCCAGCCACGGCATCTATGTTTCGAGAGAGATACGCCGAAATGACGGGAAGTTTTTAGGAAAAAAAAAAATGGATGACTTTAGGTTTGGAATGCTAGCATATACCCCCCCCACGTATTCGGGTTACACGTTGCTATGGATATGGGAATATCCCACGTGCTGTGCTTTAAGTCGGCTGCGAGGGCTCTGCGAAAGGTTAATCTGAGAAAAATAAAGTTTGGAATTGGAGTTTCATGTAAAATAAAATGTTTTTACTTTTTCGGCTGTGTAATTAATGCGGAGCAAGGCCTCCGACGGTATCAACGCACTGACGCCTCAAAAATAGTACAATGGAATAGGATGTGAAAAATTCATATGCGGCGAACGGGCCTCTCTGGCGAAACGCAAAGCCCCATCTTATAGTTCCAAATATGTACTAAAATGTAGGGCATTTACTTTTATTTAATATGTATTCCGAACACAGGTAGCGAGGGAATGGAGAGCTCGGAAGCGCGCAGGCACCAGAGGTGCACAGGCGCCGGGGCCCGCTTCTTAAAGTCAGCAATGGCCACTTTCTTCTGGGCAAATTCCACGAGTCCGCACCCACCCTTTCTCCAAAGGCCCGCTCGTCCTTCCAGTCCTTCGCCGTAGCTCGTCCCTCAGCTTCGACAAGGTGTGGAGTGTTCGACCTCAGTTGATTCCCCTGCTTGGTTTCTGTCCTTTTGGTATACCAGACCAACTCGGCTCACTCTCCTTTTTGCCCCTCCGCGCGCGCGCAACGCCGTACCGAGGCTAGACTCTCCTTACGAAGAATACACGACTATTATTCCCCCGCAAAAGACGATCAATTTTCAATTTCGCCATCAATCCCGCCTCGCCAAGGTCCGTAATTTCTGGCCCTAGCTTCTGCATTCGAATTCATCTAACTACTCGCTGTAGATCTGTGTCCGATCACAAGAGAATCAGAATACTTTTCGGCCCCAATCTCATTTAGCGATTAATACAAGTATCGCTCATACCCCCCCCGGACAATTCACTTCCGGCGCTAGTGCCCTTTACTGACGATGTCTCTAGGCAACCGGACCGTTTCCTCTGTCGTACCAACGTTGGATAAATATACAAACGACAACGGTATCTGCTTGTTTTCCGTTCGATAAGCTGACAGCATGAAACAGATGGCTACTATGGTTGATGACACGCAATTCTCGAGCTACTCAGCTGGTCATCTGAGTGGGTCTTTCGAAGCGAGCCCTCAACATGCATTCGTCAATGCCTCGGTTCCCTACCGACCATGTCCGCCGTTGACGACGGTTCCCTACTTCAATTCCGGCCTTGCGTACACTCTGCCGTTGGATATGTCCACGGGGCCCGTCATCACGATACGCCCAGAAGATGCTATTGGCAGCAACACTGCCGCGCCTCCAGAGCTAGCTGTCATCCCCAAGTTGACGCCAAATCACTTCCTTGCGCAAGCGCAACAAGCCCAGCGTCTGAAATCTGCCTCCTTCAGCGGCGTGTCGTCGAATCAGGGCTTCAAGTACCTACCGCCCGGTGCCTTCCACACGAAGCCCTTGATGAGACGGTCGAGCAACATCCCTGACTGTTACAGTCCCGTTCCTTCTGTCAATTCAGACCTGCAAGAGGACTCGTATCTCATCCTCGATCAACAGCCAAGTTATGTTACCGTCGGCGCTGGCGAGGACTTTACGATGATGGATGTCACTGGTTCGCAGCCTCAAGTCCCCAGCGTGCCCTTCACATTTGAGATGCCCATGGAAACATTATTACAACCTCAGCCTCATGGATTTATCCGACCAGACACTTACTCGCCGGCTCCGTCCTCAATGTCTGTCGAATACTCACCGAGCCCGTCTCTTCCTATTACTCCTCCACCGAGCGGCACGTTCCCTCAGGCATCCTTCCACTCTCAACAGCAGCAAGAATTAATCAATCAATACGTCGCCTCGGCGCTGCAACGAGCTAATTCGATCGCCATGTCGTCTCCCTCACTCTCAGAAGATGGATGCTGCAACCCTAAGAGCATCTTTGTCAACCCAGCAGTGACCATGGCCAAGGAGGTATATCCCTCACCTCAGGCGATCATGCTGTCGCCAGAGAAATCCGAACATGTCTCGCTTCCCGATGATATGGTTTCTCCCACCCCCGCGATGGAGCATATCAACTCGGCGATCGCTCCTACCGAAACGATCAAGTCACCCACGCCGAAGCTTCTCCCGGCTGCCAAGATCGTAACGCCCAAGCGACCCTCGACGAAGCAGCGTTTGGTCAGTACTCCTCCAAAGCGTCGTCGACAATCCTCGGCAACGGTTCGCCGCCCGTCGAAGATTGCTAGTCCCGCTGCCACTCCAGTGCCTGAGCCTGAAGAAGCGCACAGCGGATCCCCGCTTCCTCCTCGTGGGCGGGTTCCAAAGCACGTCAAAGATGCACTCAAGGTGAAGGCCGAGGCTGAGCCGACGTCTCAGAGTTCGATTCCGGCGGCCGCCGCACCTGGTCCGGTCGAGACGGTCTCGACTTCATCATCATCGGATCCCGCGCCCGAGGATTCCCAAATCGACTCAGACTCCTCCAGTGCGTCGCCCAGGACGGTTGCACCTTCCCGTTCAAGAAAAAGAAAGGCAATTCAACTGTCTCCTACGACACCGGCATCTGATCCGGCCAAACTTTTCATCTGTTCCGTCCTCGGATGCGAGAAACGTTTCCGTCGTTCAGAGCATTTGAAACGACACGCGCGATCTCTTCATACACAAGAGAAGCCATATGTCTGCACACTACCTGGATGCAACAAGAAGTTCTCCCGCAGCGACAATCTCAATCAACATCTTCGTGTGCACAAGCGTAACGGATCTATCGTCGATGGCGCCAAGGACGACATATCGGACAGGGAGGAAGGCGGTGTCATCGAGGAGCCTGATTTCGGCGAAGAGGAACTCGATGAGCATGAGATCAGTTTACCGTCGCCGGTTAAGACCCCACACAAAAAGCGTCGGGGTCCCAAGAGTGTCGGTGCCACGGCTCCCAAACGTCGAAATCGCGCGGCTTCATCGGCTATGCAACATTCCTTCGTCGACGGGGTGAAGGGCGTAGAGGCCGCCGAGGCCTAAAGCATTTTGTCTCTATTTTTATCGACATACGATGGCCGGCCCATCGAACTGCATAATTGAATTTCGGTATCGATTATTTGTCCTGGGGAATTATCGTCTTTTATTTTTCTTCTCAATCTTGTCTGAAATCTATTGTTCCTCCTCGCAGGTCCCTAAAGCATCTAGGCCTTTGGGTGATCTTGTTTGAGTTGGAATATTTATTTCTTCTCCATCTTTTGCCCTATTTTAGATCATTTGTTCTTATCCTTCGAACACGCAAATAGTAGGGAACTAAAACGACCGGGTTGGATTACAGAGGATGTCGGCTTGGTTTTTTCTTTTATGTCTGGCACAAAAAGATTCTATCTGTCACGAGTTTGGAGACCCGGGTGGGGTGGGCATACAATGAGCGATTTTCATGAACGAGACCAAGGGGTTTGGGGGCGGGCGGAGGAGCAGAGTGTGTTGTATTTCATGGATTCGTGTGCTTCCTGTAGCAGAGAATGCAAAGATATGATTCACTGGACCAAAACGTTGTCCCTACCACTTGCCAAACCGCGGGTGTAACAGCAAAAAACGCTTGATTGATGCTACCTGACGCCATGCGATTCCTATGATTCCCGAGCCTTGACATTTGATGTACACTTTTATTCTCCTGGCCTCTTTGAACTGCAAGCAATGATCTTGATTCTATCCGCCGTCACCGTCTCATTATCGAACTTGAAGGTGGCGTTCTTCAAGATAAACGTCCACACTTCGTCGCAGGACCGGTATGTATTCAGATTTCCCTTAAATGTTAGCTGTTGGAAATACATGAAGAGGAAGGAGAACAGCATACCTTGAAGGAAAGTCGTGCCTTGACGTTGCTGGCGAGTTCATCGGAGATGGCCTTATCAAACTATTTTGATTAGAAATCCGAACGCATAAAGGAGCGGGGACATACGTTTGCAAGGACTTTGAGGGCAAGTTGTGGATCTACGGACCCCGCCTTTATGAGCTCGTCCAAGGCATCTTCCAAAGCGAGACCTATGGATGTCCGTCGATAGAGCTCGTAGTAATGAGTCGCCATCACGGCAGCTCAGAAGGGATGGTGAACGAAAAAAAATGCCCAATGCGAAAATATTACTTTGCAAAGTTGCAAGTTGCAATAAATAGCCGTTAAATATTGCCACGGAGTTGCACTTTTTCAGAATTTTGAAAATTTCGAAAGTTCGTGACTCAGTCGTGAGCAAGCAAGGGCCGCAAGATGGTCGAGCTCAAACAGCTCAAGGAGGTAACAAAACCGCCTGCCTCTCATTCTGATGTCCCAATAGACAAAAAAGCGCGATGCTTCCGTTGCAATCGAGAAACGTTACCAGCAAGTCTGGAAAGATGATAAAGTCTGGCAAGTCGACTGTCCTCCCGAGGAAGCCCATCGCACCATGCAAGAATTGCGAGAAAAGTATCCAAAGTTCTTCGGGTGTATGGCCTATCCCTACATGAATGGATCTCTCCACCTTGGACATGCCTTTACTCTCTCCAAAATCGAGTTTATGACTCGTTATGAACGCATGACCGGCAAACGAGCACTATTCCCCCTCGGTTTCCATTGCACCGGCATGCCTATCAAAGTACCAGTCCGTATAGAGACATTATTGATTTGCGAAGGCATGCGCAGACAAACTCGTCAGAGAAATGGAAGAATTCGGTCCTAATTTCGAAAAGATGGCTTCCCCACAGGAAATCAAAGCCCTCGCCGAAAGATTCGAAGAAACAGCTCTCAACGACAATGCTAACAAAAGCAAAGGGAAAAAGGGCAAAGCCCAAGCTAAAAATGTCCCCCTCAAATACCAAGCGCAAATTATGATGTCCCTTGGCATTGCCCGTGAAGATGTCCACAAATTCGCCGATGCGGCGTTCTGGCTTAAATACTTTCCTCCTGTGGCTGTTGCCGACTGCAGTGCATTCGGGCTCTCGATCGATTGGAGGCGGAGTTTTATCACCACGGACGCAAACCCATTTTACGATTCGTTTGTCCGTTGGCAGATGAATCGTCTTCATGAGTTGGGGAAAATCAAGTTCGGCGAGCGGTATACGATTTATAGTATCAAGGATGGACAGCCATGTATGGACCATGATCGACAGAGCGGTGAAGGCCTCGGACCGCAAGAGTATACGGCTATCAAACTTGAACTTGTCACGTTTGCGAAGGATGCGGCCGAGAAGATCAAGGCCGTGGAGGACAAACTAAAGGGGAAGAAGATTTTCTTTGTGGCGGCGACACTTCGACCTGAGACGATGTATGGTCAAACCTGTTGTTTTGTGGGTCCAAAGTTGGAGTATGGCATGTTTGTGGATCGAGATGAAGTTTACATTTGCACACCCAGAGCGGCGAGAAATATGGCGTATCCTCGATCTTCCCCTTCCCGCGGATCGCTGACGGTTGCAGATACCAAACATTTGTGCATCGTGGGGAGATTGGGCAAATTGCATCATTCGTGGGCCGGGATTTCGTCGGGACTACCGTCAAGGCACCTCTCAGTCAATACCCCGAGGTCCGTATCCTTCCAATGGAAACGGTCCTCGCCTCGAAAGGTACTGGAGTTGTCACGTCCGTGCCGTCCGATTCCCCTGACGACTACGCGACTGTCACAGACCTTGCAAAGAAGGCCGCCTACTACGGAATCGAAGCAGAATGGGCATCCCTCCCTCTCGTACCCATCATTTCAACACCCTCGTATGGCGACATGGCAGCTCCCACAATCGTCAAACGGATGAAGATTCAAAGTCCGAAAGATGCAAAGCTTCTCGCTGAGGCCAAGGAAGCTGTGTATCGTGAAGGCTTTTACAGTGGAACCATGCTCATTGGGAAGTATAAGGGCGAAAAAGTCGCGGATGCCAAGCCCAAAGTCCGAGATGATCTTCTTAAGAGTGGCGAAGCATTTGTTTACAACGAACCCGAGGGACTCGTCATGAGCCGAAGTGGTGACGAGTGTATCGTCGCACTTTGTGATCAATGGTATCTCGATTACGGTGAACCAGTCTGGAAGGAACAAACCGAAAAGTGGTGCGTTCACAACGGAAGTGTTCTAATATTAGGCTTCTTGCGAGACTGAACACATACAGTATTGAGACGAGACATAATTTCGAGCATACACTTGACTGGCTCAATCAATGGGCTTGCGCTCGAACGTACGGTCTTGGTTCCAGGCTTCCTTGGGATCCCCAATATATCGTCGAATCTCTCTCTGATTCGACAATTTATATGGCCTATTACACCATTGCACACCTCCTCCACACGGACATCGAAGGATCCACACTTGGGCCCGCCAATATACCCGCCAAAGACATGATTGACGAAGTCTGGGATTATATCTTTCTCGGAAAACCGATTCTGAAGACTTCCATCCCCAGATCCTCGCTCGAAAGTCTTCGCCATTCGTTTGAGTATTGGTACCCCCTCGATACTCGTGTATCCGGTAAAGATCTCATTCCCAACCATCTCACTTTCTTCCTCTACAACCATACCGCCCTCTTCCCCGAGGAGAATTGGCCAAAAGGCGTCCGTACAAATGGTCATCTCATGCTCAATGGCGAAAAGATGAGCAAGAGTACCGGCAATTCAATGACCCTTCGAGAGGGGGTTGAAAAGTTTGGTGCTGATGCCACGAGGATTGCACTTGCTGATGCCGGCGACGGTATGGACGATGCCAATTTCGAGGAGAATAGTGCTGATGCGGCCGTTCTCCGTCTTTTCACTGAACGCGAGTGGTGTGAGGTACCAATCAATCTTTCATCATGTGGGATTGACCGCCTAGGAACAAATTGCTGGACTCTCAAAAATGCGATCCGAAGGGCCTCTGACTAGCTTCTTCGATCGTGCGTTCGATAACGAGATGAATTCCCTCATCGAGGAGACCACGATGCATTACGACGCGACAAATTACAAGCTAGCACTCAAGACAGGTCTTTTTGAATTTCAGAATGCCAGGAACTGGTATCGTGAGGTCACGGGCGGGAACATGCAGCGAGACCTCGTTCTGCGATTCATTGAGGCCCAGGCTCTTCTTATAGCTCCAATTGCTCCACACTGGTCTGAGTACATTTGGCGTGATGTTCTCAAAAATGTATGTCCCGGTGCAGGTCACTGTTAATAGAAGCCTGGCACCGTTCAGGATGCACCATTCGCCAAGGCATCATGTCCGGAAGATAAAAAGATCACTGCCGCACAGAAATATACCAAGAGTCTCGCAGATTCAGTCAACCAAGCCGAGGGTCTTCAACTTCGAAAGAAAGCCAAGGGCAAGCAAAGTCAATTCGACCCACGGAAACCCAAGCGTCTCACGTTTTATGTCGCAACTGACTTCCCCACCTGGCAACAGAAATACATCGACACTCTCCAAGAATTCTACGACGAGGTATGCTCACTTTCACCCACTTAATCTAAAGTTAAGAAAACGAATACGGTCGATGACGCGGGTCTCAAGAAGGCTGTTACTAGTCTCGGCACCGGTTCAGA
>Ga0335081_10011181_pt1 | contig 14510 bp, 11 predicted proteins | sample Lox_Sample_35_FD_206713 | JGI IMG/M metagenome (GOLD analysis project Ga0335081, IMG submission 206713) | Soil microbial communities from Loxahatchee National Wildlife Refuge, Florida, United States - Lox_Sample_3.5 | ecosystem: Environmental > Terrestrial > Soil > Wetlands | place: USA... | reverse complement strand
CGCATTTTGAAGAGTGACATCCAGAGCGTGGAGCCGGGTACAGGCGCCATGGGAGTGGCGGGCTGGCCGTCCACGGAGATCGTCACAGGCGCGGGAGAGTCGGCCACGAAGAGGTAGTCTTGGCCCCAGACCGCGGTGCCGCCGCGGGGCGAGAGCGTTTTGGTGATGAGGTCTTTAAGTCCGGCGGCGGCGGGGCCCTGGCGGGCCGCGGCGATCAATTCTTCGGGGGAGGAGGTCTGGGCGAGGGCGCCCGGCAGGAGCAACACAAACAGCGTAAAGCTCTTCATGGTTGGCCAGTATACACCGGCGCCGATGAGCGTGATGCGGTTCGGGGGCGGCTGGCGGCTTCTCTGCCCGCGCTTCTTACTCCAGGGCGAGCGCCCGGGGAAAGAGGATGTTGTTTTCAAGATGGATATGGCGGTGAAGATCGCTTTCCAACTCGGCGAGCCCCCGGTAAAACGCGCGAAACGTATGGCAAGCGTCTGGCGGTGCGGTGAAGCCGGCGGTCAGGTCGCGAAGCCGGGCCAGGGCATCGCCGGCCGAATCGTGCTCCATCAACATGACGCGAATGGGATTGGCCATCGACCCGCAATGGAACGTACGTTCGCCACCGTCCGCCAGGTTGCGAATGAGAGGGAAGAGGATCATCTCCTCCTTCATGAGATGCGACCCCAACTCCTCTTTCATCGGCCCGAAAATGCCGGCCAGCGGATTGAGGACGCCCCCGTGGACCTCCCCGTGCTTGGAAAGGATCTTTTCCAGCATGGCTTCCAGGCGCGGCAATTCCGACTTCAGGTAGACGTGGTGGGTATTGACGATGTGGTCGATCAGGCTGGTGACGCTCTCGGATCGCCAGTCGGTGGAATCCGGGGCGGCGCCGGCGGCGTTCCCGATGTCTTGCAGCACGGCGGCGGGATCGGCCTGCACGCTCCGGCAAGCCTCGCGCAACGGCACCCGGCCGTGGCAGCAGTAGTCGATCCGGTGCTTTTCGAAGACACGAATCGCCGCCGGCACCTGCGCGGCAATATCGCCAACCGTCAGATCAGGAGAGAGTGTCAAGCTCATCATGCTTCCATCCTGACGCGGGACCGGGCTGTGGTCAGTGACTGGAGTCACCGACTGCCCTGCTGCTTCGAGAAGAACTCCTCCCGCAAAGCGGTCAGGATCCGGCAAAACACCGAGCCCGGAAAGCGTTTGCTGTCGTGGCCGGGAACGACGTGGACGATCGGGCGCGGGCGCGTGGCGACGAAGCGGCGCGCGAGGCCGGGGTTCTGCTCGAGTTTGGCGCGGATCACATCTTCCATGAGGCTGTGGTGCTCGGGCGAGCCGAGAACGTAAGTCTTCCCCTCGAACGCCGTTTCGGTGGTTCCTGATTTTCCGGCCGTCTTGGCGTGCTTACCCGGCATTTTGGCGATGGTCTTGCGGGTCTTTTCGTCGGGATGGGTGAGCATCTGGTAGAAGCTCTCGACGCTGTGGTAGCGGATCGGCTTCTTGCCGTAATAGAACGGCGTGTCGGCGAAATTGGACATGTCGCGGCCGATCTCCTCGTCTGAGACAGAGGCGACATTCAACGGCGGCAGTCCTTCATCCATAATTGCGCCATTGTAGCGTTGCTACCTGGCAAAAGCTGTAGAATAGCCCAAATGCCGCGCCGTACGTTTTCTCACCGGGGAGTAGAGATCGGCTGGGTGGACCGATGAGCCTGAAGCAGGGCGACCGGCTCGGGCCATACGAGATCGTGGCGCGGATTGGCGCCGGCGGAATTGGAGAAGTGTACAAGGGGCGTGATACACGCCTCGACCGAACGATTGCCGTCAAGATCCTGGGGCAGGATCTCACGGCCCGGCCGGAAGTCCTGCAGCGCTTCGAGCGCGAAGCGCGCGTGATCTCCACCCTCAACCACCCCAACATCTGCACGCTGCACGACGTAGGTAACGACGGCGGGTTGCCTTACCTGGTGATGGAATTCGTGGAAGGCGAAACCCTGCAGCAGCGGTTGAGCCGGGGGCCGGTGGGGCTGGCGGCGGCCTGCCGGATTGCGATCCAGATCGGCGAAGCGCTGGAGCAGGCCCACGCCCGCAAGATCGTGCATCGCGATCTCAAGCCGGCCAACGTGATGCTCACCAGCCAGGGCTCCAGCGTCAAGCTGCTCGATTTCGGACTGGCCAAACTGCCGGCGCCTCCGCTGATCGGCGGCGCCAGCACCGTGTCGACGGTGGCGTTGACCATCGAGGGCACCATCATCGGCACGCTGCAGTACATGTCGCCGGAGCAACTGGAGGGCAAGGAGGCGGACTCGCGCAGCGACATCTTCTCCTTCGGGGGAGTGCTCTATGAAATGATCACCGGCCGGCCGCCCTTCGCCGGGAACAGCCAGGCGGCGCTGATCGCGGCCGTCATGGCGGGCGAGTCGCCGCCTGTCTCGTCGCTGCAACCGATGGCGCCGCCGGCGCTTGACCACCTCGTTCGTAAGTGTCTGGCGAAAGATCCCGAAGAGCGTTGGCAGAATGTGCGCGACCTGGTGAGCCAGCTTCGCTGGATAGCCGGCAGCTTTTCGGGAAGTTCCGGCAGTTCCCTTCCGGCTGTCGCGCAGCGGCCGCCCAAGGACGTTCGCGTTCGCTGGAGGTGGGCGGGCGCCGCGGCGGGCGCGCTGCTCTTGATCGCGGCCGGAACCTGGTGGATGCACGATCGCCAACCGGCCGTCACGGCCCCGGTGGTGCGTTTTGAGGTCCCGCCGCCTGAAGGCCAGGCACTCACCGCGGACAGTCTGCCGGTTCTCTCGCCAGATGAAAGCCGCATCGTGTTCAACACTGCGCGCGATCGCAACCTGGTGGTCCGCAGCCTGGATTCGCTGGACAGTCGGGAGGTGCCGGGCACGGAGGGCGGGCACCTGCCGTTCTGGTCGCCTGACGGGCGGACGGTTGCGTTTTTCTCGATGGGCGCACTTCGTAAAGTCGGCCTATCGGGCGGTCCGCCGGTGATTGTCACGCCGGTCCGCGGCGCCGCGGGCGGATCGTGGAGCCACGAGGGTGTGATCCTGTTCTCGCCCACCCCGGCCTCCGGTCTGATGCAGGTGAGCGCCGCTGGTGGGAAGGCAGAACCGGTCACCAGTCTGGACGCGGCCAGGGGCGAGACGAGTCATGCCTGGCCCTGGTTTCTCCCGGACGGACGGCACTTCCTTTTCACCGCTTATTCCAAACAGCCGGAACAGGGTGGTGTGTACATCGGCTCTCTCGATTCGGCGCAGGTGACCCGGATTCTGCCGGAGGATACCAATGCACAGTTCGTCCCGCCAGGGCTGTTGCTGTACACCCGCCGCGGCGTCCTTACCGCGCAGCCGTTCGATGCCAGCCGATTGCGGTTTGCGGGCGATCCGGTGGCGGTGGCGGAGAAGTTGTCGGCGGTGGCGCGGCCGGCGGGGGCGGCGTTTTCGGCGACCCACGGCGCTCTGGTTTATCACGTGAGCGCCGACGCCTCCCGGAACCGGCTGGTATGGTTCGACCGGAACGGAGCGGCACTCGGGCCGCTGGGTCCGCCGGGCGACTATTCTTCGCCGGCCGTCTCGCCGGATGGGCAGTCGCTGGCGGTGGCGAGCCGCGAATCCACGTCGAAGGCGCGCGATATCTGGGTATACGACGCGACACGCGGAACCGGCACCCGGCTGACTTTGGGCGCCGGTGATAACTTCTCGCCGGTATGGTCGCCGGACAGCCGCTCGGTCGCGTACCTCGCGACACGTGGCGGGTCCACGTCCATCTTTCGCAAGCTCGCCAGCGGTGCGGGTTCCGAGGAGATGATCGCACAGGCCCCCGGAGCGGTTTCACTCTCCGACTGGACGACGGGTGGGAAGCGCCTGCTCCTGACGGTCCAGCCGCCCGGCAAACCTTACGAGATCTGGCAGGTGCTGCTGGAAGGCAGGCGCCAGCCTGAGCTTCTGCTGAACGGGCCGCTGGCCATGGCGTGCGCCCGGCTGTCGCCAGACGGTAAATGGATGGCCTACATGTCCAACGAATCGGGCGCGGGCGGTTATGAAACTTATGTGCAGACCTTCCCGCCGACCGGAAACAAGTGGAGGATCTCGGCGGCCACTGGCGAGTATCCGCAATGGCGCGCCGACGGAAAGGAACTCTTGATGATCGAAACCCGGCACTACAAGATTCTGTCGGCGCCGATCGAGGGTTCGTCGGGGCAACTGAAGACCGGACGGCCCGTTCCGCTCTTTCAAGGTCCGTTGGGTGACTTTTCGCTCGCCAATTATTTCGCGGTTGCGCCGGGGGCACAGAAATTCCTGCTGGTGCGGGCCGATGACGAGCTGAGCACGCGGCCATTTACCGTAGTCCTGAACTGGCAGGCGGGGCTGAGGCCATAGCCGCCGCGGAAAGAATTCAGTGGGCGGCCGGACCCAAAGTGATTTCTGCCTCCCGCGAACGGTACGTCTCGACATTCCCGAGATACTGGCGCAGGCGATTCACCTCGATGGGTTTCGGAATATAGCCGTCCATTCCGGCGTTGCGGCAGCGTTCCTCATCGCCTTTCATGGCGTGGGCGGTCATGGCGACGATGGTTTGATGTGCGCCGGTCGACCGCTCCCGTTCGCGTATCGCCAGGGTTGCCTGGAAGCCATCCATTTCCGGCATCTGAACATCCATGAGCACCAGGTCGAAGCTCGCGTTCTGAACCGCTTCGACGGCCTCACGCCCATTGCTGACTACGGTCGCGACATGTCCGAGTTTTTCCAGAAGCCGGAGCGCCAATCGCTGATTGACGGAATTGTCCTCCGCGACCAGCACCCGGAGTCGATGGCCGTCAGCGCGGAGGGCGGGCCTACCGGCAGGCTCCTGCTCATGGGAATCAACGCGCCTCGCGCCGAGCACCCCAAGTATCGTTTGGAGCAGTTCCGATTCGCGAACCGGCTTCATCAAATGGCCGGACACGCCGAGTTTCCGGCGGCGGAGTGCGTCACCCTGCCGGCCCCCTGATTCCAGCATGATGACCGGAGTCGAAGCGAGATCTCGATTCGCACGGATACTGGTGACCAGGTCGAAGCCATCGGCCTCGGGCATCATGACATCGGTGATCACGAGCGCAAAGGGCGAATCAGACGCATCACGACTCAAAATGGACAGTGCCGCGGCCGCCGTTTCCGCGCAATTGGGCCGCATGCCCCAGTTCCGCAGCATTTCTTCCAACAGGCGGCGATTGGTCGCGTTGTCATCGACAATCAGGACCTTCAAGTCTCGTACGGCGCTCGAGTCGAGTTCCACCGGCGCCGTACCGCGGCGAACACCGACGCCGAATTCGGCAGTGAAGAAGAAACGGCTTCCCTGCCCAGGGGTGCTTTCGACCCATATCTGACCGCCCATCAGGTTGACCAGGCGTGACGCGATCGACAGGCCCAGACCGGTGCCGCCGAACATGCGGCTGGTCGAAGCATCGGCTTGGGAGAAGGCTTCGAATATGAGTGTTTGTTTGTCCGGCGGTATGCCGATGCCGGTATCGCGCACCGTAAACAGAAGCATCACTTTGGCTTCCTCCCGCGCCCGGACTTCCACTGTAATCGCGACTTCGCCGGAGTTCGTGAACTTGATCGCGTTTCCCATCAGGTTGACGACAATCTGCCGCAGTCGCGTAGAGTCCCCGATAACGATTTCGGGCACTTGCGGACGGACCTCGCAAATCAGCTCCACGTGCTTCTGACTGGCCCGCAGAGCGAACGCAGCCCAGGTGTCAGCGAGGCAGTTCCGCAGATCGAAATCGGCCGGGTCGATCTCCAGGCGGCCGGCCTCGATTTTCGAGAAATCGAGGATGTCGTTGATGATCGTGAGCAGCGCTTCCGCCGAGGAGTGCGCCATCTCGAGATAATCGCGCTGTTCCTGCGTGATCTCCGTGTCCAGTACCAGTTCCGTCATCCCCAGGACGCCATTCATCGGGGTACGAATCTCGTGGCTCATGTTGGCGAGGAAGTGGCTTTTGGCGCGGCTGGCGTCTTCGGCCCGGCTTTTAGCGGACCGTAGCTCCTCGTTGGCACGGAGCAGAGGGCGGACCACCTCGTGCCGGATGGTGAGGTTGACCATCAGGGCCGAGACGAGGAGCGTCACCGCGAACACGATCAAGGCAAAGTCGCGTTGGCGCCTGGACTCTTTCCGGGAGCTGTCCAGATTATTCTGCAAATCGAGGGAGCAGTCGTCTTTGAGGCGTTCCAGCTCCGCCTGGAGCAGCGCCGCCTGTCCTGCGATCTCCCGCATCTGCTCCTGCGTCCAGGCGTTCAAGTCGTGTCTCTCGAAGAGCGGCTTGGTGTAGACCGCGGCAGCCTCGGAGACGAAGCGGTGGAGCGAACCGGCCAGCCGGGACGCTTGCTCCGACCGTTCCGGCGGCAACCCGCCAATAGCCGCCACGGCGTTCAGGTGGTCCACACTCCGCAGGGCGGTGCGGGCCCCCTCCTCCAGCAGGTCCGGGTCCTCGGTAAGGACGGCGACACGAAACGTGTGCCAGCCTTGCCGAAATTCCGCATTGGCGTCCTGGGCCCGTTGGGCGGCGGGAAACAAGGCGCGGGACGTTTGAAGAAGCGACCGTTCCCTCAGCCGCCCCTGGATCTGGACCAATGCAGTCGTAAGGAGAGATCCAATCACGAGGATTCCGATGCTGCGCCATATCTTGGCAGTAGGGTTTGAGCTCTTCATGCCGGCCATGTCCCGCATTCCCGCGAACGTTTGGGCGAGCGCTGGCTGCGCCGCCTTCTTTACTCATCGGCAGGTGGACGCCGATTCGTGCGCGACACACGGGGGTTCCGCCCCGCCCGGGTTTACCAGACGCTCGACACTAAAGACTCGTCAAGCAACCGCCGATAAGCTTCCAGGAAGGGGAGTTCCCCTCGACTTCGTTTGGGTTGGAGGTTGTTCCATCCGAACCACGGGTTGTTTGTACGGCGTCACGCGGCCGGAAGGCCGATGAACGATCAAAAGGATGAACAGATGCGGGTGAATACCATTGTGATCGCGGCCGCTTTATCGCTCGCGCCGGCACTTTCCCAGGCCCAGTTCGACTTTCGGGCCGCCGGACGGGAGGTACAGGTGCACGGCTTTTTGTCACAAGGATTGGGCTATTCGAACCAGAACAACTTCCTGACCATGAACACGAGTCAGGGAAGCGCGGCAATGACGGACTTTGGGGTCAACGTCACCTCGCAACTGACAGACAACCTGCGGGCCGGCGCGCAGCTCTACGCTCGCAACGTCGGTCAACTAGGCAGGTGGCGTCCGTTGTTCGATTACGCGTACGTGGACTATCGCTTCAAGAGCTGGCTCGGCGTTCGAGCGGGCAGGGTCAAAACACAGTTGGGGCTGTACACCAGCACTCAAGACGCCGACTTTCTCCGCCCCTGGGCTTTGCTGCCGCAGGCCGTCTATCCGACCGACCTGCGGTCGACCAACATCGCACACGATGGCGTGGACCTGTATGGAGCGATTCCGCTCGGCAGGGCCGGCTCCCTGGACTACACCGCGTACGCGGGAGTACGGCCTGACGACAAGTACTCCGGACTCTATTACCAGTTTGAAGATGTCGGTTGGACAGCCCATGACCAGATTTCCGCCTCGATGACCGGGGCCGACCTTCGCTGGAACACGCCGCTGAGCGGTCTCACCGTAGGGGCATCCCAGATCTTTCAAAAGGAACGCACTGCATTGCCCTCGACCGGGATTGCACCACCCGGGTTTCCAGCGCCGCTGCCGGACATCGAGGCTGTGGCCGGTCCCGATCGCACGTTTGCCGGTTACGCCGACTACGCGCTCGGGAGGCTACATTTTGCGGCTGAGTACCGGCGGAATCTGGACTACGTCGATCTGCAGGGATGGCCGACAGGCCGATACGTTCGCAATCTCAGCGAGAGGGCCTGGTTCGTGTCCGCGTCCTACCGGGTGAATCAGCGCGTGGAGTTCGGAGCCTACAATTCCCGTTATTACGTCGATCATCCGGCGGCGCTGGATGCGCCAGGGCCGCCCCCGGATCAGAGCGCTTACCACATCTTCGACCAGGCGGTCACGTTGCGAGTCGACCTGGCCCACTTTTGGAACGTCAAGCTGGAAGGGCACTTCATAGATGGAGTCGGCGACCCCTTCTCGCCACACGGCTTCTACCTCCGCGTGAACGGCACGAATCTCGACCCGAGTCTCAAGCCGACAACGAATCTGGTCGTGATCCGGATGGGATGGGATTTCTGAGGCAGAAAAGGCCGCCGGGAGAATCACATGAAACAGCTCAGGACCCTTTGCATCATCATCGTGTTGGCCGGTGGCGCCGCTGCGACGCTCACCTGCGCCGACGTTAAAGTCATCGCGAATCCCGACGTCGGCGCCGTCTCGGCCACGAGCGCCGAGATCAAGGCGATCTTCCTCGAAACGAAATACGCTTTGAGCGATGGGAGCCGAGTGCAGCCGGTCATACTCAAGGGCTCCGCGTGCGAAGCGTTTGCGCGAATCTACCTTGGTAAAAGCGCCAGGGGGCTGGAGACGTATTATCGTGGCCTGGTTTTCTCCGGCACCGGCTTGATTCCGAAGATGCTCGACTCGGAGAGCGAGATCATTGCGTACGTCGCCAGGACCAAGGGTGCCATAGGCTACGTCAGCAGCACGACCGCAACCAACGGCGTTAAGGTTTTAGGTGTGAAGTAGCGGCACTTGCGCACGCCTTCAGTGCAATGGCGGTATCGCGGCAGCGAGTTTGACCCGGCAAGTTCCAGGTCGTCACGAACACCGGGAATCCTCCGGCCGGAAGGCTCCACTTACGTGTCGAATTCTACAACATCTTGATGACCACCGGCTCAAAGCCGGTGGAATCAGGTTGCGGGTGAAAGCCGCCTGAAGTGCGCGGCCGTGGCGGTGGGGCAGGCGGTTTCGCCTGCCCCACCCAAAACCCAGCCCGATCGAAATGGGAGCCGAATTCAAAGGTGAGGCCCGCTGCAGGCTGACCGCCTGAAGGGCGGTGGAATCAGACCTGGCGATGGAATTTGAATCGCCACCCCTTCGCGAACCCGAACACGAATCTCGATAGTCCGATGTTCGGCATCGTACCCGGCGTTAACTCGACGCCGCGCCAGGGGGCAGTTCGGCGTAAGGTTCGAGTTCTACCTCTGTCAGACTGGGAAAGGTCAGCAGAGATACGGTCTCGGCTTCAATTGTTCCAGAAGTTCCCGCGCCTCGGCCGCCCGGTCTTGCGGTACCTGGAGGCAGACCCACTTGCGGAGAAACCCGTCCACACTTTGGTACAGAGTTGCAAGCTGCCCTTGGACGAACAGCGGAATGCCCGCATCCTCAAGCAGGCCCTTCGCCATGGCCAACTGAATCTGATCGTTGGTTTCCAGCACGACAACCAGGTGCCCGATCGAGTCCGACGATTGTTGTTTATTCTCCATATGTCTCATCAACCCAGATTCATCGCGAACGGAAATCCGCACTCCGTGTAGCGGGTTGGCAAAGATCCGGCGGTATGGCGAACAGGAGACGGAAGACCCGCGTCATTAGCCCTCAAACAGAATTGTACTCGACGGCGCTCTGCATTGTGCACCGCTGGAGTGGAATCGGCTCCATGGACGATCTTAAAACAGAGGTAGATGATGCGCCACGCAATTCTCTTCGGCATGTCCGTGACGATCGTTGGTCCGCTTTTTGGGCCAGGGAATCACGATCAAATCAACGTGCGAATTCCGAGTACCATCCCGGCTGTGGAAAGTTGCGGGACAACTTGTTCACACGTAGCCTGCACCATCTACAATACGGTGACCTCCAACCTCACGGTCAATATCGGCGCGAATCTCAGTTGAGATGGCGCCGCGATTGGCGTTCAGCCGCCTGCCAATTGACGGTCCACAGTTACACCTCCGGCAGTTCGTAGCCCTTGCGCCGCTCCCGCGTCAGGAAATCGTTCGCTTCCGCGTCGCCAATGAATCGTTCCGCCTCGGGATCCCAACGAAGCTTGCGGCCCATCTGCCGCGTGATGTTCGCCAGGTGGCAGACGCTGATCGAGCGGTGCCCGATCTCGACATCCGCTAGCGGGGTCTTGCGGCTTCGCATGCAATCCAGCCAGTCCTGCATGTGATACCTCGCCTGCCACTGCGCCCGGTCCCACTTCTTGACCTCTTCGGGCGGAGGCAACTCCTTGATGAGGTTGGGCGGGTCGGTACGGAAGTCGTTGCGGGTGATCTCGATTCTGCCTTTCTGACCGACGAACATGCCGCCGCCCTGCAAATTGCCGGCGTCGGGAAGCTCCAACCGTACTTCCACGCCATTGGCGTAGCGCCAACCCACGGCGTCCGGAGGCGCATCCGGGAGGGGATAGAATTCCACCGGGCCGGTAGTGTCCATGCCCAACGCGGACTGCACCTGGTCAATCCCGTGCGCGCCCCAGTTCGTCATCTCGCCGCCCGAGTAGTCCCAATACCGCATCCAGTGGCCGAACAGCTCGGGATTGAAAGGCCGGTTCTGCGCCTGGCCGAGCCAGACATCCCAGTTCATGCCGGCGGGCACCGGTTCTTCGGGCAAGGGGCCCATGCGAATCGACGGGGGATAATTGACGCCCAGCACCAACCGCACGCGGCCCAAGCCGCCCGAGCGCACGAAATCGCAAGCCAGACGGTTCATGGCCATGGAGCGCTGCTGGCTGCCCACCTGCAGGATGCGATTGTATTTGCGGACGGCCCGCACCAGCGCGCGGCCTTCCGCGAGATAGAGGGACAGAGGCTTTTCGGCATACACGTCCTTGCCGGCCTGCACCGCATGAATGGCGCACAGAACCCGGGCGTGATCGTTCGTGCCCACGATCACACCATCGATGTCCTTCTGCTCCAGTAACTGGCGGTGATCATCATAGATGCGCCACTTGGCCTGCCGCCTGGCGGCCGCATCCTCGCATCGCTTGCGAAAGCAGTCCGCCACGGCAACGATCTCCGCATCCTCGGGCAACTGGTCGATCAACAGCCCGCTGCGGTTGCCGACCCCGATCACGCCCAGGCGAATCCGGTCATTAGCGCCCAGAGCCCGGCGAGACAGCAGGCCCGGAAGAGACGCGCTCGCAATCAGGCCAGCCTTGGCGAACATCCTTCGTGTCATGTTTCCACTCATGGGGCCTTCCTTCCGTGTCCTTTCGTCAGGTTCTCAAATAAGAACAGCCCGCTCTTGCCGCCCACGGCGAAGTCGAGATCGCCATCGCCATCGATGTCCGCCACCGGAATCTGCATGCCGCCGCCGGCACGCGAGCCGTAGTCAATGATGTGCCGCGACCAAACCACACTTTTTCCATCGTCCGATTTTCGGTATTCGTACCAATAAATGCCGAGCGGGTCGTGCTCTCCGGGGTCGTGGCCGTCGTGCGCCATGAAGCGCTTGCCGGTGAGAAGTTCCTTGCGGCCGTCGCCGTTCAGGTCTACCAGCGTGAGCGCATGCGCCTGCGACCACGACTCGTCGATCACGTGCTTGACCCAACTGTGATCGGGCCGCTGTTCCATCCAGAAGATGCCGTAGTCGTGCGCATTGGCGGTCAGCAGATCGGGCAGGCCGTCCTCATTCAGGTCGATGACGAAGATGAAACTGGTGCTGCCGAGGTTGAAATCGGGATGCATCTTCCAACTCCCGCTGCGCGGATCGGGCGGCGCCTCCAGCCAGCCTTGCGGCGTGACGATGTCGTTGCGGCCATCCCCGTTCACGTCGCCCGCTCCGATGCCATGGCCGTAACTCTTCGGACTGACGACGTGCTTCTGGAAGCTGCCGCCGGATGCTTCGTACCAGGTCAACGGGGCGTTCGGATTACCCCACTGCGGCAGGACCTCGCGCGCTTTGCCGTCGTTATCGAGGTCCACCAGGAACGAGAACTCCACCGGGAAACCCTGGTCCACCGGATGGTCTTCCCACATCCCGCCGGCCTTACCGGGATTGCGCGACCACCAGATCTTTCCCGAGTGCCAGCCCGAGCTGACAATGTCCACGTAGCCATCGCCATCGACGTCCAGCGGCAGGTCGCTGAGCGACGCGAGATACGTGCCGTATTCGTTCAGATGCCGGACTTCATGTCTCTTCCAGGTGGGGTTCTCGTACCACGCCTCACCTGAGAAGATGTCCGGGCGGCCATCGTTGTTGAAATCGGCGATGGCGCAGGTCTCGCTGATTCCGAGATCGATCGTTTTGCGCTCGAACAGGATTTCCGGGCCGCGGGCCGAGAGACAGAAGAGCGTGGCGATGCACAGGGCGATACCGATTGATAGATAGATCCGCAGCATGATGGCTGCCTGCCTCTCCCTGTTGAGTTCCGGTTCCAGAACTATCTTGCATCGGCCGGCTGTCCTGCGCAATCCCCTCCGGTTCCCCGGGGAAGCTGCTAGTATGAACGCGATGAAGCGGAGGGAGAAGCGCGCTGCGACCTTGCCATTGCGGGCGACTACCACGGCTCCGGCTCTGCATTCTCCCCGCCGCCAGGTTTGGGCCGCGCTGCTGGGGCTTGGCTTCGCGATGCTGCTGGCGTACTCCAATTCGTTCGCGGCGGGTTTCGCGCTCGACAACCGGACTCTGTTGCTGGACGACCCTCGTATCCGCAGCGCCTCCGGCGATAACCTTGCGCAGATCCTTCATCACACCTATTGGTGGCCGAACGGCGAAAGCGGCCTCTACCGCCCCGTGACCACTCTTTCGTATCTGCTGAACTACGCGATCTTCGAAAACGGCAGCCACCCGGCGGGTTATCACTGGATCAATCTCTCCCTGCATGCAGCGAACACGTTGCTGGTCTTTGGGCTGGCATGGCGCCTTCTGCGCGAGCGTGCGGGCGCGCGACAAACTGCCTTTTGCATCGCATTGCTCTGGGCGGTACACCCGGTGCTGACGGAATCGGTCACCAACATCGTAGGGCGTGCCGACCTGCTCGCCGGCGTCGCTGTGCTCAGCGGACTTCTGCTCTACCTCCTGAGTGCGGAAGCAACCGGCTGGCGCCGTTATGCCTGCTTTACGGGGCTGGCGGCCGCCACGGCATTCGGGGTGTTTTCGAAGGAAAGCGCCGTGGTTTTGCCGGCCCTGATCGTCCTCTATGAGCTGGCTTGCGGCAAACAGTGGCGGAGAATGCTCCCGGCCTGCCTGGCGACGCTGGTGCCGATTGGATGGATGCTGTGGCAGCGTGCGGCAGTCCTCTCGGCGTCGCTGCCGGCCGAGTATCCGTTTACCGACAATCCCATCGCCGGCGCAGGCTTCTGGACGGCCCGGCTTACCGCGATCCAGGTTCTGGCACGCTATTTGCAGCTGGCGATCTGGCCGATCCGACTTTCCGCGGACTACTCATATTCCCAGATCCCGCTGGTTCACGGGAGCCTGGAGGATTGGATGAGTTGGATCGCCGTGGCGTGTGCCGCGGCCGGCACCGTGATTCTGTGGCGGCGCAGCCGGGCCGCGTTTTTCTTCGCCGGCTTCGCCTTTTTGAACCTGTTACCCGCGTCCAATCTTCTGTTCCCTATAGGGGCCATCATGGCGGAGCGCTTCCTGTATCTTCCCTTGGCAGGGCTGGTGGCCGCCGCGGTCATCCTGATCGATGCGGCCGGTGGCCGCTTCCGTCTGCCAGGCGCCTTAATTGTCATTTGCGCGTGCGTCATCGCCGCCGGATTGGGCGTCAGAACCTGGATCCGCAATGCCGATTGGACGGACGACATCACCATGGCCACGGCCGGTGTGCAGGCCAGCCCGCGCAGTTTCAAGTTCCATCGATTGCTGGCGGCCAGCCTGCTCCAGGCGGATGCGTCTCATCGCGACCTCGAGCGCGCCGTGGCCGAGGCCGATCGCAGCATCGCGATCCTCGAGCCGCTGCCGGATGACCGAAGCGTGCCCGGCCCGTGGAATCTCGCGGCCGTCTGCCATCGTGTCAGAGGCGACACCCTGCCGCGAGACGGGGCGCGCGCGGAGTACCAGGAGGCTGCCAGGCTGGCGCTTCGCTCGGTTCGCATCGATGCGGCGTCACGCGCGGCATATGACCGGCGACACGGTGTGCAGAGTGCGGTTCCAGCGTCCGCGGCGGAAGGGTATCGTACGCTGGCGTCGGCATACCTTCACCTGGAGCAGGCGGGCGATGCCCTGGCGGCCGCCAACCAGGCGCAGGGCATTGATCCAGCGAACGTCGGCGTGTACGAGGAGATCGCCGACGCGTATCTCGCCGAGGATCGCGGAGAGGAGGCTGCCATTGCCCTGGCCGAAGGAGCCTTTGCCACCGGCGATGGCAGTCTTCGCGACGAACTGGTCAAGCTTTATCAGAGCGGCCTCGACTCGAAAGGCTGCGCCGTGGTGGCGGGCCCGCGCGGGCCCGCGCTCAATCCCTCCTGCGAGATCGTGCTCAAGGACTTTTGCGAGGCGGCTCTTCGTGCGCACCGGCCGGATCTGCGGGGCCGCCTCAACTGTCACGACTGACGTCCGTCTCCGGCCGCTAGAACGTGTATTTCAACCCCAGTTGCAACTGCCGCATCGCTCCGGCGGTGCTGCTGATGACGCCGA
>Ga0335081_10011180_pt1 | contig 14511 bp, 9 predicted proteins | sample Lox_Sample_35_FD_206713 | JGI IMG/M metagenome (GOLD analysis project Ga0335081, IMG submission 206713) | Soil microbial communities from Loxahatchee National Wildlife Refuge, Florida, United States - Lox_Sample_3.5 | ecosystem: Environmental > Terrestrial > Soil > Wetlands | place: USA: Florida... | reverse complement strand
CCCTACCGTCTCGACGAACGTCACAACTCGCGGATTGCCCGCGAGGTAGGCCGGATCATGCCGCAGGTCCGCGATCTGAACGACGTCCTTCGAGGCGAGAGTCCTGATCAGCGGGTGGTCGGAATTGTCGGCGATGCGCAGCTCCGAGCCGCGGCGAAACATCGGCGCGGTCGCGGACGGCGGCACATGCGTGGCGGCGACGCGAAAAACGTCGGCGTCGCGCAAGAACAATCCGCTGAAGGGCGCCTCGCAAAGGTGGTTCGCGTTCTCCAGCATGGCGCGGAATACGGTCTCGAGCTCGCCCGGCGAGCTGGAGATGACGCGCAGCACGTCCGCGGTAGCCGTCTGCTGGGCGAGCGATTCGCGCAATTCGGAAAGGAGCCGTGCGTTCTCGATGGCGATGACCGCCTGGCTCGCAAAGCTTGCAATAAGTTCGATCTGCTTTTCGCTGAACGGCCGAACCTCGGTGCGGAAAATCGAAATCGCTCCGACCAGCGCGCCGTCCTTGAGCATCGGCACGCTCAAATTGCTGCGAATGCCGACCTGCTCGACGGAGAGGACCGCGAACGGATCCCTCTCGATGTAGGAGGGATCGGCCGCATAGTCGGGAATATGGACGATCTGCCTGGTGGCCAGGAGGCGGCCGAGACCTGATTTCGGACCGGGTTGCGGCAGGTCGAACGAGGCCCCGAGCGCATCCTCACCGAGGTGCCGCGCGGCCAGACGAACCTTGCCGTCCTCGTGCAGCCACAAGCTCGCGTTCTTGGCCCCGCAAATCTTCACCGCATTCGCCAATATGGCGGTGAAGACCGGCCCCAATTCGCCCGGCGAACAGGAGATGACCTGGAGCACCTCGGAGGTGGCGGTCTGCTGCTCCAGCGACTCGGTGAGATCGTCCGTGCGCTGGCGCAACTCGGTCAGCAGCCGGGCATTCTCGATGGCGATCACCGCGTGGGCTGCAAAATTCTCCAAAAGCTCGGCTTGCTTGTTGGTGAACGGGCGAACTTCCTGACGATAGATGACGATGCTGCCGATCACTTCGCCTTCGGCGAGCAGCGGCACGCCAATCAGAGTTCGCGCCCCGGTCAACTCCACGGTCGCGGTGCGCAGCTCGTCGCCGAGCGTCGGGTGCGCGGCGATGTCGGCGACCTGGTAGGTCTTTTTTGTCCGAATCAACCGGCCCATTCCGAAGCGCGGATCGACCCGGAACGCGGGCTTGTCGCGGAGAAAATCGGACCACGCGCGGGGAGCGCCGTGGGTCGCGCCGATGCGGACGCAATCGCCTTCGCGCAGCCAAAGGTTGCCGAACCTGGCACCGCAGATTTGCACGGCGTTGCGCAGCATGGCCTCGAACACCGGTTCGAGCTCGCCGGGCGAGCTGCTGATGACCTGGAGCACCTCCGCGGTGGCAGCCTGCTGCTCCAGCGACTCGGTCAGTTCTGCGGTGCGCTGCTCGACTTTTTTCTCCAAGTTGGCATAGGACTCTTGCAGCCGCCCAGCCATGTCGTTGAACTGGTCGGCCAGTGCCTCAACTTCGTCGCCGGTCTTGATCGCGATGCGCTGGCTGAGATCGCCGGAGCCGAGGCGAGCGGCGCCTGTGCGCAGCGCCTGGATCGGCACCACCATGCGCCGCGCCAAGAACATGCCGGCGGCGAAGGCCAGCGCCAGCGCACCAAGGAGCACGAGCGCGGTGCGTTCGATCGCGGCATAGAGCGGCGCGTAGGCCTCCTCAATCGGCGTTTCCACAAACACGTGCCAGCCGAGCGGCGCGATCGGCGCCGATGCAGTCAGCACCTTATGGCCCTCGATATCGACCGCCTCCTGCACCTGCTCGGCGGCGTTGCCGGCACCGGCGGCGCGGGCGCTCTGCACCTGCTTAAGTTGCGACATGTCGGTATTGCGCAGCACTAGGCTGATGTCGGGATGGGCGATCAGCCGGCCGGCGGGGTCAACCACATAGGCGCGGCCATGGCCGGCAAATTTGATCTTGGAGAGAACGTCCCAGATCAGTTTCAGATTGACCTGGGCGATGCTCACCCCGGTGTCGCGGCGCGTGCCGGCGAGTGACAACGTCATGTACGGCTCGGATTCGCGGCGGAAATAGACCGGGCCGTAATAGACCTTGTGCGCCACCGCCTCGGTGAAGGCCGGCTCCTTGGAGACGTCATTGCCGCTGCCGACCACCTCCATGGCGAGCCGTGACACTTTGAGCTGCTCGTGGCCGATCGCGTCGATCTCGGCGAGCTCGGTGATCGCCGGCACTTGCCGCAGCAGCCGCAGCGCGTCGAAGCGGCGCTGCTCCAACGTGCTGGCCGACCAGGGCAGTTGCGTGGTCCAGCCGACCTGGCTTTCGATCTCGCTGATGAATTGCCCGATCTTGCCGGCGGCGGCTTCCGCTTGCTCACGCTGGATGCGTACCAGCGATGCCTTTTGTTCATTATAGGAGAAAAAGATATCGAATGCGCCATTGGCGATGAGCGCCAGGCTGACCACGGCGACGAACAGAGCCAGATATTTGATGAACATCCGGCTCCGCACAATCGACGCGCTTGATGCCACGCCAGTTGGGCTGTTCGCCGGCGTTGCAGTCCCACTGTCGTGCTGGTCAGATGGCGCCCTCATGTTGGCATTCTTATTCGATCACCTCGTCGGCGCTCACCAGAAATGACTCCGGGACTGTGAGCCCAAGCGCCTTCGCGGTCTTGAGGTTGATTACTAGCTCGAACTTGGTTGGTTGCACGACCGGCAGGTCGGCTGGCTTGACGCCGCGCAAGAGCTTAACCAGCTGCGGGGTCATTAGCTCTCGAAAGGTTTCGATGAGACGTGGCCCGTACGCGACAAAGCCGCCCTCTTCCGCCGCTTCCGGCCATTGATAAATGGCCGGCAGGCGCAGCACCGCGACGCGTTGCATGATAATCGAGCGATTCCTAGCGAGGGTGGGCGACGCCAAAACGTTTAGCGCTGCGGCATCCAACGCTGCCGCCGCGTCGATGGCTGCCGGGATTTCCTCGGGCTTGGCGATCTGGTGAATTGAAAGCTCGACGCCGCGTGCGCGCGCCGCATCCTGTAGTGCCTGAAGCTGTGATGACGCGGTGATGTTGGAATCGGCAAGCGCCGCCATGCGGCGAAGTCCGGGCACTGCCTTGGTCAAGATTTCCTGCCGCTTGCCGTCAAGCTCGGTCGCGAGGATGCTGATACCGGTTGTATTGCCGCCCGGGCGGCCAAGCGACTTTACCAGCCCCGACCCGACCATATCGTCGGCAGACCCGAGGATCGGAATCGTTGCCGTCGCTTGCTGTGCGGCGCGAATTGCAGGTTCCCCAAGGGCTAAAATGACGTCGACGTGGGCTTTGGCAAGTTCAGCCGCAAATTCCGGAATCAGATCAATACGCTGTCCATATTCGCGCCAATCGATAATGAGGTTTTCTCCCTCTATTAAGCCAAGGCGCCGAAGTTCATCGAATATCGCGACAATGTAGGGCGCCTTGCGAGTAATGCAGATGCCTCCGAGGCGATAGGTCCGCCCCGCATCCTCCGCCCGCGCCAGGAGCGGCCACGCCGCTATCGCGCCGCCGACAAGGATGAAATCGCGCCGCCTCATTCGATCACCTCGTCGGCGCGCGCCAGCAGTAAATTTGAAATGTTGAGGTCCAACGCCTTTGCCGCTTTCAAATTCACTACTAGCTCGAAGCGCGCCGGCCGCTCAACCGGCAGATCGGCTGGCTTCGTTCCTTTCAAGACTTTGCCTGTCATCACGCCGACTTCGCGGTACAGGTCTTCTAGATTGGGTCCATAAGCCAACAGTCCGCCAGCATGGGCAAAGCTGGAAAACATTGAAATGGCAGGTAAGCGGTGCTTGAGCGTGAGCTCAGCAACATGTTTGGAATAAATCGACAGAACCGGGGCTGACAGCATCAACAGTCCGTCGGGCTGGTGCGCGCTGGCTGTCTCGAACACAGGGTCGAGTTCAGCCGGCTCTTTGACTTCCATGACCTCGGTTGCGATGTTGAGGCGTTTTGCAGCCGCTAAGACAGCCGTGCGCTGAGCTACCGGCGTGGACGGGTCCCACAAGACTACTATGCTGGCAAGTCTTGGAAGCGCCTCCTTCAGAAGCTCCAACCACGTCGTACCGAACTCAGGCAAGTCGAGGAAGATGCCGGTAACGTTGCCGCCGGGATGCGCGAGGCTTGCCACCATGCCGCTTTCGATCGGGTCAAGCTCAAGTTCAAATGTTACAATGGGAATGTCGGGCGCGGCGGAATGGACTGAAACTGTCAGAGCCGTCATCGGAAGAATGATATCGACCTTGTTGGCGATCAGCTCCGCCAAAAGCGGAGCTAAACGCGCAGGATCGCCGCCGGTCGCGCACACCACTAGGGCAACTTGATTCGGTTCGCGAAAGCCTTCGCTCCTTAGTCCATCAAGCACGAGCGCGCTTCGCGTTTTGGCGTACGCCTCCGGCCCCGCAAAGACGAATCCAACTTTCGGGACACTACCCGTCTGCTGCGCTTTCGCCGCAAGAGGCCGGGCAGCCGCCGCGACGACACTAAGCAATGTGATGAACTCCCGCCGCCTCATTCGATCACCTCGTCAGCGCGCGCCAGCACTAAATTTGATATGTTGAGATCCAACGCCTTCGCCGCACGGCTCCGCGGCTTCATTCCATCCTCCTTGGGCAACGCTACACGTGCAAATGGTAATTAAAATCCAATCGCGGCACCATGGGTGCCGGGCGACCGGATAGGGCGGCGCGGCGGCTCAACGACAGCCGGGAGCCGGTTCGAGCGGCCCGGAACCTGTCCGCGAATGCCGATGTCCCGTCAGACCTGCCGGCGTCGGTCCAGCACGTTCTCGCGCCGCGAATCGGCGATGCGCCCCTGCGCACCGCCGTCAAGCGAGCGCCTTGGCGACCAGGAATCCCGAGCCGCCGCCGAGGCCGGGACCCGGATGGGTGGAGGCGCCGATGTGGTAGAGCCGCGCGATCGGCGTGCCGTGATTGACCGAGTTGCGAAAGGGACGCCAGAGGAAGAACTGGTCGATGCCGCAGAAGCCGCCATAGGGATCGCCGCCGACCAGATTGATATTGAGCTCTTCGAGATCGCTTGGGGAGTAGGCCCTGCGGGCAATGACGGTGTCGCGAAACCCCTCGATATGCGAAGCGAGGATCGCCTCGATGCGGTCCGCATATTTCTCCCGCACCTGCTCGGTCCAGCGGCCTTCCGTCGGCGTCGCGATCTCGCCGGCGGCGTCGCCTTTGATGACGCGCGGCGCTTCCGGCAATTGCAGCCACAGGATCGCGTTGCCCTGCGGGCAGCGGCTTGGATCGAGCGCGACCGGCTGGCCGACGCAGATCGTTGGCACGGCCGGCAGCATGCCGCGCTCGGCCTCGTTCGCCGCCTTCGATACGCCGTCGAGGCCGGGGGTGAGATGAACGAGCGCGACCGTCCCCAGCGCCGGCGCCGCCCATTTCGGCGGCGCCTTGAGCGCGTAGTGGATCTGCATGTTGCCTTTGCCGTAGCGATACTGCGCCACGGAGGCGGCGATGTCGGCGGGCAGCGCGGCGCCGGCCAGGAAGCGACCGTAAAGCTGGTTGGGCGTGACCGAGCAGATGACGCCCTGCCCGGCCTCGATCTCACGGCCGCCGACGAGGCGCACGCCGCGCGCACCGCCGGCGCCGTCAAGGAGGACGCGATCGACGTCGGCGTTGAGAACGATCTCGCCGCCCTGGTCGCGGATCAGGCGATCGAACGCGGCGAGCGCGTTCCCGGCGCCGCCCTTGATGATGGGCGCACCTGCCGCTTCGAGCGCAAAGGCGATGACCTTCGCCATCTGCCCCGAATAGGCGCTCTCGGGTCCGAGCCCGACATGCAGCACCCAGGGCGCGAACAGTGCGCGCAGGAGATCCGACTGGTAGCGGGTCTCGAGCCAGCCGCGCGCGGTGCCGAGCGCCTCGCCGAAGAACGTGGCGAGCCCGCGCAGGCCGCGCCGCCACGCTTCGCGCGCGACGATCGTTAGCGTCGCGCGCGACCACAGCGAGCCGCCGAGAAGCGCAAACAGAAAAGGCGCATCGGCGCCGACCCGGCCGATGTCGGCATCGAAGCGCGCGCCGTCGCCGGCGGCGAGCTTGTCGAACGCCGCGACGTTGGCCTTGCGGTCCGTCGCAAGAACGAGATGGCGGCCGTCGGGCAAGAGCACCGCGGTCGGCGTCGGCGTGTGGGCGAAGGCAAGCCCGCGTTTCTCCAGCTCCGGGCCGAGCTCGGCATAGGCCGGCGATGTCAGAAACAGCACGAAGGTCGTGGCCATGACATCGTGGACGAAGCCCGGCGCGGTAATCTCTTCGGTGCGGATGCAGCCGCCGATGCGGTCGTTGCGTTCGACCACGACGACCTTGCGGCCCTTGCGGCCCTTGCGGCCGAGAAGCGCCGCCGCGACCAGCGCGTTGATCCCGCTGCCGACTATGACGTAGTCCGCGCCGGCCATGACGCGCGCGGTCAGTGCCTCGGGACCAGCGCGAGCACCCGCAGCGGGCTGCCGGTGCCCTTCACGATCTTGAGCGGCGCGGCGATGAGGATCGCGCCCTTGGGCGGCAGCTTGTCGAGATGGCACAGGCTGGCGAGGCCGTAGCGGTTCGCCTTGTGCATGAAGGTGTGCGCCGGGAACGGCGGGTCCATGCCGCCGGCGGAGCCGGCATCGGTGCCGACCGTCTCCGAGCCCCAGCCGATGACGCCCTTGGCGATGAGATAGTGGATGGTCTCGGCGGCCGGGCCCGGCGAATGCGGTCCCTTGTCGTCGGCGTTGAGGAACGTCCCTTCGCTGCCGTTGCGCTTGTACCAGTCCGTGCGCATCAGCACCCATGAGCCGGCGGGGATATCGCCGTGCTTCTTCTCCCAAGCCTTGACGCCGTCGACGGTGAGCAGAAAGTCGGAACTCTTGGCGGTCTCCGCCGAGCAATCGATGACGCAGGCCGGCGCGACAAAATTCTTCACCGGGATCGTATCGGTGCTGCCGTCCTTGTAGTCCTTGCCGCTGATCCAGTGCACCGGCGCGTCGAAATGCGTGCCCGAGTGCTCGCCGAGCTTGAGCCAATTCCAGGCCCAGAACGGCCCGTCCTTGTCGTAGTGCGAGATCGCATGGACTTCGATCGGCGGCGTGTTCTTGCCGATCTGCGGCGGCAGCTTGATCAAGGGCGTTTCCGGACCGAGCGGCGCCGAAAGGTCGATCACCTCGATGCCGCCTGACGCAAGCGCCGACCCGAGTTGCCCAAGAAGCTGCATGCCGTCCATCTCACTCTCCCTAACTGGTCCCGGCCGGCCGCGGCATTTTCAATTCGCGGCGCAAATTGAGAGAAGTCATTAGCCGAAAAAGTCCGGGCTGTGAACATCGCGCGCCATGCCCGGCGGCGGATTATTTTAGGCTTGAAGTATCGGCGCGGATAGGGCGACAGTGCCGCCATGCGCTGCGACGCGATCGTCATCGGTTCGGGCGTCAATGGATTGGCGGCGGCGGTGCATCTTGCCGCCAAGGGCTGGAAGGTCGCGGTCGTCGAACGCGCCGCGACGCCGGGAGGCGCGGTCAAGACGGCCGAAGTGACGCTGCCGGGCTTCCGTCATGATCTCTACGCGATGAACCTGAGCCTGTTCGTTGGCTCGCCGTTCTTCGCCGCGCACAAGGAACGGCTCATTGCCGCGGGCCTCGAATTCGTCGGCGCGGAGAGGAGCTTCGCGACCGCATTTCCCGACGGTACCTGGCTCGGGGTCGAGCGCGACCTCGAGGCGACCGCGGCGCGCATCGCCGCGGTGAACGCGGGCGATGCTGAGCGCTGGCGGGCGATGGTCGCGTCCTTCGGCCAGGACGCGCCGCATATCTTTGCGCTGCTCGGCTCGCCGATGCCTTCGAGAGCGGCGCTCGGCGCGCTGTTTCGCGCCTGGCGCGCGGGCGGCAGCGGGTTCCTCGCCCGCATGGCGCGGCTCGTGGTCGCCTCGCCGCGCAACTGGCTCGACGAGAATTTCGCCAGCGAGAAGCTCAAGGTCATGATGGCGACCTGGGGGATGCACCTCGATTTCTCCCCCGACATCGCCGGCGGCGCGCTCTTTCCCTATCTCGAATCGATGGCGAACCAGAGCTTCGGCATGACGCTCGGCAAGGGCGGCGCCGACGCGATCATTGCCGCGATGGCGAGGGCGCTCGCGAACGCCGGCGGCGAACTCAGGCTCGGCAAGGAGGCGGTGCGCATCGACACCAGCGCCGGCGGCGCCGGCGCGGTGGAACTCGCCGGCGGTGAACGGCTGGAGGCCTTACGCGCCGTTGTCGCCAATCTCAACCCGCGTGTGCTGATCCGCCTCGCGGACAACGCGTTCCCGCCGTCGTCGCGCGCGGCGCAGCTGCGGCCCGGGCCGGGCACCATGATGATCCACATGGCGCTCTCGGACCTGCCCGACTGGACCGCCGGGCCGGCGCTCAAGACTTTCGCCTATGTGCACCTTGCGCCCTCCTTCGCCGTCATGGCGAAGACCTATACCGAGGCGCTTGCGGGCCTGCTGCCGACGGAGCCTGCGCTCGTCGTCGGCCAGCCGACCGCGATCGATCCCGGCCGCGCGCCCGCCGGGCGTCATATCCTTTGGGTGCAGGTCCGAGTGCTGCCGGCGACCATTACCGGCGACGCCGCCTCGCGCATTGCCGCCGCCGACTGGGATGCCGCCAAGGAGGCCTACGCCGACCGGGTCGTCGAGGTGATCGAACGCTATGCGCCCGGCCTTCGCGCCAAAATTCTCGCCCGCACCGTGCTCTCGCCGCAGGATCTCGAGCGCGAAAATCCCAACCTTGTCGGCGGCGACAGCCTGTCCGGAAGCCACCACCTCGACCAGAACTTCGTCTTCCGCCCCGCCTTCGGCTTCTCGCGCTACCGCACGGCAATTGCGCGGCTTTACATGGTCGGCGCCTCGACCTGGCCCGGCGCCGGCACCGGCGCCGGCTCGGGATTCATGCTGGCGAAGGCGCTCGCCGGCGCGTGATGCGGCAGCGCCGCGGCCGGCGCGCCGGGCGACGCTCGTCGCCCGCAACGCTGGCAGGCGTGGACAGGCGGCCCTATATACTTGACACCTAAACTATTTGCCCCGACTAATGTGTCGGCAAGCAAGGGGTGGACTCGCATGAGAATCGTCTGCATCGGGGGCGGTCCCGCCGGGTTGTACTTCGCCTTGCTGATGAAGAAGCGCAATCCGTCCTACGACATCAGCGTAATCGAGCGAAACAGACCGTACGACACGTTCGGCTGGGGCGTGGTGTTTTCCGACCAGACGCTGGGCAATCTGCGCACGGCGGACGCGGAAACCTATAATCAGATAACCGGCTCGTTCGGCCATTGGGACGATATCGACGTCCATTTCAAGGGCCGCACCATCACGTCGGGCGGACACGGCTTCTGCGGAATCGGCCGCAAGCGCCTCCTGAACATCCTGCAGGCGCGCTGCGAGGAACTCGGCGTCAAGCTCGTGTTCGAAACCGACGTCAGGAGCGACCTCGATTTCGACGCCGATCTCATCATCGCGTCCGACGGGCTCAACAGCTTCATTCGCAACAAATACGTCGATGTGTTCCAGCCCGACATCGACATCGGCAAGTGCCGCTTCGTCTGGCTCGGAACCCACAAGCTGTTCGAGGCCTTCACCTTCGCCTTCGAGGAAACCGAGCACGGCTGGTTCCAGGCCCACGCCTACAAGTTCGACAGCGACACCTCGACCTTCATCGTCGAGACGCCGGAGGACGTCTGGCTCAAGAGCGGCATCGACGCGATGAGCAAGGAGGAGTCGATCGCCTTCTGCGAGCGGCTGTTCGCCAAGTACCTCGACGGCCGCAAGCTGATGTCGAACGCCAGCCACCTGCGCGGCTCGGCGCAATGGATCAAGTTCCCGCGCGTGATCTGCAAGACCTGGGTGCACCACAACGGGCGCGCGCCGGTCGTGCTGGTGGGCGACGCCGCCCACACCGCTCATTTCTCGATCGGGTCGGGCACCAAGCTCGCGTTCGAGGACGCCATCGAGCTTGCCAACTGCATCGAAGCAAACGGCAAGGACGGCGGCGACATGATGGACGTGCTGCGCAGATACGAGGAGGTCCGCGCGGTCGAAGTGCTCAAGATCCAAAACGCCGCCCGCAATTCCACGCAGTGGTTCGAGAACGTCAAGCGCTACACCCATTTCGAGGCGGAGCAGTTCGCCTACAGCCTGCTCACGCGCTCGCAGCGGATTTCGCACGAGAACCTGCGCCTGCGCGACAAGAAGTACGTGCAGGGCGTGGAAATGTGGATGGCGCAGAAAAGCGGCATCGGCGCCAGGGCAGTCGCGCCGATGTTCACGCCCTTCCGCGCCCGCGGCCTGACGCTGGCGAACCGCGTGGTCGTGTCGCCGATGGCGCAGTATTCGTGCGCGGACGGCACGCCGGACGACTATTACCTCGTGCACCTCGGCAGCCGCGCGCACGGCGGCGCCGGCCTCGTGTTCACCGAGATGACTTGCGTGTCCGCGGACGCGCGCATCACGCCCGGCTGCGCCGGCATGTACGGCGAGGCGCACAAACCGGCGTGGAAGCGCATCGTCGATTACGTGCACTCGCGCACCGCGGCGGCGATCGGCATTCAGCTCGGCCACGCCGGCCCCAAGGGCTCGACCCAGCTCGGCTGGGAAGAGGAAAGCGAACCCCTGCGCGACGGCAACTGGCCGCTGATCGCACCATCAAGCGTCGCCTATGGCCCGCACAATCAGGTGCCGCGGGCGATGACCGCCGAGGACATGGACCGGGTCAAGGGCGACTTCGTGCGCGCCGCGCAGTGGGCGCACCAATGCGGCTTCGACTGGCTCGAGCTGCACTGCGCCCACGGCTACCTGCTCTCGGCCTTCATCTCGCCGCTCACCAACCGGCGCAACGACGAATACGGCGGACCTTTGGCGGCCCGCTGCCGCTACCCGCTCGAGGTGTTCAGCGCGATCCGCGCCGTGTGGCCTGCCGACAAGCCGATGTCGGTGCGCATCTCCGCCCACGACTGGGCGCCGGGCGGCAACACGCCGGACGACGCCGTCGAGATCGCGCGCCTGTTCAAGGATGCCGGCGCCGACATGATCGACGCCTCCTCGGGCCAGACCACGCGGCTTGCCCAGCCGGTGTACGGCCGCATGTACCAGACGCCGTTCGCCGACCGCATCCGCAACGAGGTCGAAATCCCGACGATCGCCGTCGGCGCGATCTTCGAGCCCGACCACGTGAACAGCATCATCGCGGCCGGGCGCGCCGATCTTGCAGCCATCGCCCGTCCGCATCTCGCCGATCCATACTGGACGCTGCACGCCGCGGCGCAGCTCGGCTATCGCGACATACCCTGGCCGCAGCAATACCTGGCCGGGCGCGACCAGCTCTACCGCAACATCGAGCGGGCCGCGCAGATGGCGGCCGAGGAAAGACCCGAGGCAAATGGCTAGCCTCTCCGGTCAGCACGCCATCGTTACTGGCGGCGGCCGCGGGATCGGCGCCGCCATCGCGCAAGGGCTGGCGGAAGCCGGGGCGCGGGTCACGCTGATGGGCCGCAACCGCGATACGCTCGACGGCGAGGCGCAGAAGTTGCGCACCGCCGCCGACGTGCAGACGGCGGCAATGGACGTGTCCGAACCCGCATCGGTGGAGAGCGCTTTCGCCTACGCGGTCAAGGATTTCGGTCCGGCGGCAATCCTCATCAACAATGCCGGCCAGGCGGCGAGCGCGCCGTTCGAGAAGACCGATCTGACGCTCTGGCAGCAGATGCTCGGCGTGAACCTGACCGGCGCGTTCCTGTGCTCGCGCGCGGCGCTGCCGGGCATGCTCGATGCCGGCTATGGCCGCATCGTCAACATCGCCAGCATCGCCGGCCTCGCCGGCGCCGCTTACGTCACCGCCTATTGCGCGGCCAAGCATGGCGTCATCGGCCTTACCCGCGCGCTCGCTCTGGAACTCGCCAAGAAGAACATCACCGTCAATGCGGTCTGTCCGGGCTACACCGAGACCGACATGGTGCGCAGCGCCATCGCCAACATCAGCGCCAAGACCGGACGCGGCGCCGATGCGGCGACGGCCGAGCTGGTGCGGCGCAATCCGCAAGGCCGGCTCTTGCAGCCGAAGGAAGTGGCGAACGCCGTGCTTTGGCTGTGCCTGCCGGGAAGCGAAGCGATCACCGGCCAGGCGATTTCCGTGTCGGGGGGAGAAGTAATGTGAGGACGCGCAAAGCGACGCCGGCGAGAGCCGTCGCCGTTGAGCCGAGTGATCTGGAGACGCGAGTCAGCGACCAGCATCACCAGGCGTTGAAGCTGTGGCTGCGGCTTCTCGCCTGCACCAACCGGATCGAGGCTGAGATCCGCGGGCGGCTGCGCAGCAAGTTCGACACCACGCTGCCGCGCTTCGATCTGATGGCGCAGCTCGAGCGCAATCCCGGCGGGCTCAAGATGAACGAGCTGTCGCAGCGTCTGATGGTGACCGGCGGCAACGTCACCGGGATCACCGATCAGCTCGAGAAGGAAGGCCTGGTGCAGCGCAGCTCCGACCCCAACGATCGCCGCGCCTTCACCGTGAAGCTGACGCCGGCCGGCCGCTTCGTGTTCGCGCGCATGGCGGCGGTGCACGAACAATGGGTCGTCGAACTGTTCGCCGGACTGAACGCGGCGGAAAAGGAGCAAGTCTATCGCCTGCTCGCCAAACTCAAGCTCGGATTGCACAAGCCCGCCTTGGCGGCACAAAACAATCGGGAGGAGAAGCGACGATGGACGGTGAAATGAACGCCGCGCTCGCGGCCGGCAACGTCGTGCGGGTCGCCGGCTACCACGCCCGGCATTTTCTCTGGGAGGTCGCCGACAAGGTCGCGATCATCACGCTCAATCGTCCCGACCGCAAGAATCCGCTCACGTTCGAATCCTACGCCGAGCTGCGCGACCTGTTCCGGCAGCTCAAGAACGCCGGCGACGTCAAATGCGTCGTCATAGCAGGCGCCGGCGACAACTTCTGCTCCGGCGGCGACGTGCACGAGATCATCGGCCCGCTGACCAAGCTGGACATGCCGGGCCTGCTCACCTTCACCACCATGACCGGCGATCTCGTCAAAGCGATGCGCGCCTGCCCGCAGCCCATCGTCTCCGCCGTCGACGGCATTTGCGCGGGCGCCGGCGCGATCATCGCGATGGCTTCGGACCTGCGCGTCGGCACGAGCCGCAGCAAGGTGGCGTTCCTGTTCACCCGCGTCGGACTCGCCGGCTGCGACATGGGCGCGTGCGCCATCCTGCCGCGGATCATCGGCCAGGGCCGGGCGTCGGAACTCCTCTACACCGGCCGCTCGATGAGCGGCGAGGAAGCCCACCAATGGGGCTTCTACAACCGCCTCTGCGCCCCGGCGGCGCTGCGCAGCGAGGCGCTGGCGCTCGCCACCGATCTCGCCAACGGCCCCTCCTTCGCCCACGGCGTCACCAAGCGCATGCTGCACCAGGAATGGGCGATGGGTGTCGACGAAGCGATCGACGCCGAAGCGCAGGCGCAGGCGATCTGCATGATGACGCAGGACTTCCATCGCGCCTATCATGCCTTCGTGGCCAAGCAGAAGCCGATCTTCGAGGGCAACTGAACCGCAAAAGCGAAGAGGCCGTGCCCGGCGCAAATTCTCCTCTCCGCCCTGCCGCTGACGAACCGATATGAGCGACAAGACCTATCTCGACTGGCCGTTCTTCGAGGACCGGCACCGCCGCATCGAGCGGGAGCTCGACGCCTGGGCGGCCGCCAACCTCGCCGGCGTCCACGAGGATGACGTCGATGCCGCCTGCCGGACGCTGGTCCGCAAACTCGGCGGCGCCGGCTGGCCGCGCTACGCGATCGGCGGCGCCGCCTATGGCGCCGCCTATGAGGTCATCGACACGCGCGTGATCTGCCTCGTGCGCGAGACGCTGGCGCGCCATTCGGGCCTCGCCGATTTCGCCTTCGCCATGCAGGGACTGGGGTCGGGCGCGATCACGCTGTTCGGCACCGAGGAGCAAAAGCGCGCCTATCTGCCGCGCGTCGCCTGCGGCGAAGCCATCGCCGCATTCGCGCTCTCGGAGCCGGGCGCAGGTTCGGACGCCGGCGCGCTCGCCTGCGCCGCCCGCGCCGACGGCGATGCCTACGTGCTCGACGGCGAGAAGACGCTGATCTCCAACGGCGGCATCGCCGACTTCTATGTCGCGTTCGTGCGCACCGGCGAGGCGGAAGGAAGCCGCGGCATCTCGGCGTTCATCGTCGATGCCGCGACGCCGGGCTTCACCGTCGCCGAGCGCATCGAAGTGATCGCGCCCCACCCGCTGGCGCGGCTTTCATTCAAGAACTGTCGCATCCCCAGGTCGCGCCTCCTTGGCGTGCCCGGCGGCGGCTTCAAGGTGGCGATGCGCACGCTCGACATCTTCCGCACGTCGGTCGCCGCCGCCGCGCTCGGCTTTGCCCGCCGCGCGCTCGACGAGGCGTTGCAGCGCGCCACCG
>Ga0335081_10011178_pt1 | contig 14514 bp, 11 predicted proteins | sample Lox_Sample_35_FD_206713 | JGI IMG/M metagenome (GOLD analysis project Ga0335081, IMG submission 206713) | Soil microbial communities from Loxahatchee National Wildlife Refuge, Florida, United States - Lox_Sample_3.5 | ecosystem: Environmental > Terrestrial > Soil > Wetlands | place: USA... | reverse complement strand
GGTTACAATAATAGCGACAATCCAGATCATCAAGTCTTATCTTTTCGTGATCGCCAGCTTGCGGTGACGGTCGTTGCCGCCACCTAGGTCCGCGCAGGAATACTCAAACCGGCTGTTTCTGTACCCTTGTGGCCAGGACAAAGGGGCGGTTTGCAGAAGCCCGCACCTGCCACTTAGTCAGCTATAGAAAAGGAGCTTTGTGTCTGAAAAAAACTACCACATGACACCGGCGCAGTTCAGGACGTACGGACGAGAGGTGGTGGACTGGATTGCAGAGTACTACGAAACCATAGAGTCTCGTCCCGTCCTGTCGCAGGTCCGTCCGGGTGAGATTCGCGCGGGCCTTCCCGCAAGCGCTCCCCGAGAGCCGGAAGCCTTCGCCGCAATTTTGCAGGACCTGGAGAAGGTCATTCTTCCCGGAGTGACTCACTGGCAGTCTCCGAATTTCTATGCTTATTTTCCGGCGAATGCCTCGGGGCCAGCCATTCTTGGTGACCTGTTGTCCTCGGCCTTAGGAGTTCAGGGGATGCTCTGGGCCACCAGTCCGGCGTGTACCGAATTAGAGACCCATGTGCTGGATTGGCTGGTGCCGATGCTGGGACTACCCGAGAAGTTCCTGTCCAGCGGTTCTGGTGGCGGCGTGATCCAGGACACGGCTTCCAGTTCCTCGCTGTGCGCAATGCTGGCAGCTCGCGAGCGGGCCACGAACTACCGCAGCAATCGTCTTGGAGGCGAAGCGCACCTGACCGCTTACACTTCCAACCAGGCCCACTCATCGATTGAAAAAGCGGCCATGGTGGCTGGAATTGGGCTGCACAACTTGCGCCTCATCGAGGTGGACGAGCAGCTAGCCATGCGCCCTGATGCCTTGGCGCAACAGATTGCCGGTGACCGCAGCGCCGGCCTGATACCGTTCTTTGTCTCAGCCACCGTAGGGACGACGTCGTCCAACGCGCTGGATCCGTTGCCGGCGATTGGCGCCGTTTGCCGGGAGAATCATCTCTGGTTTCATGTTGATGCAGCCATGTCGGGGACCGCGGCGCTTTGTCCGGAATTTCGCTACATCCAGGATGGTCTCGAACTCGCCGACAGTTACACCTTCAACCCTCATAAATGGATGTTCACTAACTTCGATTGCAATTGCTTCTACGTTGCCGATCGCAAAGCACTCATCGATACCCTGAGTATCCTGCCGGAGTACTTGCGCAACCCGGCAACAGAATCGGGAGAGGTCTTTGACTATCGGGACTGGCACATTCCCCTGGGCCGCCGTTTTCGCTCGCTGAAATTATGGTTCGTCCTTCGTTACTACGGCGTGGAAGGACTGCAGTTTCACGTGCGGCGCCATGTCGCGCTGGCGCAGGAATTTCTGCAATGGGTGAAGCAGGACGATCGCTTTGAAGCAGCGGCGCCCGCACCGCTGAACCTGGTGTGCTTCCGTCATCGCGGCGGAGACCAGAGCAATGAGGAGCTGATCAATCGGCTGAACCGCAGCGGCGATCTTTATCTCACGCACACGCGCTTGAACGGACTCTTCACCTTACGATTTTGTGTCGGCCAAACCAACACGACCCGGCGGCACGTGGAGCATGCCTGGAGCAGAATTCAGGAAGAAGCGGGCAAGCTCTAAGGAAATTCTGATTAAGTCACGCAGCACTTACGGACGGCCTGAAGGCCGTCCCCTTCGAGAGGCCAGAGTTAATCAGAGTTTCCCTAGGATTGCGGACAAGCAACGGGGCCAGCGGGCTCCCCCTTTTAAGCCACGCCGGCCCCACGTCAGCTACCAGGTTTGGTAACTGAACCCGTAGTTGCACTCACCGACACGCGGGCCGGGAACGATCAGGGCGCTTGCCGTGTCTGCCGCTGACCGCTGCCGGCCCAGTCTGCCGAATTCCACCATATAAGCTTGCCGAATGCGCCAGCTACTGGTCTGAAGACGCGATTCAGGACAGGTGCGCGAGGCTGTACTTGCCTGTCCGCAAGTTCAGTGCGCGGCGAAGGCCGCGTCCGACGCGGCCCTTCTGAAGCTGCGGAGATCGGGTTATGATGACCAAGCACAAATGCGGCGGGGAGAGGCCCGGTGATGATGCCAGCCAGCGACTTCGAGTTCAAGTATCGATTCTGGATTTTTGGCGCGCTCTTCTGGATCTCCTTCGCCACCTATTCCGTCGATCACCTCAATATTGTCCAGTCCGTAGTGGATCCGATCGCCCACCGACACGGCACGCCGGCGCCCGACTGGGTTTACCATGCGATCTTTGCGGCCGGTGCATTGTTCTGTATCGCGTGCGCGAGTATTCGCACGTGGGGCACGGCTTACCTGAATGCGGCGGTCATGGTCGACAAGCGGCTGCACACCGCCCGCCTGGTTGCCGACGGGCCGTATCGCTACGTGCGCAATCCTCTGTACTTCGGCAATATTCTGCTGGCGATTGGATTCGGTTTCATGGCGAGCCGCATGGGGTTCGTCATTCTGGTCCTGGGCATGATTGTCTTCGACTATCGGCTGATCCTGCGGGAAGAGGCGGGGATATTGGCCAGCCAGGGCGAGAGCTATCGCGCGTATTGCCACACCGTGCCGCGGCTGCTGCCGGCATTGCGGCCGAAGTTGCCATCGGCGGGAGCGACAGCGAACTGGACGGACGGCTTTCTGGGTGAGGCGTTCATGTGGGTCATGGCGGCATCCGTTGCGGCCTTTGCCATTACTTTGAGCCTGAAGATCTTCTGGATTGTGCTGGCCTCGGCTTTCGTGGTGTACGCGATTTGTTATGCGGTGATCCGAAAGCGCCAGCAGACACAAGCGGCGGACGCCCAGTCCCCCGATTCTGAACGCCCGCCGAAACAGGTGGGACAGAGTGGTTCGCCGCGTCAATCGGACTCGTTGCTGTAAACCGGCTCCTCCATTTCGAATGGATCCTCGAGACCGCCACTGGCACCGAAGGTGGCCTCGTCCGCTATATTTTGCATTTGCTGTTCGAACTCCCGGCTGCGCCAGCGCAGCACAAGATGTTCTTTGCGTTCACGTCCATGTCCATGGCAAAGCGGACACAGGACGTCTTCTTTTTCAGATGGCATAAGTGCACTCCAACAGACGCCTGTATTGCAAACCCTGCAAGCGAATGGCGCAGTGAGCCGGGTCACGTTGGGGTGTGAGTGCTTCTTGAAAACCAAAGCTATGTCTGGAACAGGGGTCCTTCGACTGCGCACAGGATGACAGGGTGCATAGGACGATTAGGAGAAGCCGCGGAACAAGGTACGAAAAAGAGTTGGCAAACAGGAGTTGTGCCGTCGGCTGAAGCCGACTCATGTCCACAAACCAACGACTAGGACGCGGGCCTAAAGGCCCGCTCTACCAGCGCCCTGAACAGATGACGTAGACGCTACCCGAAAGGCCAGCTCGATTTAGTACGAATAGCCGTCGGGCTGCGCCACCGCCCCAACCTCGATCTTTGTGTCGACGTAGTCCCGACCCGCCGCAATTGCCTTCTTGTCCAGCTCGAGCAGCTTGGGATTCTTCACTGTGTCTTCCAGCACGGCAATCGCAGATTCCGCCGGCAGGCACTCCGTCTCTTCCAGCAGCGCCGCCAGCATCACGACGTTGGCGACCTTGGCTGAGCCCAGACCATCGGCGATCTCCGAGGCTGGGACGCATACCACGCGCGCCTGCGGCGCGCTGAAGCCCTCCGGCAGCCTGGTGCTGTTGTAGAGGATCAGGCCGCCGCTGGCGACCGTGGACGCGAACTTATGGAGCGAAAGCTCGTTCATCGCGATCAGCACTTCCGGCTGCGAAATGAGAGGCGAGCCGATGCGGTCGTGCGAGAGGGTCACGTGACAGTGCGCGCTGCCGCTGCGCATCTCCGGGCCGTACGACGGCAGCCAGCTCACTTCCATTTGCTCGCGCAATCCCATCTCGGCGAGCAGCTGACCCATCAGCAGGATGCCCTGTCCGCCGAAGCCGGCCATCTTCACGGTCAAGTCGCGGGTGTGATGATGACGGCGAGCGACGGGCTCCACGGTGTTGTCTTTGGCGACTTCCAGCGCTTCGGCGATGCTCTTGTGGGGGACCTGGGCATCGACCGGCAGGTCGGGCTTGCGATCGCGGAAGACACCGAGCGGAAAGGTCTTCACCAGCGTCTCACCGACCCATTTGCGCGCGACCACCGGATCCATCTTCAGGATGGTCGGGCAAGGCGAAAGAAACTCGACCAGCGAGAAGCCGCCGCCGTTCTTCTGGATCTCCAGCGCTTTCTTCACGGCCTTCTTCGCCTTCATGATGTTCTTCATGTCGCTGAGCGACACGCGCTCCAGATAGGTGGGCGTCTCGAGCCCGGCAAGCAGCTCGCAGACATGAATGGGAAGTCCTTCATTGTGGGAGCGGCGTCCCCAGGGCGATGTCGTGCTCCTCTGGCCCACCAGCGTGGTGGGCGCCATTTGTCCGCCGGTCATGCCGTAAATGGAGTTGTTGACGAAGAAGACGCAGATGTTCTCGCCGCGATTGGCGGCATGGATGATCTCAGCCGTTCCGATGGCCGCCAAGTCGCCGTCGCCCTGATAGGACATCACGATGGATTCGGGGTTGGCGCGCTTGAGCGCGGTCGCAGCTGCCGGCGCGCGGCCGTGCGCCACCTGCACATTGCCCACGTCGAAGTAGTAATAGGCAAAGACCGAGCAGCCCACGGGACTGACCAGGATGGCGCGGTCCGTCACGCCGAGCTCCGTCAGCGCCTCGGCAATCAGTTTGTGGACGACGCCGTGGCCGCAGCCCGGGCAATAGTGGGTCTGGTGTTGCAGTTCGGCTTTGCGCTCGTATTTGTCGTAGAATGCCGGCGATTTTTCGTGAATTACCTGATAGCCTTCCACAATCTCTCTCCTTGCCCACCCTCTCGCAAGAAAGGCGAGAAGGATGGGGCCCTTTTATACGTGGGCTGCCATGCGCGCGAACACCTGCGCCGTGATCTCTTCCACCATGGGAACGTTGCCGCCGACGCGTCCGTAATACTCCACCGGAACGCTACCGTTGAGCGCCAGCTTCACATCCTCCACCATCATGCCGGTGCTGAGCTCGACGGCGAGCACCTGCTTCACGCTGCGGGCGGTCTCGAGCAGTTCGCGCGAGGGGAACGGCCACAGCGTGATGGGCCGGAAGAGGCCAGCCTTCACGCCTTGCGCGCGCAGCTGATCGACCGCCGAACGCAGCACTCGCGAGACGATGCCGAAGCCAATCAGCAGTATGTCCGCGTCTTCGGTCAGGTAGTTCTCGTGACGGCTCTCCAGCTCCTGCGCCAGCTGATACTTGGCTTCCAGCTTGCGGACGTGGGCCTCCAAAGCATCGGGCTCCAGCACAATTGAGCTGAGCAGATTCTTCCTGGTCTCCGGCGTGCCCTTTACTGCCCAGGCTTTCTCCGGGGGCACGATTTCGCGCAGCTTGATGTCGAGCGGCTCCATCATCTGGCCAACGTAACCGTCGGTCATGATGACGACCGGATTGCGGTAACGGTCGGCCAGCTCGAAGGCGAGCACGGTGAGGTCGAACATCTCCTGCACCGAGCCCGGCGCCAGCACCAGGTTGCGATAACAGCCGTGGCCGCCACCCTTGACGATGGCGAAGTAGTCGCTCTGCTCGGGAGCGATGTTTCCCAGCCCCGGGCCGCCACGCACTACATCCACGATCACGCCCGGCAGTTCTGCGCCCGCCATGTAGGAGATGCCTTCCTGCATCAGGCTCAGGCCGGGGCCAGACGAAGCGCTCATCACACGCTGACCGGCGGAGGAAGCGCCGTAGACCATGTTGATGGCCGAGACTTCGCTCTCTGCCTGCAAGAACGTGCCGCCTACTTCCGGAATGAGGAGGGCGGCGTATTCGGCGATCTCGCTGGCCGGGGTGATGGGATAGCCGTAGAAGGCTTTGCATCCCGCCAGCACGGCGCCTTTCACGATGGCGACGTTGCCCTTACAGAGTTGCCTCATGGCTCACCTCCTGCTTCGGCGGGATAGGCGGAGTGGCGGTCTTGGCCGGCGCCAGCCGCTCGACGGTGATGGCGCCGGGCTCGGGACAACAGTAGAAGCAAGCGCCGCAGCCGGTGCAGCCTTCGCCGGTATATTGTGCCGGATGCACCCCGTACTTGCTGAGCTCGGGCGCCAATTCAAGACATTCGGGAGGACACGACTCCACGCACAAGCCGCATCCTTTGCATTCTTCAGGATCGATGATGACGTTACCGCGCGGTTGCGATGACATTCTTACCCTCGCACTTCCACTTCGTAAGCGTTGCGTTGAAACCAACGTTGCAGTTCACAATATTCGTAAAGCTCGTCGCGAAACTTGGGATGGGCGATCTGGATCAGGGCTTCGGCGCGCTGGCGGATGTTGCGGCCGTGCAGATAGGCGACGCCGTGCTCGGTGACCACATAGTGCACGTCGCCGCGGCCGGTCAGCACGCCGGCGCCGGGGGCGAGGCGGGGCACGATGCGGGAGATGGTGTCGTCCTTCGCGGTGGAGGGCAGCGCGATGATCGGCTTGCCAAACTTGGAGCGCGCTGCGCCGCGGATGAAGTCGAGCTGCCCGCCAAAGCCGCTGTAGAACTGCGGCCCGATGGATTCGGCGCACACCTGACCCGTCAGGTCGACCTCAATCGCCGAGTTGATGGCGATCATGCGATCGTTCATGGCAATGCGGTAGGGATCGTTGGTGTAGGCCGAAGGATGAAACTCGAAGATCGGGTTCTCGTCGATGAAGTCGAAGAGCTGGCGCGTCCCCAGCACAAAACCGAGAATGATCTTGCGCGGCTTGAGGTTCTTGCGCCGTCCGTTAATGATGCCGGCCTCGATGAGAGGTATCACATTGTCAGAGATCATCTCGGTGTGGATACCGAGATCTTTGCGGTCCATGAGATTGGGCAGAATGGCGTCGGGAATCGCGCCTATCCCACACTGTAAGACAGACCCGTCTTCGATGAGCGAAGCCACGCGCACCCCAATCTGCTCATAGATATCGTTGGAGGACTGTTTCCTTAACTCGCACAAGGGACGGGACAACTCGACGATGGAGTCGATTTCGCTGACATGGATGAAGCTGTCGCCATAGGTGCGCGGCATCTGGGCGTTGACCTGGGCAACGACCCGGTGGGCGTATTTGGCGGCGGTCAAGGTGATGTCCACGCCCACGCCGAAGCTGCAATAGCCATGCGGGTCGGGCGGCGACACCTGGATGAAAGCGACATCGATGGGCATCTCGCCGCTCTCGAACAGCGCTTCCACTTCGCTGAGGAAAATGGGCGTGTAGTCGGCGCGGCCGGCGTTCACCGCCTCGCGGACATTGCCGCCGACAAACAGCGCGTTGTGGCGAAAGTGCTCCGACATTTCCGGGGCACAATAAGGAGACGTACCCGAGGTCAGCAAATGCAGCAGTTCGACGTTCTTCACGTAGGGAGCGCGCGCCATCAGCGCTTCCACCAGGGCCTCGGGCTCGGCGCAGCCGGGATGGATGTACACCCGCATGCCCGATTCCACGCAGTTCACAGCTTCGCGGGCGGTTACCAGCTTGCTGCGATATTGATCGATCCACGACATGGATAACCCTCTCTAAGCGGATACCACTTCGGACTTCACCGAATAACCGGCCATGGCACGCTCGTGTCCGAGCGCAGCGTAATAGATGGCCAGATGGAAAAACTTGTCGAGCATCTCCAGCAGCTCGAGCTCACCAAAGATCTCCGCCGGGCGTTCCAGTTCGGCGTGCTTCTGCAGGTAGTCCCAGAGGTTCTCGCGCACCAGGCAGATCATCCACACGACCTGGCTGATGGGTACGCCCTGAGCAGCGCGGCGGGCGCCGATCTCGAGGTAACGGGTCTCGATGTCGTACTCGGTTTTAGCCAGCAGCCACTTGCCGAGATGGCGGTAGACGTCGTAGACCTTCTCGGTCAACTCGCTCTCCGGAACATTGGCGTAGCCCGAGCACTTGTTGCACTCGCGATAGCGGTTGTGCAGACTGCGGGCCAGTCCGTCGGAATGACTTTCGATTAACTTGACCAGGCGGTACGCGAGCAGCATGGCTCACCTCGTTCACCTCGGCCGCGGCTGCAAAAAGGCAGGGTGCAACCGAACGGCTCCGGCCCTCACTCTCTTACCCTCAAGTGTCGCCTTTGGAAGGGCCAAGCAGCCGTGATTGCAATCACATGCAAAAGTGATTCGGGTCACTCGGAGAGCCGATGTGGGCGTGGAGGGACTATTGTGCCGCGGCGGTTCCCCGCACAGCTTCCTGGCACTCCCGCGCCGCGGTCAGCAGCTTGTCGATGTCGGGGTCGGCACGTAGCCTGGCCAGCAGCGGGTCGGTCAGCAGATTGGAATAGGAGCAGTAGTTGTTCTGGATAGCGTTTTGGAGCAGGTGCAGCGCCGCCGCCTTCTTGCCACAATAGGCGAACAACGAGCCTTCGATGTACCAAGTCTCGGGGTCAGGATCGGCGGGAAAGCTGCTCTCGGACTCTCGTGCTATGCGGTCCAGCTCCGAAGTGGGGCGCAGGTCGAGGCAGGCTTCCAGCAAGTCGCGATGGTATCGCGGGGCGGTGGGCATGTGCTGCACTGCTTCGCGGGCTTCACCGACCTTGCCGGCGCGAAGCAGCAACGAAGGGGTCACATACTTGGCCCATTCCGAGCCGGCATCGAGGCGAACGAAATCGGCGGCACGGTCGGTCTTGCCCAGCTCCATAAAGGGCCAGGCGCAGGAGCGGAATGTGTAGTTGCCGGGATCGAGCGCGAGCGCGGTATTGCACTCGTTGGTTGCCTGCTCCAACATTCCCGCGTAACGGTAGACATAGCTCATGACGAAATGGGCTTGGGCGCTCTCCGGACGGCGCTTCACCAGGTCCTGAGCGGCCTGATAGGCCTTACCCAGCTCACCACGCTCCACGCGGTTGGTGATCAGCTGGCCGGCCGCGATGGTGAGATTGGGGTCGAGCTGAAGCGCGCGCTCACAGGCTTTGTTGGAGAGCTGAAACATGGTCTCGCCACCGTCGGAGTAGGTGGCATCGTAGTAGGCGCGCAGGCCCAGCTGCTCCCAGGCGGGCGCGTAATTCGGATCCATCTGCACCACGTGCTGAAGGACAGCGATGGCATCCTTGTTCGGCCCGGGATCGTGGGGCAGCGCCAGTGCGTGCAGGTAGAGATCGTAGGCCTCAGGATCTTTGGGGCGTGTTCCGGTGGCAAAGGTGGTTCCGGCAACGCCCAGGCGGGGCAGCAGACCCTGCCGCAATTGCGCGGTCATGCCGGCTTGCAGGGCGATGAGGTCCTGCGCCGGGGCGGTGAAGGTGGTCTGCCATAGCAGGTGATCGTCATGCACGTCGGTGGCTTCCAGGGTGACCAGCAGGTTCTCGCCCTGCTTGACGAAATGCCCGGTGAGGATGGTGGAGACGTGCAGGTCGCGGCCCACCTTCTGCGGATCAACATCATTGCCGGTGTATTTGCGGGTGAGAGACGATGGCCGCACGTCCAGGGTGCGCGAGTAGGTGAGGACGTTGGCGACCTCATCGGCGAGGGCAAAGCGCAGGAAGTCGACGCTGATGTCGCCGTTCACGTTCTGCAGCGGCAGCACCGCGATGGTGTTTCGTGCGCCTGCCGCGCCGGGGTGCTTGAACCACCACAATCCCGCCAGGGTGAGGACCATAATCAGCACGGCGCTGACGGCCAGCAGCAGATAGGTCTGCCAGCGGCCGCTGGTCTCGAAGGTGCTGGTCGCAATGCGATAGGGAAAAGGTGAGCGAATGCGGCCGCTGGTGGTCAGGCCGGGCTCGGTCTCCTTCTTCAGCGCCTCGAGATCGGCCTTCATGGCCAGGGCTTCGGGATAGCGATTGCCGCGGTTCTTCTCCATCGCGCGGCCAATGATGCCTTCCAGATCGGGCGGCAGCTTGGGATTGAGCTTGAGCGGAGGCACCGGCTTGCGGTTGAGCACAGCCTCCAGCGTGGTGACGGTATTGTTGCCGGCGAAGGGCTTCTTGCCGGTAGCCATCTGATAGAGAACGACGCCGAGGGAAAACAGATCAGTGCGGGGATCGAGCTCTTCGCCGCGAGCCTGCTCGGGCGACATGTAGACCGCGGTGCCGAAGATATCGCCGGCGATGGAGAGCGGGTCGTCCTGCGAGCGCATGTCGCTTTCCCACTGTTGACCGGAGAGCTTGACCAGTCCGAAGTCGAGAATCTTGATCTGTCCGCTATTGGTGATGAAGATGTTGGCCGGCTTGATATCGCGGTGGATGATGCCCTTGGCGTGGCAGGCGGCGAGCGCGTCGGCGACCTGAATGGCGATGTCCAGGATCTCCTCGATATCCATGGGCCCGCCACGCAGCTTGTCTTTCAGGCTCATGCCCTCCAACTTCTCCATCACGATGAAGGGCTGACCGTTGATGTCCTCGATGTCGTAGATAGTGCAGATGGCGGGGTGATTGAGCTGGGAGGCGGCGCGGGCTTCGCGTTCGAAGCGCTCCAGGGCCTTGCGGTCGTTGAGCAGATTTTCGGGAATGAACTTGAGGGCGACGTGGCGGCCCAGACGCGTGTCTTCCGCATCGTAGACCAGCCCCATCCCACCACCGCCGAGTTTCCCCACGATGTGATAGTGGGAGACTGTCTCGCCGACGAGCATGCCGCAGACCTCGGTCCCGCCCGCGGTAATGGTAGGCCGCGCGTGAAGGTGGGGTCAACCTATCCGAAGCGATGCCCGATCCTTTGGGTGACGAGGTGCATCCGGAAAGCTTGCAGGCTGTTTCGCAACTTCCTCGGGAAGGATGTCGGGGAGCGGACTGTAGCTGAGCGACGAACAATCAAGCTGCAACGCGGCGGGATGTAGTGAGCCCGGGTCGTCAGACCCAGGTCAGGTGGAAAAAACGCACAAGCCACGGCAGTGGCGACACAGTTTCGTAGCAGACTCGCTTGGCTCGGCGCGCAGACAGCGCCTTATCCTTCTGCCCCAATCAGAGTGTCCGGCGAAGGCCGCGGATGAACTTGCCCCCACAACGCGTATCCCAACCAGATCAAGGCGGCAATGACATAGGCAACCGAGTTGACAGTGCCCAATATCGAGAGGCGAACGAGGCCGTGACGGGAAGCTCCGGTGGCCACGATCAAGTTCATGACAGCAAAAAGCCCGAACCCGAAAGCGATACCGAAAACAAAGTCGCGCCGCGAGATTGCCAGATAGGTGCGAAACACGAATAGCAGGAGCAGCAGTGCGCACTGCGCTACCCGCAAAAGCCGATCGGTGTACAGCAACATGCCGGTCAGCGGACCTAACTCACTGCGAATCCCGTGGCCTCTCAGAAGCGCGACCGCAAGGACAAATGCGATGCTCGACCAGACCATGAGCTGTATGATCTGGCGCAGCTGATGATGCGCTGCGAAGGCATAGTTGAGAATTTCGAGGAAAACCGCAAGCGAGAGTACGACGTTGATCGAGAGATTGATGTAGTACGCGTAATAGTAGACGCTGTACGAACTATAGTACGCCAGAAAGAGAACGGGCTCACAGACAATGTTCAGCGCAACGTAGAAGAAGAAGCAAGCGTACGCGCGATCTAGCCGCCTCTTGTGCATAACAAGCAGCACGCCGGCCAGGATGACAGGACTGCTGAACCACAGGACGTAGTCGGCCAGATGCAAATGCATTTCGACCTCTCTCTTCGCCAAGCCGGGTTGCGTAATTACGCCGTGCCGGCCTCGCGGGCGGCCTTCATGACCGTCTTCTTCATGCGCAGGTCACCGGCCCAGTAGAGGCTGATCTCGTGTCCATCGGGATCGTTAAGGTAGGCGTGACGCCAGCCCCAGGGCATCATGCCTGGCAGCTGCGTCATATAGAAGCCGCGCTTCTGCAGGCTGCGGCAGAAGCCGTCGAGATCGCGGATTTCGAAATAAAGCCGCACGCCTTCGCTGGCGACGGATGCACCCGGCCCGGCCAGGTGCAGAGCAATGGTTCCATCGCCGCCGGGAGCGCGCAGCCGCGCGTAGACCGGCTTGCCTTCGTAGCGGAAATCTTCGATCAGCTTGAAGCCGAGCCAGTCGCGATAGAAGTTCATTCCGCGCTCGACGTCCTTCACGTAGATCATGGCGTGATTGAAGGTGAGCTTGCCGCCGTCTTCCGGCGGCGGAGCTGCAGCCGCGGGTTGGGCCGGCGCCTTTTTGGCGGCCGCCTTCGTCGTGGTACGCGGAGCGGCCTTCTTCGCGGCGCTCTTCTTCTTTGGTGCGCTCTTCCTGGCTGCAGCTTTCTTCTTGGCGGGCTTTTTCATGTTGATGTCGTCTTGTGGGCGCGAACCGCGCCAGTATGTTCGGGGGTGCGGTGGTTGTCAAGCGTAGAGCGGCGGCAGACTGCTGATTCGGCGCAGCGATTACTTTCGTAACCGCGAAGCCGCGATTCTCATTGCCAACAGCGCAGCGTGGCGCGCAAGCTGATTATGTTGGGAGTCGTGTGCCCAATGGCCCGCGGAGCAAATCGTGGGCCGAGTTCTTTGAAAAGTCGGAGGCTTAGGGTCAGCCCGGGTGCGCCGGCCTGCAGCGTCGCAACGTCGCACTAAACCCAGTGGAGTCTAGATTTTAGGAATAAGCCGTTTGACTTCAAGATTTTGCGGCAGTCCGTCTTTAGAATCAAGAATTTACGGGCAGGAGGGGGAGGGGGGTAGACCCAAGTCTAAACCAGATGGTTGAATGATACTCAGCCGCAGCCTTGATCCTGTTGGGCAGAGAAAAGGCGCTGCCGTAGCAGCGCCCGTGGACCCGAAAGGCCGCTATTGCTTGGGCGCAGTCGCGGCAGAAGAGTTTTGCTTGGCCAGCTTGACGCGGGCCGTTTCCAGTTCTTTCTGGACCTTGGCCACGCTGTCGGTGTCGACCTCGGCGGGAATGGTTTTGTTCCACTCTTCCAGCGAGCGCTCCCAGTGGGTGGCGGCCAGCTTCAGGCGGCCCGTCTTCTGATAGAGTTCGCCGAGATGGTCGTGGATGGTGGGGTCGTCGCTCATCCGCTCGGAGGCGCGACGCAGATTTTCTTCCGCCAGATCGTAGTTGCCCATCTTGTAATAGACCCAGCCGAGCGAGTCGAGATAGGCGCCGTTCTGGGGATCGAGAGCCACGGCGCGGCGGATGTAGCCCAGCGCTTCTTCCAGCCGGGTGCCGCGATCGGCGAGCATGTAGCCCAGGTAATTCAGGGCCATGGCATTCTTGGGATCGTCTGCCAGAACCTTGTGGAAGGCTTCTTCGGCCTTGTCGTATTTCTTTTGCCGCTCGTAGATGGAACCGGCCACGAAGAGCGCGTAGTCCTTGTCTTCCTGCTTGCCGGCCATCTCGATGGCCTTATTGATATTCTCTTCCGCCTGGTCCCAGTCCTTGATGCGGGTGTCCATCTGGGCCAGCGTGATGTAGACGTCGCGGTCGTCGGGAGTGCCCTTGAGCAGCGCTTTCACGCGCTCAATGGCGGGAGCGGCATTGCCCATGTCGGCCTGCTGGGAAGCGGCGACCATCTGCAAGCCCCGGTCCTTGGGGAATTTCTTGGCGGCTTCTTCGGCAACGTTCGTCGCCTGTTGCCACTGCTTGTTGTCGCGATAGGTTTCGATCAGCTGCTGATAGCCGCGGATGGCGTTCTCGTCGCCCAGGTCGAGCATCTTGCGAAAGGTGTCGGCCGCCAGCTGGTAGCGATTGGTGTCGCGATAAATCGTGCCCAGGCGCTCCAGGAAGACGGCGCGATTGTTGGAATCCGCCACGGCGGACTCGCTGCTGTCCGGATGATCGGTCTTTTGAACCAGCTGGTTGAGGATCAGGATGGCGTCGTCGTACTTGCCCTGAGCCTCGTCAATGATGGCGATGTTGTACTGCACTTCGAGCGAATCGGGAACCACCGCGCTGGCCTTCTTCAACGCGTCCATGGCCTGATCGAACTTGCCGTTGCGACGGTCGATCTCGGCGATCAGCATGTAGGTCTGGGCGTCGGAAGGATCGGCATCGACGATGGCCTTGTATTGTTCCAGGGCGGCATCGGTCTGGCCGTCGTTCATCAGGTTCTGCGCCAGCCCGCGCACGGCGTCGAGATTGTCACGGTCGAGATCCGCCGATTTGCGATAGGCATCCACCGCCTGCTTGTAGTTCTTCTGCTGTTCGTAGGTGTAGCCCAGAGCGGAGTACAGTTTCGCGGTGCGCGCCGTTTCTGGAATCGAGTTCAGCACCTGCAGCGCGCGCCCGGAATCGCCTTCCTCGTTGTAAAGATAGGCGAGGGTGGAGACCGCTTCTTCCGAGTCCGGCTGGATTTGCACCGCGACCTTGAATTCGTTCTCCGCCTTCAGCAGCTCATTATTCTGGCGATACAAGCGTCCCAGCAGGAGATGGTCTTCGACGCTCTTGGGGTCCAGCTTGACGATCTGCTCATACTGCTCGATGGCCAGCTTCAGGATCTCCTGCGACTGCGTGCCCGACTGCATGTCACCCAGCGAGCGCAGATAGATGCGTCCCAGCAGACGCCGCGCTTCCAGATTGTTGCCGTCGCGCTTCAGGATG
>Ga0335081_10011177_pt1 | contig 14515 bp, 10 predicted proteins | sample Lox_Sample_35_FD_206713 | JGI IMG/M metagenome (GOLD analysis project Ga0335081, IMG submission 206713) | Soil microbial communities from Loxahatchee National Wildlife Refuge, Florida, United States - Lox_Sample_3.5 | ecosystem: Environmental > Terrestrial > Soil > Wetlands | place: USA... | reverse complement strand
ACTAAGACCTTGTGACCGGGCTGGACCTGTCCTTTGTCGCGAAGACCTTGCAACGCGGTGAATGCCGCAACTGGGACGGAAGCGGCTTGCTCGAACGTGACGTTATCGGGCTTGATCGCCAACATGGACTCGGGAGCGCACACATATTCGGCGAAGGCACCGTGTCGGTGGATCCAGGCTTTGGCGCCGGATGCTTGCGGATCACTGACACATACGCCGAAGACCTGGTCGCCGGGTTTGAAGTGCGTTACTTTCGCGCCAACCGCTTCGACCTGGCCGGCGACGTCCACGCCTGGGCGGCCGGGCTGCGCGGCGGTCGGTTTGCGCAGTCCGAAGATGATCTGAAAGATAAGTGGCACGCCTTTGAGTTCGCCCAGGTCGAGAGGATTGACGGAAGCCGCGCGAACTTTGATCAGGACTTGGTTGTCGCCGGGGACTGGCTTTTCAATCTCGGTGTATTGCAAAACGTCGGGGGAACCATGGCTGTAGTAGACGATGGCTTTCATGAGATTGCTCCCAATAGGCCTGAGGGGGAGGGGAAAGTCAATGGGGATCTGAGCGAATCGGGGAAAAACTGCATGTATACTCAAAGTAGATACATATGCGAAACGAATCCACGATTTCGAAATGGGGGAACAGCTTGGCAGTCCGGATTCCACTGGCGATCGCCAAACAGGCGAGCCTCGGCGAGGGGGATTGCGTGAAACTGGCGCTCGACCGGGAAGGACGCATCGTGCTGCGCCCGGCGCGGCAGAGGTACGAACTGGCCGAGCTTGTTGCCGGGATTACGCCGAAGAACCGTCATCGGGAAACAGACTGGGGACGGCCGCAGGGTAAGGAATCCTGGTGAAGGCCTTTGTGCCGGCTGCCGGCGATTTCGTTTGGCTGACGTTCGATCCTCAAGCGGGCCGCGAGCAGGCAGGCCGGCGCCCGGCGTTGGTACTGAGTCCGAAGATATACAACGCGCGATCGGGCCTGGCGCTGGTATGTCCGGTCACCAACCAGGCTAAGGGATATCCGTTCGAGGTGACGGTGCCTAGCGGCTGCGGCGCAACTGGCGTTATCCTGGCGGACCACGTCAAAAGCATCGATTGGAAAGTGCGCCACGCGGAACGGCTCGGGCGCTGCACAGAGGAGGTAATGGGGGAGGTGCGGGCGAAGCTGGCGGCCTTGCTGGGGGATTAAAGGGCAAAGTTTGGTGCATCGGACAGCCGATTGAAAGACTAGGTATGCTGCAACAGCGCCGGTGAAAGTTCGCGAGTTGATCAAAACGCTGAAGAGAGCGGGCTGGCGGCAAACTGGTATTAAGGAGTCCGAGCAATGACCAGGAAGTACTCCCTCGTGATTGACGGCGATGCGGCGGGCACAGCGCGTACTTACTGGAGCTGCCGGCCATTGTCGTAACGGGCAAGTCTATCGATGAGCTGACTGCACGCGCGAAGCGAGCCATTCGAATCTATTGGGAGAGCGTGTCGGTGGATCGGTCGCCGGGATCGACGCTTCAGGAAATTGAGGTTGAGCTGCCGGCTTGACAACATCGGGAAGCAAAACCCCAGCACGCCGCAGCCGAAGGCAGTATTCTAAGGATGGGAGTCTTTGAAATGGTCCTGCCTCGAGGTCTCGCACAGCCGACAGAACTCATTAAGCAACTCAACCGCCTTTGGCCCCTTCCCTCTGGCGTTGTGAATTTGCACTATACGGTTGATGAGGATTGGAGCGGCGACCCTGCGATCTTTTTTTACGTCACACTGTCAGATGATGCCGCGCGCCGAGAAGTCTTACACGAAAACGCCAAACGCATAGAGGATTTGATAAAACAGCATTTAGATCCAATCGGTCAATGGGATTTAATTCCGTACTTTTATTTTCGGAGCCAATCCGAGCAGGAGAACCTCAAGGAACAGATTTACGAGGTTGACCGATGGGGTACCACCACGATCTGATCGAGCACGCCATCGATCTGTGGCAGCTCAATGTGCCGGATAAGCCTAGGCAGGCCGACCTGCGTCGGGCCGTTTCGGCTGCTTACTACAGTCTCTTCCATCTGCTCACGACGGAAGCAGCCCTGAATTGGAGGCACGAAAGGCAGCGGCATGATTTTGCCAGGATGTTCGATCATGGGCGTATGAGGAGTGCTTCGGAGTCAAGGAAGACCCTTGAGGAGCCCATAGGAGTCGTGGCGAAATCGTTTCTCAAGCTCCAGGAGGCGCGACACAAGGCGGATTACGATAACTCAAAGGTGTGGTCGCGAACCGAGGTGTGGGAGATGATTGCCGTCGCACAAGATGCGATGGCTTTTTGGTCGGATATTCGAGAAAAAGAGATCGCCCAGGACTATTTGCTGGATCTGTTTGTTTTGAAGCGCAAGATCTGACGCCACTTCCCAAATCTCCACAGCCTGTGCTATTCTGTCCAAAGCCCCAATTTTAGGCTCAGTGGGAGGTTCGTGCGTTTGCGGACCGTTCGCACCAATGAGGAAATATGGCCAGGAAACCAGGGAAACACTATCAATCTGCCGCGAAACAGGTCGAAGCGCGCGACTACACGCTAGACCAGGCCGTTCCGCTACTGCAGAAAATCAAGTACGCCAAGTTTGACGAGACCGTCGAGGTCCACTTGCGCTTGGGGGTTGACCCCAAGCATGCCGATCAGATGGTTCGCGGAACCGTCATTATGCCGAACGGACTGGGCAAGTCGAAAAAAGTTCTGGTGATTGCCGGAGGCGATAAACAGAAGGAAGCCGAGGACGCGGGCGCCGATTTCGTGGGCGGCGAGGACATGGTCACCAAGATCCAAACCGAGAACTGGACCGATTTCGATGCCGTGGTGGCTACGCCCGATATGATGCGGTCGGTTGGCAAACTCGGCAAGGTACTCGGGCCGCGGGGCCTGATGCCCAATCCCAAAACAGGCACCGTGACCGTGGATGTGGCCAAGGCTGTTAAAGAGGTTAAGGCGGGCAAAGTGGAGTTCCGCGTGGACAAGACCGGCATCATTCATGCGCCTGTGGGCAAAACCAGTTTCGCGAGCGATAAGCTCGTCGAGAACGCGGCCAGCCTGATCTCGGCGGTGATCAAGGCCAAGCCGGCGGCGGCCAAAGGCAAGTACGTCAAGAGCGCGACCCTGTGCTCGACCATGAGCCCGGGGATCTCGATTGACGTGACCGAATTCAGCGTCAAGGCGGCGAGCTAGGGCGCGAGGTTCCGTATGAAAAAACGAGAAGACAAAAAGAAGGACGCTGAAACGCTGCGCAAAGAGCTGGAAGCATCGAAGAACCTCTTCGTCACCGGCTACGAGAAGCTGCGCGTGGAGCAGGATTACGAACTGCGCAAGACGGTTCGCGGCGCGGGCGGCAAATATCGCGTGGTGAAGAATAACGTGGCGGCGAAGGCTTCGGAAGGCACGCCGGCGGAGCAGGTTTTGAAAGACCTGAAGGGCATGACCTCGCTGGCTTACACGTCAGCCGATCCGGTAGCGCTGGCTAAGGCGCTGACCGCCTACGCGAAGGCGAACCCGACATTCACGTTCAAGGCAGGTTTGGTGGAGGGCCGTGTGATCGATGTGAAGTCGATCCAGGATCTCGCCACCATGCCGTCGAAGGAAGAGATTTTTGCCAAGCTGCTGTACCTGATCAACGCTCCGGCGCAGCGGCTGGCGACGGTCATCAACACGGTGGGCCGAAACCTCGCGGTGGTGATCGACCAGGGATGCAAGGAAAACAAGTTCAAGTAAAGAGGAGTCAGTAAATGGCGGACATCAATGCAATAGCGGATCAGATTCAGGGCCTGACCCTGCTCGAAGCTTCCCAGCTGGTCAAGATGCTGGAAGAGAAGCTGGGAGTTTCGGCGGCAGCGGCGGCGCCGGTGATGGTGGCCGGTGGTGGCGGGGCGGCGGCGGCTCCGGCGGCTGAGGAGAAGACCGAGTTTTCGGTCGTTCTGCAGGCGGCTGGCGCCAATAAAATCAATGTAATCAAAGTGGTACGCGAGGTCACAAGTCTTGGCCTCAAGGAAGCCAAGGACTTGGTGGATGGCGCTCCCAAGCCGGTTAAAGAAGGCGTCAGCAAGGATGAAGCTGAGGCCATCAAGAAAAAGTTTGTAGATGCGGGCGCAACCGTCGAAGTGAAGTAGAAAAGCAGGTGCCAGGCGTCAGGGAACGCGAGTGGAGTGGCGCCTACCACTGAAGACTGGGCACCTGGACTACCATTTGACGGAAGTATAAGGTTCTGATAAAGTTAAATCTTGGGATTCAGTGTCAACCGGATTAGCCCCCGGATTGGTGACCGTGCATCTGGGATTCTGGCATTTTGATTGCAGTGCGAGCGAGACTGCACAGAGGATCTTTGCGTGCCTTTTCAGATCCGCAGCCAATACGCGGGATAGCTCCGTCTCAAGTAGTTCCTTCTCTTCCGTTGCAAACTCCGGCCGTGCTGATGCCAGTCAGCGCGGTCGATTTTTTTCGGGTACAGTTTCACCCCTACGCGTGCTTCACGAGTTCTGGCATCTTGCGGGAAACCGGCATCCCGCAGCGTGCTAGCGGTATTGGTTTTCAACTCGATTGATGAGTCAGGCTTCTTTTCGGCCCTCAGGAGCAATGAATGAATAGTCAGCGCAATGGCGCCGCCCCCGAGCGGGTAGACTTTTCCAAAATCAAGACTTCGATCCCGATTCCGAATCTGATCGAAGTTCAGAAGCAATCCTATGAACGCTTCCTGCAGATGGACCTGCTTCCCAACGAGAGGGAAGACACGGGCCTGCAGACGGTGTTCAACTCGGTTTTTCCTATTTCGGACTTCCGCGGCGTGAGCCAGCTGGAGTTCGTGGATTATTCCATCGGCAACTGGGAATGCAAATGCGGCAACCTGAAGGGGCTGCACCATCTGCGTTCCACCTGCCGCAACCCGCAGTGCGGCGCGACCATTCGCACGGATCCTTTCCATGCAGGCGACGTGCTTTGCGACCACTGCGGCACGTTCAACAAGAACGTGGTTACGTTCTGCAATAAGTGCGGCGACCCGGTCGGCCTCCAGTTGAAGTACGACATGGTGGAGTGCCAGGAGCGCGGCATGACGTATGCGGCGCCGCTCAAGGTCACGATCCGGCTCACGGTTTACGCCAAAGATCCGGAAACCGGGGCCAAGAGCGTTCGCGACATCAAGGAGCAGGAAGTCTTCTTCGGTGAAATTCCGCTGATGACGGACAACGGCACGTTCATCATCAACGGCACGGAGCGCGTGATCGTTTCGCAGTTGCACCGTTCACCGGGCGTATTTTTTGAGCGCGTACCGGCGCAGGGCTACTTCCTGGGCAAGATCATTCCCTACCGCGGAAGCTGGGTGGAATTCGAGTACGACAACAAGAACCTGCTGTACGTGCGCATCGACCGCAAGCGCAAGTTTTACGGCTCGGTATTTCTGCGCGCGCTGGGCGTCAAGACCGACGAACAGATTCTGCGCACGTTCTACCGCATCGACAAGATCAACATCAAGGACAAAAAGCTGTTCTGGGTGGTGGATGACGGTCTGATCGGGCTGAAGCTGTCGCACGCCATCAATACCAAGGGTGGAGAAACCATCGTCGGCCAGGGCAAGAAGATCACGTCCACGCTGATGAAGGAGATCCAAAAGGCCAAGATCCAGCAAGTGGAGGTCGCGCCAAACGATCTGGAAGGCGCTTATATCGCCGCCGATGTGGTCGACATGTCGACCGGCGAGGTGATCATCGACGCCAACCAGGAACTCACCACTACCACTATCGCCAAGCTGATCGAAGCGGGCATCGAGAGCTTCGAAATGTTTTTTCCGGAGCGCGACGATGTTGGGACCGTGATTTCGTCGACCATCAAGAAAGACGCAGTCAAAACGCAGAATGAAGCGCTGATCGAGATTTACCGCAAGCTGCGGCCGGGTGATCCGCCGACGCTCGACACCGCCACCCAGCTTTTCCAGGGGATGTTCTTCGACCACCGCAAGTACGATTTTTCGCGCGTGGGCCGCATGAAGTTCAACATCAAGCTATTCGATCGCGCGGACGCCACCAAGCTCGACGATCGCACGCTGACCGCGGAAGATTTCTACGCGACCATCCGGTACCTGCTGAAGCTGCGCAAAGGCATCGGCGTAGTGGACGACATCGACCACCTGGGCAACCGCCGCGTGCGCGCGGTGGGCGAGTTGCTGGAGAACCAGTTCCGCATCGGCCTGGTGCGCATGGAGCGCGCCATCAAAGAGAAGATGTCGGTGTACCAGGAAATGTCGACGGCCATGCCGCACGACCTGGTGAACGCCAAGCCGGTGATGGCCGCGATCCGCGAGTTCTTCGGATCGAGCCAGCTTTCGCAGTTCATGGACCAGACGAATCCCTTGTCGGAGATTACGCACAAGCGGCGTCTTTCGGCACTAGGACCAGGCGGCCTGTCACGTGAGCGCGCCGGATTCGAAGTGCGCGACGTACACCCCACGCACTATGGCCGCATCTGCCCCATTGAAACGCCGGAAGGCCCGAACATCGGCCTGATTTCGTCGCTTTCCTGCTTCGCGCGGATCAATGAATTCGGGTTCATCGAGAGCCCGTACCGCAAGGTGATCAAGGGCGTGGTGATCGATGAAATCAAGATCCTGAACCCGGGCGACACCGATTACAAGGTCGGCGACATCGTGAAACGGGCGGATATCGAGAAGGCGAACCGCGATCTGAGCGCCAAGAAGCAGGCCGCGGAGTACGAGGCGCACTGCGAGTACCTCTCGGCGTGGGAGGAAGACAAGTACACCATCGCGCAGGCCAACGTCGCGCTGGATGAGAAGGGCCGCATCGTGCCCGACCTGTGCAACGCGCGGCAGGCCGGCAACTTCGTTTTGAAGCCGAGGGATGAAATCGAATACATCGATGTCAGCCCGAAGCAGCTCGTATCCGTCGCGGCGAGTCTGATTCCGTTCCTCGAGAACGACGACGCCAACCGCGCACTGATGGGCTCGAACATGCAACGCCAGGCAGTTCCGCTGCTGCGCGCCGATGCGCCCTACGTGGGCACCGGCATGGAGCACGTGACCGCGCGGGATTCGGGCGCGGTGGTGCTGTGCAAACGCGCCGGCGTGGTGGATTCGGTCGATTCCGAGCGCATCATCGTGCGTGTGGAGGGTGGCGCTCACGAAGGCCAGCTCTCGCGCGAGGTGGGCGCCGACATTTATCAGCTCACCAAGTTCAAGCGCTCGAACCAGAACACCTGCATCAACCAGAAGCCCATCGCCTTCAAGGGGCAACGCGTGGCCAAGGGGCAGGTGCTGGCCGACGGGCCTTGTACCGATCAGGGCGAGCTGGCGCTGGGGCGGAACGTTCTGGTCGCGTTCATGCCGTGGCGCGGCTGCAACTTTGAAGACGCCATCCTGGTCAGCGAAAAGCTGGTCAAGGAAGACTACTACACTTCGATCCACATCGAAGAATTCGAAATCGAATCGCGCGACACCAAGCTCGGACCCGAGGAAATCACGCGCGACATTCCCAATATTGCGGATTCGTTCCTGCGCAACCTGGACGAGAGCGGGGTTATCCGCATCGGAGCCACGGTGAAGCCGGGCGACATCCTGGTGGGCAAGGTCACGCCCAAGGGCGAGACGCAGCTCACCCCCGAAGAAAAGCTGCTGCGCGCGATCTTCGGCGAGAAGGCCGGCGACGTGAAGGACGCGTCGCTCTACTGCCCGCCGGGCATCGAGGGCACGGTGGTGGATTGCAAGATCTTCTCCCGGAAAGGCCAGGAGAAGGATGAGCGCGCCAAGGCCATCGAAGAGGAGCAGATCCAGCGGTTGCAGCGCAACTTGGAAGACGAGAAGCGCATTCTGCACGACGAGCGCGCCAAGCGTCTGGCGGCGCTGCTCGAAGGCAAAGAGCTGCTGGCCGACCTGCACGACGAGAAAACCAACAAGCGGCTGCTGACCAAAGGCACGCCCATTACGCGGGACCTCATCGAGGGCGTCAAGTCCCGCGACCTGAAGCGCATGCGCCTGAAGGACAAGGACGTGCGGCTGAACGAGCAGATCGACGACATCGAGGAGATGACCTCGCGGCAGATCGCGGTGCTCGAAAAAATCACCGACGAGAAAATCGGCAAACTGCGCAAGGGCGACGAACTGCCGCCGGGCGTGATCAAGCTGGTGAAGGTCTACATCGCCATGAAGCGCAAGCTTTCGGTGGGCGACAAGATGGCCGGCCGTCACGGAAATAAGGGTGTGATCGCGCGCATTCTTCCCGATGAAGATATGCCGTATCTGCCGGATGGAACGCCGGTCGAGATCGTGCTGAATCCGCTGGGCGTGCCTTCGCGCATGAACGTGGGCCAGATTTTGGAAACCCACCTCGGCTGGGCCGCCAATGCCTTGGGCCTGCATTTCGCCACGCCAGTGTTCGACGGGGCGACCGAGCGCGAAATCAAAAAGCAGCTCATCGAAGCCAAGCTGCCGACCTCGGGTAAAACACAGTTATTCGACGGCATGACCGGAATGCCCTTCGAGCAGCCGGTGACCGTTGGTTACATCTACATGCTGAAGCTTTCGCACCTGGTGGACGACAAGATCCACGCACGATCCATCGGTCCATATTCGCTGATCACGCAGCAGCCGCTGGGCGGCAAGGCCCAGTTCGGCGGACAGAGGTTCGGAGAAATGGAAGTCTGGGCGCTCGAAGCTTACGGCGCCGCGTACATTCTGCAGGAATTGCTTACCGCCAAATCCGACGACGTGTATGGCCGCGCCAAGATTTACGAGGCCATCGTCAAGGGCGAGGCGGCTATCGAGCCGGGCGTACCGGAATCGTTCAATGTGCTCATTCGCGAGTTGCAGTCGTTGTGCCTGGACGTGGAATTGATGAAGAAGCCGCGGGAAACGCCGGTGGATACGGCGCTCGCGGCGGACTAAGGGCATCTCACCGCAGAGGCGCAGAGACGCGGAGAACCAAATTGCCTCGGTTTTCTCTGCGGCTCGGCGTCTCGGCGGTGAAAAGGGTTTTATAGGAAAATCTGGAGGTTATTTTGCGATCCTCTCCGTACGACAGAACCAATATGATTGCCGACTTCGATTCTATTCGAATCAGTCTGGCGTCTCCGGAAAAAATCCGAAGCTGGTCTCATGGAGAAGTAACCAAGCCGGAAACCATCAATTACCGCACCTTCAAGCCGGAGCGGGATGGCTTGTTCTGCGCCCGCATCTTCGGCCCGGTGACGGACTGGGAGTGCTTGTGCGGCAAGTACAAGCGCATGAAGCACCGCGGCGTCATTTGCGACAAGTGCGGCGTCGAGGTGACGCTGGCCCGCGTGCGCCGCGAGCGGCTGGGGCACATCGAGCTGGCCAGCCCCTGCTCGCACGTGTGGTTCTTCAAGGGGCTGCCGTCGCGCATCGGGCACCTGCTGGATATCACGCTGCGCGAGCTCGAGCGCGTCCTTTATTTCGAAGCGTTCGTAGTGGTCGAGCCAGGTGAAGGCACGGGCCTTTCGCGCGGCGAAGTCATCAGCGACGAGCGCAAGCGGCAGCTTGACCAGGAGTTCCCCCAGAAGTTCGTCGCCATGATGGGCGCCGAGGGAATCAAGGAACTGCTGAAGAAGGTCGACGTCGAAGCGCTGAGCGAAGAGATTCGCGAAAAGATGAAGACCGAGGCGTCGCAGCAGAAGAAGCTGAAGTTCGCCAAGCGGCTGCGCGTTGTCGAGAGCTTCCGCAAATCGGGTAACAAGCCGGAGTGGATGATTCTCGATGTCATCCCGGTGATTCCGCCGGAGCTGCGGCCGCTGGTGCCGCTGGATGGCGGCCGTTTCGCCACTTCCGACCTGAACGATCTCTATCGCCGCGTGATCAACCGCAACAACCGGTTGAAGAAGCTCATCGAATTGCACGCGCCCGACGTGATCGTGCGCAATGAAAAGCGCATGCTGCAAGAAGCTGTCGACGCGCTGTTCGATAACGGCCGGCGCGGACGCGTGCTGCGCGGCGCCAACAATCGGCCGCTCAAATCGCTGTCGGATACGCTCAAGGGCAAGCAGGGCCGTTTCCGCCAGAACCTGCTCGGCAAGCGCGTGGACTACTCGGGCCGGTCTGTCATCGTGGTCGGTCCCGAGCTGAAGCTGCACCAGTGTGGCCTGCCGAAGAAGATGGCGCTCGAGCTGTTCAAGCCGTTCATCTATCATCGCCTCGAGCAGCGCGGCCACTGCACCACCATCAAGCAGGCCAAGGAATTGGTCGAGCAGCAGGACCCGGTGGTTTGGGACATTCTCGAAGAAGTCATCAAGGACCATCCGATTCTGCTCAACCGCGCTCCTACGCTGCACCGCCTCGGCATTCAGGCGTTTGAGCCCGTGCTGGTGGAAGGCAAGGCCATCAAGATCCATCCGCTGGTTTGCACGGCGTTCAACGCGGATTTCGACGGCGACCAGATGGCCGTGCACATTCCGCTTTCGCCCGAAGCGCAGATCGAAGCGTCGACCCTGATGCTGGCGTCGAACAACATTCTCTCGCCGGCGCATGGCGGACCCATTGCCGTTCCCACGCAGGACATGGTGCTGGGCTGCTACTACCTCACCAAAGCCCGCCCGGGCACCAAGGGCGAAGGCCGCACGTTCGCATCGGTGGAAGACGTTCTCATCGCGCTCGAAATGGGCGAGGTGGAAACGCTCACGCCGGTCAAGCTTCGCTATACGGGCAAGGTCATCGAGCTGACCAAGGCGTTCGACAACCAGAACGTGCTGCACACCGAGCCGGCCGAGTACGTGAAGCAGTACATGAGCACCACGGTCGGCCGCGTGATTCTTAACGACCATCTGCCCGAGGACATGCCGTTCATCAACGGCCTGCTGAAGAAGAAGGGACTCGGCCAGCTGGTACAGTACTGCTATCTGAAGTTCGGTTTGCAGACCACGGTGCAGATGCTGGACGAGATAAAGAATCTCGGCTTCCTGTATGCAACCCGCGCCGGCATTTCCATCGGCGTCGATGACATGGTCGTCCCCAGCGAGAAACAGGCGCTGGTGAAGGAAGCGGAGCGGGAAGTTTTCGAGGTCGAAAACCAGTATCAGGATGGCGCCATCACCCACGGTGAGCGCTACAACAAGATCATCGAGATCTGGTCGAAGGTGACGGAACGCGTTTCCGATGAAATGTTCCAGGCCATGGAAGAGGACGACCGCACGGGCCGCTACCTCAATCCGATTTACATCATGGCCGACTCCGGCGCTCGCGGTTCAAAACAGCAGATCCGCCAGCTCTCGGGTATGCGCGGCTTGATGGCCAAGCCCTCGGGCGAGATCATCGAGCAGCCCATTACCGCCAACTTCCGCGAAGGCCTCGACGTGTTGCAGTACTTCATCTCCACGCACGGCGCGCGCAAAGGTCTGGCCGATACCGCTTTGAAGACGGCGGATTCCGGCTACCTGACCCGCCGTCTGGTGGACGTTTCTCAGGATGTCATCATCGCTGAGAACGATTGCGGCACCACTGAAGGCATCTTTGTCGAGTCGATCATCGAATCGGGTGAAATCATCGAGCCGCTGCGCGACCGCATCGTGGGCCGCGTGGCGCTGGAAGAGCAGCGTGATTTCGAAGGCAACCTGATCGTCGGTGTGAACCAGGAAATCACCGAGGAACTCGCCGGGATGATTCAAGCGGCTGGTATCGAGCGCGTCAAGATCCGCTCGGTGCTCACCTGCGAATCGAAGCGCGGCGTGTGCGTCGCTTGTTATGGCCGCAACCTGGCAACGGGACGCCTGGTGGAGCGCGGCGAAGCGGTCGGCGTGATCGCGGCGCAATCCATCGGCGAGCCCGGAACGCAGCTCACCATGCGTACGTTCCACATCGGCGGAACAGCAACGCGTATTTCCGAGCAGTCCACGCAGGATGCCAAATCTGACGGCTTTGCGCGGTTCGTCAATTACGGTGTAACGAGTGTCCGTAACAAGGCGGGCGAGCTGATCGCCATGAATCGCAACGGCAAGATCGTGGTGGTCGACGAGAAGGGCCGTGAGAAGGAGCGCTACGACGTGGTTTACGGCGCCCGCATTCTGGTGGAGGAAGGCGCTCCGGTGCGCACCAACCAGATCCTGCTGGAGTGGGATCCGTACACGTTCTCCATCCTCACCGAAGTCAGCGGCACGGTGCATTTCAAAGATCTGCAGGAAGGCATCAGCATGCAGGAGCAGGTGGATGAAGTCACCGGCATGTCGCAACTTGTCGTGGTGGATTCGCCCGATGAGAAACGGCAACCCATGGTCATTGTCCGGCCGGAAGCTGGTCAAGGCCGCTCGGAAGCCAAGAAGTACCTCATGCCCACGCACGCTCACTTAATGGTGCGTGACGGCGAAGAGGCGCACGCGGGCGACGTGCTGGCCAAGATCCCGCGTGAAACGACCAAGACCAAAGACATCACCGGCGGTCTGCCGCGCGTGGTCGAGCTGTTCGAAGCACGCAAGCCGCGCGAAACCGCGGTCATTGCCGAAATCAACGGCGCCGTGAAGTACGGCGAAGTGACCAAGGGACAGCGCAAGATCTACGTGGTGGGCGACGATGGCGAACAGCGCGAATACTCGCTGCCCCGCGGCGTACACATCAACGTGCAGGAAGGCGAGAAAGTGAAGGCCGGCGAGCCTCTCATGGACGGCCCGCGCAATCCGCACGACATCCTGGACGTGCTCGGCGAGAAGGAACTGCAGAAGTACCTGGTGAACGAGATCCAGGAGGTTTACCGTCTGCAGGGCGTCAACATCAACGACAAGCACCTGGAAGTCATCGTCCGCCAGATGATGCGTTGGGTGAAGGTCGAGGACATCGGCGACACGGAATTTCTGCCCGAAGAAGTGGTAGATAAATTCAAGTTCCGGGCGGAGAATCAACGCGTGGTGGATGCCGGCGGCCGTGCCGCGCAGGGCAAAGCCATACTGCTCGGCATCACCAAGGCGTCGCTCTCCACTGACTCGTTCATCTCCGCGGCGTCCTTCCAGGAGACCACGCGCGTGCTCACCGAAGCCGCCATCAACGGCAAGGTGGACTACTTGCGCGGCCTCAAGGAGAACGTCATCATGGGCCGCCTGGTTCCGGCCGGCACCGGTATGGAGTATTACCGGCAGGTCAAGATCGCGGGCGAAGATGTGGTCGAAGAGCCTGTGGTGGAGCCTTCGCCGCTCGAAGCCATCCCCGGTTATGACGAGGAGACGCGTGTGCAGTACACGGGCGGGCTCTCGGAAGATCTCGGCGGCGAGGAATCGTTGGCTGAGTAAGCACCTCTTGCATCCTGTAGGGGCCGGACATGCCCGGCCCGACTAAATTACGCTGGAGGCTCGAAAGAGTCTCCGGCGTTTTTTGTTTGTGCAGGACTGTTCTGCCTGCCACGTTATCATGTAGCAGTGAAACCTGAAGCAACGTTGCAACAGACCGGGGATTCCTCACCGTGCCGCAACGTTGGATTTCGTTGGTTGAAGTGTTGCTGGTCGAGGCCCACAGGTTACGCCCCGACAGCAGGTAAACGCCTCCTAGCACTAAGCCGGAGCAAGTTGAGTCCACAACACCCGCAGGCCCTTTATAGAAGTGGCCGAAGCCGAAGAGCAGAGCCACATACGCCGTGGCCGCTAAATAAGCGGGCTTCGATCGATTGCCCAAGTCAGCCGCGCGTGTGAGCAAATACCCACGGTATCCCAGTTCCTCACCAAAACCCGCAAACACCCAAACGATCGCCAAATTGCGCAAAGCCGTCTTCCAATCGAAGGACGGCGTCTTGAGTAAAGAGGAGACGTGCTCCGGCTGGCCCCAAAAGCGAGTTGCCAGCGGCTGAATCACGACCTCGCTGCCGGCTTGCATCACCGCCGCGGCAAAGATGGCCATCAGGACTGTCTTTGTCCACGACGGCGGACTCCTAAGCCCAGCAACCCTCCAATTACGGTCGCGAAGACCAAGCGAGAGCCACCAGAAGAGCGCGAAGAGAATGGGCACCTCATTGGGCAGAATTCGAAGCACATTGTGGCCAATGACGATGAATGCCCCTTTTGGCGCATGGAATCTCCGACACGTTTGCGGTACTTATAGTTTTCATGGGATGGGCGACTTAGCCAGCGTGGCGATCACGTTTCCAATCTAGTGCCGAGCACCCGCGCTCCTGCGCTTGTTGTTTGCCGAGACCTCATCCAGGCGGACTATAATGCAGGCCATGAGATTTGTCCTGTGTACACTTCTGTTGCTCGGTTTCGGCGTGGCCCATTTGGCGCCCCAAACTGCCTCATCCCGCCCCTCGGCGGATCATCCTTTTCACTGGCCAAATGGCAAGCGAGTGGCGGTGAGCCTTTCCTTCGATGACGCCCGCGACAGCCAGATGGATGTCGGCTTGCCTTTGTTCGACCGCTACCATGCGAAAGTGACCTTTTATGTAAACCCGCCGAACATGAAAAAACGCCTGGAGGCGTGGAAAGAAGCGGCCGCGAAAGGGTATGAAATCGGCAATCACACCATGTCTCATCCATGCACGGGCAACTACGAGTGGGTGGGGAAGAACGATCTTGAAGA
>Ga0335081_10011176_pt1 | contig 14515 bp, 10 predicted proteins | sample Lox_Sample_35_FD_206713 | JGI IMG/M metagenome (GOLD analysis project Ga0335081, IMG submission 206713) | Soil microbial communities from Loxahatchee National Wildlife Refuge, Florida, United States - Lox_Sample_3.5 | ecosystem: Environmental > Terrestrial > Soil > Wetlands | place: USA... | reverse complement strand
TTCGAAGGGATCGTTCAGCGAGAAAAGGTACACTACATCGGTGACCTTAAGCCCCGAAACCAGAATCTGCTTGAGTCGCTTGAGCGACTGTTCGGACGAGTAACCCCGGATGCCGGCATTTATTGCCCGGACTTTTTCCGTCTTACGTAGTTCCTTCTCGACCTTGGCCACGAAACTTTGTTCGTATTCGACCTCGTAAGCTGCGGTCACGGAGTCTCCGATGAAGAGAATCGTCCGGTCGGCGGGTTCGGCTTTGACGCCGGCCACGGGGATACGAAACCTCTGCTCATCGGTGCGGATTTCGACATTGAATTCGCCTGCCGGATTGACATGACGGAACGTCTGGTTGGGCTTGATAACCCATCCAAGGTCAGGGTCCCGATCCCAGTTTTGCTCGGCATCGCTAACGCCAAGTCCCGTGAGCATTTCGCGCGTCAGGACGGCGCGCGGCCTGATGATTGTTCGTAGCGCAAATTCGGCCACCGCCAGCGAAACGATGGTCGAGACCACAACAAGCATCGCGTTGAGTAGGACCGATTTTTTATTCATTGCCCCGTACTATCCCCTTGATCCGCTCTCTTTCCACACACGGTTTCATGCAGGGTACTCTACACCAGCGATCTTGCCGCGAGCAATTCAGCAATAGTTGGAACGCGTAGCGCGCGCAACGCGTTGCGGCACGGGTTGGCGGGGTCACAGCAATGCCACCGGGCACGGTCGACGTGTGCACTGCTCTTTCAGGCGGTCGGCGGTGGACGCTGTGCCGGCTTTGCGGTCGAGCCAGTACGACGTCGCGGTGGGATCGAAGCTGGGGCCCATCGGGTCGTGGCGGCGCAGCCGCAACAGCGCGCCGAACGGGATGAACACCACGGCGCACACGATCGTCAGCACCAGCGGATTGATGACGAGGCTGAGTCAGTGGCCGATCTTGAGCCAGCCGCGGCGCGCCGGCGCCAGCACCCGCGGAGCGAGCAATGCGACCGCGAGCGGGATGCCGGCGAGACCCGCCCAGACGAGTTTGCTCGACCGACCGGCGCGATAGGCCAGCACGGCGAGGATGGCGCACACCGCGCTCAGCAAGAGCCCGAACGAGCGATTTTGATCGATTCTCTTTCACTCCAAATCGCTAGCCCACGACCCATGACCCGCACATCGTCGGCCCGCATAACGAGCACTATGAGCGAAGAAACCAACCTTTGTGGCACTGCTTCGATATTCATCGCGCCTAGTGATGGCTGCTTTGCTCGACGGGTTCGAATTGCTTGCACCCCGCCGGCGGGCTACCATCGCCGCGCATCGACAATTTGCAACGAGTCCATTCGCGTACGGTCGACTTCCAGAGGCGAGCCTGAATCATTGAATCGAAGCTGACTGACCTCTGATCATGCCCAAAATCCTTTACCTCGTGACCGAAGATTGGTTTTTTGTCTCCCATTTCTTACCCATGGCGCGGGCAGCACAAGATTGCGGATTTAAAGTTGCCGTCGCGACGCGGGTGCGTGCTGATGGCGAGCGGCTCAAGGCCGAAGGATTTTCTGTGAGCGCGATCGAAAGCGAACGCGGGAGCGCGAGCCCTCTGGTCAGCATACGTGATTTTTTTTACCTGCTCAGAATCGTTCGCCGTGAGCGCGCCGATATCGTGCATTGCATTGCGCTGCGGTCGGTGGTGATCGGCGGCATGGCCGCAAAGCTCGCAGGCACCCGCAGCCTCGTGCTGGCGCCGACCGGGCTCGGCCATCTGTGGATCGAGCGCGGCATAGTGGTACGGGTTGCCCGCCAACTGGTGAGTCGCATCGTCGGCTGGTGGTTGCGCGGACCACGTACGCGCTACCTCTTCGAGAATCGCGACGATCCCCACGAATTCGGGATCGATCCGGACAGTGCCGATGTCACTCTCGTCGGTGGTGCTGGCGTCGATCCGGCGAATTTTCCGAGAAGTGAGGAACCAGCAGCACCGCCGGTCAAAGTCGCGGTGGTCAGCCGCATGATCCGGCCGAAGGGCATCGTCGAGGCGGTCGAGGCGGTCCGTCGCGCCCGCGCCGCCGGCGCTCCGGTCGAACTGGATCTTTTCGGCGAGCCCGATCCCGACAATCCTCGCTCTATCCCCCTAGAGACCCTTCAACGATGGTCCGAGGAGCCGGGCATTACCTGGCACGGCCGGGTGGCTGACATTGGACGGGTCTGGCGTGAGCATCACGTCGCTATGCTCCTTTCCTACCGCGAGGGCCTTCCGCGTTCGCTGGTGGAGGCCGCCGCGGCTGGGCGGCCCATCGTGGCGACCGACGTTCCAGGCTGCCGGGAGGTCATCCGGAACGGCCAGGAGGGCATCCTAGTGCCGAAGGGGAATATCGAGGCCGCGGCGCGGGCGCTAGGAACCCTTGCCGCTGACCCTGAGCTACGCTATCGGCTAGGCGCCGCAGCGAACGCACGCTTTCAGGAGCGCTTCACAGCCGACGCCGTCGGGCAAAAGGTGCGAGATCTCTACCTCTCGCTGGCGCGTGCCGAATGAGCATCGTTGACCCCGGCCTGTGGTGCAAAATCGATCCTGCGCCTGTTACGGGGCGAGGAGCACTATTTCTCGACCGGGATGGCGTAATCGTCGTCGAGACGCATTACCTCCATCGGGTCGAGGATGTACGGTTGATTGAGGGCTCTGCCGGCGCAATTGCCCGTTGCAATGCCTTAGGGATCAAGGTCATCGTCGTTACCAACCAAGCCGGCATAGGCCGAGGTTACTACGGCTGGGAGGATTTCGAAGCCGTCCAGCAGGCGTTGTCAGCTCAATTAGCGGCAGCCGAAGCGCATCTCGACGCCGTCTTGGCTTGCGCCTATCACGCCGAAGGTCAGGGGCCGTTGCGGCTCGGCAATCATCCCTGGCGCAAGCCCAACCCAGGAATGGTCCTTGAAGCTGCTAGCCGCCTTAACATCAATTTGGCCCGCTCGTGGATCGTCGGCGATCGGGCACACGATCTGGCGGCCGGCCAGGCCGGATGGCTACCCGGCGGTACCTTGCTGTCATCGGACCCGAATGAACGGCGTGCCGCGTTGGCACTCGATGAAGGTGGGTTTACTGTTGAAATCGCGCAAAACCTCAGCGAAGCCGTCGGCCTGCTGATCGATCGCGGCCACTTTTGGGATCATGAGCGATCTCGACGCGGGCCGCTTGCCCTGGTTGAGCGTTTATCTTCTGACAAAACGCGATGAGTGCGGCCGCGGGAACGTAGGGCGACGACGGAATGGGCGAATCCATCCTTGTCACCGGCGTGGCCGGATTTATCGGTTTTCATCTGGCGCAGCGGCTCCTTGCCGACGGCTGGAGCGTTCTTGGTGTAGACAATCTCAACGATTATTATGATCCGCGGCTGAAATTGGCGCGGCTCGAGGAATTGAAAGCGAACACGGATTTTCAATTCGAGATTTGCGATCTGGCCAATCGCAATGCCATCGCTACTTTGTTCGCGAGCCACAGCTTTCCTTATGTCGTTCATCTTGCGGCTCAGGCCGGTGTCGCGCACTCGGCAGTGAATCCGGACGCGTATGTCGATTCCAACCTGGTCGGGTTTGCCAACATTCTTGAGGGCTGCCGTCATGCAGACTGTCGGCACCTCATCTACGCATCGTCTTCGTCAGTCTACGGTGCCAACCAGCGCATGCCTTTGCGGGTCACTGATCGCGTTGATGAGCCATTGAGCTTGTACGGCGCGACCAAGCGCGCCAACGAGTTGATGGCCCATGCCTATGCGCATCTGTTCGGCCTGCCGGCAACAGGCTTGCGGTTCTTCACGGTCTATGGGCCGTGGGGTCGCCCGGACATGGCGGTGTGGCTCTTCACCCAAGCGATCTTTGATGACCGGACGGTGAAGCTGTTCAATGACGGCCATATGCGGCGTGATTTCACCTATGTCGACGATGTCATCGAAGCGGTGGTGCGGTTGATCGAGTCGCCGCCTGCGTTGCGACCGCCGCACCGTCTTTTCAATGTTGGCAACGGACAGCCGGTTGAAGTCGTCGAATTGCTCGACATTCTGGAAAAGGTCGTTGGCAAGCGAGCCAAGCGCGAATTGCTGCCGATCCGACCGATTGACGTGCTCGAAACTTTCGCCGACGGCGCAGAGCTCGAACGCGCAACTGGATTTACGCCGCATACCCCGATCGAAAACGGCCTGCGGTCGTTTGTGACGTGGTATCGCGACTATCATCAATTGACCTGACAGCAAAAATGCCGCTGTTTGACATCACGCCATGCCACAGGCATGGCTGATGACGGCATTCCTAGGGGGCGGCGCGGCTTATGACGAAGGCGGTTCTCGGCATCATCGGCGGGTCGGGTATTTACGACTTGCCGGGCCTGCAGAAGGCGCAGTCGAAGGTGATCGCCAGTCCTTGGGGAGAACCGTCGGCGCCGCTGCTGATGGGCGAGATCGACGGCCTGCCGATCGTGTTTCTGTCGCGGCACGACAAGGGCCATCGGCTCTCGCCCTCGGACATCAATTATCGAGCCAACATCGATGTACTCAAACGTGCGGGCGTCACTGATCTAGTCTCACTGTCGGCCTGCGGCTCGTTTAAAGAGGAGCTGCCACCCGGCACCTTCGTACTGGTCGATCAATTCATCGACCGCACCCACAAGCGCGAAAGCTCGTTCTTCGGCAAGGGTTGCGTCGCTCACGTGTCGATGGCGCATCCGGTGTCGCCGCGGCTGCGTCTGCACATCGCCGAAGCCGCCATGGCCGAAGGCATCGCTCTGGTGCACGACGGTACGTACGTGTGCATCGAAGGCCCGCAGTTCTCCACGCTCGCGGAGAGCCTCACCTACAAGAATCTCGGCTACTCAGTGATTGGTATGACCAACATGCCGGAGGCCAAGCTCGCCCGCGAAGCCGAGATTTGCTACGCGACCGTCGCCATGGTCACCGATTTCGATTGCTGGCATCCTGATCACGACGCGGTGACCGTGCAGGACATTATCAAGGTGCTCATCGCCAATGCCGAAAGGGGTACCCGCTTGGTGGCGCGGCTGGCGCGAGAATTTCCGCGCGAGCACGAACCGTGTCCGATGGGCTCCGATCGGGCGCTCGATAATGCGCTGATAACGGCACCTGAGGCGCGCGATCCCGAACTGCTGAAGAGGCTCGACGCTGTCGCCGGACGGGTGCTGCGGCCGTGATCGATCCGCTGCCGTCACGCAAGCCAATATGACGGCGCCCCAACGAATTATTGACCGATTGATGGCATGATGTGCGACGTCGTGCGCGCTGATGGCCAAGGAACAACCCGGTCGTTGGTTCAGTTTAGAATTGATTAGGCATTGTGGCGCGGACGATTGATCGAGGCGAAGAAGTCGAAAATGGCAGAGTCAAACCACTCGAACCAGCCGCTTGCGCCGCCGCTCGCGCCGGTCAGCATTAATGACATTCTGCGGGATGCCGACGCGCTCGTTGCCCTGATGGGCAAGGAGAGCCTCGACGTGGTGGCCGAGCTTGCCAATACGCTCACGATCTCGGCGCACGCTGCGGGCGCGCGCGATATCGAGGAAGCGGCGCGCGACGTACAGCGTGCTGCCTCCGCCGACGGCCCGGTGGTGCTGGCAGCGGCCATGCGCGCGCTCACCGAAGCAATTGCACGCACCGAGCGGGCGGTCGCCGCGTAGGCTCCGTCAGGCCCTCATGTGGCAATTTTTTGCGACGCCACCCTAGTTGCCCAAAGGTCGCGGCAGAATTCAATGACGCGGACGATATTCACCGTGCCGACGACAATCGAGCCGGCGACTACCGGCGTGAGATAGCGGGGCTCCAGATGCACGGCAGCGTATAGCCATCCGACCGTCATGTAGAAGCACCAGATACCGATCGAGGTGCCGGTTTCGGCGTTCCAGCCTTCGCGCACGAGGCGAATTGGGGAGATCACGAGGAAGGCGAGGAAGACGAAAACCGAGATTGTCTGGACGACCCAATTGATGATCATTGGGGGGAACTGCCACCAGTTTCCAGCAAGGACCGCGCGCTCGCGCGCGAGATCCGAGCTTTTTCCAGTGTTCCACAGGATCACGTCGCGTATCGTCTCGATCGGCCGCACCGCCTGGTGCAACTGCTGCTCCGACATGTGGTAAAGTACGTGACGTATCATCGCGTATGGATGATCGCGCCAGCCGCGAAGATAGGCGAGCATGGATTCTTGCGACATACGAATCGCATCCCAACCGTATTCGCGGTGGAGAAATTCGCTGATCTGCTGTTCGTAGCCGAGGCGCTCCTTTCTCACCTTCGGCAGGATGCGTCGGCCGACGATGTCGAGCGGCGAGGAGCCAGAGAATATCGTCTCGTCGTATTGCGCGGCTTCGATTAATGCGCCGAACACGGCCGCCTGTGCGACCGAGGTGACGATCGGAGCACCGACGCGGGTGCGGTTCCATTCCCTGTAGGCGACGTTCGTTGCAATTAACGGCAGAAAGATTAGGGCGCAGGCTGCGACCCTGCGTCTTACAGAACGCTCCGCCATGGCAGCAGCCAGGACAAGTGGGATGAGTCCAAGCGAAAGAAAAGCGACCACGTCTCGGATCAAGAACGCAATGGCAATGAGCGCGCCGGCCCCGAGATAAAGGGACAGTGACGCCGCTAGTTTGCGCAAGCCAATCAAGCCGAGGATGCAGCTCGCGATGGTCATTGTGCTGCCGCATAGGCTATCGGTGAGGACGGCTTGGTCGACCACAAACTGCATCGAAGTGGCGTAGGCCGCGACGATTCCGAGGCTTAGCCAAAGCCCTAACTGAAATGCTCGCGCTAGGCGATAAACCATGACGGTTGCCCAAAGCGAGAACGCGAATTGGAGCAGAATGACGGCCCACGCCCAGGCGCTGCCAGTGACAACCTTCGCCGCCGCAATAATCGCGGGTAGGCCGATGACTCTCGTCAGAGTCACCGGCATTGGATCGTTTGCCAGATCCACATGCCGGAACTGACCAGAAAGGATCTCATCTGCATACCTTACGTAACTGTACGTATCGGGCTGCGAGGCCGGGCCGAACAGCGCGAGTACGCCGAGCTTGAGAGCAAGGATGGCGGCGAATACTGCGAAGACGGGCCTCGGCGTTGCCCGAACAGAGAGAACCAGACGGTGCGCTGCAGCCCGAAAGCTCACGAACCCAGCAATCCTCATATTGCGGCGTTGGGATGACTAACGCGAAATATCTCTGACGTGCAATGAGCTAGGAAACCGCCTCTTCGTCGCTTTTGATGGAGCTATAGACTTTCCTCGTGATCTAGGGAGGAAAGAACCATGCTGAGGACAATCATCGTAGTGCTGGCGGCGACATCCAACCCGATCGGGCAATTTGCATATGGACGGCTCCCTGATGTGATTCGTCGTAACGATCACCCTACGGCAATCCGTTGCCGGGAGCGGGCGCCGTCCGCCACATCAAAAGCGTCCTGATGCACCGCGAAGATTAATCTTCCAACCGACCATACCGTGGCAACTCATCGACCGTTCAAGAAGTAGGTCTCCATCATCCCCTTGCCCTTGACTTCGATCACTCCGCGCCGTTCCAGCTTGAAGCCATTTCCAAGCGCTGCTCGTGTTGCATCGGAAAGCTGTATCCGGCCCGGCAGCGAGTGAGATTCCATGCGGCTTGCGGTATTTACCGTGTCGCCCCAGACGTCGTAGACGAACTTGTGAGTGCCGATGACCCCGGCGATGATTGGACCTGTATGAATGCCGATGCGGGCCTGAAGCGGCAAGTCGATGGTCTTGGCGATGTTGGCGACCGTGTCGAGCATCCGCGGGGCAAGCGCAGCGATGCGGTCGGCGTGATCGGATTGAGCTTCCGGGATGCCCGCAGCGACCATGTAGGCATCGCCGATGGTTTTAATCTTTTCCACTGCATGTTCCGCGGCAAGGCGATCGAAGGCTGAAAAAATCTTGCTGAGAAAATCGATTGTGCGATCAGCCGTCAGTTCCTGGCTGAGTGCCGTAAACCCCACGACGTCGCAGAACAGAATCGTCGCCTCGGGGATGCGGTCGGCGATGGTCGTTTCGCCGTTACGCATCCGATTGACGATGCTTTGTGGCAAAATATTGAGGAGCAAGGTCTCGGAACGACTCTTCTCCTGTTCTAGGTCGGCTACGAACTTCTTTTCCCGATCGCGCAGCCACTTCTTTTCCAGCGACGCGCCGATGCGGGCACTCAACAAGGTCGGATTGAACGGCTTGGTCAAATAGTCCTCGGCTCCGGCTTCGATGCAGCGCACCACGCTGTCGAGCTCGTCGAGCGCTGAAATGACGATCACCGGAATGTGGCCGGTATGCTCGGCCGCCTTAAGCCGACGCAGCACTTCGAGGCCGCTCATTTCCGGCATGATGAGGTCGAGCAGGATAAGGTCGAACTCGTGGGCGAGCGCCAGCTCCAACGCCGCCACGCCATTCGCCGAGGTGATGACCTGATGCCCCTCGCGAAGCAATCGGCGTTCTAGCACGTCCCGATTAGCGGCATTGTCATCGACGACGAGGATGCGGCTCGGATGCGCCGCCTCGGCGGCGGCGCTCATAGACAGCGGCTGGACGGTGCGGAGTACCTCGGCAACCAGCTGGAGCCGCTGCGCCCGACCGCCGTCGTTGTTCGGATCGGCATCGTCGTGTCGTGCCAATGCGGTCATGGCGTCGATCTGACCGAGGAGTTGATCGGCAGACTCTTTGAGTTTCTCAAGATCGCCGCGCAGCGGATGCTCGCCATCCCCCGCCAGGTCCTCGACCAGCAGTTCGCTATAGCCCTTTATGGCATTAAGCGGCGTTCGCAAATCGTGACGGAGCCGACGGTAGAAGGCTTCCAGACTTTCGTCTCGCCGGCGATCAGACAACGAATCCTGGATAAGAGTCTTAACGAATGCGCTCAACTGCGCGCTGGCGCTGTGCATCCGGTTGAGATCAGCGAGCACATTTTCAGACTGCGAGCCGCGCGCTTCCTCGATAATCATGCCAAGGAGATCGTTGACGGCTATCGCCGGCGCCTGCACTTCCTGGCGGAGAAACGCCGTCAGTGCACGGCTCAGGCGTTCATCTGATACCAACGGTGGTCGCTGTTCACCCATGTTTCTTTCGATCGACGTGCCGTTAACTCTTTGCCGCACCAAGAAGCCGCTCAATCTTGCCAATGAGGCGGTCGAGTTCCACCGGTTTGGTATCGTAGTCGTCGCACCCGGCCTCGATCGCCTTTTCGCGGTCGCCGCTCATGGCGTGTGCGGTGAGCCCGATTACTGGCACGCTGCGCGTGGCACTGTCGGCCTTGACGCGCCGGGTCGCCTCCCAGCCGTCTAAGATCGGCAGGCTCATGTCCATCAGGATGATGTCGGGCCGCTCGCTGCGAGCGAGGTCGACGCCCTGCTGCCCGTCCACCGCGAAAATCACCTCGAAACCGCGACGCGTGAGACGTCGTGACAGCATGTCGCGGTTCATTTCGTTGTCTTCGACTAGCAACACCCTCGTCATTGAAGACCCTTGTTTCTGTCCTGTTGCGTTACATATTCGCGTCTACTGCGGCACGCGTAGGTCGACGCCGAACCGCCGTGCTGATGGCTGAGGCAATGTCGACCCCAGTCGCGGTGCCCTTTGCGAAGACCTTTTGCGCTTGCCCCAGCAGGCGCTCGCGCTCTGCAGCGGAAAGCTGTTTTGCTGTTATCACGATCACCGGGATGTCGCGCCATTGCTCGTGCGCTGCGAGTGCGTCGAGGACCTCAAAGCCATCCATCTCTGGCATCATCAGATCTAGCAGGATCATGGCCGGCGCCGGATGAACGCCGAGCCACGCCAGCGCCTGGCGGCCGTCGGCGGCCTCGGCGACGGCTAATCCCATTTTTTCGATTGTGAGCCTGATCATTCCACGGGCGTTGACATCGTCCTCGACGACCAGAACCGGACCATCGCGTCGGACCAGGCTGTGGATGAGCGCGGTCAGGCGGGCGCGGTCGACTGGTTTCGTCAGCACATCGACCGCGCCCAAGGACAAGCCGATGCCGCGGTCGGACAGCACCGTGACGATGATCACCGGAATGTCGCGCAAATCAGCATCGCCCTTCAGTGCGCTTAGCACCTGCCAGCCGTCAGACTTGGGCATCAACACGTCCAACGTGATCGCATCGGGCCGCATCGTCCGCGCTAGGCTCAGCGCCTCCTCGCCGCTGGCGGCCTGAATCAGCCGGTATCCTGCCCCCTTCAAATTCGCCGTTAACAGGTCGCGTGCCACCGGATCATCGTCGACGATCAGCACGGTTGGCGCATTATCCAACTTGTCGGCAAAACACGGGACAGAAGCGGGCTCGACTTGCTTCGGCACGGCAGGGCGGTCTGGCAAGGTGATGGTGAAGGTCGAACCCTCGTTAGGCTTGCTCGCGACGGTGACATCGCCGCCCAAGAGCTGGCAGAAATTGCGGGTGATCGCCAAGCCAAGACCGGTGCCACCATATTGCTTGGCAGTCGAGGCATCCGCCTGGCTAAACGCCTGGAACAATCGGCCAAGCTGTTCCTCGGTCATGCCGATGCCTGTATCCGAGATGGCAAACCGCACCATCGGCTGGTCGGTTTCGAAGCGCTCCGCGAGCAGCGTCAGCTCGCCATTTTGCGTGAACTTACTGGCATTGCTCAAGATATTGAGAAGGCTCTGCTTGAGCTTGGTGCGGTCGGTGCGCATGGTGCCGAGATTTTCCGCCATGCGAAATTCGACGGCGTTGCCGTTCTTTTGCGCCATCGGCACGATGATCGCTCGCACCTCTTCGAGCAGCGGAACAATGTCGACGCCTTCGATGAAAACGTCCATCCGGCCGGCTTCAATCTTCGACAAGTCGAGAATATCATTGATTAGGCCGAGAAGATGACGGCCCGCCCCTTCGATCTTTTTGAGGTCGGCGACAAGGTTTTGCTGGCCAAGATCGGCGACGTCTTCCTGCAAGATTTCACTGTAGCCGATGATAGCGTTAAGCGGCGTGCGCAGCTCGTGACTCATGTTGGCCAGGAAGGTGGATTTGGTACGATTCGCCTGATCAGCCGCATCGCGTGCCTCGGCCAGCCGGTCGACGAGTTGCCCAAGCTGCAATTCGCGATCCTTAAGATCGGTGATGTCGGTGAATACACCGACGATCCCTCCATCCGCCGTACGCTGTTCACTGATCTTGAGCCACATGCCGCCACCGCGCTGCTGTTCGAATGCACCCTTGGGATTACGGTGCCGCTCAAGCCGCTCGGCAACCCAGGCTTCGCAGTTCTCCAAAGCGGCAGGGATAATGCCCGTCCCGGCCACCGCGCGCAGAATAGTCTGGTATTGCGTGCCGGGCTGGATCTCGACGGCAAGGCCCGCGTACATCTCTTTGAAGCGGCTATTACAGACGACCAGCCGGTCGTTTGCGTCATAGAGCGCAAATCCCTCGGAGATGGCCTCGATCGCCTCACCGAGCTGAGCCTGGGCGCGCTGCGCCTCGGCCTCGGCGCGCTGCCGCTCGTGCTCCAGCCGCCGGCCCTCGATGAGGCTATCGCGCAGCATCGCCAGTGTCCGCGCCATCCCGCCGATCTCGTCCCGGCCGGCCTTTGGTATAGGAAGGTCGAGCCGTCCTTGCGTGATGCCGCTCATGCTGAGCTCGAGTCGACGCAGTGGAGCGTTGATGGAGCGCACGATGAGTGCTGTGACACTGAGCGCAATAGCGAGAGCAATGATGCAACCGGCTATCGCCAGGTCGACCGTCCGTTGGGCACTGAGCATTGAAGCATCGCGCCGCGTGAGTGCTCGTCGCTCGACTCGATCGACAATACCCTCGATCTCGGTATTGACATTGACAATGTGCGACTGGGCCTCAGCCATGAGCGCGCGTCCACCCACGCTGTCGTCCCTGTCGTAGTATGCGTCCGCTGCCTTCTCCACCAATTCCCACAGCGCATTAACGTCGTGCTCGATGGCGGCGACGCCCGCCGCATCAACGGGTGCGATAGCCTTGAGATCTCCGTCGAGTTCGGCTTTAGCCGCCGCTGCCTTTTGTTGCGAACTGACGGCCAAGCTCTGCGCGAAATCGGTAAGCCAATATTTCAGATCGCCGAAATCTTTGCTCGCCTTGTTCGTGTTCCTGACAATGGAGACGAGCTGCGCTTCATCGGAGAGCGCTTGCGAGTTGCGCGCGAGCTCGCGCGTCAAGATTGCCGCCGTCGCTGCCAGGATCGCGAGCAGCAGGATCGCAAGGAAGATTAGTCGCGCGCGGATCGAGAAATGCGACATCGGACCTTTCCCCAGCGGAGCTGCGCCGTTTCACCAGCCCTTCCCGGGGCGGACACGTTAGCCTAGCACATCAGCAGGCCCATTGTGCAGGACAGCAAATCGGCATTGGCAGGGTGTCGAAAATGGGCCTCGGCCGTGGGAAAGGGTTTTGGAGCGCGGATTTTCGGGGATGTTCCAGGCACGGGCATTTTGGGGGCCATGGCCTGATCGCTGCCATCAGACGGCCGGACGCCCACGATGCTCGTGACCCCGTGATAACGTAGGCTAGGACGGGTAGCGCCATTTCGACGGCCACATTTGGAAGTATCGTTGTGGGGCTGAGTGGCGCCCATCGTGGCCTTCATTGTACCGAAGGGTGCTCGAATCGTCGTGCAGCGACCTGAAAGCTCACGGTATCACGTACCCCTTTGGTCGGTGCGAACTGTCGCGAAACAGCATTGGCGCGCACCTAATCGAGGTTGGCGTGGCGTGGCACTCGGCCTAAGAGGCTGCTCGAAATGTGGCGCGTTTGTCAGCGATAGTGGGCCTGCACACCCGGTCAGGACCCATGCGCGTAATCAGATCAGTGAGTGCTGCCGGTTCGCCATGCCGGAAGCTTCGCCGTGTGCCGGCGATTGCGGCTTTGGCTGCGCTGGCCGCCATAGCCGCACTAACGATCAGCAACCGGAAGGCCGCTTTGCCGGGTCCGTCTCCTTTGTCGTGCTGATCATCCTGGTGAGAAAGTCTTTAGCTCGCGCATTGCCATCCCTGCAGGCCATGGTCAGCCACCGCAATCCTTCATCGATGTTCTTAGGAAACTTGTCGTTAGGGGCCGCTGGCGAAGGAGTTCGCCCGCGATAAAATAGCTCGCCGAGAATTTCCGCAGCGTCAAAGTTGCCGTGGTCCACGGCCTTCTTCAGCCAGGATATCCCTTCGGAGATATTTTGCAGATCGGTCCGTGGTGGACACAAGTCGGGCGCCATGACGAGCAGCCCTCCATACTTGGACATCGCCTCAGCGTTGGGCGGGCTGGCCTTCGCGGCTCGCTCCCAATAATCCCGGGCGATTTTCACATTCGCGGTTGCGAAGGAGAACTGGAGCGGCGCGCTTCGGCATTTATTCGATGGAGGGGGATTAACATCATCATCGTAGAGCCCTGCCCAATAGTGTCCGAGAAAGCTCATCGCAGCCGTCGACCCTTTCGTTGCCGCGTCTTGCCATAGCCGTACGGCGTCGCTCATTGCGAGGTGGGCCTCTGTGTCAGCATGGGACTTGGCAAGCCGCACGGCGCGAGCCGCATAGGCCCGCCCCATCTGCGCAATGAACCGACGGTTCGATGCAGAGGAGTCGCCCTGGAACGCAGCAGCGCAGGCGCCGATCGCCTGATCGAGATCATCGTCGGACAAAGTGCCTGCATCGGTCACAAACGGAGCCGTTGGAGGTCGGTCTGGATCGAACCGACTTGCGGTGCGCCGATCGCATTCGAGGGCCGCATCCAAAACGACCAAGCGCACGGGCTCCTGCGTGACTACGTTGGCCTCGTCGTCGCGAAAGGTGAGCTGACCTTCATAGGGGCCGGGCGCGAGATTGGTGGCCTGCGGCGCCACCGTCAGCATGACGGAACTGTCCTTGTTGAGCCTTCCCGTCGAGCCACCACTCAGGGCAATCCACGACGGAATATCCTGCGCCGACCAACGGACATCGCCGCCTGAGGCGGACAGACTGATTTGCGCAGACTCGGGATTGAATGGTCCTCCCTTGAATCCGATGAAGACAATCGCGCTCGGTCCTCCCAAGCTCAACTGTGCGACCGGCCCAGCTGCCAACCGCAGCGTCGCCTCGCGCCTATCGAACACCTGCCCTGTATCCGTGTTGCGGAACGTCAACTGCGAGCGAAGAACTCCATCTGGAATCGATACCGTTGGCGCGTTCGCGCGGAGGACCGAAATGATCGCACGATCAAGCGATCGGTCTTCTTTGCTCAGCCACCACCCGTTACCATCGAATTCAATCTGCGCGGGCGGCTTTTTGCTGATCCACCATCCTTCGAATGGTCTTGCCCAAAGTGCTCTGCGGATTTCGATACTGGTTGATGCCGGGGTGAACACCACCGGTTCCGAAACGGATCGCCGTGGGTCCTGGACAAAATCCAGAGACCCCTTCACGTCGACGACGAAGCCGTACCACCTCAGCCGCGCCAGCGCGAGCGGCGCGGCGATGATCAGCAGAATCACTAAAGACCCTGTCGCAAACGAGAGCCTTCGCCGGAGCTGGGCCTCTCGCTCGGGA